>Ga0209675_1000637_pt1 | contig 24923 bp, 21 predicted proteins | sample AraplaCol_mLB_r2_2_FD_184280 | JGI IMG/M metagenome (GOLD analysis project Ga0209675, IMG submission 184280) | Arabidopsis root microbial communities from North Carolina, USA - plate scrape MF_Col_mLB_r2 (SPAdes) (version 3) | ecosystem: Host-associated > Plants > Roots > Endosphere | place...
TCCTGCCTTCCATGAGGTAGAAGTTCCTCTGGCATACAAAACATTTGTGGGAATCTTAAGATCTGATACAACCGATTTAATATCTGTGAGTAGACGCACCCATTTTCCATTACTTATAGTTCCCGAAGCTGCAGGATTGGAAAAATAATAAAATCCGGGAGTCACTGCAACCTGCTGTCCCTCGTTTAACATTGTACTTCCGCTACCGTAGTTATATACCATCATTCCATCAAAATCTGATAATATCTGTACATTATTGATTACTGATACATCAAATTTAAACTTCGTAAGATCCACCCTGGGAAAGCCCAATCCTTTTCCAATGCTGTTTGCATAGTTGTTAAATTTACTTGCATCCATAAAAAAATTGGAATTTGATAATGTATTCTCAACATTCTGATTGGTGCCTATTTGTGCCTGTACAAAATAACCTGATAGCATCAGTACGATGCCTAATAATATTTTTTTCATTGTATTGTTTATTTTTTATCTAGTTTATATTAAAAGCCAGCCGTCTGATACCATCTGGTTCCATCACTGTGAAACATAATTGATCGGGTTGTTAATAACGATACGGCGATCTGATTGGTAACATATGCTTCCTGAAATGTAAATCCAAATGCTGCATCTGCACTATTTCTTATTGAAATGGTCCTGTCCTTATAGGCATTTGCCGGAGGCATCATCAGATTGCCATTCGAAATATTGAATTCAAAAAGAGTCACCCCTTGCTGGTTGTTATTTGCGGACATATTAAAAGTACCTGATGAAAGATTGGTCATCGCAGTAAATGGTTGCTGTGTAGCACTTGTACTACTTCCTCCATTTAATTTTATCCATTTACCCAGATTCTCATCAAAATAGTAGAATCCAAACGAATCAACATTAGAAGCCTGACCCGTTGCAGTACCAGTACTTATATTATCAACATAAATAAGCGTAGAAGCCTTAACAGGGGACATGTTCATAGCTCTTTCCCTGTCTACCCTGGGGATTAATAATCCGTCTACACTTCTCATAGAACCAGTAGCATTCTGCGCTTTAATATCTAAAGTAGCATCAGGCATGTTTGTATTGACACCTACCTGAGAGTAAGCAATTGGATAACAAATCGATGCAGCCATTAAAAATAATTTTTTCATATAACATGTTTTTGTTCAACAAATAGAATGAATAAATAAGATATTCACATAAAACAGCAATACGTAATATATGCGTATTGTTACTAAAACAACATAAACACCTATAAATCAAACCAATAAATATAAATATTTACTGATGTAAATTGAATTATTCTATGTATTTATACATTACAGGTCCAGAAAAATATCATTTCTGCTACTGGTATTTATAGATAGAAAAAATAATCTTGTCAATAAGAAAGTCTAAAATTTGAATCTGCCTGATTATAGATTATAAAAATAATAGTCAATAGACACATTCTGGAAAATTTATAAGGACACCTAATAAATCCAGAATCTCTTCTTTGCTCATTCCAAAAATCTTACAAAAAAAGCCGAAGAAAAATTCTGCGGCTTATTCAAAGACATTTAAATTGATTAAAAAGTACCCTAAACTCCTTCCATCCATCTCTTCATCTGAACTCTATGAGCTGGCGTTTCTTCAATACCTCCAGCCAGAATATCCATCACTTTATCCCAAATATTTTTTTTCTTAGATTGAGATTCTTTTAATTCATGATAAGCCAATAAATATTCCTTTTCATATTGCAGAGCATCTTCATCAGAATAATGTAACGGAATATGCTTAATGATATCCATCGTTAAAACATCCACTTCTCCCGGATCTAATGTTTCCATCAGTTTGAGTTTTAGCTTATAAGTTTCAGTTATTGATAAGATATTATCTAAGGTCTTAAAAACTTCTGTCCAGATATCATTCCATTTATCAAGGCTTTCACCAACAAAAATTACATCCCCAGCTTCTTTTAGCCCTCCAATACTATTCATAATCAAATCTTTATAATATTCAGTCATTTCCCAGTCCTCTACCAAATTGGCAGCATCTCTGTTTTTAAACTTTTCTTCAATTTTTTCGAGGATTCTAAGCTGGTGATCCAAATTTTCCAATAAATGTTCTTTCTCTCTTATCCACAAATTAATAACCATACCATTATTTGTAGACGCAATTAATTTTCCACATTCCCCAATATTCAGCCTTATCTGATGATCACTGGTGCGCATCTCCTGGTTCGTAAATTTAATTTCTACAGCCAGCTTTCTTAAACCTTGAACTGCTTTTATCACAGGATTAAATTCTTTTTCCATCTTATGTTTGTTTTAATTATGATTATATTTTTATTCTTACACAATAATCTGTTTCTGCACAATAAAAACCTCCTCCTTTTTTTATGAAAGCCTGTTTATTCAGCAGGGTCGTTCATTTAAACTATAAGAAACTACGAATCCTTGTGGTTAATAATTCCTCCGACCTGGGAAAAAATGAATAAAAAAAGTATTTTGAAAAAAAAATGATCGGAGGAATAGTAGATTTCTCTCTTTTTATTGAATTTTACTATATGAGTAAAAACAGTGCTAATCTTCTAATTTATTTCATGCAATTTCATGTAAAAACATTAAGTTAACAACTATAGAAATACGTAATACCTACTTATAAAACAAAAAAGCTGCTATACTAATATAAAGTACCTGCTTATAAAAGCTTCAGTTTTCTTAATTATCAATTATTTATTATCTCCCTGAAATATTGTTAATATTACCCGTTACTCAATAAACAAAACACTAAAAGAGTTTTGTTTATCAAAAATATTATTTATTCTTAAATACGTACATATACTTATTTCACACTGTGTTTCACGTTTCCTCTGCATTACAAACATGACATTAATTAATTATAAAATTCACTTTAAAATGAAAAAATCATAATACTTACTACGCTTTAACTCTCTTATATAGTAAGGTCCAGGTGGGCATCAATACCCATAACCTTCAATGGAATATTTCACATGAAAAAAACGAAGGTAATCCTCCAACAGGAGTACAATAAGCCAATGATTTTGGTTACCTCAATCGGAAACGTAGGAGTAGGAACAATTTCTCCCGATACTGTTGTAACACCAAATATCAGCTCAACAAGTAAAGGACTTTATTTCCTAGGCTGGATCTTCAAAAACTTACAGGATGGGATTACCTTTCTCTCTCCTGCACCAGGCTGGTAGATTACAATTATACATACCAAAAAGAATATTGAGGAAGCTATTTCCCTCTTTATCATTTAAGAATCTGTTATCCTATTTTTAGACCATTGTGTGAACTCTAATTTATAAAGACAGCTCGCCTAATATTCTGTCCCCATAAATGACTATCACTGCTAAAAAAACCGGCAGGGAAACCGGTTTTCTCATTAAATTGCAACTGTATTATAAAGAAAGATAAATCCAGCAAAACAGATTTGCAAAAATATTATAATCCTGCATTTGTCAATATGAATGGCGGCGGTTGGAGCACACTGCACATCCTGCATTAGCTCCGTGTAAAGTGTTACCTGAGTCTCTAATCTTAAAAAATTTTGAGCTCAACTAAATTCTTTGCTTACTACCCGCTGGAAGTATTGTTCTCCTCTTCTACATTTTTTCTAAAATAATGGTAATTCAAAAAAATAGTTTTTTGTTATACCTAATACTGACTTATGATTAGCTGGTCTGCTTTATCTTATCTGTAGTATAAATAACGAATAAGCCTGCGTTAGGATAATAGATGGGAAAATCTACAAAAGTCACACTAATCTGTCCGTTAGAATAGCTCAATGTATGTCCGGCAGTCGGAAAACTAGGGTTATTTCCTGCATTGGCAAGCCATTCGAGAGGTTTTCCGAAAACAGATTGGCTGCTAGACAACGTCACTGTTGCATAGGTAGTATTGTCAGTTTTTGCTCTTGCCTGCAAAGTAGCCCCCAAATAGGAAGTTCCTATAAAATAAATAAATCTACCATAACTCCGCCTACAGTACCTACAGAGGTCCCAGTAAGTTTAGTAAGATATCCGTTTTCTAAAATCAACGGGATCGTTTGGGTATGGGTAGGAGCCATAGGACTAAATCCCAAATAAGTATTATAGGATTATATCGAAGTTTCTTTAGTGAGATCTTCAGCAGCATTAAAGGTTTGTGTAGGGCTCGCTGTATTGATTCTTACCTGCAAGTGTGTTATTGAGGTAAAAATAACAGCTAAAGGTAGTGCAATTTTTTTCATTCTTTGTTGTTTTAAAAATTCTTCAAAGAAAGTCCTAAATTTAGGATGTAAACAAAATAATACTACATAATACGTACGTATTGAAATGGAACTACCTCACCTCATTAACAACAAAAAATTATTCCCATGCAGTAGAAATATAGCGTATACTTGCCCACTAAAATTTGAAATGAATTATATTTTCAATAATAAAAAAAGAAAACCGGCAGGGAAACCGGTTTTCTCATTAAATAGCAACTATATTAAATTCTTATCATTATTTAAATTCTTAAAAAAATAATTCTTTCGAATGCTCCCTATAATTATAAGAAAGATAAATCCAACAGAAGAGATTTACAAAAATATTATAGTTTTGTTATTGCAAATGTGAATGATGGTGCACCAAAACCATTTGCTAGTGTTATACCGGATACACTAGATCCCTGTAAAGTTGATGCAGGAGGATCTGTGGATGTTCTGTAAAACTTAATCCTAACTAAGTCACCAGCATTTAATTGTTTAAGTACTGATGGAATTACAAAACTATAAGTTCTATCAACTCCAGTAGTTACTCTAGGAAACATTGATCTTCCTCCTGATATAGAAGTCCAAGATGTTCCGCCATTAGTGCTGACCTCAAGGTTTACTGCCATGTAAGCATATCCGTCGCCGCCACTACTTATTGCCAGAATTGGCGTTATAGATCCTGATAACATATAGGTTCCTGTCTGACTTATATTGATATTCCCTGTTGCTGGAACTGTAACACCTATTGTATTTAGAGTAGCATGCGAAGATAATATTGGAACTATCTGATCATTTCCTGCATTATAGCTTGAAGCTACAAAAGTAAAAGTGTCATTGGAAGTATAAAAAGCAATCTGGGATTGAAGAGAAATCGTTGCCTTTCCTAAAACTCCATTTTCATCACTAAACAGCGGAGAAACAGTTGGGCTGGTAAGGGTGGGCAGACTTCGGATTCTTGCATCTCCATTTACATCAATGGTGCGTGTGGGAGCTGTCGTGTTGATTCCTACCTGCGAATACACTATCGAGCAAAGCAAGACAAATAAAAGTAATACAATTTTTTTCATTTTTTATCGTTTTAAAATTCTTTCCCAAAGGAACAAATAAGCTCAGAAAGTAACTAAAAAACATAATACGTATTATGTACTTATTTAAATATGCTATATATTCACCTTTAAAATGAAGAATATATAGCATATGCAGTGTATATGCAGTATATTTTATAGCTATAAACACTTCCTACAAACATGTCTAAATTTACGGCTTATGGAAAAAAGTGGATGCATGTATACAGTAATTCCAGATGAAAGAGCATACAGCAGCCTTACCAGTAACCTTACTATATCAGTTGATAGAAATACCTTATCCGTTGATGCTGCCAATCACTGGATAGGGATAGATCCAGTATGGAATTAATTATACTCATGGAGCAATTAACCTGAAATCGTATATTGGAGGAGGAAAAGCTTATCTTGGTATAGTTGCTCCAAATGATAAATTTGATACCAATAATTCTGTTAATGTGACCATTACTTCAGCAGGCAATTTTGGTATTGGTACATCCGCCCCTGATCCCACTTTGGATGTGAATGGTAATGTGAGGCTCCGTTCAGTTGCCTCTGTCACTAATGCTGGTAACAGGACTATTACTTGCAGCTGGAATTGGTGCTGTGTCACAGATTTCTGCCAATAATTTTGTGGGATTCCCTGAAAATACCGGGAAATATTTTAATGTCTAACAAACGACAAACATTTTAACAAATTACCAGTAAACCTGGCTCAAAATACAGTAGTATTTCGATTGGTTAATATTAATACAGCTTGAGGAGGTACCTGGAATGCAGTCAATAATACCATAATGTTGCCAAGGCGGGTATATATCAGGTCACTGCTGGTGTTCAACTTGGAAACATAGACACTAATTCAAATTATGATTGAGTCGTCCTAATTAGATAAAAACATTAAGATTAAGATGCTCTGGATCAATAGGTACAGGTGTACTTGTTCCTTCTGTATTTATAGTAAAGGAGTGGAAATGGGCTCCTGCGCTGCTTGTAGTATATATTCCGGCAGTATCATCGGCATTATCATTGCCAAGACCTCCGGCATTGACTGAAGTATTTTCTTCTATCTGTAAGGCTATGAAAGTGATTACCTACCGAAAGAGCGGTACCGCAAAACGTCATCGCCGGCAGATTAGCTTGTACAAGGATAACTGCAGAATTACCTCGTGTAGTTCCCAGAGAACTTCTGTTCCGGTTTTTGCTTTCAAATATCTATTGGCAGCATCCGGAATTGTGGCAGTAAAGCCAAGTGATGCCACATTTGCCTGAGCCACTGCGGGTAAAGAAGAAACAGCTTTTCCATTCAACAGGTACCAACCGCTGTGGTCACCTGCTAAAACACTGTATTTTATATATCCAAAAGGCATATCTTCTGTAGACAAGCGAAACCACTGGGTTCCGTTATTTGCGTAAAGTCCTTCACTTACACTGGCATTATTTATTATAGACAATTATTCCTTTAATATGCTGAGAAAGTGGAGAAGCACTGGTTATATTGACCAGAGATGCCCGAGAAGGTAACAATCCTTTATTATTGGTATACATTTCCAGTATTGCATTTTGATCCGGTGTAGGAGTATTGATTCCCACTTGTCCGCTTATAGTATGATAATTACAAATAATCATCACTAAAACTATTATAAATTTTATTTTTTTCATCGTTTATTAACTTCCTAAATAAATGAAAACATTGGTCACCAAATAACCGGAAGTAATGCTTATGGGTTGAGAAATACCTCCTGAGCCGAATGACAAACTATGGGTATGAGCTCCGGCAGCGGCTGTATTGTAGGTCCCTGATGTATTATATGCTACTGGATTATTGGCTCCACTTCCACTATTTACAGAAACGCCTGTTCCTCTGTCAGTATAGGTATTTATATGGGTACCACCATAGTTGTACTCCCCGCAAAAATAACATTTGGAAGATTGAACTGTGCAAGAGTTATAGCAGCATTTCCTGTCAGAGAGCCCAACGTTTCTGATACATCCTTTGTTTTAATAATTCTATCATTTGCATTGGGTAGATTGACTGTAAATCCAAGACTTACTGCTCTTGCCTGTATATTTGTGGAAGTGAAGAAACACCTCTTCCACCAAATAAATACCATCCTTTATGATCTGCTGATGCAAAACTGTTTGAAATTGTACAATAAGGATAATCGTAAGAAACAGCATACCAGCTGATTCCGTTATTTTCATATATACCTTCAGAAACATTGCTAGAATTGGCAAGATTATAGGTGATCATTCCTTTTACATGAGCAGATAAAGGTATGGGAGATGCAGTATTGGTGAGACTGTTTCTCATAAGCAGTACTCCTTTATTTGCAGACGTGACATCTAAAATAGAATTGGAACTGGGGTACTCGTTCCAACCCCACTTGTCCCTGAACAGTAATTGAGACAAGAACCTGAATAAAAATAAAATAATTTCTTTTTCATCGTGTATTTTTTAAAACTAAAAACCTAAATAAATAAAAGCATTGGCCGCCAAATTCTTTGGTTCCATATCAATGCTTGCGCTGGATCCACCAGAACTTACCTGGACTGTATGAGAATGGCTGCCTGCCGAACCTATATTTTGATTGTTCAGCTGGGCTGTATTGGCAAGCTGAACTCCCCCATTGCCGTGACGCCAAGGCTTATCGCCTCTATCATCATATTGATGACTGTGTGCCCCGTTACTGGAAGATGTACCGGTATAATTAATATTGGGTAAGTTCTGTTGTACACGAGTAATTGTTTGTGTACCTCCTATACTTAACAATGCAGACAATCCTTTTTGTTTCAAATAATGGTCTGTGGCATTAGGAGGCTAATTTATCAGTCCAATTTTAGCTGCATTGGCCTGAACTCCTGTGGACAATAAGGTTAAATTTCTTCCATCCAGCATATACCATGCAGGCCCATCAAATACTGCCCCTTTAATATCGACAAACCTCTCTACAAAGAGAGTAAATCTGACTTCTGAGATTGCTAATGTATAAAAATTGTTAATGGCAATACACCTTTTACGTCTGATCTACGATCTAATTATTGAATAAATAAAGAAACAAAAAAAAACAGGAGATTACCTCCAAATATGATACGTATAAGATACGTAAATTAGCAATAATAAAAGGCAGCAGAGCGTACTTTATTTTCTGGCAATATTCTGAATCCATATATACAGATCTTCATCAGTAGGAATATTAAATTTTTTACGAATATTATATTTACGGGTCTGAACAGTTCGGGGAGACGTAAAAGTAAATTCTGCAATATCTTTAGTGGAAAAATTCAGAAATAAATACGCACAAAAGGTAAGTTCACTTGTTTTCGAGCGAGGGGAAATTTCAAGCAATTTATTCCTGAACTCAGGATATACTTCATTAAAACGGGTAAAAAATTCCGGTGAATTTTCTTTAGCTAACTGAACAACTTCAAAAAAAGATCCACCCAGTTTTTGCTGAAGAATTTCTGTTTCCTTTTCCTTCATCAACAAAGCATTTTCTTTTTGCAACAGCGTCTGAACTGTTTCTGAAATTAACTTTTTATTTCTTTTGTATGTACGAAGATACACCACAGTCACCCCCAATAATATAACAAAGAAAAATATGGAAAACACAATTAAAACTGTGTGATTCTTCTCAGATGCTTTCTTAATCTTATCTTTGAGGATTTCATTGGAAATATATTCAATAGATTGTTTATTTTCTAAATTTAACCTACTTGCTAGTAGTAAGGCCTTCTGATCATATTCTTTTGATGTTGATATATTTCCACTCTTTGAATATGCAGATGCTATCAAAGAATAAAGCTCAACTTCCTCAGACTTAAATTTGTTTTTCTTTGCATTGTCTAAGGCCAGAAAATAATGTTTTAATGCTGTTTCTGGATTATTCTTGCTCATCTCCATAAGTCCTCTTCCCTTTTCATTGGCAGACGTGTAAGGAAAGCTGTACTTCCTGATCAGATTTTCAGCTCTAGCAAAAGAATATGCTGCAGAGTCATATTTGCTTTTATATGTATAATACTGACCCAGCGAGGAGTAAAAATTAATTGCATTGGGAAAAACATTTTTTTCATTGGAATTATCTAAAACATTTTTTTCCTTTTTTAAATATACATACATTGAATCAAACTTTTTGGCTTTCTCATAAGATTCAACTAAATTCTGAAAAGCCAGAGACAAAGCCTGTTTTCGCTTACCATCATCCTTTATTCTATCGATGTATCCAATTCCTTCTTTGAATAATTTAATAGCTGTATCTTTAAACTCCATGCTACTATATATCCTTCCCCTCATTCTGCATATTTCTGAAAGTACTATAAAATCAGATTGTGCGAATTTTTCCTTTTCCGCAATAGAAAGATATGTCAGGGCTTTTTGATAATCACCCAAATCATACAATCCACTTGCTATAAATACACAGGAAGTAGTTCTTCCTCTTGAGTAACCTATTTGCTCGCTTTTAGAAAGTACAGTTTTTGAATCCATTACAAATTTTACGACATCAACATTAAACTGATTATTATACGCAACCAGGATAAGGCTGTCTATTTCTTTTTTAGTCGGAAGCTTGGCTGTAAAGAAAAGGGGAACGAAGAACAGTACCAATAATTTTTTTTTAATCATAAATGAATTTTTCTCTGTTGTATTCTTTAGCAAAATATAATCATAATTATCTCAACGCAAGCAATGGGACTCTGCTCTAGCATTTATTCTTATGAACCAATTCCTATTTGAGCACTAACGTGATAAAAAAAAGAATCATATAATAGTTGAGTCTGTTACATTATTCAATTAGTCTCGATTTGCGATGAATTAAATCAAAATTGGAATTGCGTTAATTTGAAAAACAAAATCACACATCAGGGTCATCTTTTAATGATAATTCCTATATAGTATTATTACAGCAAATTTACAACAATCTTATAAAAAAGATCTTACTGCATTCGCACTCAAAAATACAAAATCCTATTTTACAACATATTACATTTATTTGCAGTATAAATGCAGTTACCTAAGAATCATAATAACCCTCTTTGTTACAGCATTAGGATCCATTTGTTAAAATCAATATCAGCAGCGATCCCAAGCTTTTTTCTAAGCCTGTATTTCTGTGATTCAACAGTGCGGACAGATATATGGTTGTACTGGGCTATTTCTTTATTAGAAAAATTAAGCCTTACTAATGCACAAAGCTTGAATTCTTTAAGAGTAATGTTAAGACATTGCAGTAACAAACTATTATAAAATTGAGGGTATGCCTCTTCAAATTTCCCCAGGAATGCAGGATCATTATGGATAGCCAGTTGTACCAATTCATCAATCGATGAAGATAATTTCTTCTTAAGAATTTCCGTTTCTCTTTCTTTCTCCATAATAAGGACATCCTTCTGCTTCTCTTTCCTTTTGCTGCTTTTATGTAAAACTACAAATAATGTGATGCTTAGTAAAACGATACCAACAAATATATAATAAAAAAAATATTTCTTATGTTTTTCATTTTCAATATTCTCATCGAGAATTTTTCTTATCGGAATATCTAAGATATTTCTTTCCACATTATTAAGACTATCATTTAATGCAATATATTTTTCCAAATATTTATTTGCTCTTTCAATATCATTTTGTTTTTTATAGGTTTCATAAATATGTTGATAAGTTACTCGTTCAGACTTTTTCAATCCAATTTTCTTGACTAGTTGTAGCGACTGGAAATAGTATTTCAACGCTTCCTCATATTTTTTCTTCTCAAAGTAAATTCCTCCATAAGACAGCAATATTCTAGATTTTCTTTCGGCAGGCATCTGATTGAAATAAGAATTAGCTTTATTCAGATAGTACTCTGCTGAATCTAACTTTTTGCCTTTGAGATTTCTTTCAGCAAGAGAGACGTATAATGCAGAATTCACAGGTAATTTGCGTTCCATAGCATACACAGAATCTATGATACCTTTTTCCTGGAAAGCAATCATTTTCTGATTATAAATATAATTGAGTTTCCGGTTTCTTTCTTCGGCATCAGGAATACGATAGGCAAGACGAATAGCCTTATTAAAACTTAATAACGATTCCTTATATAAGCCCAAACCATGGTAGTTCTTACCGTAAATTATATTAAGCCTTGTTATCAGAACTGGATCATTAAATTCTTTCAGCTTTTTCTCTGAAATCGACAGAAAGTAAAAACTCTCTTGATTCCTGTTTACCCCACATAAATAATTGGCTAAATCAATATATGCTCTGATCTCACCTTTTGTATAATTTAGTTCCTTAGACCGCTTTAGCAATTTCTTCTCCATAGTAATTACTCCATTATAATCACCATTTTCCATTAGTCTTTTTGTCTCCTTTGTTTGCAGACTATCTATATCTAATGTGGAATATATCTGTGCATTTAATTTTATCGTGAAAATTAAAAGTAAAAGGGCAATTATACATCCTTTATTATAGTTTAAAATCATAATTCTAATCTTAAATATATTTTTTATAAATATATCATTAAAAATTCACTTCTACGAGATTAATCTACTTACCAAACATATGTAGTCACATTCCTTGTTATTACAAAGATATTATTTCGCATGTAATTTTATCATTTTTTTTTCAAAGCATAACAAAAGTCGTAAACTCAGGAAACAAAACAGAACAACAATTCATTAATATAGTAAGTAACAAGGATTTAAACCAAGAGAATAGAGAATCATATGGTGATAGAATTAATTACAAGAACTAATGTTTCATTCTTAAAAAGTGATCTATTAATCCTTTGATTTTCCTTGACGATAGACAGTGCGTTTTCATAAATTCTGATTCCTTCTACGGGCTGTAGGTATTTGTAGTAGGCAATCTTGATATCTTTTACGAGCTCACGCTTATAGACCTCCAGCTCAATCTTCTGTAAATTTGTCTGCTGCATATTAATCCTTTTGTTGTAAATAATCTCATAGTTCAGCAGCGGCATCGTCGTATGAAGCTTGACATCATAAAAATTGTTGGGATTGATCAAGACCGACTGGTTCTGCAACTGCGGAAAAGTACTGGAATTGGTGATCTGATTCAAAGTACTGTACACTGGATTCAGCATATCCCCAATAGGAATATCTATGGTCCTTCCACCGTCAGCAATGGTATAATTGCCCACCAAAGCAACATTAGGATAAAATAGCGATTGTGCTTCTTTAAGAGCAAAAAGGCTTTTGTTGATGTCGAAGCTTTTCTGCCTAATGACCTCATTGTTGGTCAAACCAATCTTAATATAGCGGTCCAGATGATTTTGTGCGTGGCCTAAAAAGCCGAGATACAGCAGCAGAACCAGTGATAGATTTTTAATTTTTATATACATTGTTTATATTTTGAACATTGTTCATTTTTTAGGACAAAAAAATTGTCTTGTTTATTAATTAATTACTGTTGCATTTAGCAAACTACTATTCCAACAGTCGGTAAACTTACCACACTGATACAATGTACTGTTTACTATTATTCAGAATTTTGACTCAATCAAATGTATTACTTTGCCTTTTAAAGATTTAATACCTTTGATTTATTTGTTGAACGCTTCCAAAGACAACTCTGCATTAACGCCAACGCCAGCTACAGTTCCGGATGATACAGACAATGAAACCGCACGTAATGTGTTAGAGTTATCACCGGCGGCATATACACCATCCACGCTTGTTTTCTGTAGGGTATCTATACTGATCAGACCTTTCTCAGTAATCTCACAACCCAATTTCTCAGGAATATTGCACTGCTGGCGAAATGGTACTGGCGAATATACGGCTTCAAACCGTTCTGATGTCACGTCAGAAAAGATGATCTGATCAACATAGCCATTATGATGCTGTATTTCAACGATCTTCTTTTCAATAATCTTAACACCATTTTTTTGAAGTGTAGCAAAGCTGTCTTTATTGCCTACATTTTTGTCTGAGATAATTAAAGTGACATCATCGGTCAGATTCTTGATGAGAGAGGTAAAATAGATCAAACGGTCTCCTTCTGCTAAGATTGCTGTCTTTTTATTCCTGAACTCATATCCGTGACAGTAGGGACAATGGATGACAGAAATTCCCCAGCACTCTGTGAAACCTTTGATGTCGTGCATCGTATCAGATAGGCCTGTTGCGAAGATCAATGTTTTTCCTTTAAATGATTTACCATCTGAAATGTTGACCAAAAAACCCTCTGATATTTTGCTTCCTTGGACTGCGAAACCGTCATAAAACTCAATAGTAGGATATTTTGAAACCTCTTCTCTGGCAATCGCCGCGATCTCTCCGGGCGGTAGCCCGTCCCTGGTCAGGAAATTATGCGAATGTGGAGTTTGCTTATTGCAGGGAGTTCCACTATCGATGATTAAGACATTTCTTAGAGAACGTCCCAATGTCATGGCAGAAGCAAGTCCTGCATAGCTGCCACCGACGATAATTGTGTCGTACAATTTTTTGTTTGTTAATGTCATAGCAATGTTTTCAATTTTGAAACTATTATATTTTTATTGGATAAATTTTGAACAACGTTCATTTTTTACTAAAAAAATTACAATTTTTCCAACATTCTTAAATACTCGTTATAGCCTTCCGACATAATAGTGTCGGGGCTACTAAATTTAACCCCTTTGGTTCTTTGACTGATTTCAAGGCTGCACATCCCGTGCACAAGACTCCAAATCATAAAAGACAGTGCTTCGGAATTATGATCCTGAAAATGTCCATGATTCATACAGTCCTCCACTGTCTTTTTAACATATCCGAACGTTTCGCTCCCTTCCGGCCATAGATCGTATTTCTGCTCTTCCAGGTAATCCATCGGTGCCTTTAAGTTAAACATGAGATCATACATCTCTGAATTTTCCAGTGCAAACTTTATGTATACGGAACCCATTTTCTTCAGCCTTGTCATAGGATCCTCAAGTTCAAAAAGTTCTTTAAAGGCTTTTCCCAGCTCCTTAAAACCAACGGAATGCAAATCATGGAAAATAGCATTCTTATCTTTGAAATAGACATAGACAGTTCCGACACTATAATTAATTTCATCCGCTATATTACGGATGGTTGTATGCTCGATACCTTTTTCTACAAAAAGCTTTTTTGCTGCATTTAGAATCAATAATCTCAAGGCCTCTTTTTCCTTCTGCTTTCTTTCGCTGATACTCATTATAATATTTTATTATGCAAAGATATAATATTTTTTGAACAATGTTCATTTTTTGATCGACATCATAATTGTTTAAGTCTATTTCATTAATAGAGAAGTAGCAATGAATTTTTAAAGTTTTTGCTTAAATTAGCTCAAATAAAACCAAAAATAAAAATATTGCGTACACGTTCGTTAAGGTAAACATGATGGATTAGTTATTTCAGAAATTCTTTCCAAATCTTCAATCAAATATTTCGATATTTCTTCGGTTGTGGGTACAAAAAACCTCTGAAATCATTTGATTCTCAGAGGTTTTTGCTTTTTAGGGTGGTCAAAAGGGTGGCTATTTTTTTTACATTCTCCTTTTTATATTATTCTTTTAAACAAATAATAAATATAATACAATCATAACGTTTTTTGTGTTTCCTCAAACATTTATTAAAATTATCGTTTGAAATAACATTACGGCGCTTCTCTTTCCCAATGTGAACCTTCTACAATTGTTACTTCCTCTTCAGGTACAACTAAGAAATGGATAGGAAGTGGATTTTCAGGATATACTAAGTTAGTAGCAGAGTTTACTGTCTCATCAAAAGACCATTCTCTATAAGAACGTGAATAGGATTGAAAATAATGATAAAAGATCCAACAAAGTGCAGTTTCATTCGTATCTAAATCTTCCCAGGTTTTTAAAACCTTCTCTGTTCTCAACTTTTCAACTAGCGGACCGTCCATAGTTTCTATACCTACGTGAATTACACCCCCAGTCACACCGTGAAACTGCTTTATTGCTTTTTTTATTAGTCTTCCTGCATCTTTTGCCTTTGCAGAAATTGACTCATGCGCATCACAATTAAAATAGAGTCCAAAAACATTTCTTACCTTATCCAAATATTGACTAAGTAAATTGCCTTCCACATATTGGAACTTTGCATCTAAGCCACAAGTAAAACCTTGATGATCTATAGGTTTTCCTGCTATCAACTCTAAAAGCTGGGGTGAGTGATTTTTAACAAAATGTGTCTCTAAATGATTGTTTATTTTTTCAACATCAATCTTCGAAATTCTTATATCAGCTTCAGGTAAAGCCAAATGTTTTTCTTCGGATCCAATTGTTGGAATTAGGTCTTCTAATTGATCTTTAAGAAACGAGTCGGAAAGGTTAAACAATTCCGTATGAATATCAACGTATAACAAAATATTATTTTTTGTTAGTAGATCCTTCACTTCATTAATCATTTTAAGCTTCTTCACTGTCTCCCTGCCTGTATATTCTGAAGGACCTAATCTCTTGCATTCCACTTCCCAACTTTCATCTCCTTTTATTGCAAGAAAATCTGGATTCTTACCGAGAGCACCCTGATTTTCACTTATGATCTCAACCGAATAACCATTTCTGCTCCATAATAAAGCTGTCAGGATTTCGAATAGGATTGCATCAGCCTCATTAGGCCTTTTCCTAAGCATATCTCTAACCTTTTTGTGAATCCCAGGAATATTTTTAACAACATTTATATATTTTCCAATTTGTTTAAATATTGGCAAAACACGAGCACCTGAGAAATAATTATACTTATGTCGTTCATAAATATATGTATAAGCTAAATACAAATACCAGCCAATTCTATCATCCTCAATTAAAAGACGTTTGCTTTCAGCAATATTTTTTGAAGGATCAACAGGTTTAAGTTTTTCGAGTAAACAATTTTCAATGTTGTCTTTTTTCTTCATCCAGTCTTTTGTGGACAAAAAGCCTCTTATCCAGTCATAACCTGCAATCAACTCGTCATCGTCACATTCAAAATCTTCAATTAACTTTCTCATAAGTGCAAAATAATTAATCGTAAAATCTACTCATTAATTACAAAAAAACAAAATATAAACTCACGATATTTTATTCGTATTGATTAATAATTTTAAAGTTTTAGAAGTCTATTTTTTTTAAATAAAATCAATATATTTAGAAATAAAAAACCATGAGAGAAAGTGAGGTAAGAGATTATCTTTGCGAAAACTTTAATACTTTCCATAAAAAAATATCAAACATTGAGGAATATAACGATGAGATAAAGAATCAAAAAAAACAAATTTTTGAAAGCTCTGCACCTATCAAGATTTCAGATCTTGTAGAATTAGTTTTAATAGATAAAGTATCACACTCAACAAAAAACATAGAATATTACAAGTTAATTGGTCCTGAATTTCAATTGCTAGAAACTGGGATACCACAGGGAAAACAGCCATCGGTAGATATTCTTGCGTATAATACTGAAAGTTTAAACATAGCACTGATTGAACTTAAAATAAGCTCAAGCAGTGAGCGACAAGCTATCACAGAGCTTTCTGCATACAATCTTGGCTTGCAAAACAGATTCAAAGGATTATCCAATTTACAGGTAATATGGATTCCTATCTCAACCGAGTGGAGAGTAACCCCACTTTCCGCCCTTGAGTATTCTATTTTATGGAAAAATATTCAAGCGCTACCACTTCACCTAGATTTTACTGTTGAACAAAAAAAAATTCAACATCTCAATTTAAAAATTATCAATCCTATCAAGGATATAAAAGAAGAAGACTACAGAAACCTATTTTCATACGAATGCTTTGATACTTTTGAATATTATACAAAGTCCGAAGTCAAAAATAAAGATGGGTTTATAAATTATATAACGACAATATTTAACCGTCAAAATATAAACGGGTTTGTCATCTTTCATAATAAATATGGCTCTGCTCCATATCCCTATGGTTTCACATTATGCATTTACAATCCATACAAAGGATATTTACACCGAAAGATGTTAAATGATATATTAACTGGTGATAACGAATACACTTGTGATGAAATTCTGAAAATGGGTAAATTAGTAGATACCAATTATTACGATATAGATTTTAAAACAGATGTGCTACAATTTAATAAAGCTTTAGATGCTGACTCCAATCAACATAGTTTTACAATGGGAAATTATTGGGAAAAGGATTTTTTAAGTGTAGGAGACTTCACAAATCCGGCAGCAGATGCTAATCAGGAATATGTTTTTCACAATCTTGTAGAGGCGATTGATAGTTCAAGTAAAAATCCCAAAGCACTGGGAGTTCCAAACTTCGAGATTTTTTTTAAGAGATTGAAAGCTGAACAAATTTCTTCAGTATCATATTTAGGTCTTTATCATGATTTGATAACAAAAAAAATTCAGATCGAGCACAAAAGAAAAATCCATTCAGAAGATTTTTTTTTTATGTCTTACATCATTTGTATATCTCAAAGATACTTTTAGTTCATTTAATTAAGTCGGACATTAATTACAATTAAAAAAAATTAAGTCATAAACCCTAAGTTTACATCATTTTTTAACGTATTTTTAAAGAAAAAATCTGCGGATAAATAGTAAATTTGCAAATCCTAAAATTATGCATATACATAAAAAATTAGATATCAAAGTTGCCGATAATTTTATTGAAAAATTTGCGCAAAAGTATTTAGAGCAAAGAAGCACAACTTTGTTTAATTACAGTGATATCGGTGAACAAACTTTGTTTGGGAATTTAGGATTTGGAACAGAAGTACTCCAACAAATAATTAAAAAAAATTCCGTTCCTCTTGATAAAAAGAGAGAGGAAGGACTCAAGCCAGCTGTTCTCCAAGATATTTATCGCAGTGATCTGGGGGAATTATTAATGACCTATTATTTTGAAGAAAAAATTGCTGAAGGTGAGAGATTTATTATACCATTGAAAAATATAACTTTCAGAGAAAGGTATGATATGCCTGGTAGAGGATTGGATGCAATCGGCTATAAGGAAACTTCTGATAATAAAATAGAAATTCTTTTAGGAGAGGCTAAAGTTTCACAGGATAAAAAAACACCACCATCGGTTGTTGATACTTCTTCGGATTCAATATTTAATACCCATACAAATCATAAAAATGATACCCCTGTTGTTATACAGCGATTATCAGACTATGCAAGGAGATTGAATATTAAGGATGCGGAAATAATTGGCTTTGCAATAATTTGTCTTGAACATAAATTCGAAGATAAAATTGACATTACATATGGTTGTACCTTAATACGCGATTTTGAATGTGTTAATGAAGATTCGGATTTTGGAAAAATGAAGTCTGAACAAGTAAATTTTGAACCTGGAAAAGTTCATTTTTCAATTTTATCATTTAAAGATAAAACCATTGAAGAAACAGTTAAAATGTTTTATGAAAAAGTACAACAATTGATTTCATAATTGATGAAGAATATTGTCAATGCCATAATGCAGCAAGAATCTATACTTTCACTTTTAAGTGAAAGTGAGAAATTGTACATTTTTGATCAATTAAAACTACCTATAGAATCGAATTTAAATAATTCGGAAATCATCCGATTGACCTTTTTCATTACAAATAATATTTTTTCTGAAGAGGAAGATTTGATTTCAGAAAGTAATATTGCTTATAAACTTTTAAAATCAATAAACATTGAATCGGAGAATGATGCCAATGATTTTCAAAATGCATTCGGATTTGAAGGTATTGATAAAACAATATTATATTATTTCTATTTATCTAATATTGCATTAAAAGCAGAAAAAAACATCAATATAAGAATTGATCTTAAAGAATTTAAAACTTCAAATTACCAAACCGAAGATTGGAAGTTTAAATTGATTAATGAGACAATGGAAGCCTATCTTCTTTTAGTTCGTAAGAAAAACGGTTTCAAGGATATTGAAGAGGCGCTTTCTATAATTGATAATTTAAGAAATCAACAACAAGCATACGAAGAAGGATACTTACAACAGTTTACAGCTAGAGACGAAGTAAATGAAGCGTATCTTCTATTGTCATTATATCATCTTACAAAAGCATTAGTTGAAACTGCGACTTACTTAGTGAAGGGCTATGAATATAGGGAACGTATAGATTCAGTAATCAGACAGCATTTGGACATTGCTAAAAAAACGGCTATTAATGAACCGCGCTTGCTGGGTATATTTCAAATATTTGAATTTGGTCTAAATGCAATTCATAAAAATGCGATTTGGACTAATACTAAATTTAACGATAAAATTAGAGAGCTTTGCAGAATCAAGGCTGAAACAGGCATGCTTGAGTTGTTACCTTCTCAAAGAAAGGCAATGACTGAAAACCTTTTAGACGTTGCAGCCAATGTAACTGTTTTACAGATGCCAACAAGTGCCGGTAAAACTCTGTTAGCAGAATTTAATATTATTATTACAAAAGCTTTAAGAGCAGACGCAAAGATTGTTTACGTCGTTCCATCTAGAGCTCTTGTAAACCAAGTCTATTATGATCTAAAATCAGACCTTGAAGAACTAGGATTTGCCATCGAGAAAACTTCTTCTGCTATTGAAGTAGACCCAACGGAAGACTCTTTCTTGAGTGGTGACGAAAAAATAGACGTTTTAATTTCAACACCTGAAAAATTAGATCTTTTGATACGAAGAAGACATCCATCTGTTGATGATGTTTCTATGTTTATCATTGATGAAGCTCATACCATTCAGAATGGAGAAAGAGGAGCGAAATTAGAATTACTGTTAGCTATTTTAAGAAGAGAACGTCCTAATGCAAAATATATGCTGCTATCACCATTTATTCAAAATGCAAATGCAGTAATTACTGAATGGCTTGGTGGAGGTAATTCGATATATGTTGACTGGAAACCTTCCGAAAAACTTATCTTAGGTATTGATGTAAAGAAAACCATTACCAAAAATGAAATTCATTTAGAAGTTCTCAAAACCCCTTATGATTCAATAAGACCGATTGAAAAAACTATCATTCAAAATCCATATACGTTAGAAAGTTCCGGAAAAAAAGACAGAATTCTTGAATTTTCAGTAAACCATTTTTCAGAGGAGGAAAAGACAATGTTAATTCTTTGTTATGGAAAAGGAACTGCAAATAGTAGAGCTGATTTCATTTATGATAAGGTTCAAAAATATAACTCAAGTGATGATGTTAAACTAGTTAAAAAATTCATTGAAGACGAAGTTGGACGTCAAACTACCTTATCCAAAGTCATCGACAAAGGAATTGTTACACATCATGGTGGTATGTCCGATGAAACAAAGCTTTTGGTTGAGCATTTAATCAGAGAAAAGCACATACAATATGTATGTGCAACTACCACAATAGCTGAGGGAGTAAATTTTCCGGTTTCATCAGTTTTTTTTGATGATTACAGAAGAGGTCAGTATAACAAATTAGATTCAAATGACTTTTGGAACATAGCAGGAAGAGCAGGCAGGACACTTGTTGACAATTACGGTAAAATAATTATGCCTTTTAACAGCAAGGCTAATGTAGATAATGCTAAAGATCTAATTCGTAATAGTGCAAATACTTTAACAAGTGTTTTAGCAGAACTATTTGAAAATGCAGATTATATTGAACAAAAGCTTAAAGAACCTACTGGATTTTATGACTTGTTCAGGGACTATTCTAATTCGCTTTCACCACTAATTCAATATTTTGTACATCTTCTAACTGTTGGAGGGAATGAATATTATGTAACTGAAATTGAAGATCTTTTCAAGGACTCTTTAGAATACTATCTTTTAGACACTCAAGAGAAGAGACAAAAATTCATATCTATCTGTAAATCGATCTACTTGACTTTACAATCTAGATATAGTGACAAAGGTGTACTGGCTTTTGCTGATAAAACAGGTTTCTCTGTACCTTCTGTTATCAATGTAATGAGACAAGCTCGAACAAATACAGAAATCAGTGATTTATCAAGCTGGTCAAAAGAACAGCTTTTTGATAGTGGAAACCCACAAAACTTAACTGAGAAAATAAAAGTAATTGCTGCTTTAAAAGAGACAAAATTAGGAGTAGATGCCCAAAGTCAATTTAATCCGGAATTGTACGCCAAAATAATAATCGATTGGGTAAAGGGTGATAAATTATCAAATATTGCTAATATCCATCCAATATATAATATTCAAAACACAGACGAGAAAGAGACTGAGGATCGTATCACCGAATTTGTAAAAAAAATGAATGATATCAGATTTAAGGCATCTTGGGGATTAAGTGCATTAGAAGGAATAGTAAAAGGAAATACAGATATACAAGATTCTCATATTCCGTCTCTAGTCTACTTTGGAGTTGACAATGAAAAATCATTAGCGTTTAGAATGATTGGTGTTCCAAGAGCACTTGCATTTTCTTTTGAAGATTTAATCGAAAGAGGTATAAATGAATATTCCTACACAACTTTAAGGAAGAGGGTTCGTGATTTAACAAATACAGATTGGGATAATTTAAGCCCAAGAAATTCAAGTTTAAATGGAATGGAATGGAAAAGAATTTCAGAAATATTGGTTAAGTAAAACTCTAGCATTATTATAATTTTTAATAGAAATAAAATTTGTAGATAAATTAAAAATGGACCAAGAGGGACTGTGGGCAATTGAGTTACTTATGCTCTATGAAAAGAAAAACATTGAGGAAATAAAAAAAAGACTGTTTAATTCTTCTGATTTACTTATTTACTTACATGAAGTTTTAGCAGAAAAAAAAATTAAGTTACAGGATAAGGATATTTACTCGGAACAATTAATTATCAAACTTCATTTACAAAACTTAAGTCTAATTAAGCTTTCAGACGGACATTCAGTGGAATCAAGATTCTTCAGTAAGAACTTTCCCGAGATTAAGTTTTTAGACCTGTCATCAATTATAACCATAGTACGATCTCAGTATGAGTCTTTGCTTATGTATCAGCATTTGTATATTAATTCTAAAATAGATGACGAGAAAAAACTAAGATTTGAATCTTGGATTATGTCCTCAATGATGTTGAGGGCAAAAGTCTTTGCAAACTCAAAAGCTCTTGATAAAAAAACACTGGAAAACGAAAACAATACTATTGAAGAATTAAAGAAAAGTATCTCAAATAATGAAATCTTTAAAACCCTATCAGATAAGCAACAAAAAAGTTTATTAGAAAACGGTTCCGGAAAGTTATTTAAGAGTTGGGATACCTTATTTGCAGAATCTCGATTTGCTCCGGAAGGAGTATTTTCAAAACTTTATTACATTGCCTCTGTTTATGCTCACTCGGAAGGAAGTTTAGCATTACAATTAAAAATGACAAACCACCTTAAAGAGCACCCATTTATGAAAGAGAATTTATTTTTGATGCTCTTTTATTCATACTTAATGACTAATATAATGATAAAAAACATCGTCAATAAATTTCCAGATGTAGCGGAGAGGTATAAGGATATTGATGAAAAGACAAAATATGAGGTTGATTTCAGCTATGAACTTTCTTTTAAATAAAAAATATTATGGGTATTGATATTATCTATCTGCCCTTTATAAAATTTATACTATTTAAATAACTTAAAACTAAAAGCTATTTAAAGTTTGATTAGCTTACATTACTAACCACTATTAATATCTCTAATAATTTTTTCACATACATCAAAAATTATTCGGAGATCACATTGAAAGAATTCGCGTCTTGCTGTTAATCTATAAGAATCTAATTCCTGATGAATTAATTTTTCAGCTAGAAAACAGTCTTTTGTATTAAACTCGGTTATAACAAAGAATTTATCAACAGAACTCGTATTAGATAATTCCTTACTTCTTTCCTTTGGGCTTCTAGCTGTTAACCCTACTTTAAAAATATTATCCTTGTAGGTTGGTTGCCTCATAATATAAATGTAACCAGCATTTTCAGAATCATAGAGCTCCATTTCATCAATTTTCGTAATCCCTTTTGTTGAATGAAAATATACATCACTTCTTTCGACCCAAGTTTTTCCTAGGATAATTCTTCCCATTTTATCAAATCCTTCCTCATTAATTTCAAGTCTTTTCCAATAACCACTATGTTCAACTTTAAAATTAGTGTCATCCAACTTTTGATTAAAAAAGCTGGTTCCTTTGGCAAAACTTGAATTTATAATTCTATTTTTTATGGGAGTTATATGTTGTTATTTATCATTTAAAAAAGCGACATTCAATAAGTTTTTAATTCCCTTAGCCACAACTATTTTCATGGGAAGTTTATTAGCTTTCGCATTAATACATATTAACGGTTCTTTAATGGTATTAATAGTAGGAATAACTTTCTCTTTTTTGTTGTATGCGTTAGTCACTTATAAAAAATCAACAGAAAAATCAATCCTTATTCTTGAAAACAAACCATTAGAATTTTTAGGAAAAATATCCTATAGCTTATATCTTATACATGGACCGCTCCTTGCAATTACAAACCTTTATTTATTGAAAAACTTTGATCTCACCAATGATACCCGGCAATGGATTATATTTGTTTCGATCTTTATTTTAATCATACCTGTAACAACTATTTTTTACAACCTGGTTGAAAAGAGATTTCTCAATAAATAATACTCCATTAAATAATTTCCAGAAATAGAAAAGCTGAATAATAGTTTTATCAGGTAACTTAAAGCCACTAAGTATATGTTACGTATTATACTTCAGCTTATTAGGCAAGAATAAACCAGCTTCTGCTTTATAGTTTCTTGAGGAATAACGGTTAATTCCGATGTCGGTAAAAAACCTATAAAAAATAAAAGATGTCAGAGCTTTTATTTTTATTATCAGACATATAGAATTTTTCAGATAAAAACCCCTGAAAACTATTTTCAGGGGTTATCTTTATTTTACATTATATTTTTCAGTACCATCATCAGTAATTGAAGATTCTATTAACTGTTTATTTTTACTGACTGATCATAATACGAATACTTGTAAAATTTAATTAATATATGTTGAGTTAAAAGAAACAGATATCGGAGTACAAGCCATATTGGCTCCGGACGCAGTTCCGTTATTATATTGTCTGATCATTGCTATGTATAGCATGTGATTGCCGGCAGTTAAAAATTTAACAGAGGATAAATTGAACTGTGCCTGAGCACCTGGCCCTGACTCCTGAACTGTCTGGTAAACATTTGTAGCTACATTATCTATAAACAGAATAGCCTGATAAAAGCCTGTACCACCACCTGAAGGTAACGAGTAATAATCGATACCCAGCATAAAATTAATAAATAAAGCCTTACCACCTGCTGGTATTGTAATATTTTGAACAGTACCCGGAACAGGAGTATACCCCAGATCATTCACACTAAAGGTTGGTGAGCCAGGAACATTACTAACTGCATTTTCAGTTGTTGATACCTGGGCCGTTGTAGATACTGCAATAACATTACCTGACGCATCCACCCCAATAGCTTGTCCCGTTCCCGTGGGTGAAGACGAGTTTAGATTCGTAAACTTCAATCCTGAAGCATTGGTGGTTCCGGAATTTACTTCTAATCTGGCCCCTGGCGTTAAAGTTCCTACGCCTACATTTCCTGTAGGAGTAATGGTCATTTTGGGACTGTTATTGGTCATCAGATTCAGGGTATTTGAAGTAGTGGTTCCCACGTAGCCCGATCCTCCTCCAATATAAGTTTCCAGACTAACT
>Ga0209675_1000639_pt1 | contig 24900 bp, 20 predicted proteins | sample AraplaCol_mLB_r2_2_FD_184280 | JGI IMG/M metagenome (GOLD analysis project Ga0209675, IMG submission 184280) | Arabidopsis root microbial communities from North Carolina, USA - plate scrape MF_Col_mLB_r2 (SPAdes) (version 3) | ecosystem: Host-associated > Plants > Roots > Endosphere | place...
CCGGACGCGCGCCTTTGTGCTCGGCGTCGAACGCCAGGCGACCTTCATAAGGCTGGCCGTCAATCTGATAGACCACGGAACGTACAGTGACTTGGCTCATTTCTGACTCCTGATTGGTTGAACACCAGAATGAAAAAACCCGCCGAAGCGGGTTTTTCTACAGTTTGATCAAGCGGACAGCTCGACCAGCAGCTTGTTCAGGCGGCTCACGTAAGCGGCCGGGTCTTTCAAGCTGTCGCCAGCCGCCAGCGCGGCCTGGTCGAAGAGGATGTGCGACAGGTCGCCAAAACGCTCTTCGCTGGTTTCGTTGTCGAGCTTCGCGATCAGCGGGTGGCTCGGGTTGAATTCGAAGATCGGCTTCGAATCCGGCACCTTCTGCCCGCTGGCCTCGAGGATCTGACGCATTTGCAGACCCAGGTCCTGCTCGCCGATGGCCAGAATGGCCGGCGAATCCGTCAGGCGATGGGAAACCCGGACTTCGGCAACGGAGTCGCCCAGTGCGGTTTTCAGACGCTCGACCAGACCTTCTTTCGACTTGGCGACTTCTTCCTGGGCCTTCTTGTCCTCTTCCGAGTCCAGGTTGCCCAGATCCAGGTCACCGCGCGCGACGTCGACAAACGTCTTGCCGTCGAAATCGCTGAGGTAACTCATCAGCCACTCGTCGATACGGTCGGTCAGCAGCAGCACTTCGATGCCTTTCTTGCGGAAGACTTCCAGGTGCGGGCTGTTCTTGACCTGCGCGTAGGTTTCGCCGGTGAGGTAGTAGATCTTGTCCTGACCTTCCTTGGCGCGCGCCAGGTACTCGGCCAGACCGACGATCTGCTCGCCGTCGGTGCCGTTGGTCGATGCGAAGCGCAGCAGACCGGCAATTTTTTCCTTGTTGGCGAAATCTTCTGCCGGGCCTTCTTTCATGACCTGACCGAAGTTCTTCCAGAAGCCCTTGTATTGCTCAGGCTCGTTCTTTGCCAGTTTTTCCAGCATGTCCAGCACGCGCTTGGTCAGCGCCGACTTCATCGAGTCGATGATCGGGTCTTTCTGCAGGATTTCCCGCGACACGTTCAGCGACAGGTCGTTGGAGTCGACCACGCCCTTGATGAAGCGCAGGTACAGCGGCAGGAACGACTCGGCCTGATCCATCACGAACACGCGCTGCACGTACAGCTTCAGGCCTTTCGACGCTTCACGCTGGTACAGATCGAACGGTGCGCGGGCCGGCACGTACAGCAGCGAGCTGTACTCGAGCTTGCCTTCAACCTTGTTGTGACTCCACGACAGCGGATTTTCGAAGTCGTGGGCGATGTGTTTGTAGAACTCCTGGTATTCCTCGTCCTTCACTTCAGTGCGAGGACGGGTCCACAGGGCGCTGGCGCGGTTGACGGTTTCCCATTCAACTTCAGGCTTCTCTTCGCCTTCGGCAGCGGCCACTTCTTTTGGCAGCTCGATCGGCAGCGCGATGTGGTCGGAGTACTTCTTGATGATGTTGCGCAGACGCCAGCCATCGGCGAACTCGTCTTCACCGGATTTCAGGTGCAGGACGATGCGGGTGCCGCGTTCCGGTTTGTCGATGGTGGCGACTTCAAATTCGCCCTCGCCTTTCGACGACCAGTGCACGCCTTCGCTGGCAGCGGTGCCGGCGCGACGGCTGTACACGTCAACTTTGTCGGCAACGATGAAGGCCGAGTAGAAACCCACGCCGAACTGACCGATCAGGTGCGAATCCTTCTTCTGATCGCCGGACAGGTTTTTCATGAAATCGGCAGTGCCGGATTTGGCGATGGTACCCAGGTGGGTGATCACATCGTCACGGTTCATGCCGATGCCGTTGTCTTCGAGGGTGACGGTCTGGGCGTCCTTGTCGAAGCTCACACGGATTTTCAGTTCATCGCCACCTTCGAGCAACTCAGGCTTGGCCAGGGCTTCGAAGCGCAATTTGTCGACAGCGTCAGAGGCGTTCGAGATCAATTCGCGAAGGAAGATTTCCTTGTTGGAATACAGCGAATGGATCATGAGGTGCAGCAGTTGCTTCACCTCGGTCTGGAAGCCCAGGGTTTCCTTTTGAGTTTCCACACTCATGGTCATCAAACTCCAATCAGATGGCATTGGCCGCGACCTTGCTGGTCGGCGGCGGGTTGTTCTGTGAGTTGGGGGCGTGGTTCAGGATTTCAAGGGCTCATCGATTTTGAAGTGAGCACGGGCAGTGGCAATCGGTTCGCTTTCGGTACTTTGCCAGGCCGTGACCGCGACGTTGGCCACCCGCCGGCCCTGACGGCAGACCTGACATCGGGCCCAGGTATCGCGAAACTGCCCGGCCCGCAGGTAATCGAGGGAAAAATCGATAATCTTCGGCACACCGGGCGCGCCGGTGAAAATCAGCAGGTGCAGGGCCGCGGACAGCTCCATGAACCCGGCAATTACCCCGCCGTGGATCGCCGGCAATAAAGGGTTACCAATGTTGTCCTTGTTGGCCGGCAGCTTGAACAGCAAGTCATCACCGACCCGCGAACACTCGACGCCGATCAGCCCGGCATAGGGAATCAGCTTCAGGAGCGGCGCGTAGTCACCCTTCTCGTGTGCCTCTTGCAATTGCTGCTTGAAGTCGTCGCTCATGGGGTTTCTCCCTTGATCGCGCCACCGAAGCCTTTGGTGCCTTTCAGGCCTTTGCCCATGCGCATGAAGGTGCCGACGACATGGGCAATCGGTTGCTCGGGATCATCCTGATAGGCAAATCCGCGAGCGAAGATCACATCGGTGGTGACTCGATAACATTGGGCGAAGCCGTAAACATCTTTATGCGGCTCGGCGGCATGCATGTAGTCGATGCGCAGATCGAGGGTCGGGCAGACTTCGAATTCCGGCAGGACGCAAAGGGTCGACATGCCGCACGCGGTGTCCATCAGCGACGTGATCGCCCCGCCGTGGATGACGCCGGTCAGCGGATTGCCGACGATTTGCGCACTGTACGGCAGCACCACAGTCAGGCCTTCGCTACTTGCGCTGTTCACCTTCAATCCCAGCACCTGACAGTGGCGCAGGGCCGAGAGAAACCGTGTCGCACGCTCAAAAACGGGGTTTTCGGCCATTTGATAATTACTCTTGTTAGTGGCTATTCCCAGTAGTGGAAAGAACAGCAAAAGTTCCATTGCAAAACAAACTTATATATCTGAAAGAAATGAGGAACTTAAGCCGTGGGCCTGAGCTCTTAAGGCCAGTAGTTATTTTCCATAAGGAGAAACACCCCATGCGTAAGACTTTAGCTATTGCCTTGATGTTGACCGCTTCCCTCGGTCTCGCTGCCTGCGATAAAAAATCCGAGGACAAAGCTCAAGATGCCAACCAACATGCTGAACAAGCTCAGCAAGACATGAACAAAGCTCAGGATAAAGTGAACGACGCAGCGAAAGAAAACGCCGAAGCTGCCAAAGCTCAGGCCGAATCGAACGCTGCAGCGCAAGAAGAAGCTGCCAAGAAGCAATAAGCCGCTTCTCGAAAACTCAAAAGAAAACCCGCCAAGTGCGGGTTTTCTTTTGTCTGTGATTTTTTGCCCATGCCGTCTTAGAGCAAAACAGTTCTAAAAGTCGGACTAATCATCAGCAACAATGAACACACTAAGCCGACCAGCCAGACCAGACTGCGCAGCTTGGGAAGATCCGCCAGGTAGAACCACAGATAGAAAATCCGTGAGATCACGAAGATGATCGCCAATGTATCGATCAGCCATCCCGCCGTCTGCGTGGTATGCGCCATCAGCACGCCAACGGCGAACAGGATGAACGCTTCGATGCTGTTCTGATGTGCCGCCAGTGCCCGGGCGCCGTAACCGGTGAGTTGCGCCTGCTGCTGACGCGGCAGGTGGTTGTTGTAACCGCCCTGCTCTTTCATGGCCTTGCCGACCGGCATACGCGCCACGTAGATCAACAATGCACTGATAAACACACACCAGAACGGAATACTCATCAAGCAGCCTCTTTGTTCGCTTCGGGCAATGGCGCCTCTGTAGGGGTATAGACCATTACATCGAGCACGTCGGAATGAAACTCCCGGCGATACAACACCAGCACCACGCCGGCGCTCATCAACATGAACAGCCACGGGCTGACGAACCACGCCAGCATGCTCATCCCGAAGTAATAGGAACGCAGACCGAAGTTGAACTGGTTGGCCGCCATCGAAATCACCCGAGCTGCCTGCGAGGCGAACGCCTTGCGCTCCTGCTCCGAGACTTGCCGCTCACCGATCATCGGGGCCGAGCCGACCAGAATCGCGGCGAAGTTGTACTGGCGCATGCACCAGCTGAAGGTGAAGAAGGCATAGACGAACACCAGCGCCAGGCACAGCAACTTGATCTCCGACATGCCCTGCGAGGCCTGTTGCACCATCGGAATATCTGCCAGCAATGACACCGCGCGCTCGGAAGCGCCGAGCACGGTCAGAATGCCCGCCAGGATAATCAGCGTGCTGGAGGCGAAGAACGAGGCGTTGCGCTCAAGGTTGCCGATCACGCTGGCATCGGCGATGCGGTTGTCGCGCAGCAGCATGCGGCGCATCCAGTCTTCGCGGTACAGGTGCAGCACGCTGGCCAGGCACGCGGTGTCACGGCCCTTCCAGGTGGCATAACGGGTGTAACCGCCCCAGCAGATGACAAACCAGAGCGCGGCCAGCAGATGGATCAGGTTGGCTTGGATAAACGACATGCAATTCCCTGTGATGAAAATTTCGGCTCCCCTTCGACGTTAGTCGAGGGAAAAAGACACTGCCTGAAGCCCATAAAAAATGCCCCGTATCGATTGATACGGGGCATTTCTGTTTAATCGCTCGGCAGCCGCTTGTGGCGGCCCGGCAATCTTAGGCGAGAGCTTCGGCGCGCTTGCCCAGCAGGCGGTCGCAAACCACAGCAACCACCAGGGTCATCACGCACGGCACCAGCCACGCCAGACCTTGCTCGCTCAGCGGCAGGTGGGCCAGTTGCGATGGCATCCAGTCCGCCAGACCGGCGCCTTTCAACGCATCGATGGTGCCAAACACGAACGACACCAGCATCACCGGGCCCATGATGCGGCTCTGCTCATGCCAGAAGGCAGCGCAGAAGCTCAGGGCCACCAGCACGATGCACGGCGGGTAGATCGCGGTCAGTACCGGGATCGAGAACGCGATCAGCTTGGTCAGACCCAGGTTGGACACCAGCAGCGAGAACGCCGCCAGAATGATCACCAGAGTCTTGTAGGACAGCGGCAATACGCGGCTGAAGTATTCGGCACAGGCGCAGGTCAGGCCAACCGCTGTCACCAGACACGCCAGGGAAATCAGCACGGCGAGGAAGCCACTGCCCAGCGAACCGAAGGTGTGTTGCACGTAAGCGTGCAGCACCGCCGCACCGTTGGTCGCGCCCGCCGCCACTTCATGGCTGCCGGAACCCAGACGGAACAGGCTGACATACACCAGCGCCAGACCGACACCGGCAATCAGCCCGGCAATGATCGCGTAACGGGTGATCAGCGCCGGCGACTCGACGCCACGGGAGCGGATCGCGTTGACGATGACGATGCCGAACACCAGCGCGCCGAGGGTATCCATGGTCAGGTAACCATTGATGAAGCCTTGCGAGAACGGTGCCGCAACGTATTCCGGAGTGGCCACGCCGATATCACCGGCCGGCAGTGCGAATGCGGCGATGCCGAGCACGGCCAGGGCGATGATCTTCAGCGGCGCGAGGAAGCGACCGACGGTGTCCAGCAGACGCCCAGGGTAGAGCGAAATGAAGAACACCAGCAGGAAGTACACCGAACTGTAGAGGAACAGTGCCAGCGGGCTCTCGCCGGTCAGCGGCGCCAGACCTACTTCAAAGGAAACGGTCGCGGTACGCGGGGTGGCGAACAGCGGGCCGACGGCCAGGTAGCAAGCCGCTGCCAGCACGCCGCCCGCGATCTTGCCGATCGGGCTGCTGAGCGCGTCCATGGCGCCACCGACCTTAGCCAGTGCGACCACGGTGACCACCGGCAGACCGACCGCCGTGATCAGAAAGCCCAGCGCCGCGATCCAGACGTTGGGCCCGGACTGCAAACCGACGATAGGCGGGAAGATGATGTTGCCGGCCCCGACGAACAGGGCGAATGTCATAAAGCCAAGTGCCAGGATGTCCTGACCTTTCAAAACTTTCATTAAGGAAATACCACACTACTGAATCGGAATTTAGAGGGGGATTTCCCTGTGGGGTTAGGGAAATGCTGTCAATCCGTATAAGACTGACCCGTTTAGCGCGTTGCATGCCTTGTGGGCGGCAGACGCAAAATGGCGGCTAGCCTAACGAATTTGCCCGACAAACGCACTGTTAGAGGGCGAACTATCCGATACGCGACGTTTCTGTGTCGCGTTTTTGCATGTTATTGGGTGAGTGCTTATAAAATTGCCATCGTCCACCCGAACGCCAGAAACGACAAAGGCCACCCGAAGGTGGCCTTTGTTGCTGGAGCAGAGAAGTCAGCCGAAGCTTACTTCTTCACTTCCCAGCCAGTCAGCTCGGCCAGGGCCTTGCCGATGTCTGCCAGCGAACGCACGGTTTTCACGCCTGCGTCTTGCAGAGCAGCGAATTTCTCGTCTGCAGTGCCTTTGCCGCCGGAGATGATTGCGCCAGCATGGCCCATGCGCTTGCCCGGAGGAGCAGTCACACCAGCGATGTAGGAAACAACCGGCTTGGTCACGTTAGCCTTGATGTAGGCAGCCGCTTCTTCTTCAGCCGAACCGCCGATCTCGCCGATCATGACGATCGCTTCGGTCTTCGGGTCTTCCTGGAACAGCTTCAGGATGTCGATGAAGTTCGAACCCGGGATCGGGTCACCGCCGATGCCGACGCAAGTCGACTGACCGAAACCGGCGTCAGTGGTCTGCTTCACAGCTTCGTAGGTCAGGGTGCCGGAACGGGAAACGATACCGACCTTGCCTGGCAAGTGAATGTGACCTGGCATGATGCCGATCTTGCATTCGCCTGGGGTGATCACGCCTGGGCAGTTAGGGCCGATCAGGGTAACACCCAGCTCGTCGCACTTAACTTTGGCGTCCAGCATGTCCAGGGTAGGAATGCCTTCGGTGATGCAGACGATCAGCTTGATGCCGCCGAAAGCTGCTTCCAGGATCGAGTCCTTGCAGAAAGGAGCCGGAACGTAGATTACGCTGGCGGTGGCGCCAGTGGCTTCTACAGCTTCTTTCACGGTGTTGAACACAGGCAGGTTCAGGTGAGTGGTGCCACCTTTGCCTGGGGTCACGCCGCCAACCATTTTGGTGCCGTAGGCAATGGCTTGTTCGGAGTGGAAAGTACCCTGCGCGCCGGTGAAGCCCTGGCAGATTACTTTGGTGTCTTTATTGATCAGGACGCTCATTACTTGCCCTCCGCAGCTTTAACGACTTGTTGAGCAGCGTCGGTCAGGCTGGTAGCAGCGATGATGTTCAAACCGCTTTCTGCCAGTACTTTAGCGCCCAGTTCAGCGTTGTTGCCTTCAAGACGAACAACAACCGGGATTTTCACGCCGACTTCTTTCACTGCACCGATGATGCCTTCGGCAATCATGTCGCAACGAACGATGCCGCCGAAGATGTTAACCAGTACTGCAGCGACATTGCTGTCGGACAGAATGATTTTGAAAGCTTCGGTCACGCGTTCTTTGGTAGCACCACCACCTACGTCGAGGAAGTTGGCTGGCTTGCCGCCGTGCAGGTTGACGATGTCCATGGTACCCATGGCCAGGCCGGCACCGTTCACCATGCAGCCGATGTTGCCTTCCAGTGCTACGTAGTTCAGTTCGAACTTGGCAGCGTGCGCTTCGCGCGGATCGTCCTGCGACGGATCGTGGAAAGTCTTCAGCTTGGGCTGACGGTACATTGCGTTGGCGTCGATGTTGATCTTGGCATCCAGGCAGTGCAGATCGCCGTCAGCCTTGATCACCAGCGGGTTCACTTCCAGCAGAGCCAGGTCGTGATCCTTGAACAGCTTGGCCAGACCTACGAAGATCTTGGCGAACTGAGCAACCTGCTTGCCTTCCAGACCCAGCTGGAATGCCAGCTCGCGACCCTGGAATGGCTGAGCGCCAACCAGTGGATCGATAGTGGCTTTCAGAATTTTTTCTGGAGTGTCGTGAGCGATTTTCTCGATGTCCACGCCACCTTCGGTGGAAGCCATGAACACGATGCGACGGCTCGAACGGTCAACGACAGCGCCCAGGTACAGCTCTTTAGCGATATCAGTGCACGATTCAACCAGGATCTTGGTGACTGGCTGGCCGTTGGCGTCAGTCTGGTAAGTCACCAGACGCTTGCCCAGCCACTGCTGTGCGAAGGCTTTGGCGTCTTCTTTGCTGCGAACCAGCTTGACGCCGCCCGCTTTACCGCGACCACCGGCGTGAACCTGGGCTTTGACAACCCACTCGTTGCCGCCGATTTTGTCGCAAGCTTCTGCTGCTGCTTCCGGGGTGTCTACTGCGAAACCAGTGGAAACTGGCAGGCCGTATTCAGCGAACAGCTGCTTACCCTGATACTCGTGAAGATTCATGCTTTTTACCGTCTTCGTTAGGTACTGCGCATTCGGCGCTGCGCTCTTTATGAGTGCCGCGCCACCTGTGACTGCTGCTTGCGTAGCTGGGCTACGCAAGGCTGCGTCCAGCGGACATTCCGCGGTGAGTCTTGCACGCAAGGCTCACGACGGGCCGTACCGCCGTGGTTTCTTATTGTGTCTTAACGCTTCTTGCGGTTGGCAATGTGGATGGCGCCGCCATTCACTGCCAAAGCTGCTTCGTGCAAGGCTTCAGACAGGGTCGGATGGGAGAAAACCATCATGCCCAGGTCTTCAGCGCTGGTGCCGAATTCCATACCGATCGCGCCCTGCTGAACCAGTTCTGCAGCGCTCGGGCCAATCACGTGCACGCCCAATACGCGGTCAGTCTTGGCATCGGCGATGACCTTGACGAAACCACCGGTATCGTTGGCGGCCATGGCACGGCCGGATGCTGCGAACGGGAAGGTGCCGACGTTAACTTCAACGCCTTCAGCTTTCAAGGCCTGCTCGGTTTTACCGACCCATGCGATTTCCGGGTGAGTATAAATAACCGAAGGGATCAGGTCATAGTTCATCTGGGCCTTGTGGCCCTTGATGCGCTCTACAACCATGATGCCCTCTTCCGAGGCCTTGTGAGCCAGCATCATGCCGCGAACCACGTCACCGATGGCGTAGACACCCGGTACGGTGGTGGCGCAGTGATCGTCAACGTGCACGAAACCGCGCTCGTCCAGGGTCACGCCGCTGTCGGCAGCCAGCAGATCGGTGGTCACCGGACGGCGACCAACGGCTACGATCAGCTTGTCGAAAGTGATGGTCTGTTCGCCGTTGGCGTCGGTGTAGTTCACAACGACTTCGTCGCCGTTCACTTTCGAGCCGGTTACGCGAGCGCCCAGTTTGATGTCCAGACCCTGTTTGGTCAGGGTTTTCAGCGCTTCCTTGGAAACCGCGGTGTCCGCCGCCATCAGGAAGGTGTCCAGGGCTTCCAGGACCGTCACTTCTGCACCCAGACGCGACCACACCGAACCCAGTTCCAGACCGATCACGCCAGCGCCGATCACGCCCAGACGTTTAGGTACGGATTGGAATTCCAGAGCGCCGGTCGAATCGACGATGACTTTCTGATCCACCGGAGCCGGTGGAATGTCGATCGGACGCGAGCCTGGAGCCAGAATGACGTTTTCGGCTTCGATGACTTCAACCGAGCCGTCCGGCTTGGTGACTTCGACTTTCTTGCCGGCCAGCAATTTGCCGTGGCCCTGGATCGAAGTAACGCCGTTGGCCTTGAACAGAGTGGCAACACCACCGGTCAGGTTCTTGACGATGCCAGCCTTGCGGCCAACCATCGCAGCGACGTCCATTTTGACTTCGCCGGTCGAGATACCGTGGACATTGAAGCTTTCTTTCGCTTCCTTGTATTTCCAGGAGCTGTCCAGCAGCGCCTTGGAAGGAATGCAGCCTACGTTCAGGCAGGTGCCGCCCAGGGCTTGCTTGCCTTCAGCATCGGTGTACTTCTCGATGCAGGCAGTGCTCAGGCCGAGTTGCGCGGCCTTGATAGCTGCCACGTAGCCGCCAGGGCCCGCACCGATCACTACTACGTCAAATTTCTGCGACATTCAAAAAATCCTCTTTTTTGCAGCAAGCGTGAAGCCGCAAGCCTCAAGCGCAAACTGCTGTTACTCGCAGCTTGCAGCTTGAGACTTGCAGCTGCTTCTATCAAATATCCAGCAACAGACGAGCCGGATCTTCCAGCAGGTTCTTGATGGTCACCAGGAAGGTTACAGCTTCTTTGCCATCGATCAGACGGTGATCGTAGGACAGTGCCAGGTACATCATCGGACGGATCACGACCTGACCGTTGATGGCCATCGGACGCTGGATGATGTTGTGCATGCCCAGAATCGCTGCCTGCGGCGGGTTGACGATCGGGGTCGACATCATCGAACCGAAAGTACCACCGTTGGTGATGGTGAAGGTGCCGCCGGTCATTTCGTCCATCGACAGTTTGCCGTCACGAGCTTTCTTGCCGAAGGTGGCGATGCCGCCTTCGATTTCAGCCAGGCTCATGTGCTCGGCGTTACGCAGAACCGGAACTACCAGGCCACGGTCGCTGGAAACAGCGACACCGATGTCGGCATAACCGTGGTAAACGATGTCGTTGCCGTCGATCGAAGCGTTGACCGCCGGGAAGCGTTTCAACGCTTCGGTGGCAGCCTTGACGAAGAACGACATGAAGCCCAGGCGTACGCCGTTGTGGGACTTCTCGAACAGGTCCTTGTACTTCGAACGCAGGGCCATGACTTCGGTCATGTCGACTTCGTTGAAAGTGGTCAGCATCGCCATGTTCGATTGAGCTTCAACCAGACGCTTGGCAACGGTGGCACGAACGCGGGTCATCGGAACGCGCTTCTCGATGCGGTCGCCAGCGGCGAACACAGGAGCGGCGGCGGCCGGAGCAGCAGCCTTGGCAGGCGCGGCAGCCGGAGCGGCTTTCTTGGCAGCAACGGCTGCAACCACGTCTTCCTTGGTCACGCGACCGCCCTTGCCGGTGCCGGCAACGGAAGCGATGTTGATGCCGTTCTCTTCAGCCAGCTTGCGCGCGGCAGGAGCAGCGATCGGGTCGTCTTCGCCATCAGCGGCAGCAGGTGCAGCGGCAGCAGCGGCCGGAGCAGCAGCGGCAGCCGGAGCGGCGGCAGCAGCGCCGCCTTCAACGATGGAGCCCAGGACTTCGTCGGACAGGACGGTGTCGCCCTCGCCCTTGACGATTGCGCCCAGCACGCCGTCGGCGGTAGCCAGCACTTCCAGTACGACTTTGTCGGTTTCGATGTCGACGATCAGTTCGTCACGCTTGACGGCGTCGCCCGGTTGTTTGTGCCAGGTGGCAACGGTGCCATCGGCAACCGATTCCGGGAAAGTGGGGGCTTTGATCTCGATAGCCATTATCTGTGGTTCCTTAAATTCGGTTTCAGGTGCGCGAAGGCGTTAAACGGTAAACGCGTCTTGCAGCAGTTGTTCCTGCTGCTCGGCGTGCATCGATGCGTAACCACATGCTGGGGCAGCAGAAGCCTCACGGCCCGCGTACTCGAGTACGAGAGATTTGTTGAGGTTGCTGATGCTGCGACGCAGGTGGTGCTGGCTGCAGTACCAGGCGCCCTGGTTCATCGGCTCTTCCTGACACCACACGGCCGCTTTGGCATTGGTGTAAGGAGCCAGGACTTCTTTCAAGTCGTCCTCAGGGAATGGGTACAGCTGCTCGATACGCACGATGGCGATATCTTCGCGGCCTTCGGCACGACGTTTTTCCAGCAGGTCGTAGTAGACCTTGCCGCTGCACAGAACAACGCGCTCGACCTTTTTCGGGTCCAGGGCATCGATTTCCGGGATAACGGTCTGGAACGAACCTTCGGCCAGATCTTCCAGGGTCGAGATGGCCAGTTTGTGGCGCAGCAGCGACTTTGGAGTCAGAACGACCAATGGCTTGCGCAGCGGGCGAATCACCTGACGGCGCAGCAAGTGGTAGATCTGGGCCGGGGTGGTCGGCATGCACACCTGAATGTTGTGCTCGGCGCACAGCTGCAGGTAACGCTCAAGACGTGCCGAGCTGTGCTCAGGGCCCTGACCTTCGTAGCCGTGCGGCAGCAGCATGGTCAGACCGCAGAGACGGCCCCACTTGTGCTCGCCGCTGGTGATGAACTGGTCGATAACGACCTGCGCACCGTTGGCGAAGTCGCCGAACTGGGCTTCCCAGATCACCAGCGCGTTTGGCGTGGTGGTCGAGTAACCGTATTCGAACGCCAGTACGGCTTCTTCCGACAGGAACGAGTCGTACAGGTCGAAGCGTGGCTGACCTTCATACAGATGCTTGAGCGGAATGTAGGTACCGGCATCTTTCTGGTTGTGCAGCACAGCGTGACGGTGCGAGAACGTACCGCGGCCGATGTCCTGGCCAGTCATGCGGATCGGGTGACCTTCGAACGCCAGGGTCGCGTACGCCATGGTTTCGGCGTAACCCCAGTTGATCGGCAGGCCGCCGGCTTGCATCTTCTGACGGTCTTCGTAGATCTTCGCAACCTGACGCTGAACCACGAAGCCTTCCGGAATTTCCAGCAGCTTGGCGGACAGTTCCTGCAGGGTCTTGAGGTCGAAGCGAGTGTCGTGACGCGCAGTCCAGGCGTGGCCCAGATACGGACGCCAGTCGACGAACAGCTCTTTGTTCGGCTCTTTGACCAGCGATTTCACGACGTGCAGACCGTTGTCCAGCGCGTTGCGATATTCGTCGACTTTCGCCTGAACACGCTCTGCGTCCAGTACACCGGCCTGGGTCAGACGATCAGCGTACAGCTCACGGGTGGTGCGCTGCTTGGTGATCTGCTGATACATCAGAGGCTGGGTGCCGCTTGGCTCGTCGGCCTCGTTGTGGCCGCGACGACGGTAGCAGACCAGGTCGATCACCACGTCACGCTTGAACTGCATGCGGTAGTCGATGGCCAGCTGGGTCACGAACAATACGGCTTCCGGATCATCACCATTCACATGGAGGATCGGCGCCTGGATCATTTTCGCGACGTCGGTGGCGTACTCGGTGGAACGCGAGTCCAGCGGGTTGCTGATGGTGAAACCGACCTGGTTGTTGATCACGATGTGCACGGTACCGCCGGTCTTGAAACCGCGGGTCTGCGACATCTGGAAGGTTTCCATGACCACGCCCTGACCTGCGAATGCAGCATCACCGTGGATGGAGATCGGCAGAACCTTCTCACCGGTCGAATCGTTGCGACGGTCCTGACGGGCGCGAACCGAACCCTCGACCACCGGGGAAACGATTTCCAGGTGGGACGGGTTGAACGCCATGGCCAGGTGAACTTCACCGCCGGTGGTCATTACGTTGGACGAGAAGCCCTGGTGGTATTTGACGTCACCGGAACCCAGCTCGACCTTCTTCTTGCCTTCGAACTCGTCGAACAGCTCGCGCGGGTTCTTGCCGAAGGTGTTGACCAGTACGTTCAGACGACCACGGTGGGCCATGCCGATGACGACTTCCTTGGTGCCGTAGGAACCGGAACGCTGGATCAGTTCGTCGAGCATCGGAATCAGGCTTTCGCCGCCTTCCAGACCGAAACGCTTGGTGCCCGGGTATTTGGTACCCAGGTATTTTTCCAGGCCTTCACCGGCCGTCACGCGCTCGAGCAGGTGGCTCTTGATGTCCGCGGAGTATTCCGGACGACCACGCACGCTTTCCAGACGCTGCTGGAACCACTGGCGCTGCTCGGAATCGGTGATGTGCGTAAATTCAGCGCCGATGGTGCGGCAATATGTCTGCTGCAACGCTTCGTGAATTTCGCGTAGGCTCGCTTCCTCTTTGCCGATGAACAGGTCGCCGGCACGGAAGGTCGTATCAAGATCGGCATTGGTCAAGCCGTAGTGATTGATCGACAGGTCTGCAGGTGCAGGACGCTGCCACAGCCCCAGCGGGTCAAGCTGGGCTGCCTGGTGGCCACGCATACGGTAGGCCTGGATCAATCGCAGCACTTCAACTTGCTTCTTCTCGTGCTCACTGCTCACGCTGCCGGCGGAAACCGGTTGGGCGCGGCGCTGGTTCTTTGCCAGCAGCACGAAATGATCGCGAATTGTGGAGTGCGAAACATCGGTGGCAGAGCTGCCGTCGGCAGGCAGCTTCTGAAAGTAGGTGCGCCACTCTTCTGGCACAGCGTTAGGGTCGTGCAGGTAGAGCTCGTAGAGCTCTTCCACATAGGCAGCGTTTCCACCTGAAAGGTAGGCGCTGTTCCACATGCGCTGCATCACGCTTTCTTGCATGCTTGGTCACCCTCGGTTAGGGGAACACCATCGGTGCCGACACCGAGCAAGCTTGCAGAAGTCCGAATGCAGCGACCAAAACAAGCCACTTAGGATCACACTGATAGTCCGGGTACCAGCCCGGATGCCCCTGCTTGTCTCATTTCTTCAAAATAAGAGCCGCAGCTTATGGCTGCTGCTCTGGTTATAGCCATGGCGCGGGTTGAAGCCCGCGCCTAAGCCCTCTGCGGGTACAGCGGTTACAGCAGCTGAATCACACGCCGCTCGAAAGCAGCATGTTACGGATGTGACCGATGGCCTTAGTCGGGTTCAGGCCTTTCGGACATACGTTGACGCAGTTCATGATGCCCCGGCAGCGGAAGACGCTGAACGGGTCATCGAGGGACGCCAGACGCTCGGACGTCTTGGTATCACGGCTGTCTGCCAGGAAGCGGTACGCTTGCAGCAGTGCAGCTGGACCCAGGAACTTGTCCGGGTTCCACCAGAAGGACGGGCAAGAGGTCGAGCAGCAGGCGCACAGGATGCACTCGTACAGACCGTCGAGCTTTTCACGCTCTTCAGGGGACTGCAGACGCTCGATGGCCGGAGCCGGCGTGTCGTTCTGCAGGAATGGCTTAACCTTCTCGTATTGCTTGTAGAAGATGCTCATATCGACAACCAGGTCACGGATAACCGGCAAACCTGGCAGCGGACGAACGATCAGCTTGTTACCTTTGACGACAGCGGACAGCGGCGTGATGCACGCCAGGCCGTTCTTGCCGTTGATGTTCATGCCGTCGGAGCCACAGACGCCTTCACGGCAGGAGCGACGATAGGAGAAACCTTCGTCCTGCTCTTTGATCAGGGCCAGCACGTCCAGCACCATCAGGTCTTTACCACCGGTATCAACCTGGAATTCCTGCATGAACGGCGCAGCGTCCTGATCAGGGTTGTAACGATAAACACTGACTTGCAACATGGCGGTCACCCTTAATAAGTCCGGACTTTAGGTTCGAAAGTCGGAACAGTCTTCGGCGAGAAGTTCACGGCACGCTTGGCGACGCGTTTCTCACCCGGGAAGTACAGGGTGTGGCACAGCCAGTTTTCGTCGTCACGGTCTTCGAAGTCTTCACGGGCGTGAGCGCCGCGGGACTCTTTACGTACTTCGGCAGCGATGGCGGTCGCTTCAGCCACTTCCAGCAGGTTTTGCAGTTCCAGCGCTTCGATACGTGCAGTGTTGAACGCCTGCGACTTGTCGTTGATCTTCACATTCGCGATGCGCTTGCGCAGATCGGCCAGCTGGGCAATACCCTTCTGCATGTATTCGCCGGTACGGAATACACCGAAGTAGTTCTGCATGCAGCTTTGCAGCTCGCGACGCAGGGTAGCGACGTCTTCGCCGTCGGTACGGTTGTTCAGGGCGTTCAGACGTGCCAGGGCAGCTTCGATATCGGCTTCGGTAGCGTCGTCGTATTCAATGCCGTCGGTCAGCGCCTTCTCCAGGTGCAGGCCGGCAGCGCGGCCGAATACCACCAGGTCGAGCAGCGAGTTGCCGCCCAGACGGTTGGCACCGTGAACCGATACGCAAGCCACTTCACCTACTGCGAACAGACCAGGGATGATCTGATCCACGCCTTCGGCGTCCTGGGTGATCGCCTGGCCATGAATGTTGGTGGCAACGCCGCCCATCATGTAGTGGCAAGTCGGAACAACCGGAACCGGAGCAACCACCGGGTCAACGTGTGCAAAAGTCTTCGACAGTTCGCAGATGCCTGGCAGACGGCTGTGCAGCACTTCCTCGCCCAGGTGGTCGAGCTTGAGCATCACGTGGTCGCCATTCGGACCGCAACCGTTGCCGGCGATGATTTCTTTAACCATCGAACGGGCAACCACGTCACGACCGGCCAGGTCTTTGGCGTTCGGAGCATAACGCTCCATGAAACGCTCGCCGTGCTTGTTGATCAGGTAACCACCTTCACCACGGCAACCTTCGGTAACCAGTACACCGGCGCCGGCGATGCCGGTCGGGTGGAACTGCCACATTTCGATGTCTTGTACCGGCACGCCAGCACGCAGAGCCATGCCGACGCCGTCACCGGTGTTGATCAGGGCGTTGGTGGTGGATGCATAGATACGACCTGCACCGCCGGTAGCCAGTACGGTGGCCTTGGCGCGGATGTAGGTGGTTTCGCCGGTTTCGATGCAGATTGCGATCACACCAACGAATTCGCCTTCCTGGTTTTTCACCAGGTCGACAGCGTAGTACTCGTTCAGGAACGTGGTACCGGCTTTCAGGTTGCCCTGATAAAGGGTGTGCAGCAGCGCGTGACCGGTACGGTCGGAAGCGGCGCACGTACGGGCAGCCTGCCCGCCTTTACCGTAATCCTTCGACTGACCGCCGAACGGACGCTGGTAGATACGGCCTTGCTCGGTACGCGAGAACGGCAGACCCATGTGGTCCAGCTCGAAAACGGCAGCCGGGCCTTCCTGACACATGTATTCGATAGCGTCCTGGTCACCGATGTAGTCGGAACCCTTGACGGTATCGTACATGTGCCAGCGCCAGTCATCGTTCGGGTCGGCCGAAGCGATGGCGCAGGTGATCCCGCCCTGTGCGGACACAGTGTGCGAACGGGTCGGGAAAACCTTGGTGATCACGGCAGTCTTGTGACCGCCCTGTGCCAGTTGCAGCGCCGCGCGCATGCCAGCACCGCCGCCACCAATAATGATGGCGTCGAAAGAAATCGTTGGAATGTTAGCCATGAATCAGATACCCCAGAGAATCTGCACACCCCAGACGAAGTAAGCGAACATCGCGACGCCGCATACTGCCTGGAAAAGGAAACGTACTGCAGTCGCGGACTTGCCCAGCGCCATTGGCGTCAGGTAGTCGGTCGCGATGGTCCACATGCCGACCCAGGCGTGAGCGCCCAGGGCAACCAGTGCCAGCAGACTGAAGATACGCATTCCGTTGTGGGCGAACAGGCCGTGCCATTGGTCGTAGCCAATGCCCGGGTTCGCGGCGAGGTAGCCGATCAGGAATATGAAATAAGCCGCGAGAACGACCGCAGACACACGCTGTGCCATCCAGTCATAGAGGCCCGAACGCGAAAGGTTTGTAACGCTGGTTACCATATCCAAACTCCTGCCAGAACGATCAGCACCACGGAAACGGCGATGATCAGTTTCGAGCCCAGGCGGCCGCCTTCCAGCGTCTCACCGATGCCCATGTCCATGATCAAGTGGCGCACACCGGCAACCAGGTGATACAGAAGAGCGGACAGGAGGCCCCATGCTACGAACTTGGCCAGCGGGCTGGTCAAGCATGCCTTCACCTCGACATAACCTTCCTCGGAACCCAGGGATTTGCCCAATGCATAGAGCATGATGCCAAGGCCCAGGAAGAGGATGATGCCGGAAACACGGTGAAGAAACGACGTAACGCCGGTGATGGGGAGTTTGATGGTCCTTAGGTCTAGGTTTACAGGTCGTTGGCTTTTCACGGCTTTTTTTTCACACTGAAGAGCCCCTAACAATCAGGGCAAAGTTGTTGGGGAGTGCACTGGTCAGGTAACCACCACCCAGGGATGCGACCCCCAATGAAAGCAAGCCCAAAAGCCCTTGGCGGTCGGTCGCCGAGTATAGACAGTTAGGCTACTAATGACAACGCAATCGCCTACCCCCAATAGCGGATTGCACAAGTCGTATAAAAGGCGTAAATGGCAGGCAATTTCGAGGAAAAAGTGCGGTTAAAGCCTTCTGGAGCAAGACTTTAGGCAAATTGACATTCGAATTTATCTCACTATAGTGGTGCGGGCCCTGCGTGGGGGGTCTGTCTGATGATTTCAAGCATAAATAGGAGGCCACATGGCTGACAAAAAAGCGCAGTTGATCATCGAGGGCGCAGCCCCCGTCGAGCTGCCCATTTTAACCGGCACCGTTGGTCCCGATGTTATCGATGTTCGGGGCCTGACGGCCACGGGCCGCTTCACTTTCGACCCCGGTTTCATGTCGACCGCTTCCTGCGAATCGAAGATCACCTATATCGACGGCGACAACGGCATCCTGCTGCACCGCGGCTACCCGATCGAACAGCTGGCTGAAAAGTCGGACTACCTGGAAACCTGCTACCTGCTGCTGAACGGCGAACTGCCGACCGCAGAACAGAAGGCCCAGTTCGTCGGCACCGTGAAGAACCACACCATGGTTCACGAGCAGCTGAAAACCTTCTTCAACGGCTTCCGCCGTGACGCCCACCCGATGGCTGTCATGTGTGGTGTAGTCGGCGCCCTCTCGGCCTTCTACCACGACTCCCTCGACATCAATAACCCGCAGCATCGCGAAATCTCCGCGATCCGCCTGGTTGCCAAGATGCCGACCCTGGCCGCGATGGTTTACAAGTACTCCATGGGTCAACCCATGATGTACCCGCGCAACGACCTGTCGTACGCGGAAAACTTCCTGCACATGATGTTCAACACCCCGTGCGAGATCAAACCGATCAGCCCGGTACTCGCCAAGGCCATGGACCGGATCTTCATCCTCCACGCCGACCACGAGCAGAACGCTTCGACCTCCACCGTGCGTCTGGCGGGCTCCTCGGGTGCCAACCCGTTCGCCTGTATCGCCGCCGGCATCGCCGCACTGTGGGGCCCTGCCCACGGCGGTGCGAACGAAGCCGTGCTGACCATGCTCGATGAAATCGGCGATGTCTCGAACATCGACAAGTTCATCGCCAAGGCCAAGGACAAGAACGATCCGTTCAAGTTGATGGGCTTCGGTCACCGCGTCTACAAGAACCGCGACCCACGTGCGACCGTGATGAAGCAGACCTGCGACGAAGTGTTGAAGGAACTGGGCATCCAGAACGATCCGCAACTCGAACTGGCCATGCGCCTGGAAGAGATCGCCCTGACCGACCCGTACTTCATCGAGCGCTCGCTGTACCCGAACGTCGACTTCTACTCGGGGATCATCCTCAAGGCGATCGGCATTCCGACCAGCATGTTCACTGTGATCTTCGCCCTGGCACGTACTGTCGGCTGGATTTCGCACTGGAAGGAAATGCTCTCCAGCCCGTACAAGATTGGCCGTCCGCGTCAGCTGTACACTGGCTACGAGTCGCGGGATATCACCAAGCTGGAAGACCGCAAATAAGAGCTGTCTTGCGATAGCGCCTTAAGTTGTATCGGAAACGGCCTCCATGAGAATGGGGGCCGTTTTTTTTTGGCATATCAGCGGCCTTTGGGCCGACTGTTTTTTTTGTTGATTGGGTACATATCCGTTGCTTCGGGTGCTGCCGCTGGCGGTTTCGCTCTTACAGCGAGTCCCTTTTTCAAACGCCAAAAAGGAACCAAAAGGCTTTTGCCCCGGCGTACGGCACTTCGCTTAGGCTCAGTGTTCCCTCGCTACGGTGTCCATCAGGGGGCATCGCCTACGGTTTGCTTCGCTGCACCTCCTCTCGATGTATGCGGCTTCGCCGCACGGCGCTGCGCGCCTACCCCCTGATGGACACCTCCGCTCGGCCTGCCGAAGGGGCTAAAGATCAAAAGCCAGAGCCAGAGCAGAAGCCAGATCAAGAGCCCCCCCTCACCCTAGCCCTCCCGAAACGTCGGACCGCCCGTAGGGAGAGGGAACCGACCGAGTTGTTTGGGAGAATTGCGCCGACATGAAATACCGCGTCGAACTCAGACTCTGAAAAGCCCACAAATCGGCTCCCTCTCCTCGGGGAGAGGGCTGGGGTGAGGGGTAAACCCACCACAAAACAAAAGCCGAACACCCGCCCTTCACCACTCACCACGATGAGCGTTAGCTCGAGTACCGCTTCTGATCGCAGGGCCCGTCGGCAGGCTGAGTGGAGGGATTGATCCGGGGGTGGGAGCGCAGCGACCGTGCGGCGCAGCCGCATGCATCGAGAGGAGGTGCAGCGAAGCAAACCGTAGGCGATGCCCCCGGATCAATCCCGGAGCGAAGGAACCCGAGCCACAGCGAGGGCCGTACGTCAGGGTAAAGCCTTTTTGGTTACTTTTTTCTGGGCCGGCATTCCGGGCGTTTGGAAAAAGTGACCCGCCGTAAGGGCGGAACCCCAAGAAGCCGTTACCGCAGCAACGGATATACACACAAACCAAAACCACCCAAAGAAAGTCCGATAACCGCCCACAAAAAAAATGCCCCAATCTCTCGACCAGGGCATTTCCATCCAACTCGACCTACATATTCAACCTAGAAGCCTCAGTGCGAAACCGCCCCACTAGCCCCCAACCCAGTCTGCGAACGCACAAACTGCGGGAAGAACGCCGCACGCTCGTTCTCTGCCGCCACCGACTTATCGGTGATCGAGAAGAACCAGATCCCGATAAACGCAATGATCATCGAGAACAACGCCGGATACTCATAAGGGAAGATCGCCTTCTCATGATGCAGAATCTGCACCCAGATGGTCGGGCCAAGAATCATCAGACCCACCGCACTCACCAGACCCAGCCAGCCGCCAATCATGGCGCCACGGGTGGTCAGCTTCTTCCAGTACATCGAAAGCAGCAGCACCGGGAAGTTGCAGCTCGCCGCGATGGAGAACGCCAGACCCACCATGAACGCGATGTTCTGGCTTTCGAACAGGATGCCCAGGCCGATGGCCAGAACGCCCAGCGCGATGGTGGTGATCTTCGAAACGCGGATTTCATCCTTCTCGTTGGCCTTGCCCTTCTTGATCACGCTGGCGTACAGGTCGTGAGACACCGCCGAAGCACCGGCCAGGGTCAGGCCGGCCACTACTGCCAGAATGGTCGCGAACGCCACCGCCGAGATGAAGCCGAGGAACACGCTGCCGCCCACGGCGTTGGCCAGGTGCACCGCCGCCATGTTGTTGCCCCCGAGCAGAGCGCCCGCTGCATCTTTAAAGGCCGGATTGGTGCTGACCAGCAGGATCGCGCCGAAGCCGATGATGAAGGTCAGGATGTAGAAGTAGCCAATGAAACCGGTCGCGTACAGCACGCTCTTGCGGGCTTCTTTCGCGTCGCTGACAGTGAAGAAGCGCATCAGGATGTGCGGCAGGCCGGCGGTACCGAACATCAGTGCCAGACCCAGGGAGAACGCCGAGATCGGATCTTTGACCAGACCGCCCGGGCTCATGATCGCTTCGCCCTTGGCGTGAACCTTGATCGCTTCGGAGAACAGGGTGTTGAAGTCGAAGTTGACGTGCTTCATCACCATCAGCGCCATGAACGAAGCACCGGACAGCAACAGCACCGCCTTGATGATCTGTACCCAGGTGGTCGCCAGCATGCCGCCGAACAGCACGTACATGCACATCAGGATACCGACCAGAATCACCGCAACGTGGTAGTCGAGACCGAACAGCAACTGGATCAGCTTGCCGGCACCGACCATTTGCGCGATCAGGTAGAACGCCACCACCACCAGCGAACCGCAGGCAGACAGCGTGCGGATCTGGGTTTGCCCGAGGCGGTAGGACGCCACGTCGGCAAAGGTGTATTTGCCCAGGTTACGCAGACGCTCGGCGATCAGGAACAGAATGATCGGCCAGCCCACCAGGAAGCCGATCGAGTAGATCAGGCCGTCGTAGCCGGAGGTGAACACCAGCGCGGAAATCCCCAGGAAGGACGCCGCCGACATGTAGTCACCGGCAATCGCCAGACCGTTCTGGAACCCGGTGATCTTGCCGCCCGCCGCGTAGTAGTCGGCCGCCGAGTTGTTGCGCTTGGACGCCCAGTAAGTGATGCACAGGGTTGCGCCAACGAACGCCACGAACATGACGATCGCGGAAACGTTGAGCGGTTGTTTGTGGACTTCGCCGGTCAGGGCGTCAGCGGCCCAGACGGCTGGAGCAAACGCTGCGATGCTCAAAAGAGCCAGTAGACGCCGGATCATTGCTGAGCCTCCTTGAGAATCGCGTTGTTCAGGTCGTCGAACTCGCCATTGGCGCGGCGCACATAAATGCCGGTCAGGATGAAGGCCGAGACAATCAGTCCGACACCGATCGGGATGCCCCAGGTGATGGATGATTCGGGGCTGATTTTCGTCCCGAGCACTTGCGGCCCGTACGCGATCAGAAGGATGAAGCCGGAGTAGAGCCCGAGCATGATCGCCGAGAGTATCCAGGCGAACCTTTCTCTTTTCTTGACCAGCTCCTTGAAGCGCGGGCTGTTCTGAATCGAGAGGTAAATGCTGTCGTTCATTGTTTTTATCCTCGCAGCACAGATTTTTATTTTTGGAACGTATCCACTGTATGCGGCTGCGAGCCGGGTTCCAGACGACCTTAGTAGTAGAACGCCATGACGTTTTTGCCAATTTCCAGACCAGCCGAAAACGCCCACGCCTGCCTATTAATAGAGGACAAACAAAAAAGGCCGCCCGACTGTCATGTCGGGCGGCCCTGGGAAGCGCAGATTAGACGCTTCGGCTTAAATCACTTGGTCCAGTCGGCAACACGCTCAGGGTGCTTGGCAACCCAATCCTTGGCCGCTGCGTCAGGTTTTGCACCGTCCTGAATCGCCAGCATGACTTCGCCGATTTCGTCTTTCGAAGCCCACTGGAAGTTCTTCAGGAACTTGGCCACTTCCGGCGCCTTGGTCGCCAGCTCCTTGCTGCCGATGCTGTTCACGGTTTCAGCCGCGCCGTACACGCCTTTCGGGTCGTCGAGGAAGCGCAGTTTCCACTTGGCGAACATCCAGTGCGGCACCCAGCCGGTAACGGCGATGGATTCGTTTTTCTTCTCGGCACGGGTCAGCTCGGCAATCATGCCGGCGCCGGAACTGGCCTTGAGTTGATAACCCGTCAGGTCGTAATCCTTGATCGCCTGATCGGTCTTGAGCATAACGCCTGAACCGGCGTCGATGCCGACGATGCGCTTCTTGAAGGAGTCGTCGGTTTTCAGGTCTTCGATGGTCTTGGCCTTGACGTACTCCGGCACGATCAGACCGATTTTCGCGTCCTTGAAGTTCGGGCCGTAATCGACGACCTGATCCTTGTTCTTGGTCCAGTATTCGCCGTGAGTCACGGGCAGCCAGGCCGAGAGCATGGCGTCGAGTTTGCCGGTGGCAACGCCCTGCCACATGATGCCGGTGGCGACGGCCTGCAGTTTCACGTCGTAGCCGAGTTTCTGCTTGATCACTTCGGCCGCCACGTGGGTGGTCGCGACGCTGTCGGACCAGCCGTCAACGTAACCGATGTTCAGGGTCTGTTTTTCAGCGCTGGCGAAAGTGGAGCCCATCGCAAATACCAGAGCGGCACCTGCGCCTAAAAGTCGTCGCATCTTCATCGTTACTTCCCCGAAATGCTGCGCCCGACGGATGCCGGGCATCGTCAACGTGTTGTTATGGTGCTCGGCGCCCCCATCACGCCCGTTCGCGAACTCGTTCGAACATCAGCGGAGTACTGATGAGTCCGATCATCAACCTGACGCCCGTTAAGACCTGCTCTGCCAGCGACCTCGAAGCAACGAGAAACGACATCAGAAAGCCATTAACTGCCTCCGGATATTTGGCGCCAGACAATCCGCCCGAACTTTGCATGTCAAAATCGTGCGGGCCACCAACCTGCTTATAAATGCAGGTAACATGCGTCGCTTTGCAGCCACTCGGCCTGACCATGTCCGCAACTTCCCGTTTCCCCTTTCTTCCTTATCTGTTCGCCTGCCTGCTCGGGCTGTTTGCCCTGTGCGGTTTCTGGTACGGCCTCGGCAAACCGGTGATCCTGCCGGACGTCGCCACCCCGACCCACAAGTTGCAATGCGCCTCCTACACCCCGTTCGATAAAGACCAGTCGCCGTTCGACGTGCCGTTCAAACTGCGCCCGGAGCGCATGGACGCCGATCTCGCCCTGCTCGCCACCCGCTTCGAATGCATTCGCACCTACTCGATGACCGGCCTCGAAGCGCTGCCGGATCTGGCGCGCAAACATGGTTTGAAGTTGATGATCGGCGCGTGGGTCAACAGCAATCCGGTCGACACCGAGAAGGAAGTCGACTTGCTGATCGCCTCGGCCAATGTCAACCCGGACGTGGTCAGCGCGGTGATCGTCGGCAACGAAGCCTTGCTCCGTAAAGAGGTCACCGCGACCCAATTGGTGAAGCTGATCAACAAGGTCAAGAGCCACATCAAGCAGCCGGTGACCTACGCCGATGTCTGGGAGTTCTGGCTCAAGCACCCGGAAGTCGCGCCGGCGGTGGATTTCCTGACCATTCACTTGCTGCCGTACTGGGAAGACGATCCGTCGAACATCGACGCCGCGCTGCATCATGTGGCGCAAGTGCGTCAGGTGTTCGGCAACAAGTTCGCTCCAAAAGACGTGATGATCGGCGAAACCGGCTGGCCGAGCGAAGGCCGCCAGCGTGAGACCGCCCTGCCGAGCCGGGTCAACGAGGCCAAGTTCATTCGTGGATTTGTCACCCTCGCCGAACAGGAAGGTTGGCGTTACAACCTGATCGAAGCGTTTGATCAGCCGTGGAAGCGCGGCAGCGAAGGCGCGGTCGGTGGTTACTGGGGGCTGTTCGATGCGGATCGCCAGGACAAAGGCGTGTTGGCCGGGCCGGTATCGAATGTGCCGTA
>Ga0209675_1000649_pt1:0-22500 | contig 24612 bp, 15 predicted proteins | sample AraplaCol_mLB_r2_2_FD_184280 | JGI IMG/M metagenome (GOLD analysis project Ga0209675, IMG submission 184280) | Arabidopsis root microbial communities from North Carolina, USA - plate scrape MF_Col_mLB_r2 (SPAdes) (version 3) | ecosystem: Host-associated > Plants > Roots > Endosphere...
ATCCCGAACTCAATGCCGCATCGATCAACGGCGCGCGCGTGCCGGCCCCCGAAAGCGATGTACGCTCGGTCGCGCTCGACGTCGTACCGTCCGAACTGATCGAATCGATCGAGGTCAAAAAATCGCTCACCCCGGACATGGATGGCGACACGATCGGCGCCTCGATCGAGATCAACACGACGAGCGCCTTCGACCGCAAGAAGGACCTGTTCTCGGTCAAGCTGGAAGGCAGCTATAATGACTATGCCGATGCGGTGACGCCGAAGGGCAGCTTTGACTTCTCGACCCGCATCACCGATAATTTCGGCATCGCGGGCGGCATCAGCTATTATCAGCGCAAGTTCGAAACCGACAATATCGAAGCGGCAGACTGGGACGAGGTCGGCGGCATCGCCTTTGCCCGCGAACTTCAATATCGCGACTATGACGTCGAACGGAAGCGTCTCGGCGGCTCGCTCAGCCTCGACTGGCGCCCGAGCGACACGACCAAACTTTATGCCCGCGGTCTTTACAGCCGCTTTTCCGATCAGGAATATCGCGGCGACATCATCTTCATCCTCGACGAGGAACGCATCAACCCGGTGTCGGGCACTGCAACCAGCGCCAATTTCCTGAGCAACCAGCAGGGCGTCGAGCCCACGGACGAATCGCCGCGTATCGAAGTGCGCCGCCGCATGAAGGACCGCTTCGAAAAGCAGCAGATCGGCTCGCTCGTCGTCGGCGGCGAAACCGAAACCGGCCCGTGGAAGCTGACCTATTCGGGCAGCTATTCAAAGGCTACCGAGCGGGAAAATGGCTCGGTCGATCCGACGCGCTTCCGCGCGCGCTTCGCGGGTTCGGGCGCCAACCAGGTCGGCGTGAATTTCGACTATTCGGATCCCCGCCGCCCCGCCTTCACGATCACCGGCAACACCGCATTGTTCAACAATCCGGCGAGCTATGGCTTCAACGAACTTGAATTGACCGACCTGTCCGATTCGAAGGATCGCGAATGGGGCGTGCGGGGCGACGTGGCGCGCGAGTTCGCAATGGATGCAGGCACCTTCACGCTGCAAGGCGGCGTCAAGTCGCGCTGGCGCAAGAAATCCTACGACTTGGATGCGCTTGTCTATGACGGATATGACGGCACCTACACGCTCGCCGACGTGCTGGGCAGCGGCTATAATTACCGTATCCAGGACCTCGGCCCGCTTCCGGGCAAAACCTCGCCGAGCGATTTCTACAATAACAACACCGACTCGTTCGAGCTGAACGACGCCGACACGATCATCAACTCGGCCTCGTCGGACTATTCGATCAAGGAAGATGTGCTTGCAGGCTATGTCCTCGGCCGCTTCGACGGCAGCGCGGTACGCGTGGTCGGCGGTGTCCGCTTCGAGCGCACCTATAACGATATCCGCGCCTTCGCGACCAACGAGGACACGCTCGATGTCACCCCGAACCGTTCGACGCGCAGCTACACCGACTGGCTGCCCAGCCTGACGCTGCGTTTCGAGCCCGCCCAGAATCTTGTCCTGCGCCTCGCCGGCTACAAGAATCTGGTGCGTCCGAAACTGTCGAACCTCGCGCCGCGCGTTTTGGTGAACGAGGATCTGGACGCCGAGTTCGGCAACCCGAACCTCAAGCCCTATCGCGCCTGGAACATCGACGCATCGGCCGAATATTATTTCGGCAATAATTCGGCGATCACCGCCGGGGTGTTCTGGAAGTCGATCGATGATTTCATCGTCGAGGTGACCGACAATACGCCGGGCGAGATCCTTGGCATCGATTATGAACGCGCGACGACCTTCACCAATGGCGAGACCGCCAAGGTCAAGGGGATCGAGCTGAGCTTTGCCCAGCGCTTTACCTTCCTGCCCTCGCCGCTCGACGGCTTGCTGCTCAACGCGAACTATACCTTCACCGATGCGAAGGGCACGGTGTTCGCCGGTGACGACCTGACCGATCCGCGCCGCATCAACCTGCCCGCTTCGTCGAAGCACACGTTCAACGTTGTGCTGGGTTATGAAAAGGGTCCGATCTCGCTGCGCGCGGCGGGCACCTATCGCGATAAATATCTGGACGAACTGGGCGGCGGCGCCGACGAGGACCGCTACATCGATCAGCATTTCCAGCTCGACCTGTCGGCAAAGTTCCGCGTCACCAACAATGTCCGGCTGTTCGCCGAATGGGTCAACGTCACCGACGCGCCCTATTTCGCCTATCAGAACTTCGAAGGCGCCAAGCGCATCCTGCAATATGAAAAATATAGCTGGACCGCGAAATTCGGCGTTTCGGCCAACTTCTGACGACGGACATCAAGGGTAGACATGACGATGATGAACAAGCGGCCCCTTGGCCTGTCTCTGCTCGCGGCGACGTTGCTATCGGCGGGCGCCCTGCCCGCCGCGGCGACCGAGCCCGCGTTCAAGATCGTCACGCAGACGGAGGATGGCGCGCCCATCCCCCGTTCCGCGGGCCTTCCCTACGCGCCGAAAAACCTTCCCGACCGCATCGTTCTCACGCCCGGGGCCGATCCCGCGCACGAGATGGCGGTCGCCTTTCGCACCGACACCGCGCAGGCCGAGTCCCAGGCCCAGATCGCGGTGTCGGTCGATGGGCCCACGCTCGGCGAAAAGGCACGGCTCGTCACCGGCAAGGCGATGCCGGTCGATAGCAGCTATGGCCCCGCACTCTATCATCAGGTCCGTTTCACCGGCCTCTCCCCCGACACCGTCTATGCCTATCGCGTCAAAGGGGCTGCGGGCTGGAGCGAATGGCATCAGTTCCGCACCGCCGCCGCGGAGGCAAAGCCCTTCCGCTTCCTTTATCTGGGCGACATCCAGAACGGCATATTGACCTATGCCAGCCGCGTGATCCGGCAGGCCTTTCTCGCCAATGGCGATATCCGTCTCGTCACGCATGCCGGCGACCTCGTCGGCCAGCGCGACGACCTGGACCATGACGACGAATGGGGCGAGTGGAACCAGGCGGGCGGCTATAATTATGCGAGCGTCCCGCAGGTACCGGCAACGGGCAACCATGAATATGTCGACGTGCTGAAAGCGGACGGCAGCGAAAGCCGCCGGCTCGGCCCCTATTGGCCAGCCCAGTTCGCGCTGCCGTCGAACGGCACCGATCCGGTCAAGGCCACGACCTATTACACCGATTATCAGGGCGTACGTTTCATCATCCTCGACGGCACCGCCGCGATCGACCTCGGTTCGATGCAGGCGCAGACCGATTGGCTCGACAAGACGCTGGCGTCGAGCAAGGCGAACTGGAACGTCGTGCTGTTCCATCAGCCGGTCTTCACCTGCGCCCGACCGAACGACACCGCCGAGATCAAGGCGGCGTGGAAGCCGGTGTTCGAAAAGCGCAGGGTCGATCTGGTGCTGCAGGGGCACGATCATTGCTATAGCCGTTTGACGGGCGAAGCCGGGCGCGATGCGAATGCAAAGGCACGCGCCGACGGCAGCATCCAAGGGCCGGTCTATCTTGTGTCGGTGACGGGATCGAAAATGTATCGGCTCAACGATCGCACGCCCTGGCAGCCCGATAAGATCGCCGAGGCGACCGAACTCTACCAGATCGTCGACGTCGAGCCGAAGACGCTCAAGTTCCGGACCTTCACCGCCTCCGGAAAGCTTTACGACGGCTTCGACCTCGAACGCACCGCGCAGGGCAACCGCCTCCGTGAACTCGCCGAACCGACGCTTGCCGCGCGGCGCTGCACGGGCGATGTCGGCCCGGACGGCGGCGTGTGCGTCGCATCGGGCAAATGAAGAACCAACGCTTGGGGGATATAATGGTCAGTCGCTGGAAATTGCTCGGGGCTGCGGCGCTCGTATCGACGCTTGCCGGATGCGCTGCGAGCGGGCCCGTCATCACTGGTCTGCCGCCGGTGCAGGTTACCGCCAGCGCTGAGACCGCGCCCGTCGGCACGGGCAAGGCCGACGCGGCGGACGATCCGGCAATCTGGATCGATCCCGCCAATCCGAACCGCGCGCTGATCGTCGCGACCGACAAAAAGGCGGGGCTTCACGTCTATGACCTTTCGGGCAAGGATATCGCCTTTACCCAGGCCGGCCTCGTCAACAATGTCGATGTCGCGGGCAACATCATCGTTGCGAGCGATCGCAACGACGGAGTGAACGCGCATCTGGCGGTGTTCCGGCTCGACGCGGACAAGCCGGCGATCGTCTCGCTCGGCCGCGCGGCGGCGGGCACCGGCGAAGCCTATGGCCTGTGCCTCAAAAAGACCGCACCGGGCGCGCCGATCACTGCGGCGCTGATCGTCAAGGACGGCACGGTGCGCGTCGGCACGCTCGCAGTCGATGGCACGCCGAGCTTTACCGTTCAGTGGGAATATAAGATTCCGACCCAGTCCGAAGGCTGCGTCTTCGACGGCGACACGCTGTATGTCGGCGAAGAAGACGCCGGCATCTGGGAATTGAAGCCCAGTGGCACCACCGCGATCGCACGCATCGTCGCACCGGTCGACAATCAACGGCTCGTTGCCGATGTCGAAGGCCTTGCGACGATCGATCACAAGGGCCAGCGCTACCTTCTCGCATCGAGCCAGGGCGACAATGCCTATGCGGTCTTCCGGCTGCCGTCGGTCGAGTATGTCGGCCGCTTTGCGGTCGCCGCAGGGACATTTGGCGCGACGAGCGAGACCGACGGGATCGAGGCGGTCGCCGGCAATTTCGGCCCCGCCTTCCCCGATGGCATCTTCCTGGCCCAGGACGGCGACAATGCCCCCAAGGCCCAGAACTTCAAACTGGTGCGCTGGGACCAGATCGCGGCGGCGCTGGGGCTTTAACGCATTCGCGCAGAGGAATAGGAGTTCACGCGGAGACGCGGAGACTTCAACCCCGCTGCCAGCCCAAAGCCATGTCCGATAGCCCCCTCCCGCCTTCGCGGGGCAACGATACTTGCTCTTGGGGGATGACCCGCCTAGGGGGGCCGCGTCATCCCATCGCCAGCCGAGGCCTTCCCCAATGACCGACCTGATTCCCGTCCGCCGCGCCCTTCTGTCCGTCAGCGACAAGGCGGGGCTCGCCGATCTTGCCGCCGCGCTTGTCCGCCACGGGGTCGAACTGGTGTCGACCGGCGGCACCGCCAAGGCGCTGCGCGAGGCCGGCCACACGGTCCTCGACGTGTCCGACCTCACCGGCTTTCCCGAGATGATGGATGGCCGCGTGAAGACGCTGCACCCGACGGTTCACGGCGGCATCCTCGCGGTGCGCGACGACGCGGCGCATGTCGCTTCGATGGAAGAACATGGCATCGGGGCGATCGATCTGGTCGTCGTCAACCTCTACCCCTTCGCCGCAACCGTCGCGAAAGGCGCGGCGCGTGACGAGATCATCGAGAATATCGACATCGGCGGCCCCGCCATGGTCCGCTCTTCGGCGAAGAACCATGCCTTTGTCGGCATCGTCACCGAACCCGAGGATTATGCCGCCGTAATCGCCGAGATGGACGCCAATGACGGCGCCACGACGCTGCCGCTCCGCAAGCGCCTTGCCGCGACCGCCTTCGCGCACACCGCGACCTATGACGGAATGATCGCAAGTTGGTTCGCCTTTGCCGACCAGGGCAAGATGTTCCCCGACACGCTACCGCTGACCGCCAAGCTGTCGGCCGAACTGCGTTACGGCGAGAATCCGCATCAAAAGGCGGCGCTCTACCTTCCCGCCGGCCCGGCCGAGCGCGGGATTGCGCAGGCCGAACAGGTGCAGGGCAAGGAACTCAGCTATAATAATATCAACGACGCCGACGCCGCGCTCGAACTCGTCGCCGAATTTCGCGAGGCCGACCCGACCTGCGTGATCGTCAAGCATGCCAACCCGTGCGGCGTCGCGACCGCCGCGACGATCGCGGAAGCCTATGACGCGGCGCTGAAATGCGACGATGTGTCGGCGTTCGGCGGCATCATCGCGGTCAACCGTCCGCTCGACGGCGCGACTGCCGAACTCATCAGCGGCATCTTCACCGAAGTCGTTTGTGCGCCCGACGCCGACGCCGACGCGCGCGCCGTATTCGCGAAGAAAAAGAATCTCCGCCTGCTGCTGACAGGCGAACTGCCCGATCCCGCACGCGGCGGGCTGATGCTCAAGACGATCGCGGGTGGATGGCTCGCGCAGAGCCGCGACAATGGCCGCATCACGCGCGCCGACCTGAAGGTCGTCACCGACCGCGCGCCGACCGAGGAAGAACTGACCGACGCACTCTTTGCCTGGACCGTCGCGAAGCACGTCAAATCGAACGCCATCGTTTATGCGAAGGGCGGATCTACGGCGGGCATCGGCGCGGGTCAGATGAACCGCCGCGACAGCGCGCGCATCGCCGCGGTGAAAGCACGCGAAGCGGCCGATAGCCACGGCTGGTCCGAAGCTCGCACCGTCGGCAGCGCGGTGGCGAGCGATGCCTTCTTCCCCTTCGCCGACGGGCTGCTCGCTGCTGTCGAGGCCGGCGCGACCTGCGTCATCCAGCCGGGCGGCTCGATCCGCGACGATGAGGTGATTGCGGCGGCGAACGACGCCGGGCTTGCGATGGTCTTCACGGGCATGCGCCACTTCCGGCATTGATCGGAAGATAAGCGTCGCCCCCACGACGGCGGAGGCCGTTCTCGGCCTTGTGCCGCAATGGCGGTGTAATCCGCCCGTGGCCTCCGCCTTCGCGGGGCGAGGGATATCGGCTTTATTTAACCGCGCCCGGACGGCATAGCAGGCCTGTGGTCATCATGGCCCCGCGCAAAGGAACAGCATGACTGCCACAACCCATCGGCCCGGTTTCATTACCCGCATGTATAACTGGACGATGGAGAAATCGGCGCATCCGCACGCCGAATTCTGGCTGGCGCTGGTCGCGTTCGTCGAGGCGAGCTTTTTCCCGATCCCGCCGCACCCGTTGCTCGGGCTGATGTGCCTCGCCAATCCGAAAAAGGCGGTGCGTTATGCGATCATCTGTACGCTTGCGTCGGTTGCGGGCGGCATCCTTGGCTACGGGATCGGCTTCTTCCTGTACGAAAGCGTCGGCTTGTGGCTGCTCGGGGTGCTCGGGCTGACCGACGCCTTTCCGCCGGCCGCCTGCTATTTGCGCGAATTCGGCGCCGAGATCATCCTGATCAAGGGTGCAACGCCCATTCCGTTCAAGCTGCTGACGATCACCGCGGGCTTCATCCACATGAATTTCTGGACGTTCCTGTGGGCGAGCCTCGCCAGCCGCGCCTTTTCTTTCATGCTTGTCGGCATATTGTTCCGGCTGTTCGGGGCGCCGATCAAGGCGTTCATCGACAAATATCTGATCTGGGTCACCGGCGCGTTCCTGGTCGCCGTGGTCGCGGGCTTCCTCGCGATCGGCGCGCTGTCGGGCGACGGCAAGACGAAGGAAGCCGACAAATGCAGCGGCGCGACGCTGGAAAGCATCGGGCTGGACCGGAAGTAGCCACGCGGCGCGATGCAACCTGTTCGCGCGCCATGGATTGAAGACGGGTCGCTCCTGCCGCGATAGGGAGCCGCTTTCATGCCGATCCAAGCCTCGGTCACCCATCATCGCGATTTGCGCACCGGCCAGTCGATCTGGTCGGCGCGGCGGCGCCCAGTGGTACCGACGCACGCATTGACCCGAACCGTCCGCTGCGACGTGACGATCATCGGTGCGGGGATATCGGGGGCGCTGATTGCCGAAACCTTGTCGGAGGCCGGATTGCAGGTCGTGGTGGTTGACCGTCGCCGACCGATGGACGGGTCGACCGCGGCGTCGACGGCTATGCTGCAATATGAAATCGACACCCCTTTGTCGTTGCTGTCGCAGCAAATCGGCCGCGACCGCGCCGAGCGTCTGTGGCGGCGGTCGCGTCAGGCGGTCGACGCGCTGCGCGAGCGGACCGAGCGGCTGGGGATGAAAGTCGATGCCGCGACGCGCGGTTCGATCTATCTGCATGGCAATGTGCTCGATGCCGAGGGACTGGCGCGCGAAGCCGATGCGCGGCGGCGCGCGGGCTTTGAAGTCGAACTGCTGAAACCCGCAGCGGTGCTCGATCGCTATGGCATTGCCGGTCGGCACGCGATCATCGGCTTTGGCAATTACACCGCCGATCCGCGCCAACTGACCGCCGCTTATCTGAATATGGCAATCGGTCGCGGCGCGCGAATTTATAGCCCCGTCGATATTTGCGACGTGTCGCCCGACGCGAGCGGGGTGACGATTACCAGCGCCGAAGGGCATGAAATCCACGCGCAAAATCTGGTTGTCGCGACGGGTTATGAGATGATGAAGGGCGTCCCGCGCAAAGGGAACAAGATCATCTCAAGCTGGTCGATCGCGACCAAAGCGCAGCCGCGTGCGATCTGGCCGACCGCGGCGATGATATGGGAAGCGGCGGACCCCTATCTCTATATTCGCACGACGCCGCGCGGCGAAGTCATCTGCGGCGGCGAAGACGAAGAGATCAGCGATGCCGGCGAACGCGATGCCAAAATCGCCGACAAGGCGCGGACCTTGTCGCGCAAGCTCGCGGCGCTGCTGCCGATGATCGACGCCACTCCGGTTCATGCCTGGGCGGGCAGTTTCGGCGACAGCAAGACGGGCACGCCGACGATTGGCCGAATTCCCCGGATGCCGAACTGCTATGCCGCGATGGGTTATGGCGGGAACGGCATCACCTTTTCGATGATGGCCGCGCAAATGCTGCGCGGGCTGATCAGCGGCGACGGCGATCCCGACGCCGATCTGGTCAGCTTTTCGCGCAAATTCTGAGCCGGCGCGCTTACTCGTTCGCGGCGGTGTGCAGCCAGTCGGCGTGGCGCGGGGCCTTCTTCGTCTGGCTCCATTCGTCGAGCATCAACGGAGCGACGCGTTTCAGCTCGGCATATTGCTCGGCGGTGCCGATGTCGCATGCCAGCTCGACGCGGTGGCCGTTGGGGTCAAAGAAATAGATCGACTTGAAGATGCCGTGGTGCGTCGGACCGAGGACATCGACGCCTTCGGCTTCGAGATGCGCCTTTGCCGCGACCAGTTCGTCGAAGCTGCCAACCTTGAACGCAAGATGCTGCACCCACGCTGGCGTATTCTCGTCGCGGCCCATGACGGGCTGGTTCGGCAGCTCGAAAAAGGCAAGAATGTTGCCGTTCCCCGCGTCGAGAAAGACATGCATATAGGGGTCATATTCGCCGGTCGACGGCACATGATCCTCGGCAAAGGCGGTGGTGTAGGTCATGCCGAGCATGCGCTCGTACCAGTCGACCGTTTCCTTCGCATCCTTGCAGCGATAGGCGGCGTGGTGGACGCCGCCCAATTTGATCGGGCTCGTCATTCGGCTGGTTCCTCGACATTCAATGCACCGCGGCGAATCTGGTCCATTTCCATCGATTTGAACAGCGCGGTGAAATTGCCCTCGCCGAACCCCTCATCCTTCTTGCGCTGGATGAATTCGAAGAAGACGGGGCCGATCACGGTCTGGCCGAAAATCTGGAGCAGCAGGCGCGGATCGCCTTCGGTGGTCGAACCGTCGAGCAGGATACCGCGCGACTGAAGCCCCTCGACCGACTCGCCATGACCCGGAAGACGCTCTTCGAGCATCTCGTAATAGGTTGCCGGCGGCGCGGGCGCGAAGGGATTGCCGAGCGCCTTCAGCTTGTCCCAAGCCGCGTAGAGATCGTCACAGCTAAAGGCGATATGCTGGATACCCTCGCCGTTATAGGCGCGCAGATATTCCTCGATCTGGCCCTTGCCGCCCGCACCCTCTTCGTTGAGCGGGATGCGGATCTTGCCGTCGGGGGCGGTCATCGCCTTTGACGTCAGGCCGGTATATTCGCCCTTGATGTCGAAATAACGGATCTCGCGGAAGCCCGCGATCCGCTCATAGAACGCCGCCCAATGCGCCATGCGGCCGCCATAGACATTGTGCGTCAGGTGATCGATGAGCTGCATGCCCGCGCCGACCGGGTGGCGATCGACTCCCTCTTCATACACGAAATCGATGTCGTAGATGCTGAGGTCGTCGCCATAACGGTCGATCAGATAGATGATCGAACCGCCGATGCCGCGGATCGCGGGCAGGCGCAATTCCATCGGGCCGGGGTTGACCTCGACCGGCTCGGCGCCGCGTTCGACGGCCACAGCATAAGCCATGGCCGCATCCCGAACCCGCCACCCCATCCCACAGGCTGAGGGGCCATGTTCGGCAGCGAAGTAGGCGGCGGGCGATTTGGGCTCATAATTGGCAATCAGGTTGATGCCGCCCTGGCGCCACAATTGCACGTCCTTCGAGCGGTGGCGCGCAATCAGCGTGAAGCCCATCGCTTCAAACACAGGCTCAAGAATGCCCTTTTCGGGCGCCGAAAACTCAACGAATTCGAAGCCGTCGAGGCCCAGCGGATTGTCGAAAAGGTCGGCCATGTCGCATTCCCATCTAGTTTCAATTGAAACTATTATGGTGGAATGCGGGCGGGGAGTCAATGTGCCAGACTCGCCCCCGCGAAGGCGGGGGCCGTAATCGTCCTGGCACGTCGCCGCTGCGCAAACCTTCAGCGGCCCCCGCCTTCGCGGAGGCGACGGATCGAATTACGCCGCCGCCTCAAACGCCTCCAGCGCTTCGCTGGCCTTTACCCAGCGCGCTTCGGCGGCTTCCTGCGCGGCGACGATCTTGCCGCGGCGCTGCGACAATTCGCTCATCGTCAGCCCGGCATATTCGTTGCTCGCACCCTGCGGGTCGAACATCGCGCGGTCGATCGCGGACAACACGACCTGATATTTGGCCAGGTCGGCTTCGGCGTCCGAGACCTCCTTCCTGACTTTCGCCGCGGCCTCGCGCGCTGCAGCGGCCGCCTTGCGGTCTTCCTTCTTGTCCGCCTTCGAGGCCTTTTCCTTCGACGGACCCTTGCCGAGGATCAGGTCGACATAATCGTCCATGCTGCCCGAATATTCGCGCGCGGTGCCGTCGTCGACGAGTACGAGCCGGTCGGCGGTAAGTTCGAGCATGTGTCGATCGTGGCTGACGAGCACTACCGCGCCGTCGAAGGCATTGAGAGCCTGCACCAGCGCTTCGCGCGCATCGACGTCAAGGTGGTTGGTCGGTTCGTCGAGGATCAGCAGGTGCGGCGCGTCGCGTGTGATGAGCGCGAGCGCCAACCGTGCGCGCTCGCCGCCCGACAGCTTGGCGACCTGCGTCGTCGCCTTGTTGCCCGAAAAACCGAAGCGGCCAAGCTGCGCACGGATCGCGGCTTGTGTCTTGCCATCCATCACGCGCGTCATATGCGCGAGCGGAGTGTCGCTGCCGTCGAGTTCCTCGACCTGATATTGCGTGAAATAGCCGACGCGCATCTTGCCCGATGCTGCCATCGCTCCCGCCATAGGCGTCAACTGTGCCGCGAGCAGCCGTGCGAGCGTCGTCTTGCCATTGCCGTTGCGGCCGAGCAGTGCGATGCGGTCGTCAGGATCGATGCGCAGATTCAGACGCTGCAGCACCGGGCGTTCGGCGTAGCCCACGCTCGCGAGGTCGAGCGTGATTAGCGGCGGCTTCAATTCGTCCGGGCTCGGGAAATCGAACGCAAGTGTCTGGTCTTCGGCAAGTGCGGCGATCGGCTGCATCTTGGCGAGCAGCTTCGCGCGTGACTGCGCCTGCTTCGCGGTCGACGCGCGCGCGCTGTTGCGCGCGATATAATCCTGAAGCTTGGCGCGCTGCGCATCCTGCGACGCCTTCGCCGCGGCGAGCTGCGCCGCTCGTTCGGCGCGCTGGCGCTCGAACGCGTCATAACCGCCCGCGTAAAGCGTGACCTTGCCGCCCTCGAGATGCAGGATATTGTCGACGACATTGTTGAGCAGGTCGCGTTCGTGGCTGATAACGACGAGCTGCCCCGGATAGGCGCGCAGGAAATTTTCCAGCCACAGCGTCGCTTCGAGGTCGAGGTGGTTCGACGGTTCGTCGAGCAATAGCAGATCGGGTTCGGAGAATAGCAACGCAGCGAGCGCGACGCGCATCTTCCACCCGCCTGAGAAGCTGTCGAGCGGCTGGCCCTGCATATCCTCGTCGAAACCGAGCCCTATCAGGATACGTGCGGCGCGCGCCGGCGCGGTATAGGCGTCGATCGCAATCAGCCGCTCATGAATGTCGCCGAGCTTGTCGGGATCCTGCTCGCTCTCCGACGCCGTCAGCAGTTCGGCGCGCTCGGTATCCGCGGCAAGGACGGTGTCGAACGGCGTCGCGGTGCCACTTGGTGCCTCCTGCGCTATATAGCCGACGCGCGTCTTGCGCGGCATGTCGATGCTGCCCTCGTCAGCTTCGAGCTGACCGATCATCACCTTCATCAGCGTCGATTTGCCCGCGCCGTTACGTCCGATCAGCCCGACGCGGCTTTTTGCCGGCAGGCTCGCGGTGGCGCGTTCCAGGATGGCGCGCCCGCCAAGGCGTACTGTGATTCCATTAATTGTCAGCATGGCCGCGCGCCTAGCATGTTCGGCGCGCCAGCCCAAGACCGGACTGGCGTTCGGCGCGACGCTGGGGCAAGCAGGCACCATGGCCGCACTTGCTCCCTTTCATATAGCCTTTCCCGTCGACGACTTGGGCGCCGCGCGCCATTTCTACGGCACCGTCCTCGGCTGCCCAGAAGGACGTAGCGCCCCGGACTGGATCGACTTCAATCTCTATGGCCATCAGATCGTCGCGCACCGCGTCGATACGCCGCGCGTCAGGGCCGCGCATAATCCAGTCGACGGGCATGATGTGCCAGTGCCGCATTTCGGCGTCGTGCTACCGCCCGCCGAGTGGCAGGCGCTCGCCGACCGATTGAAGGCAGCGGGGACCGATTTCGTAATCGAACCGCACACCCGCTTTCCGGGCCAGGCGGGCGAGCAATCGACGATGTTCTTTCACGATCCCGCAGGCAACGCGCTTGAGTTCAAGGCCTTCGCCGATCTGGACCAACTGTTCGCCAAATAGGCCTCAGTGCCCGCCGCCCATCGAAATCTGCTTTGGCCGCGGCGCGAACCACACCGATATCGCGGCAATCACGAAGACCACGCCCGATGCGAGGAACAGGTGCAGCACCCCGATCGTCGAGGCCTGCACTTCGACCAACCGCTCTATCGCGCCGCGCGCTTGTTCGAGCGTTAGCCCTGCATTCTGCAGCGAGGTCATCGTCGCTTCGGGATTGTTGAGCGAGGAGACAAGCTCTGACCGCGAGGTCCGACTCGCGTCGTCCCATGCGGTGGTCGCAATCGCGGTGCCGATCGCCCCGCACAGTGTGCGCAGGAAGCTCATCAACCCCGCGGCAGAGGTCTGATGTTGCGCCGGCACCGAACTCAGCGCGAGCGCGGTCAGCCCAACGAAGAAGAAGGGCATGCCGATCCCCTGCAATATGTGTGGCAGCGCGAGCGTCCAATAGCCGACGTCGGCATTCCAGCTTGCGCGCAGGATCGACATCACCGCCATCCAGAGGATGCCGGCGGAGATGGTGATACGCACGTCGATTTTTGTGATCAGCCCCGCCGCGACCGGTGACAGCAGCACCGCGAACACGCCTAACCAGGCGACGATGAAGCCGGTCTCGGTCGCGGTATAACCCGCGACCTGCTGGAGCCATAAGGGCGTCAGCACGACTTGCGCGAAAAAGGCACCGAAGCCGAGTGAGATCGCCATCGTTGCGAAACTGAAGCCGCGGAAGCGGAAGATGCGCAGATTCACGACCGGATTGGCGTCGGTGAGTTCCCAGATCACGAACGCGGCAAAGCTGATTGCCGCGATGACAGCAAGCCCGACAATCCACGTCGAACCGAACCAGTCATGTTCGCGCCCGGTATCGAGCATGATCTGAAACGCCCCGACCGACACGACGAGCAAGATCAGACCGATTACGTCGATGCGTGCCTTGGCGCGCTTCGTCTCGAACGGCGTCAGCAGGGTGAACACGCCGAACGCGCAGATCGCGACGACGGGTAGGTTGATGAAGAATATCCACGGCCAGGTCCAGTTATCGCTGATCGTGCCGCCGAGGATTGGGCCGAGGATCGGCGCCGTCGTTGTGGTCATCGCCCAGATCGCGAGGCCCACGCCTGCCTTTTCCTTGGGGAAGATTCGGAGCAGCAATATCTGCGACAGCGGCATCAGCGGACCGCCCGCAAGGCCCTGCAAAATGCGGAAAAGCACCAGCGCATCGAGCGTTCGCGACACACCGCAGAGGAAAGAGAAGATGCCGAAGCCGATGATCGAGATCATGAACCAACGCACGGTCCCGAACCGCATCGCAAGCCAGCCGGTCAGCGGCACGCTGATCGCGTCTGCAACCGCATAGCTGGTGATCACCCATGTACCCTGCGTCGGCGAGACCGCGAGCCCACCCGCGATATGCGGCACCGACACGTTCGCAATCGTCGTGTCCAGCACGACGACGAAATTGGCCAGCGCAAGTGCAAAGGCCGCGACGATCAGCCGCACGCCGGTGAGCGGCTGCGGTTCGGCGGGGATCACAGAGATAGAGTTGGCGGCGCTGGCCATCACTCAGTTCCCGCGCGTATCGATCGTGGCTTCCATCGACAGGCCGACGCGCAGCGGATGGGCCTTCAACTCTTTCGGATCAAGCGCGATGCGGACCGGCAGGCGTTGGACGACCTTGACCCAGTTACCGGTCGCATTCTGCGCGGGGATCAGCGAGAAGGCCGCGCCGGTGCCGCCGGCGATGCCGATCACCTTGCCGCGATAGACGACGTCGTCGCCATAATAGTCGGAGGTCAGTTCGACCGGCTGGCCGATCCGGATATCCCCGAACTGGCTTTCCTTGAAATTAGCGTCGACATAGGCCGTACTGATGGGGACGATCACCATGATCGGCGCGCCCGCGGCGATCCGCTGGCCCACCTGAACCTGCCGGTTGGTGACAATGCCGTCGACCGGCGCGCGCAGCACCGTACGCGCAAGATCAAGCTTTGCCTTCTCCAGCCTCGCTTCGGCGGCAGCGACATCGGGTGCGGTGTTGATCGTCGTACCGCGGACGACGGCTTCGGCGGCGCCCAGGTCACCGCTCGCCGATCCGCGCGTCGCCTCGGCGGAGGCAATTCCTGCTGCCGCGAGGTCGCGCGCGGCCGACGCCGACGCGAGCGCGGCGCGTGCGGAGGTCAGCTCTTCGCCCGAAACCGCGCCGGTTCCGGCGATGCTTTCGCGCCGGGCAAGTTCGGCGCGCGCGCGCTCGACCGTCGCATTGGCGTCGCGCAGCCGCGCCCGCGCCTGCGCAATATCGGCGCCACGCGCCGCGACGCGCGCGCGCGCCGCATCAGCATTGGCATCGGCCTGTCCGTAACGCTGGCGCGCGAGGCGGAGCGCCGCTTCGGCATCGACGACTGCGATACGCTGATCGGCGTCGTCGAGGATGACGAGGATGTCGCCCTTCTTTACCGCCTGCGTCCCGCTGACGCGCACTTCCTTGACCGGGCCTGCGATAAGCGCGGTCACCTGCGCGGAGTCCGCGCCGACATAGGCATTGTCGGTATGCACTCGCCCCGCCTGTGTCAGGAAATACCATAGGCCCCACAGAACCCCGATGGTCACCACCACGATCGCGAGGATGCGGAGCAGCTTTGTGCGCTTAGCGCCATTGCCTTCGGAGCTTGCGTCGGAAGAGGTTTCGGGAGCGGGGGTTGCGGCTGCAGCCGTTTCGTCGGCCATCATTCGTCTCCTGTCAGGTTGGGCGCGCGATATCCGCCGCCGAGCGCACGGATAAGGGCGACATCGAGCGAGAGCTGGCGCGCTTCGAGGTCGGCAACGGTGCGGCTCAATGCCACCATGCTATCCTCTGCAGTCAGCTGAACGATCTGGTTCGAGAGTCCGGCGCGGTAACGCAACCCGGCCAGCTTCGAAGCCTCGGCCGCCGCGGTCAGCGCATCACGCCGACCGACGAGTTGGCGCTCGGTTGCCGCGCGTTGTGCAACAAGATCGGCAACGTCGCGCAGCGCGCCGATCAGCGTTCGGTCATAGGTTGCGACTGCAGCGTCATAGTCGGCGCGCGATCCGCGATAACGGCCCTGCAGGCGTCCACCCTCAAAGATCGGTAGGCTGATCGCGGCACCGCCATTGCCATATTCGGAGCCCGATTTGAACAAGTTGGAGAGGCCGAGCGACTGAAGTCCGACGAGCGCAGACAGGCTGATATTGGGATAGAAATCGGCGCGCGCAACGTCGATGCGCTTCGCGGCGGCTTCTGACCGCAACCGCGCGGCGATGATATCGGGGCGGCGTCCGATCAGGTCGATCCCAGCATTCGCGGGCAGTCCCAGCAACGGCCGCGCCATTTGCGGTCGCGAGATCGACAGCCCCCGATCGGGGCCGGCGTCGACGAGCGCTGCGATCCGGTTACGCGTCGTAGCTATCACTTCTTCGAGCACCACGACGTCGGCGCGCGCCGAAGCCGCGCGGCTTTCGGCCTGCCGCTGGCTCGCCTGATTTTCGATCCCGGCGCGCGCTCGCTCGCCCGACAGGTCCGCGCTTGCGGTGCGGACCCGCACCGCATCCTCTGCAACATCGAGCGCCTGATAATAGCCCGCAAGATCGGCATAGGCCGCGGCGATGCCGGTGGTGAGCATCAGCCGTGCCTGCGCCTCGTCGACGCGCGCGGCTTCGGCCTCGGACGTCGCCGCTGCGAGCGCCGCGCGATTTTTGCCCCACAGGTCAAGATCGAAGCTGAAGGTCGCGGCGATATGTCCGGTATCCTGGATGCCGTCGGGCACGAATTCGGGCGGAATGCCCATATTCTTGCTTTGCTGAACGCCGCCCGCGCTGCCCTCGGCGCCGACGCGCGGCAACAGTGCAGCACCCGCCTGTTGCGCCATTGCATCCGCTGCGCGCGCGCGCGCCGCCGCGATCTCGACGTCGGGCGAACCGTTGAGCCCTTCGGCAATCAGCGCATCAAGTTGAGCGTCGCCAAAGCCCCGCCACCAGCCCTCGGCGGGCCATTCGCCCTGCGTGGCACCAAAGGCGGTCGCCGACTCAAGCGCTTCGACAGCGGCAGGCGCGGGCTTCGGCCCAAGGTCGGGAACGGTGGCACAGCCCGCTAACAGGCTGAAAACAGCGGAGGAGAGAAAAATCGATCGGGGCATGGCTTCCAACGATACTAGCTGGTATCATGCGCCATTGGACCTCGGAGGATGCGTTGTCAATCGAAATGATACCAGCTGGTACGGCAGGCTTAGACGATGCCGCGACGATGCGCCGCAAGGCATTTGTCGATGCTGCGCGCGAGTTGTTTTTCGCGAACGGCTATGCCGGAACAACGATGTCATCGATCGCGAGCAAAGTCGGAGGATCAAAGACGACGCTCTGGACCTATTTCCCGTCGAAAGAGGAACTCTTCGAAGCCGTAGTCGACGATATCGTCGAGCAATATGGCCAGACGCTTGCGATAGACTTGCCGCTCGACGAACCGGTGCTCGACGTGCTGCGGCGCTTTGGCAATCTGCTGATGACCAAATTGACCGCGACTCCGATCCTCTCGCTCTTTCGGCTCGTCGTCGGCGAGGCCGAGCGTTTCCCGCACCTTGCCGAAACCTTCTACGAGCGCGGCCCACGCCGGGGAAAGGCTCGCGCTGCGATATGGGTGGGGGAGAAAATGGTGCGCGGCGAGCTCAGGATGGGCGACCCAATGCGCGCGGTTCAGCAGTTCACCGGGCTTTGCCAATCGGGCATCTATCAGTTCGCGATGCTCAATCTTCCTGAAAGCCGCGACCTTTCTCGGCTTCAGGACGATGTCGACGCAGCGCTCGACACTTTCTATCGCGCGTGGCGACCGGAAAGCTGAGCCTTGGGGCGGTGGCTTGCCGCATCCGTCATCCTGTGCAATAGGCGCCGCCCCCGACCGGGTCTCCGATCACAGGAGCATGTCATGGACAAGGCGGCCGCGAGCGCGCTCGGCCTCGATTTCGGCACGACGAACAGCGTCGTTGCGCTGGCTGATGGCCAAGGTGGGACCAAGCTGGTGTCGTTCGGTGACAGCGGCGAGGCGGTGTTTCGCTCGGCGCTATGCTTCTGGGAAGAGGAACGCGGCTGGAACGGCATCGCGCATGAGGCGGGTCCTTGGGCGATCGACGAATATCTGCAATCGCCGCTCGACAGCCGCTTCATCCAGTCGTTCAAGAGCGTTGCTGCGAGCCCGCTGTTCGAACGCGCGATGATCTTCAATAAACCGTTCCGCTTCGAGGATATGGGCCGCCTTTTCCTCCAGCGCCTCGTCGCGCACGCCGGCGGCGCGCTCGACGAGCGGCCGCACCGCATTATCGTCGGCCGCCCGGTCGAATATGCCGGAGCCCGTCCCGATCCCGACCTTGCGCGCCAACGCTATGACGCGATGCTTGCGGCGTTCGGCACTGAAATCTATTATGTCCACGAACCGCTCGGCGCCGCGCACAGCTATGCGTCGCGCCTGACCGAACCTGCGACGATCCTCGTCGCCGATTTCGGCGGCGGCACGACCGATTTTTCGATCGTCCGTGTTGCAGAGCCCGGGAGCCAGCGCCGTTGCGTGCCGCTTGCCTCATCCGGGATCGGAATCGCCGGTGACCGCTTTGATTATCGCATAGTCGACCGGCTGGTCCTGCCCCTTCTCGGCAAGGGGAGTAATTACAGGTCGTTCGACAAATCGCTCGAGATACCCGGCGGCTATTTCGCCGATTTCGGCGACTGGTCGCGGCTCGCGATGATGCGCAACCGGCGCACGCTTGACGACATCCGCCGCCTTCAGCGCGATGCCGAGCAGCCCGAGTTGATTGGCCGCATGATCGCGCTAATCGAGCATGAACAGGGATTCCCGCTCTATGACGCAGTGGGTAGGCTGAAACGGGCGCTATCGAGCGACGACAACGCGCAATTTCATTTCGCCGGCGGCGGCATCGAGATTAGCGCCGATGTGCGGCGCTCCGATTTCGAGCAATGGATCGCCGATGACCTTCGCCGCATCGAGATAGCAATGGATCAAGCGATTGCCCGCGCGGGCACGGCGCCCGAAGGGATCGACCGCGTCTTCCTGACTGGAGGATCTTCGCTGATTCCGGCCATCCGCATGATATTCGCTCGCCGCTTCGGCGAGGAGCGTATCGCGACTGGTGGTGAACTTACCTCGATCGCCCACGGTCTTGCATTGATCGGCGAGGAATCCGATCCGGCCGAGTGGGCAGCATGATTGCTTTGCCGTTCGAAAAGGAACTTTAGGGCGTCGAACAGTTAAAACCGGCCACTTCAGACGCAAAAAAGCCCGCCTTCCAGAAGGAAAGGCGGGCTTTTTGTTGGTTGCGGGAGCAGGATTTGAACCTGCGACCTTCAGGTTATGAGCCTGACGAGCTACCGGGCTGCTCCATCCCGCGTCAACCAATCGCGATCGCCATTCGGGACCGCAGAAACAGCAAAAGGCCGGCATCGCTGCCGGCCTCTAACTTTGTGAATGGGTTTCTTTCGACCATACGCCGGCCACAATGCCTGGCGACGTCCTACTCTTCCAGGGCTTGAGCCATAGTACCATCGGCGCTGTCAGGTTTCACGTCCGAGTTCGAGATGGGATCGGGTGGGTCACTGACGCCATGGTCACCAAGCAATGAAGCCGGCGTAGGTCAAAAGGGTTTCAATCGATGTCCGTGCAATACTGTCTGATCAATCATCCACTATCGAGGACAAACCGTTCAGGCTTGTCGTTGATGGCGGGACTCTTAAGTGCGAATAGAGCAATTAGTATCGGTTAGCTCCACGCGTTACCGCGCTTCTACATCCGATCTATCAACGTGGTGGTCTTCCACGGCTCTATGAAATCTTATCTTGAGGGAGGCTTCCCGCTTAGATGCTTTCAGCGGTTATCCCGTCCATACATAGCTACCCTGCTGCGCGGCTGGCGCCACGACAGGTACACCAGAGGTATGTTCAACCCGGTCCTCTCGTACTAGGGTCAACTCCTCTCAAATTTCGACGCCCACGGCAGATAGGGACCAAACTGTCTCACGACGTTCTGAACCCAGCTCACGTACCACTTTAATTGGCGAACAGCCAAACCCTTGGGACCTGCTCCAGCCCCAGGATGTGATGAGCCGACATCGAGGTGCCAAACGATTCCGTCGATATGAGCTCTTGGGAATCATCAGCCTGTTATCCCCGGCGTACCTTTTATCCGTTGAGCGATGGCCCTTCCACTCGGGACCACCGGATCACTATGACCGACTTTCGTCTCTGCTCGACTCGTCAGTCTCGCAGTCAGGCAGGCTTATGCCATTGCACTCTAACAGACGGTTTCCAACCGTCCTGAGCCTACCATCGCGCGCCTCCGTTACTCTTTAGGAGGCGACCGCCCCAGTCAAACTACCCGCCACAGAGGGTCCCTGATCCAGTTTCATGGATCGAGGTTAGACATCAGAAAACAACAGGGTGGTATTTCACCTATGGCTCCACGTCAGCTGGCGCCAACGCTTCAAAGCCTCCCACCTATGCTACACAGTTCTTTCCTAATGCCACTCTGAAGCTGCAGTAAAGGTGCACGGGGTCTTTCCGTCTAACCGCGGGTACTCCGCATCTTCACGGAGAATTCAATTTCGCTGAGCATCTCCTGGAGACAGTGGGGAAGTCGTTACGCCATTCGTGCAGGTCGGAACTTACCCGACAAGGAATTTCGCTACCTTAGGACCGTTATAGTTACGGCCGCCGTTTACCTGGGCTTCATTTCGCAGCTTGCACCACTCCACTTAACCTTCAGGCACCGGGCAGGCGTCAGGCCCTATACGTCGTCTTGAAGCCGACTTAGCAGAGCCCTGTGTTTTTGCTAAACAGTCGCTACCCCCTGGCCTGTGCCCCCCACAACTGGTTGCCCAGATGTGGGGCCTCCTTCTTCCGAAGGTACGGAGGCAATTTGCCGAGTTCCTTCAGGAGACTTCTCTCAAGCGCCTTGGTATACTCTACCATCCCACCTGTGTCGGTTTAGGGTACGGTCTATAATGGAGGGGCTATTTCCTGGAACCTCTTCAAAGCCTGACCAATCCAATAAGGTCAGACAATTTACGAGATCCGTCACACACCTCCAGGCCCACGAATATTAACGTGGTTCCCATCGACTACCCCCTTCGGGCTCGTCTTAGGGGCCGGCTTACCCTGCTCAGATTAGCTTTAAGCAGGAACCCTTGGGATTTCGGCGAGAGGGCATCTCACCCTCTTTATCGCTACTCATGTCAGCATTCGCACTTCCGATACCTCCACGACCCATTACCAGATCGCTTCATCAGCCTACGGAACGCTCCGCTACCGCGTGTATTGCTACACACCCTAAGCTTCGGTGCACGTCTTGAGCCCCGTTACATTTTCGCCGCAGGAACCCTTATTTAGACCAGTGAGCTGTTACGCTTTCTTTAAAGGATGGCTGCTTCTAAGCCAACCTCCTGGTTGTTTTGGGATTCCCACATGCTTTCCCACTTAGACGTGACTTGGGGACCTTAGCTGTAGGTCAGGGCTGTTTCCCTTTTGACGACGGACCTTAGCACCCGCCGTCTGTCTCCCGGATATCACTCCTAGGTATTCGGAGTTTGGTTAGAATTGGTAGATCTCGCGACCCCCGCATCCATCCAGTGCTCTACCCCCTAGGGTGTTCGTCCGAGGCACTACCTCAATAGTTTTCGCGGAGAACCAGCTATTTCCCGGCTTGATTGGCCTTTCACCCCTAAACACAACTCATCCGGTAACTTTTCAACGTTAATCGGTTCGGACCTCCAGTGAGTGTTACCTCACCTTCATCCTGGTCATGCCTAGATCGCCGGGTTTCGGGTCTAATACACCAAACTAAGTCGCCCTATTCAGACTCGCTTTCGCTGCGCCTACACCTATCGGCTTAAGCTTGCTTGGTACATTAAGTCACAGACCCATTATGCAAGAGGTACGCTGTCACCCCATAAAGAGGCTCCAACTGCTTGTAGGCAATCCGTTTCAGGTACTGTTTCACTCCCCTCATCGGGGTGCTTTTCACCTTTCCCTCACGGTACTAGTTCGCTATCGGTCATGTACGAGTATTTAGGCTTGGAGGGTGGTCCCCCCATGTTCAGACAGGATTACACGTGTCCCGCCCTACTCGAGTCCCTCAACATCACTTTCGCATACGGGGCTGTCACCCGCTATGGCGCTCCTTTCCAGAAGCTTCTGCTAGTTGAATTGAGGGCACTGGCCTGGTCCGCGTTCGCTCGCCACTACTAACGGAATCTCGGTTGATGTCTTTTCCTCCGGGTACTGAGATGTTTCAGTTCGCCGGGTTCGCTTCACGAAGCCTATTTTATTCAGCTAAGTGATACCTTTCTCCCATTACCCCGACCGTCATTGCTGACGCTCGAGATAATCGGATCAGGTGGGTTTCCCCATTCGGAAATCGTCGGATCAAAGCTTGCTCACAGCTCCCCGACGCTTATCGCAGCGTGCCACGTCCTTCATCGCCTGTACATGCCAAGGCATCCACGAATTGCCCTTACCTCACGCTTGAGAGTCCACACCACCAACGACAACACTGGATGGGTCAT
>Ga0209675_1000652_pt1 | contig 24482 bp, 20 predicted proteins | sample AraplaCol_mLB_r2_2_FD_184280 | JGI IMG/M metagenome (GOLD analysis project Ga0209675, IMG submission 184280) | Arabidopsis root microbial communities from North Carolina, USA - plate scrape MF_Col_mLB_r2 (SPAdes) (version 3) | ecosystem: Host-associated > Plants > Roots > Endosphere | place...
TCACAACTACCAGCGCGACGGGCAGATGCGGGTGGATGGCAACGGCGCGGCGCGTCCGAACTACGAACCGAACAGCTTCGGCGGTCCGGTGCAGTCGGCTTACGCGGCGGAACCGCCGCTGAAGATCAGCGGCGATGCCGACCGCTACAATCACCGCGACGGCAATGACGACTATGGCCAGGCCGGCCAGCTGTTCCGCCTGATGTCGCCGGCCGAGCAGGGCCGCCTGATGGATGCCATCGCCGGGGCCATGCGCCCGGTGCCGGAGTTCATCCAGCGCCGCCAGATCGCGCATTTTGCCAAGGCCGATCCGGCCTATGGCGCGGGCGTGGCGCAGCGGCTGGGCCTGAGCGCCGCCATTGCTGCCGAGTAAGATCGGTTGGAGCGGAGCCTAGCCCCTCGCCTCCGCTTCAATCAAAAAAGCCGGCATGGTCATCCATGCCGGCTTTTTGCTGTCTGGCCATCCGCAACCGTCAGGCGGCGCTGACGCCGATGCAATGACGCAGGTCGGCGCCGGTGAAGTTGGCGCGGCCGAGCTTGGAGCGACTCAGGTCGACATGGTCGAGCACCGCGCCGCGCAGGTCGGCGCCGGTGAGATCGGCATCGATCAGGATCGGATAAAGCGTGCGGCCAGTGGCCTGCTGGTTGGCGCTGAACAGCGGCGCGCCGACCAGCTTGGCGCCGCGGAAGGTCGCCTCGGCCAGCTGCGCGCTGGTGAAATTGACGCCGCCGAGATCGGCCTGGTCGAAATTGGCCTTGTTCAGCTCGGCGCCCAGGAAGCTGGAGAACAGCAGCTGAGCGGAACTGAAATCGGCGCCCTTGAGGTCGCAGCCGTTCAGCTCGGCGCCGCGCAGGTCGCAGCTGGAGAAATCGCTGCCGGCCAGCTTCTTGCCGTTGAACACCGCGCGCGCGCCTTCGGCGCCGCCGGTGGCGATCCAGCGGCTATGCGCATGCAGGATCACCTCGATCTCGGTCGGCAGGTTGGCCGACTTGCGATAGACCGAGTTGGACAGGTCGACGCCCTTGAGATTGACCTTGCTCAGATCGACGTTGCGCAGGTTGGCGCCGCGCAAATCCGCGCCCTGGAGCAGCGCGCCTTCCATGCGCGCGCCGATCAGGTTCACGTCGCGCAGGCGCGCCGAGGTGAGGTTCGCGCCGGTCAGGTCGGCGCCGGCGAGATTGACCGCGAACATGCTGGCATTGGCGAAATTCGCGCCGGTGGCGGACGAGACCGAGAGATTGGCCTCGTCGAGCTGGGCCGAGCGCAGGTCGGCGCCATCCAGCTTGGCTTCCGTCAGATTGGCGCTCTGCGCCTTGGACTGGCCGTTGTCGAGCACGATCTGGCCCGGCCGCAGGTCGGCCTGGTTGAGCGACGCGCCGCGCAGCACCGTCTTCATCATGTTGGCGCCGCGCAGGTCGCTGCGGTCGAGGATCGCACCCGAGAGATCGGCATGCATGAAATCGGCGGCGAAAAGATCCGCGCGGCGCATCTCGGACTTCACCAGCGAGCCGCCGGTGAACAGACAGCGCGCCAGAACCGCGTCGTTCAGCTTGGCGTTGTCGAGGCGCAGGAAGGAAAAGTCCTCGCCACGGCGCTGCAGGCGCTCGCCCTCGGTGCGGCCGCCGGCCCAGGCGGCATGTTTGGACAGCGCCACTGTCACCAGCTGGGGAGGAAATTTAAGTTCGGGCATTCCTGACGCTTTCGCGCGGCCAGGGCCGCGGCTGAACCTTTCTGTAAGACGAGATTAACACGGGCTGATATTCGCGCCGCAAGCGCATTAATGCAGCCGCCGACCCTGTCCGTCCGTCCCGGACCCTGTCCGGGCGTGAATCCTCACCGCCGGGGCCCGATGCCGACGCATTGCCGGAAGTCCGTACCCTGCAAATTGACCCCGGTCATGGTCACGCCGGCAAAATCGACGCCCTCGAAGGTGGCCCCACGCAGGTCGGCATTGCTGAGATCGGCCTCTTCAAAGCGGGGAAAGATCACCTTGCCAGTGCGCTGGTTCCGGGCGTTGAAGATATCGACGCCGACCACGCGGGCGCCGCGCCAGCGGCTGCCGCCGAGCGTGGTGCGGGAGAAATTGCTGCCGCCCAGGTCGGCCATGTCGAAGGTGGCCTTGGCCAGGTTGGCACCGGCGAAGCTGGCGAACATCATCTGTGCGTTGGAGAAGTCCGCGCCTTCCAGCGAGGTGTTCTGCAGTTCGGCGCCGCGCAGGTCGCAGCCTGAGAAGTTGCAGCCGTCCATGTTGCGGCCGTTCAGGATCGCGCGTTGACCTTCGGTGCCATTGGTGGCGATCCACAGGCTGTGCGACTTGAGCAGCGCCTCGATATCCTCGGGCAGCTGATCGCCCTTGCGATAGATCGCGCCCTGCAGCGACACGCCATCGAGATCTACCTTGGAGAGATCGACATTGCGCAGGTTGGCGCCGCGCAGGTCGACGCCCTTGAGCTTGGCGCCGGCAAGATTGGCACCGATCAGGTTGGCGTCCTTCAGCCGCGAGCCCGCCAGATTGGCCCCGGTGAGATCGGCCCCGGCGAGATTCACCGCGAAAAGACTGGCATTGGAGAAGTTCGCGCCCGAGGCCGACGACACCGCCATGCTGGCATTGTCGAGCTGGGCATTCTTGAAATCCGCGCCGTCCAGCTTGGCGCCGTCGAGATTGGCGTTGACCTGTTTGCTCTCGTTGGTCTCGGCCACCATGATCTGGCCCGGCCGCAGATCGACCTGGCTGAGCGAGGCATGGCGCAGGATGGCGCGGCCCATATTCGCGCCGCGCAGATCGGCGCGGTCGAGCACCACGCGGGTGAGATCGGCATTCTGGAAATCGGCGCAGAAGAGATCGGCACGGCGGAACTCGGCGCCGGCGAGCGATGAATTCACAAACGCAGCGCGAGAGAGAATGGCATCGTCAAGCTTCGCTCCGTCGAGGCGCATGTTGTCGTAATGCGCGCCGGCCTGCTGCAGACGCGTGCCGCCCGGGCGGCCGGCCAGAAAGGCGGCGTGCCTGGAAAGAACGACCTGCACATCGTGCGATGGAATAACACGGTCAGCCATGGGCCCTAGCATTTGCCGCTATCCCGGAACGGGATAGTTACAAAACGCTAATATGGCAAAAAACCACGCGCAACCAGTAAGTGTAAATCTAACGAATTCTTACTATCATATTATGCTGGCAGGGCTTTTTGCCATCGGCCAGGCACAACTCAGGAGCGTTTAGACCGCATACCTGTGCACTGACGAAGGTCCGTACCCGCAATATTGACCTTGTCGAAGGTCGTGCTGGCGAAATCGACCCCCTCGACCACCGCCCCGCGCAGGTCCGCGCCGGTCATGTCGGCGGTATCGAAGCGGGGGAAGATGATCTTGCCGGTCTTCTGGTTCAGGGCGTTGAAAATCTCCACCCCGACCAGCTGGGCGGCCCGGAAGGTGGCGCCCATCAGCAGCGCGCCCGAGAAATTGATGCCGCCGAGGCTGGCCTGGTCGAAATTCGCCTTGCGCAGGTCGGCGCCGACAAAGCTGGTGAACAGCAGCTGGCTCTTGGTGAAATAGGCCCCGGCCAGGTTGGTGTCGTGGAAGACCGCGGCGCGCAGGTCGCAGCTGGAGAAGTCGATGCCCGGCAGCTTCATGCCGGAAAACACCGCGCGCTCGCCCGACTGGCCGTTGGAGGCGATCCACTTGCCATGCTTGGCCAGCCGCTCCTCGATCTCGGCCGGCAGCGGCGCGCCGCGATAAATCGCGCCCTGCATCATCGCGCCGGAGAGATCGGCGTTGCTCAGGTCCACGCTGCGCAGGTTGGCGCCGCGCAGGTCGCAGTTCTGCAGCTTGGCGCCGTCGAGATTGGCACCGACGAAAGTGGTGTCCTTCAGCTTGGCGCCTGAGAAATCCGCGCCCGAGAGATCCGCGCCGGTGAGATTGACCGCGAACAGCGAGGCGCCGGCAAAGCTGGCATTCACCGCATTGGCGTTGCTCAGATTCGCATGATCCATATGGGCATGGCCCAGATTGGCCTCTTCCAGGTTGGCGCCCGACAGGTTGACCGGCACGTCCTGTTTCTTTTCCTTCTGGCCGCCGGCATCGTCGGCCACGTGCTGGACGATCTGGCCCGGACGCAGGTCGGCCTGGCGGAAGGAGGTCTGCTTCAGCGAGGCCATCAGGAAATTGGTGCCGCGCAGATCGGCGCGGTCGAACTGCGTCTTGGTCAGGTCGCAGCGGGTGAAGTCCGCGCCAAACAGGTCGGCGCGCAGGAACTGCGCCCCGACCAGGGTCGAACCGGCAAAACTGCAGCCCGGCAGGATGGCGTCGTCGAGCACGGCACCGTCCAGCCGCAGATCGGCAAAATCCTCACCGCGTCGCTGCAGGCGTTCACCACCCGGGCGGCTGTTCAGATAAGCGTTATGACGCGACAAGGCCCAAAGAACGGGCTCCGGCGGGATTCGCGCGGACATGGGCGGTGCTTTTTATGCGTGCGTAAGGATCGGACGACATCCACTCTACTGAAATCAAACCGTCATCGCCATGCCTTTGTCGTATAGCCTAAGGGTGCCTTCGCCCTTTTCAGACTCCGGCCGGCTCGCTAGTCTTGGGGCATTCAGCAGGGGATACAGTCAATGGCGTCGTCGAAGCGCAAGTCAGGCAAAAGGGCCGGGACCAAAACAACCACGGCGAAGACAGGCAAGGCAAAGACAACCAAAGTGAAGTCTGGCAAGGCGAAGTCCGCCCGGGCCGTGAAAAAGGCCACCAAGAAGGTTGTGAAGAAGGCTGCCAAGAAAGCTGTGCCGGCCCGGAAGGCCGTGAAGGCAGCCACGAAGAAAAAGACCGTCACGAAGAAAAAGACCGTCACGAAGAAAACCGTCGCGAAGAAAAAGACAGTCGCAAAGAAGAGCGGCCGCAAGGCGGCGCCCAAGCCGCGCAACCGCCGCCTGTTCGATCGCCGCAACACCCATATCCAGGCTGAACTCGATCATGACGGCGCGCTGACCAAGGGCACGGTGACCAACCTGTCGCTGGCCGGCTGCCTGTTCCAGCCGCGGCTGGAGATCGCCATTGGCAGCCGCGTGAAGCTGAAACTGGCTGACGAGACCAAGCCGGTTCCCGCCACAGTGAAGGGCGTCAGCGAACTTGGTGTGCATTGCCTGCTGCATGCCGGCGGCGTGACGCTGGGCAACCTGGCCGCCGACCTGGACGACATGGCGCTGCTGATGCTGAATGCCGCCCGTCCGCATGAGATTCCGCCGCCCAAGCGCGGCAAGTGATCCGTGTTCCGGAAAAGACGGGACCAAAAACAGACGGGCCGGTGTTTCCACCGGCCCGTTTTCGTTTGGCGCCAGATTCTATTTGAATCCGGGCGCCGCCTTACATCTTGCAGCCGCTGTCGGCGACGGTGAAGAAGGCCTGCTCGCCCGGGATGGTGGCCAGCTTCTTGTAGTAGTCGAAGGGCTTCTTGCTCTCCGAGGGCTTCTTCACCTCGAAGAGATACATGTCGTGCACCATGCGGCCGTTCGACAGTACCTTGCCGCCCTGACCGAAGAAGTCATCGACCGGCAGTTCCTTCATCTTCGCGGCGACGGCCGGCGCATCCTTGGTATTCGCCGCCTTCACCGCCTTGAGATAGGACAGCGTGGCGGAGTAGGTGCCGGCCTGGATCATGTTGGGCATGCGGCCGGTGCGCTTCTGGAAACGCTCGCCGAATTCGCGCGACTTGTCGTCGTTGTCCCAGTAATAGCCCTCGGTGATCACCAGGCCCTGACCGACCTGCAGGCCGAGGCCATGCACTTCCGCCAGCGTGGTGAGCAGGCCGGCGAGCTTCTGGCCGCCGGCCGCGATGCCGAATTCAGCCGCCTGCTTGATCGAGTTGATGGTGTCGCCGCCGGCATTGGCCAGGCCGACGACCTTGGCCTTCGAGGACTGCGCCTGCAGCAGGAAGGAGGCGAAGTCGGTGGCATTCAGCGGATGCTTCACCGCACCGAGCACCTTGCCGCCCGACGCCGTGACGATCTTGGCGGTGTCTTCCTCGAGCTGATAGCCGAAGGCGTAATCGGCGGTGAGGAAGAACCAGCTGTCGCCGCCGGCCTTGGTCAGCGCGCCGCCGGTGCCGACCGCGAGCGCGCGGGTATCGTAGGCCCAGTGGAAGCCGAGCGAATGGCAGGCATCGCCGGTGATGCGCGAGGTGGCGGCGCCGACCACGATGTCGATCTTGCCCTTGGCCTTGGAGAGTTCATGCACCGCCAGCGCTACCGAAGAGGTGGTGAGCTCGGTGATCATGTCGACGCCGTCGGTGTCATACCACTGGCGCGCGATGGAGGAGCCGAGATCGGGCTTGTTCTGGTGATCAGCCGAGATGAGCTCGATCGGCTTGCCCAGCACGCTGCCGCCGAAATCTTCGATGGCCATCTTGGCGGCCTCGACGGAATACTTGCCGCCGTAATCGGCATAGACGCCGGACTGGTCGTTGAGCACGCCGATCTTCACACCCTGCGCATGCGCGGGCGCGGCGACGGCAACAGCAGCAGCGAGCGCTGCAAGCACGGGAATGGCGGGATGCTTCACGGGTATTCCTCCAGTTATTGTTTTAGGTGGTTATCGTCCCGTGATTTGGCGCGGCCGGCAATAAGGGCAAGCGCCTTTGTAACGCGCTTTTTATGCCTCGAATGGCCAGCAGAAATGGTTCGGGCCGATTGGTTCAGGCTGCCGGCTCCAGCAGGCCGGCCAGATGCGGGATCGCCGGATTGGAATTGCCGCGCCGCCAGGCCAGGTGCAGTTCGGCCAGCCGCGGCGCATCGATGCCGATCAGCCGCAGCACCACGCCGCGAAAGCGCAGGTTTTCCGCGGCCTGCGGCACCAGCGCCAGGCCCAGCCCGGCCTTCACCAGGCCGAGGATCGAATGGATCTGGCCGATATGCTGCACATAGGAGGGCGACACGCCGGCATCGCTGAAGATGGTGGCGAGCAGGTCGTAGAAATAGCGCGCCTCATAGGGCGAATAGGTGATCAGCGGCTGGCCGTCGAGATCGGCGAGGTGCACATCCCGCGCCTGCGCAAAGGCATGGCCCTCCGGCGCGGCCAGCAGCAGCGGTTCGCGCAGCACGCATTTGGAATCCAGCTCGGCGCGGCTGAAAGGTGGGCGGATTAGGCCGACATCGATTCGACCAGTGGCCAGCGCCTCCAACTGATCGGCCGAAACCATCTCGCGCAGGATCAGGTCGATGCCCGGCGCGGCATCGCGGAACTGCGCCAGCAGCCGCGGCAGGAAGTCGTAGCCCGAAACCGCCGTGAAGCCGATGGTGAGACTGCCGGCCTCGCCGCGCGCGGTGCGTTTCGCTGCCAGCGCGGCGGCTTCCGCCAGTCGTAAAAGGCGCCTTGCCTCAGGAAGGAAGCCGGTGCCGGCCGGCGTGAGCACGACCGAACGGCTGGTGCGTTCAAACAGACGCACCTCAAGCGCATGTTCCAACAGCTGGATCTGCCGCGACAGCGGCGGCTGGGTCAGGTTCAGGCGACGGGCGGCGCGGCCGAAATGCAGTTCCTCGGCCACCGCGACAAAGCATCTGAGCTGTCCGAGTTCGAACATTGATCCAAAAAAGGTATTGATCCATCCGGAAATTAACTCAGTCCTGTATGGATTGTCCACTAGCATGGCCGTTAGAGGTGCCTGAGATGCCTCACCGATTTCCAAATCCGTTCGTGGAGGAACGCCCGATGAAAACCCTGTTCAAGGCCGTCGCGACGACGGCCCTTGTCGCTGCCGCTGTCTTCGCCGCTCCCCAGTTTGCGTCTTCTGGCCAGGCCCAGGACTTCAAGGGCCCGGTCCGCATCGTGGTGCCCTTCGCGCCGGGCGGCACGTCCGACATCCTCGCCCGCATGATCGCGCCGAAACTGTCGGATGCGATCAAGACCACCGTGGTGGTCGAGAACAAGCCGGGCGCCGCCGGCAACCTGGGCGCCGAGGCCGTCGCCAAGGCCAAGCCTGACGGCCACACCCTGCTGCTGATGGATGTCGGCAATCTGTCCACGGCGCCGAGCCTGTTCCCCGACCTCAACTTCGACATCCAGAAGGACCTCGCGCCGGTCGGCCTGGTGATGTTCGGCCCGTATGTGCTGGCGGTGCATCCCTCCGTCGGCGTCACCAATCCGAAGGAGCTGATCGCCTATGCCAAGGCCAATCCGGGCAAGCTGGCGGTGGCGAATTCCGGCGTCGGCGCGGTGAACCACATCACCGCCGTGCAGATGGCCAAGGCGCTTGGCATCGAGTGGAAGAACGTGCCCTACAAGGGCGGCGCAGCGGCCAGCCGCGCCGTGATCAGCGGCGAAAGCAACACCATCATCAATGGCACGACCGCGACGCTGCCATTTGTCGCCAACAAGCAGCTGGTCGGCATTGCCGTGACCGGCGACGAGCGCCTGCCGTCCGCGAAAGACCTGCCGACCTTCAAGGAAGCCGGCTGGCCCGCGAATGACGCCGGCACCTGGCAGGGCCTGATGACCACCGGCGGCACGCCGGCTCCGGTCGTCAACAAGCTGAATGCCGAGCTGAAGAAGATCCTGGCCGAACCCGACGTGCAGGCCAAGATCGCCGAACAGGGCGGCGTGGTGAAGGCCGGCTCGCCCGACGACTTCAAGACCTGGCTCGCCGCCAGCGTGAAGACCTGGGGCGGCGTGATCAAGGAAAACGGCATCAAGCCGGCGAACGACTGATCATGCACAAGCGTATCGACTGGCCGGATATGTTGTTCGGCCTGTTCCTGCTGCTGGTCGCGACGGGCACGCTCGTCGCGACCAGAAAGCTGAGTATCGGCTCGGCCGCCAATATGGGTCCGGGCTACATGCCGCGCGTGATCGCCGTCGCGGTGATCGGCTTCGGCCTGTTTTTCGTGATCCGCGCCGTCTGGCGCAGCCTCAAGAATTTTGACGGCCTGGACATCGAGCGGGTGCAGTCGCGCCCCCTGCTCGGCATCGTGATCGCCGGTGCGGTCTTCGCGCTGCTGGTGGAAAGCGCCGGCCTGGCGATTGCCTCCGTGGCATCCATCGTGATCGCGGCGTTTGCCACCCGCGACGTGCGCCCGCTGGAGGCCGTGATCTTCGGCTGCGTCATGGCGGCCTTGTCCGTTCTGCTGTTCGTCACCGCGCTGTCGCTGCCGGTGCCGGTCTGGCCGCCGTTTCTCGATTAAAGGCTGACCATGGACCTGCTCGACAACCTGCTGCTGGGCCTGAGCACCGCCTTTCAGCTCAAGAATATCGGCTTCTGCCTGATCGGCGCGCTGATCGGCACCGCCATCGGCGTGCTGCCCGGCATCGGGCCGATCCCGACGATTGCCCTGCTGCTGCCCTTCACCTTCGGGCTGGAACCGGCCTCGGCCATGATCATGCTGGCCGGCATTTTCTACGGCGCGCAATACGGCGGCTCGACCACGGCGATCCTGGTGAACGTGCCGGGTGAGACCTCCTCGGTCGTCACCTGCATTGACGGCCACGAGATGGCCAAGCGCGGTCGCGCCGGCGCGGCGCTGGCGACGGCGGCGATCTCCTCCTTTTTCGCCGGCACGGTCGCCACCGTGGTCATCGCGCTGCTGTCGCTGCCGCTGTCGGCGTTGGCCTTGAAATTCACCGCCGTCGAGTATTTCAGCCTGCTCGTCCTTGGCCTCATCGCGGCCGTGGTGATGGCGCATGGCTCGGTGATGAAGTCACTGGCCATGGTGCTACTCGGCCTGCTGATCGGGCTGATCGGCATCGACGTCAATTCCGGCGTGGCGCGCATGACCTTTGGCGTAACCGAACTCTCCGACGGCATCGATTTCGTGCCGGTGGCGATGGGACTGTTCGGTCTGGGCGAGATCATCGCCAACCTGGAACGCAGCGGCGCCGACCGCCGCGTGGTGACCCAGAGCTTCCGCGACCTGATCCCGACCTGGGCCGACATGAAAGCCGCCTTCCCCGCCATGCTGCGCGGGACAGTGATCGGCTCGGTGCTGGGCGTTCTGCCGGGCGGCGGCGCGGCCCTGCCGCCGTTCACGGCCTATGCGCTGGAAAAGAAGATCGCGAAGGACCCTTCGCGTTTCGGCAAGGGCGCCATCGAGGGCGTGGCCTCGCCCGAGGCCGCCAATAACGCTGGCGCGCAGACCAGCTTCATCCCGCTGCTGACGCTGGGCATCCCGTCGAACGCGCTGATGGCGCTGATGATCGGCGCGCTGATGATGCAGGGCATCCAGCCCGGCCCGCAGGTGATGACCGAACAGCCGGTGCTGGTCTGGGGCCTGATCGCCAGCATGTGGGTCGGCAATCTCATGCTGCTGGTGATCAACCTGCCGCTGGTCGGCGTCTGGGTCTCGATGCTGAAGATTCCCTATCGTCTGCTCTTCCCCGCCATCGTGCTGTTCTGCTGCATCGGCACCTACGGCATCTCGAACAGCCTGTTCAATGTCTGGCTGATGCTGGGCTGCGCGGTCGTGGGGTATTTCTTCATCAAGGTCGGCGTCGAGCCGGCACCCTTGCTGCTCGGCCTCGTACTCGGTCCGCAGCTGGAGGAAAACTTCCGCCGCGCCATGCTGCTCTCGGACGGCGATTTCAGCGTCTTCCTCCGCCATCCCATCTCGGCCGGCCTGCTGGCCGTGGTCGCGATCCTGCTGCTGGCCATGCTGTCGCCGGCCGTGTTGCGCAAGCGCAAGGAAGCCCTGACTGAGTAACCGACAAAAAACATAACGGGAGGACAATCATGAAACCCTATCGCACCGGACTGCTGGCCGCAGTCCTCGGCCTCGGCATGGCCGCATCGGCGCTCGCCGACACCTTCGTCTATGTCGGCAATGCCGACAGCAACGACATTCACGTCTTGAAACTCGACAAGGCGAGCGGGGCACTGTCGCCGGTTCAGGTCGCGCCCTTCCCGAATATCACCAAACCCGGCGCCTCGACGCCGCTGGCGGTCAGCCCGGACAAGAAGTTCCTCTATGCCGGCGTGCGCTCCGATCCCTTCACCGCGGTCGGCTTCAGCATCGACGCGGCGAGTGGGCGCCTGAGCCCGACCGCGAACGGCCCGCTGGCCGACAGCATGGCCTATGTCGCCACCGACAAGAGCGGCAAGTATCTCCTGAGCGCCTCTTACGGCGGCCACAAGATCGCGGTCAACCCGATCGCGCCGGCCGGCACGGTGCAGGCACCGAAACAGGTGATCACCACCGGCCAGAATGCGCATGCCATCCTGCCCAGCCCCGACAACCGCTATGTCTTCGCCACCAACCTGGGCTCGGATGTGGTGCTGACCTTCAGGTTCGATGCCAAGACCGGCACGCTGACGCAGGCCTCCAATGTGGTGGCGCCGGAAAAATCAGGCCCCCGCCATCTGGTCTTCCATCCGAACCGCAAATACGCCTATCTGATCACCGAGCTGAGCGGCGACATCATCGCCTATCACTTCGATGCCAAGGCCGGCCAGCTGCATCCGATCCAGACGGTGAGCGTGATGCCGGCCGGTGGCGCCAAGCCCTGGGCCGCCGATCTGCATATGACCTCGGACGGCAAGTTCATCTACGGCTCGGAACGCACCACCAGCACGATCACCGGTTTCCGCGTCGATGCGACGACCGGCAAGCTCAGCCGCATCGGCGAGGTGCCGACGCAAAAGCAGCCGCGCGGCTTCGGCATCGACCCGACGGACAAGTATCTGTTTGCCGTGGGCGAGCAGTCGCATGCGCTGACTGCCTACAGCATCAACGCCCAGTCCGGCGCGCTGACCGCGCTGAAAGAATATCCGGTCGGCAAGAAGCCGAACTGGGTGGAAGTGATCGCCTTCAAGTAACGGAGTGAAATGCAGGAGCGCTCAGCGGCGCTCCTGCAGACCCTCCGGACTGGCGCGATAGCCGGTCAGCGTCTTGTCGGCATGGGCCAGACGCCAGTTCAGCATCTTCTGCGCATATTCCATGATCTTCGGCGCGTAAGCCGGATCGGCCGCCTTGTTGTCAAGCTGCTGCGGGTCTTTCTTCAGATCGAAAAACAGCGGCGGCAGCGCGGCGAAATGGACGTATTTGTAATTCTCGTCCTGCACGACGGCGAGCGAGCTTTCGTCCATGCCGGTACCGAGCACGCCTTCCGGCTTGGAATAGAAGATGTCGCGGAAGTCGAATTCGTAATGCACTTCCCGGCGCCAGTCGTCCGGCGCATCGCCATAGGTGAAGGACAGAAGCGACTGGCCATCGCACTGGCGCGGGATCGGCGCGCCGATCCAGTCCAGGATGGTCGGCATGGTGTCGACCGTCTCGGTGAAGCTGTCGACGATCTTGCCGCGAGTGCTGTCGGCCTCAGGGTCCGGGTTATAGATGATCATCGGGATGCGGAAGCTGCCGTCGAAGTAGGCCAGCTTGCCGAGCAGGTAATGATCGCCGAGTTGCTCGCCGTGGTCGCAGGTGAAGACGATCAGCGTGTCATCCCACTGCCCGCTGTCTTTCAGGAACTGGAAGACGCGGCCGAGATGGTCGTCGATCTCGGTCATCAGGCCGAAATAGGTGGCGCGCATCACGCGCACCTCCTCGTCGCTCATCGCCGAGCCCAGGCCCTGCGCACCCTGGAAAAAGCCGCGCTGGTTGACATGGTCGATGTAGAATTTGTGCAGCGGATGCGCGGCGGAGGCCTCTTCCACCGTGGCATGGCGCACCGGCGGCGCCATGTCGGCCGGATCATACATTGTGTTGTAGGGCTCCGGCGCAATGTAAGGCGGATGCGGCCGGTAGTATCCCAGATGCAGGAACCAGTTGCGATTGCTGGCACCGCTCATATAGGTGAGCGCGCGTTCGGTGAACCAGGCGGTGTCCGACAGGTCCTTGGGCAACAGGCTGGCAGACCGCGTCGCGCCGGGCTTGCCCTCGACCGGACGCCAGATGTCTTCCGGATCTTCCGGCAGCTTGAAGCCTTTCGAGGCCATCCAGGCGAAATAGGCTTCCTTGTAGGGCTCGAAGGCGCCGACGGGACGGAAACCCTCCATGATGTCGCCCAGCACGAAGAAGCGCGGATCATTCGGCCCTGTCGTGCGCGGATCGGGCGTCGTCGTCGTGTAGCCGATCAGGGCCGGGTCGTAGCCGGCCTTGCGCAGCTCGTGGCCCAGATTGGTGAAGCGGGAATCCAGCGGGATGGTGTTCTGCACCGCGCGATGCGTCATCTGGTAGAGGCCGGTGAGCAGGGAGGCGCGCGCCGGGCCGCAGGGTACGGCGGTGGTGAAATGATTGCGGAAGGTGACGCCCCGCTTGCACAGCCAGTCGAGATTCGGCGTCTTCAGGCCCGGCGTACCCAGATACGGCAGGATATCGCCGCGCCACTGGTCGACGACGATGAGCAGGATGTTCTTGCGGGCGGTGTCACCGGAAAAGGGCTTCTTCATGATCTTCTTCTTTGTTAGCGCAGGTTGGGCCAATTAACGCAGGGTCGGGTCGAGGCGGTCGCGCAGCCAGTCGCCCAGCATGCTGATCGACAGGGTGGTGAGGACGATGACGGCGCTGGGGGCGAGCATGATCCAGGGCGCGCGGGTGATGTATTCGCGGCCATAGCCGACCATGTTGCCCAGCGAGGTGAGCGGCGGCTGCACGCCCAGCCCGAGGAAGGACAGCCCGCTTTCGAGCAGGATGATCTCGGGAAAGGTCAGCGTCATCGAGACGATCAGCGTGGAGGCAATATTGGGCAGCACATGGCGGCCATAGATGCGGCCCGAGCCGGCACCGAGCTGGCGCACCGCGGAGGCATAGCCCTGCTCGTTGGCGGCCAAGGTCAGGCCACGCGAGATGCGGGCATAGCGCTCCCAGCTATGGAAGCCCATCAGCACCACGAACAGCGTGAGCGAATTGCCAAAGAAGGCCAGCACCGACAGCGCGATGATCATGAAGGGCATGCTGGCCTGGAAGTCGATCAGCACCAAAATGACGGATTCGACCTTGCCGCGCATATGGGCGGCAAGTATGCCGAGCGTGGTGCCCATGCAGGCCGCGATCAGCGTGCCGAAAAAGGCGATCAGGATGCTCATGCGGATCGACATCACCAGTCGCGACAGCACGTCGCGACCAAGCTCGTCGGTGCCAAGAGCATGATTGAACGCGCCGCCCATGCCGATCGGTGGCTGCAATCGGGCCTTGAGGTCAAAGGCCGTGAAGCTGTAGGGCGCCAGATGATCGGCGCCGATGGCCAGCACCAGCATGGTGGCGATCCAGAAGAGCGCCAGCAGTACGCCGGGTGGCCAGGTCTTGAGGAACCGCTTTACTGCAGCCGCGCGATCCGGGCGGGCGATAGGCAGTGGAGTGGCGATATCGGTCATCGGTCGCGCCTCACTGCTGCGTGCGGCCGCGGCGGAGCCGCGGATCGAGCCAGCCATAAGCCAGGTCGACGGCGAGGTTTGCCGCAACCATGGAAAGCGCGATGGCGAGCAGGATCGCCTGCACCACGGCGAGATCGCGGTTGGCCACCGCCGAGACCAGCAGGCGGCCGACGCCCGGCCAGGCAAAGACGCTTTCCACCACGACGGCGCCGGCGATCAGGCTGCCGACCATGAAGCCGACGATGGTGATGGTGGGGATAGCGGCATTGGGCAGGGCATGGTCGACGATCACGCGCTGCCACGGCACGCCCTTGGCCGACGCCGTGCGGATATAGGGCTGACCCAGCACTTCCAGCATGGCCGAACGGGTGAAGCGTGCCAGGATCGCCGCACCGGAGATACCGAGCGTGAAGACGGGCAGGATGGCGGAGGTCCAGCTGTCGCTGCCGCTGGAGGGCAGCCAGCCGAGCTGCACCGAGAAGACCAGCACCAGAACCAGCGCCAGCACGAAGCTGGGCACGGTGAAGCCGGCGACCGAGACGGTCATGGTGAGCCGATCCAGCAGAGAGTTGCGGTGCAGGGCCGCGAAGATGCCGGCAGGAATGCCCAGACCCAGCTTGATCAGGAAAGCCGGCAGGGTGATCGCCAGCGTCATCGGCACGCGTTCCAGCACCAGTTGCAGCGCCGGGCGGCCGTCGCGCATCGAATTACCGAAATCGCCGGTCAGTGCTTTCGCGGCATAGAGCAGATACTGCTCCCAGATCGGCTGATCCAGCCCCCAGGATTTGCGGAAGGCGGCGATGGCTTCCGGCGGCGCATCCACCGACATGATCAGCAGGGCCGGATCGCCCGACAGCCGCAGCACCACAAAGGCGAAGGTGACAACGAAGGTGATGGTGAGCGCCGCGCGCGCCAGACGCGAAAGGGCAAAGGACAGCATCAGCGGACTCCGGACTTAAGCAGCAGCACGATCAGCCCCTGCATCGACAAAATGACAGGCGACCTGGCGACCATCGGCCAGGTTGCGCAGCAGCGGCGCGGTGCCAGCGCAGAGCGCGGTTGCCTGCGGGCAACGGGTGCGGAAGGCGCAGCCACTCGGGGGATTGGCCGGATCGGGCGGATCGCCCTGGATCGGGGTGGGTTTGGCGGCACCATGGCGGGCGACCGTGGGGATCGCAGCCAGCAAGGCCTGCGTATAGGGATGCTGCGGATCGCGGAACAGGCTCTCGGCCTCGCCATATTCGACGATGCGGCCGAGATACATCACCGCCACCTCGTGGCTGATCTGGCGCACCACCTTCAGGTCGTGGCTGATGAACACGTATGCGAGACCCCGTTGCTCTTGAAGATCGAGCAGCAGGTTGACCACCTGGGCCTGGATCGAGACATCCAGCGCCGAGATCGGTTCGTCGCAAACCAGCAACTGCGGCTGCAGGATGAGCGCCCGGGCCAGCACGACGCGCTGGCGCTGGCCGCCCGAGAGTTCATGCGGATAGCGTTCGGCATGGTGTGTCTGCAGGCCGACGGCAGCCATCTGTTCGGCGACGCGGGCCTGCCTCTCGGCCGCCGTCATGCCTGGATGATGAATGTCCAACGGTTCGGCGATCTGCTGGCCCACGGTGAGACGCCGGTCGAGCGCACCCAGCGGATCCTGGTAGACCATCTGCATCTGCTGGCGCTGCTTGCGCCAGGCGGCGGTATCGGGTTTGGCCAGTGCTTCGCCGTCGAACCGCACTTCGCCGGTGGTCGGCGCCATCAGACCGAGCAGCAGCCGTCCGGTGGTGGACTTGCCGCAGCCGCTCTCGCCCACCAGGCCGAGCGTGCGGCCAGGCATGACCGTCAGCGTGATGCCGTCGACGGCGCGCAACGTCGCCTTGCGGCCGATCAGGCCTTCGAGGCCGGGGCCGCCCTTCTGCCGCACGGTGAAATGCCGCGACAGGTTGCGGGCTTCGAGCAGCGGTTTCGTCATCGTGCGATCACCGCGACGGCATGGCCGGAGACGGCGACATGCGGCACCGAGACGGGTGTTTCGTCATGTACCGGTTCGGAATGATACCGGCCATGGAAACAGAGCACGCGCTCGCCGGCCGCGACCGAGAGCTGCGGCGGCGCCTGGCGGTGACAGCTTTCCTCGGCCTCGGAACAGCGCGGCGCGAAAGCGCAGCCCTTGGGCAGGTTCCAGGGTTCGGGCACGCTGCCGGGAATGGCGGCGAGGCGGCGGCGCGGGCCGTCCAGCGCCGGCAGGGCGGCGAGAAGCCCGCGCGTGTAAGGATGGCGCGGCCGGTCGAAGACCGTATCCGACGGCGCCTCTTCCACCAGGCGGCCGGCATACATGACGCAGACGCGGTCGACATTCTCGGCCACCACGCCGAGATCGTGGCTGATCAGCACCATGCTCATGCCGCTGTCGCGGCGCAGGTCCTGCAGCAGTTTCAGGATCTGCGCCTGCACGGTGGCGTCCAGTGCCGTGGTCGGTTCGTCGGCGATCAGCAGTTCCGGTTCGCCGGCCAGCGCCATCGCGATCATCACGCGCTGGTTCATGCCGCCCGACAGTTCATGCGGATAATCGCTTAAGCGCCGCGCCGCATTGGCGATGCCGACGCGATCCAGCAGGCGCCTGGCTTCCGCTTCGGCCGCCCCGCCAGTCAGACCGCGATGCAGTTTCAGTGCCTCGGTGATCTGCTTGCCGACCCGGATCACCGGGTTGAGGCTGGAAGACGGGTCCTGGAAAATCATGGCGACGCGGCGGCCACGCACCGCATCAAGCTGTTTGCGTGGCGCATTGATCAGCTGCTGCGCGCCCAGCATCGCACTGCCACCGATGACCGCTTTACCAGGAAGCAGCCCCAGGGCCGCCAGCCAGGTGACGCTTTTCCCTGAACCGGATTCACCGACAAGCCCAACGGCCTCGCCGGCCTGGACGGTGAGGTCGATGCCATGCAGGGCGCGGATCAGGCGGTTGCCTTGCGGGAAGTCGACGGTCAGGCCACGGATTTCAACGAGCGTATCGTTCATATGCCGGCTCCTTCTGGGGTAAAGGAAAACGGCGGCGATGAAATCACCGCCGCCGCGTGGCATCGCTTCAGACCTTGAAGTTGTGGCTGCGGAATTCCATCGCAAAGGAGGGCGAGGCTTTCCACTGGATGTCCTTGCGCTTGGCCGTGAAGGTGGCGTTCTGGTGCAGCACCGTATAGGCCGGGTCTTCGCGTTCGCAGATTTCCAGCATGCGCTTGAACATCGCCTTGCGCTTGCCCATGTCGATCTCGGTGCCGAGCTGTTCGGAGAGAGTATTCATCTCCGCGTTGGCCCATTCCTTGACCTGCTGCTGCTGGCCCTGCGGACCATGCTGGTTGACGATCGACGAGATCGGATCGCTGAACGGCGCGCTGTTCGACCAGTCGCGCACGGCGCGCTGGCCGTTATTCTCGAAGATCTGCTGCCAGTTCTCCTTCATCTCGCTCTGGATGTTGAGGCCGACCTGGCGCCACATCTCGATCAGGATCTGCGAGGTGGCATTCTGGTTGGTGTAATAGTTGTTGAGCATGCGATAGGGGATCGGATCGCCCTTGTAGCCCGCCTGCTTGAGCAGGTCCTTGGCCTTCTGCGGATTGTATTCCGGCACGCTCCAGCCTTCGACGAACATCGGGCCATAGAATTCCCACTGCAGGCCGGCGGGAACGCGGGTGCGGCCGGCCCACAGGCTTTCGACGATGGCCTGGCGGTCGATCGCATGGGTGAAGGCCTGGCGCACGCGCGGATCGGCCAGCTGCGGGTGGAACTTGTCAAAGACAGTGAGGCGGTGGTTGTCGATCAGGCCGCCCTTGACCTCGAACTTGGCGTTCTTCTCGATGCCCGGGATTTGGTCTGGCGGCATGTCGCAGATGAAATCGAACTGGCCCGACATCAGGCCGTTGATGCGCGAAGCCACTTCCGGCACAACCACCATGCGGATGGTCTTCAGCGGCGGGCGGCCGCCCCAGTATTCGTCATGGGCATCCATGACCAGTTCCTGGTCGACCTTGTATTCGCGCACCTTGTAGGGGCCGGTCGAGACCGGCTTGACCGACCAGTCGAGCCAGCTCTTGGCTTCCTCGAAGGCGCGGCGCGAGATGATCTCGCTGCCCGAGCGGGCAATGCGGCCTTCCAGCGTCACATCCGGCGTGCGGTTGACGAAGCGCACGGTGTATTTGTCGACGATCTCGATCTTTTCCAGCGCCGGCCAGTTGCGCTTGGCCACCGCGGGCACTTCCGGCGGCAGTTCCTTGCCCTTCATGGCGTCCCGCACCATCACATTGGCGAAGACGGTCTTGGTGCTGTTGATGTCGTAATCCGCGCCGAACATGCGTTCGCGGCTGTAGGTGAAGGCGACGTCCTCGGCGGTCATCTCGTCGCCGTTGTGGAACTTCACGCCCTTGCGCAGGGTCAGCTCGACGGTGCGGCTGTCGATGCGGCGCCAGCTCTCGGCTAGCGCCGGAATGGCTTCCAGCTCGCTCATCAGGTTGCGGCCAATCAGGCCTTCATAGATGAAGGAGAAGGTGCGGGTGCCGACATTCGACTGTTCGCGCAGCGGCTCCAGCGACGCGGAATTCGCGATCTGCTGCACGGCGATGGTGATGGTCGGGCGGTTGTCGGACTGGCCGATAGCGAAGCGCGGCAGTGCGAGCGAACCTGCGGCAAGGCCGGTACCAACCAGGAAATTGCGGCGATGGATCAGCATCTTCTTCCCCTCGAGTCTGAATGCGAGGCGGAAACGCTAGGAAGACTGCATGACGCGTGCGTGACGCTGCGATGACCCATGCGTGAACCCGCCGAGTCGGTGTTACGCAGTCTCGACTTCTGCAGCAGAGGTCGGTTGCAGCGGTAGAGGAAGTTTCAGGTTCAGTCTCGCGGCGCGAGCCAGTTGCCCGGATTCTGATCACGGCCGATCAGCGCGAGACCCGATGCGATCGACTGTAACTGATCGCCGGTGGCGAGTCGGTTGGCGGAAAACCGCGCTTCAAACAGACTGCGCAGGGCCGGCACGAAGGACGAGCCGCCGGTCATGAAAACCTGGTCGACGTCAGACGGTTTCAGCCCGGATTGCACGAACACGCGATCCAGCGCCGCATCGATCTGCGCCAGTTCGGGCGCAATCCAGCCTTCAAAGGCCTGGCGCGTCACGGTTTCGCGGATGTCGATCCCGTCGGCCTTGAAGACCAGATCGGCCTTCTCCGCACCTGACAGCGCGGTCTTGGTGGCCGAGACCGCGCGATAGAGGCCGAAACCGAGATCGTTCTCGACCACGGTGATGAAATCCTCCAGCGCGGCCGGATCGACGGCATCCTTGGCCAGGCTACGCAATTCGACGAGCGTCTTGGGCGATTTCAGCATGGCGAGCTGATGCCACTGGGCGAAATTGGAATAATGCTGGCCCGGGATCGGCAGCGTCTTCTCGCCGCTGCGGTAGCTGCCGCCCTTGCCCAGACGCGGCGAGACGACATTGTCGATGATGCGGAAGTCAAACGCGTCACCAGCGACGCCGACACCGGCATGGCCAAGCGGCGTGGCCTGCAGGCCGTCCGCGCCCTTCTCGAAGCGCATGAGCGAAAAGTCGCTGGTGCCGCCGCCGAAATCCGCCACCAGCACGGTGGCACGGGCATTCAGGCGGCGCGCGAAGAAATAGGCCGCGCCAACCGGTTCATAGGCATAGCGCACCGGCGGGAAGCCGGCCCGACCGTAGGCCGCATCCATGCGGTCGAGCGCCAGGGCCGGATCGGGATTGGCGCCAACGAATTCCACCGGACGGCCGGCAATGACGGGGGCGCCAGCCATGGCCGCGAGCCCGTCGCCGGCGTGACCGCGCAGCAGGGAGAGGAAGCGGGTGAGGATGTCTTCGTAGGAGAACCGCTTGCCGAAGATCACCGTCGACTGGAACAGGCGGCTGGCGGCAAAGGACTTGAACGACTGGATGAAGCGGTGCTCGTGCGGGCTTTCGAGGAACTGCGCGATGGCCCAGGGACCGCCCTCGACCTCGATGCGCTGCGGCCGGCTGTCGCCGTCGTCCCAGAAGCAGAGCGCGGAACGGAAAATATCGTGCAGCAATCCGGCATGGTCGAAGGTGACCGGCGTGACGCTACCATCGGGCGCGGCGATGGCCACCACCGTGTTGGTGGTGCCGAAATCGACGCCGATCGCATAAGGGGACTGCTGCGCCATGGTTTACCCGAAGGAAAAGGGCGGGCTTTATAGGCCCTGACCATGGCGCAGGCAAGTCGTGGACAGGCGTTACTGGCCCTGGTTGACCGCGGCCGGCTGGGTCATGGCCTTGAGGTCATACTTGGCCAGCAGGGCGTCATACTCGCCCTTCTTCTGCAGGCTCTTCAGCGCGGCCTCCAGGGCGTCGCGCAGCTGCGGCTCAGTCTTCAGCACCGGTATGCCGGCCAACGTGACGGTGAAGGCCTCGCCCAGGATCACGTAGGTGTTGGGCTCCTGGGTCTGCAGATAAGGCAGCGTCTCGTTACCCTGCACGCCGGCGTCGATGCGCTGGGTCTTGAGCTGGGTGCGGGCATCGATCGAGCCTTCGGTGCCGATCACGGTGATCGCCGGCTTGCCCTTGCCCTCGCAGTTGACCTTGCTCCACTCCTCGATCTGCTTGGGCCAGTTGGTCGAGCGGCTGGCGCCGACCTTCTTGCCGCAGAGATCGGCAGTCGACTTGATCTCCTTCGACATCGCCGTCGAGGTATAGAACTGCGCGCCGGTCTTCAGGTAATTGACGAAATCCTGCTGGTCGCGTCGGGTGGGCAGATCGGTCATGCCGGCCATCACCAGGTCGACGCGGCCGGTCTGCAGCGAGGGCAGCATCTGGGCGAAGGCGATTTCCTGCCATTCGACCGCGACGCCCATCTCCTTGGCCAATGCCGCGCCGAGCTCGATGTCGAAGCCCTTCAGCGTATTGGTGGCCGGGTCCTTGAAGGTGATCGGCGGATAGTTCGGCATGGTGGCGATTACCACCTTGCCAGCCTTCTTGATGCGGTCGGGCAGATCGGCGGCAGCGGCCGGCAGCGCGAGGGCAGCGGCCAGCAGGCCGAGGGTAACACTCTTGGTCAGCGACATCGGGATCTCCTTCGGGGGCTATCAGTTCAAAACGGCGGCAATGAAATCGCGGGTGCGGGCCTGCTGCGGGTTGCCTAGCACCTGCTGGGGCGATCCGGCCTCGACGATGGCGCCGCGATCCATGAAGACGACGCGATGCGCCACCTCGCGGGCAAAGCCCAGCTCGTGCGTCACCACGATCATGGTCATGCCGCTTTGCGCCAGGCCACGCATCACCTGCAGCACCTCGCCGACAAGCTCGGGATCGAGCGCCGAGGTCGGCTCGTCGAACAGCATCAGTTTCGGCTTCATCGCCAGCGCGCGGGCAATCGCCACGCGCTGCTGCTGGCCGCCCGACAGCTGGCTGGGATAGGCGTCGCGCTTGTCGGCCAGCCCGACGCGTTCCAGCAAGACCATGGCCTCGTCGATAGCCTCGGCCTTTTTGCGCTTCTGCACGGTGACGGGGCCTTCGATGATATTCTCCAGCGCGGTCATATGCTGGAACAGATTGAAGCGCTGGAACACCATGCCGGTGGCCAGACGCTGGCGCGCCACATCCTTGTCGGGCAGCGGATAGAGCTTGTCGCCCTCGCGGCGGTAACCGATCATCTCGCCGTCGATCCAGATGCCGCCGCCGTCCAGCCGTTCGAGCTGATTCAGGCAGCGCAGAAACGTGCTCTTGCCCGAACCGCTGGGCCCGATGATGCAGAGCACCTCGCCGCCATGGATATCCAGCGACACGCCCTGCAGCGCCGTGAAGCTGCCGAAGTCCTTGCGCACGTCGCGCGCGATCAGCATGGGCCGGCTCATGCCGCCGCCTCCGCCTTCTGCACGTCGTCGGGCTTGCGATGACCCTTGGCGAAATGGCGTTCGAGGAAATGCTGGCCGATGCTAAGCACAGTCACCACCGCCAGATACCAGATGGCGGCGACGAACAGCATCTCGATCACGTAATTGTTGGCGTAATAGATCGTCTGCGCGTTGCGCAGGATTTCTGAATACTGGATCACGCTGGCAATCGAGGTCAGCTTGACCATGCTGATGACCTCGTTGCCGACCGGCGGGATGATCACCCGCATGGCCTGCGGCATCACGATGCGGCGCAGGGCAGTCAGCCGCGTCATGCCAATGGCGGCGGCAGCCTCGGTCTGGCCGCTGTCGACCGAGAGGATGCCCGACCGCACGACTTCAGCCGTGTAGGCGCCCTGGTTGATGCCCATGCCGAGCAGGGTGGCGACAAAGGGCGTGATCACCTCCACCGTGCGGATCGAGAAGACATCGGGGATGCCAAGCCGGGGGAAAACCAGCGCCAGGTTGAACCACAGCAGCAGCTGCAGGATCAGCGGCGTGCCGCGGAAGAACCAGATGTAGAAGACTGCCACGCCTTTCAGCACCGGATTGGGCGACATCACCATGATGGCGAAGACCACGCCCAGCACAATCCCGAGCACCATGGCGCAGACGGTCATGATGATGGTGTTGACCAGGCCGTTCAGGATCGCCGTCGCCGTGAAGAACTGGCCCACCACCTTCCAGGCGATCTGTCCATCGGCAAAGGCCTTCACGATGAACAGCAGGATGGCGATGATCGCGAAGGCTGCCAGCCAGCGGCCGTAATGGCGCGGCGCCACGATCTGCAGGCCGGAGACGTTGTAGTCCCCTGCCCAAGAATCGTTCCCGGCCTTTTGAGTTTCTGCATGCATGACTGGTCCCCCGATCGTCATTTTCTATGCAAGAAGGATGCTAGCCGCTCCCCTGAGATTCAGGGCGTCGGCCCTTTGTAGGTCCCGCACCACTCGGTCTGCGCGGCGCACAGCGTCTTGAACCGGGCGAGCTGTTCCGCCACGCGTTCCGGCGCAGTGCCGCCATAGCCCTGCCGGGCGGCGACAGCGGCCTGCGGCGTCAGCGCCGCCTTGATCGAGATATCGAGACGCGGATCGACCAGCGCCAGATCCTCGGCCGTCACGTCTTCCAGCCCGATGCCGCGCTCTTCGCAGAGCCGCACCACCGCGCCGGTGATTTCATGCGCCTGCGCGAACGGCACGCCGCGCCGCGACAGCCAGTCGGCCACTTCGGTGGCGAGCGTGAAGCCCTCGGTCGACTGCTTCAGCATCTCGTCGGCTTTCACCGTCATGCTGCGCACCAGGCCAGCGAGTGCCGGCTGGATCAGCAGCAGGCCGTCGATGGCGTCAAACGCGGCTGCCTTGTCCTCGATCAGGTCGCGGTTATAGGCCAGCGGCAAGCCCTTCAGGGCCACGAGAATGGTGTTGAGGTCGCCGATCAGGCGAGCCGACCGCCCGCGCGTGATCTCGGCGATATCGGCATTCTTCTTCTGCGGCATGATCGAGGAGCCGGTGGCGAAGCTGTCATGCAGAACGATCCAGCCGAACTGGCGCGAACACCACAGCACGATTTCCTCGGACAGACGCGACAGGTGCACGCCATGCATGGCCAGCGCGAAGAGGAATTCCGCCACATGGTCGCGGTTGCCGACGGCATCGATGGAATTCTCGGTCGCCGCCTCATAGCCGAGTTCGACGGCTGCCTTTTCCGGATGCATGGCGATGGCCGAGCCGGCGAGCGCGGCCGCGCCCAGCGGGGATCGCGCAAAGCGCTTGTCCCAGTCCTGAAGGCGGGCGATATCACGCGACACGGCCTGGGCATGGGCCAGCAGCTGATGTGCGAACAGCACCGGCTGGGCCGGCTGCAAGTGCGTAAAGCCCGGCACGATGGCGGCCTTGTTGGCCTCGGCCTGCGCGATCAGCGCTTCCTGCAGCGCCAGCATGCCGCGCGCCAGGCGACGGGCGTAGTCGCGTAAGTAAAGACGCAGGTCATTGGCGGCCTGGTCGTTGCGCGAGCGGCCGGCGCGCAGCTTGCCGCCCAGCGGGCCGAGCCGCTCGGTCATCACGCGCTCGACGAAGGTATGGATGTCCTCGTCTTTCTCCGTCGGCGCGATCTTGCCGGCGGCATGATCGGCCATGATCTCCTGCAGCGAGGCGACGATGGTCTTGCACTCTTCCGACGTCAGCAGCTGCGCCCGCTCCAGCTCGCGGGCATGTGCCATCGACGAAGTGATATCATAGGGGATCAGGCGATGGTGATGCGCCGGCGACCGCGACAGCGCCA
>Ga0209675_1000666_pt1 | contig 24140 bp, 18 predicted proteins | sample AraplaCol_mLB_r2_2_FD_184280 | JGI IMG/M metagenome (GOLD analysis project Ga0209675, IMG submission 184280) | Arabidopsis root microbial communities from North Carolina, USA - plate scrape MF_Col_mLB_r2 (SPAdes) (version 3) | ecosystem: Host-associated > Plants > Roots > Endosphere | place...
AGATATTCCTGCAGTCGATCGATCGCGATGGCGCCGGCAAGGGCTATGACATCGACCTGATCCGCAGCGTGACATCCAGCGTACGCATCCCCGTCATCGCCTGTGGCGGTGTCGGCAAATATGAACATGTGCCGGCCGGCATCCTGGAAGGCGGCGCCAGCGCAGTCGCGGCAGCGAACATCTTCCACTTCTTCGAGCTCAGCTACCCGCTGATGAAGAATACATGCATTTCCGCCGGCATCCCCATGCGCCAGGTTGGCCTGAACAGCAAATGGTTCCCGCGCGAGCGTCGCTACGACACCGCTGAACGGGATGCGCGGATCGCGGATCGCCTCGAGCAGTCGCGCCGGCCACTGCCGGCCGATCTTGAGCCGCCGAACCATATCAAGAAGCTGTTCTGGTGTTCGCGCTGCGCCTCGGTGTCCATCAACGCCGCGCCGCTGGAATTCGACGCCGCCTTCGTCTGTACGGGCTGCCGTACCGCGGACGTCAAGAAGCTGACCACCGATGCTGAATGGGAGCGGCGCAAGGGGCTGCTTTACGACCTGCTGGATCGCGGCCGCAGCAAGGATGGCAGCCGGTATGACTGCATCATCCCCGTCAGCGGTGGCAAGGACAGCTATTTCCAGACCCACGTGATCAAGAACGAGCTTGGTTTCAACCCGCTGCTCGTCACTTATAACGGCAACAACTACACGCCGGTGGGTTGGCGCAACGTCCACCGCATGAAGGAAGCCTTCGGCGTCGACCACATCTTCTTCTCGCCGTCGGTCCCGCTCCTGCAGAAACTGAACCGCCTAGCCTTTATCGTCATGGGCGATATGAACTGGCACGCCCACGTGGGTATCAATACGGTTCCGGTACAGGCCGCGGTGCGCTATGGCATTCCCCGCATCATCTGGGGCGAACATGGCCTGCTCGAGATGAGTGGGCAGTTCTCCTACGACGATTTTCCCGAGATGAGCTACCGCAACCGGCTGGAATATTTCGCCCGCGGCTTTGAATGGACCTACTTCGTCGGTCTCGACGGCATCACCGAGCGGGACATGATGGCCTACAAGTATCCGAGCGACCAGGAGCTGTTCGACCTGGATCTGCGCGGCCTGCATCTCGGCAACTACGTGAAGTGGGAATCCAACGACCACACCAAGCTCGTGGTGTCGAAATACGGCTTCGAGATCAATGACGAGCCCTTCGACCGCACCTATCGGCGCATGTCGAACCTGGATGACATGCACGAAAACGGCGCGCATGATTATCTCAAGTTCATCAAGTTTGGGTATGGCCGTGGCTCCGATCACTCCTGCAAGGACGTGCGCTCGGGCCTAATGACGCGCGAGACGGCCGTCGAGATGATCAAGAAATACGATCACGTGAAGCCGCGCGACCTGAAGCGCTGGCTGGACTATGTCGGCATGTCCGAGGACGAATTCGACCGGATAGCCGATACCTTCCGCGACAGCCGCGTTTGGCGCCGCGAGAACGGTGAATGGGCAAAAAGCAACGTTTGGGATTGACCATGACCTCCAGCCAACCCCGCCTGACCGATGGCGACCTGCGTCCTGCCGATCACAAGCAGATGCAGGCGGAAGCCTTCGCGCGCGACATCGAGCGCCTGAAGGCCCGGCGCAGCGAATTCGTCGCCGTCGACTGTCCGGCCTGCGGCAGCCATGACAAGAAGCCGGCTTTCGAGAAATACACATTCGAATACGCGGAATGCACCGATTGCGGCACCTATTACATGACGCCGCGCCCCTCGCCGGCCGTCATGTCCGCCTATTACAGCAATTCCGAAAACTACCGCGTATGGGCGGAATTCATCTTTCCGGCCAGCGAGAGCGCCCGGCGCGAAAAACTCCATCGTCCGTGGCTGGAGAAAGTCAGCGCTTTCTGCCGCGCCCACGGGATCGAGCGCGGCCGGATGGTAGAAGTCGGGCCGGGCTTCGGCACTTTCTCCGCGCTGGCCACCGAAAGCGGCCTGTTCGACGAGGTTGTGGCCATCGAACCGACGCCGGAACTGGCCAAGGCTTGCCGCGACCGTGGCGTGCGGGTGATCGAGAAGCGTATCGAGGATGTCGCGGCGGACGAACTGAAGCCTGCCGATCTGCTGATCAGCTTTGAAGTGATCGAGCATCTCTTCGAGCCGCGCGGCTTCATTGCGCAATGCAGCCGGCTCGTGCGTCCGAATGGGCTGATCGTCCTGTCCTGTCCGAACGGCAAGGGTTTTGACGTGCAGATGCTGCGCGGAAAGTCCTCCGCGGTCGACCCGGAGCATGTCAATCTCTTCAACCCGTCATCACTGAGCGGCATGCTGCGGGCGGCAGGCTTCGAGATACTTGAGCTGTCCACGCCGGGACGCCTTGATGCCGAACTGGTGCGCAACGCGGCCCTGAGCGGTGAGATTGATCTCAGCACTGATCCGTTCCTCAAGCAGATCCTGATCGATGAGTGGGATCAGCACGGCTGGCCCTTCCAGCTGTTCCTGCAGCAACAGCAGCTTTCCGCCCATATGTGGCTTATTGCCCGACGCATCGCGCCCTAAGGTCCTTCCTGCTTCATGCCCGTAACCGTTGTCATCCTCGACCATGCGGCCGAAGTGGCCGCATGGCTGGCCTCAGGCGCCAACGCGTCCGCGGAGACGGTGATTGTTGCCACGCGTCCGCAGGCCTATCTCGCCCTTGAGAAGGCCGGCGTGCCGCATCAGCGCATCGAGGTATTCTTCGACCACTTCTCCCTGCGCGATCTGGAAACCGGAAAATACGCATCGCTCTGGCCCTGCTGCCAACGCGCTGACGACATGCTCGCGGCCGCCCATCCGGATTTCGGGCGGCATTTCCGGCCGATCACCGGGCATTTCGTTTTCCTGAACCTACTCGTCGACAACATCGTCATGCGCCTGGAGCATCTTGCCGCGATCCGCAAGGCGACATCCTGCCATGAGATCGTGACCTTCCCAGGCGAGGCGCCGGCCGATTCCGATCTGCTGTTCGCGCCCGACACCAATATATACGGCCTCATCCTGCCGGCTTTCGCCACAGCGACAGGCATCCGCGCCCGGCTGTTGCCGCCATGCCGCTCCACCACGGCGGCCGCGCCCGCAACCGTATCCAAGCTGCGCCACCTGCTGTATCGCCTGATGCGGAGCGGCAGCCTGCGCCGGCTGACTGGCCATGGTCTGCGTCGTCTGTGCCGCCATTTAAAAACGGCTCCGCGTCTGGAAGCTGGCAGTATTGTCTATACCCAGTCCCTGATCGATCCGCTGGAAACGGCCGGCGCCGTCAACAGCATTTTCTGGCCAGCGGCACAGGGACCGCTGCTGGATGCCGCGACCCACGTACCTCTGTTTCCGGAAACATCAACCATACCCACGGTCGCCATCGCTCCGGCAACCATAGACCACCTTCTTGCCGACCCCATCGTACAGGCCGGCTTCCGTCATGGCGGCGTGGATTACCTTCCCATCATCCGGCATTGCCTGGTTCGGCTGGTGTCGGATTTCGTGCCACAGCAATATGCCCGGTACCAGCATGCCGGCAGCGCTCTCGCCGCGGTGCGGGCGCGGGCCGTGGTCTGCACGAATATGTCGACCGCGACCCAGCATGCCGCCGTTCAGGCCGCCCATAACCTGGACATACCGGTCATCGGCACCCACCACGGTCAGCTGGGCGACCAGATGGACCTGGTCTGGTCCTATTACGAACTGCCGCATTGCACCAATTACCTAGTGTACACGCCGCTGGCTGCCAGGCACATCCAGGAGCATCAGCGCTTCAGCGGTACACTGCATGTGACCGGAAGCGCCTATCTCGACACCGTGCGCGGCATGACCTTCAGCCGCGCCGCGCTGCGCTGGCGGCACCGCATCCCGCAGCATCGCCGCCTGGTCGTCTTCGTCACCGTGCCGCCGTTCGGGAACTGCATGCGGCTCGGCCAGACGGAAGCCGACGGCCGCATGTTTGAAAAGCAAAAACGGATCGTCGATGCCATTCTCTCCTGCGAAGGCATCCATCTCGTCGTCAAGGGCCTGCGCAGCGATACGCCGGCTCAGGCGCCGCTGATGCAGTATGTGAAGTCACTCGACCATCCGCAGGTCCAGTATGTGACCGACACATCGTTCGCCGAGTTTCTTGACGCCGCTGATCTTTTCGTTGTGGACCATCCAGGCCTGACCCTGATGGAAGCCCTGACACGGCAAACTCAGATCTACATTTGCAACGACCAGTATCGCTGGATTGAACCGGCCCCGACGATGCTGAGGCATGATACGGTCTTCGAGCCTGCAATCGACGCCTTCTGCGATCGCCTGACGGCTGATATCCACAGTGGCGCCGCCTTCAGCCCCCGCCGAGGCAAGAACGGCTTTTACACGGCCTTCATCGATTCCTTCGGTGACGGACAGTCGGTCCGCCGCACCCGGGAGACCGTGCTCGACATTGCCGGAATAGAAACACCCGACACAGCCGCGAGTCCGGTCGAACGGATTCAGGTTTCCCAGCAGATCATCATCGAACAGGCGCCCCGCCGATGAAGGCCCCGAGAATCACCGTCTATATCGCCTGCCATAATCATGAGGCCTATATCGAGGAGGCGATCGAAAGCGTCCTGCGCCAGGCTCATGGCGACTGGGAGCTCCTGATCTATGATGACAATTCGGCTGATGGCTCCAGCGGCCTGATCAACCTGTATTCCGGCGATCCGCGCATCCGCTGCTTCACCACGTCGGGCGTCGGGCTGCCCAGCATCGCCAACATGGCGATCGAGGCGGCGCGTGGCGAGTATATCGTGCGCCTCGATGGCGACGATTATCTGGATGAGAACATGCTGCTCGTCCTGGCCAATTATCTGGATCGCCATCCAGACATGGCGCTGGTCTTCCCCGACTACTATCTGGTTGACGAATTTGGCAATATTTCCAGCCGGGAGTGGCGCGAGAAACTGTTCCACTCCAACCACGTCCTCGACATGCCGCCGCATGGCGCCTGCACGATGATCCGGCGCACTGTTCTGCAAGAGGTCGGCGGCTATCGCGAAGACCTGGGTGCGCAGGACGGCTTCGATCTCTGGGTCAAGGTCAAGTCACAATATCGCGCCGGCAACGTCAACATTCCGCTTTTCTACTACCGCCGGCACGAAGGCAACCTGACCGGCAACGTGCACCGGATCGCCAACGCCCGGCGCCGCATCAAGAATGACGCCGTCGCAGACCGGCTGGACGCCTTCCGCCCGATCACGGCCGTCATCCCCTGCCGGCAGAACTATGACTTCGTTCGCGATCTCTGGAAGCAGGATGTGAACGGCCGCAGCCTGCTGCAGCGCGCCCTCGATCACTGCACGTCGGCATCGCTCTTTGATCGCATCGTTGTCGCCTGCGACAACCCGCAGGCCGAAGAGGTGGTGGCTGCATATAAGGACAAGCGTGTGGAATTCGTGTTGCGCGAAGCGGCCGACACGATCCGGAGTCACAGCATCGTCCCAACCCTGGACCGCATCGTGAAGCCGACCGAGAACCTGAACGGCATTACGGTTCTGCATTATGTCCAGGCGCCTTTCCTGTCGGTCGCCACATTGGAAGAGGCGATCGCCACTCTGATCCTGGAAGACGCGGATACATCCTTCGGCGTGGAAGAGATCCGCGAGCTTGCCTACAAGCGCACATCGCACGGCCTTCAGGCCATTAACCGCGTCGGCGGACTGGGCTCCGACTTCAGCACCATCTATCGCGAAGTGCCGTCACTAGTCGCCCTGAACAACAAGAACCTGCGCTTTGGCTCGATGTTCGGCCCCCGCCTGGTCAGTTTCGTGGCCACGCCGGAAGAGAGCTATTTCATCAACAGCCAGGAAAAGCTCGATATCGCCACCGTCCTGGCCAAGCGGTTCGACGGAACAGGTCGGCCTTCCGCGCGCCCCGTCATGCGGCGTGAAATTCCGTGAGCCTCAGCCGGTATGGCGTGATCGTCGCGGCCCGCACCGGCTCGCGCCGCCTGCCCGGCAAGGCGCTGCTGCCGCTGGCCGACCAGCCCAGCATCGCCTTCCTGCTCAACCGTCTCAAGGCGAGCCGGGAAGCGGCCTATATCGTGCTGGCAACCACCACGCTCGCGCAGGATGACGCGCTCGCGGCCTGCGCCGCGGATTGCGGCATTCCGGTTTTCCGTGGCGCCGGTGAAGATGTGGTCGCGCGTTTTGTCGACTGCACGACAGCCCATCCCTGCGACTATGCCCTGCGGGTGACTGGCGACTGCCCCTTTCTGGATGCGGAAAGTCTCGATTTTTTCATTCAGGCCTGCCGGGGGGAAGAATCCTACGACCTCGCCTCCACCAAGACATTGTGGCCGGTGGGCATTGACTACGAGGCCTATCCCGCGGCCCGAATGGCCGAACTGAATGCGACGACGGACTTGCGGGCGGATGACCGGGAACATCTCACCAAGTATCTCTATGATCGGCCGGAGCAGTTCCGCATCTGCCGCATCGCGCCGCCGGCCGGCTACAGCAGGGCCGTGCCGCCGCTGACGCTGGATACGCCCGACGACTACGTCTTCATGACCCAGCTTGCCCAGACCATGGGACCCTGGGCCTCCACTCATTCCGTGATCGCGCATCTTCAGGCCGCAGGCATGCCAAACGCCGCGGGCGGCCACTCCTGAAATCGTCAAGAAAGCAGAAGCATATGAAAGACCAGGAATACGAAGTTAAATACCAAGAGCATCTGGCCGAATTCGTCTCGGTTTGCAAAACGCTGGTGCGCCAGGGACAGCCCTACACCGCGATCCTGCTCAATCACGAGCTGTTCCGCTTCCTGTATCCGATCGAGCCCTATTGCAATTTCGAGCATACGGCGCCGGCGGAACACCTGCTGAAGCATATCCACAACCTGATTGCACTGGCGAAGCAGAACCTGCAGGTCGTCACCGGCTATACCCCGAGCCCGCAGGACGGCAAGGATAACACCCAGCTCGAAATCCGGACTTCGGATCTCTATACGAGCCTGTGGCGCAAGTTCGACCAAGACACCCTCGTCGAGGAAAGCCGCCATCTGGTCGAGAAGCGCATTCCCGCCGATATCATCGCCAAGCACATCAAGGGCCGCCGCGTCCTGGATATGGGCTGCGGTTCCGGCCGCTATACGCTTGCCCTGGCGCAACTGGGCGCCGCCAGCGTCGTCGGCATTGACTATCAGGCCAAATCCTATGCCGCAGCCGCCAAGGTGGCCGCCGACCGCAACCTGCCGATCGAATTCGTGCAGGGCGACGTGCTTGCACTGCCGTTCGAGGATGCCAGCTTTGACTTCGTCTTCTCCAACGGCGTGCTGCATCATACGCGCTCATGGCACGACGGCCTGAAGGAATACCGCCGCGTTATGCGCAGCTCCGGCTATCTGTACCTCTATGCATCGGGCGGATACTTCTGGTCATCCCGCAAAGCCATGCGCGAGGTCTTCGCTGAAATTCCAGCCGACTACACCCATACGGTGATGGCCATGATCGGCGTGCCATCCAACCGCTTCATCTTCATGGACAGCTGGTATGTCCCCATCGAGGATCATCTGCGGCGCGCGGAGCTTGAGGAAAACCTCGGCAATCTCGGCCTGCGTTTCGAACCCATTGAGATATTCGCCGCCTTCGACCCCGGCGCCGGCATTGCCAAGGGCCTGCCCGGCGCGAAGGCGGTCTGGGGCGAAGCCGAGCACCGCTACCTGGTCGAGGTCGCGGGCTGAAACCGGACTACCGCCGATATTTGATGACGCGGGCGGGTCGGCCCTGGACAATCGCCATGGATGGCACTGCGCCATTCACAATGGACAGGGTCGAGACGACCGCGCCCGCACCGATCGTGCTGCCATAGGCAACGAAACTGTGTCCGCCAAGCCAGACATCCTCGCCGATCCGCACCGGCTTATGGACATACCCCTGGGACTGGATCGTTCCGGCCCGGCCGATCACATGATCGGAGGAGTTGATCTGACAGTAACCCGCAACGGCGGTGCCGCGGCCGATCAGCACATCGGCGCCAGCATTGATGATGGTGCCGATGCCGATCGAGCTCCGCGCACCTATCTCGATTGTCGCCTGGTTCGCCGCAACGACCCGGACATAGCTGTCGAGCTTGACGCCGTCATTCAGGATGATCCTGCCATTTTCGCGGTTCTTCAGATGCACGCCCGGCATCAGGGTGACGTTTCGTCCAATCCGGATATTGCCGGCTTGGCCGTTGATCTCCAGCAGCAGGGGGCCAAGGACCTGCAGACCCGGGCCGTAGGGAATGCCCTTCCACCGGAAAATGGCGCGGTAGAGCAGAGTCCAAAAACTCGTGCTCTGCCGGACCGGCTGCTGAACGGCATCCTGCATCTGGATGGGCACGATTTCAGCTGCGGTGCCACCGGTGATTTCGGCCGGGGCTGCCGTCAGCGTTGCGAGGGTCTGACGGATCGCCGCCAGCGTGTCGAGGGCCGCCGGTTCCTCCAGGATACGGTCCGGCAGGGCAGTGCCGGTTTCCGCTTCCAGAGCGATCAGCAAATCGAAAAGGGCGAAGGAATCGATCAGGCCGGAAGTGATCAGCGGCGTGTCCTCGCCAAGCTGCCGGCCATCATAGCCGCGGCCGCGCAGGCAACGCAGCACGGCGGCACGGATGGGGTCGCCGCCGCCATCCGCCGCCGGCATCGCCTTGCGAACACGCAGTTCCGCCAGATACCGGCTCCGGTTGGAGGCGCGGGAAATCTTGCCCGAGGAGGATTTCTCCAGCCAGCGCGGCGCGACCAGCTGAATGTCGCGCGCCGTCACCTCGGTGGCGCCAGCAACCGCCTGGCGGATATCCTGGATAAGGCGGTCGGCATCGGCTGCCGCGTCGGTTTCGGCGAGAACCACGAGCTGCTCGGTTCCTTCAGCATCATCCGGCACGCCGAAGGCCACCACACGGCCGGGGCTGACGCCTGGCACGTTGTTGACGGCGGCTTCGATATCCTGCGGATAGATATTCTTTCCGCCGATGATGATCAGGTCCTTCTTGCGGCCGACGACAAACAGTTCCCCATCGACCAGGTAGCCCAGGTCGCCGGTCGCAAACCACCCATCCTGCATGCTGGCCTGGGTTGCCTCGGAATTGCGGTGATAGCCCGCCATCAGGCAGGGCGCCTGAATGACGATCTCGCCAAGGCGCCGGTCGGGCAGGGCCTGGCCGGCAGCATCGACGATGCGGATGCCGGTTTCCGGCAGGGCGCGGCCGGAACTGACCAGCCTGCGACTGCCTTCGCCCGTCGCGACCGGCACGGCGTGGCCATCCGTCTCCAGGGCGGCTCCGGCGACCCGGTCGACCACGGCGCCACGGCCGATAAGGGAATTGGTGACCGCAAAGGTATTCTCGGCCATCGCATAGCAGGCCAGGAGCGCTTCGGGCTTCAGCCCCGCCGCGGAGAAATGCGCCAGGAAGCGGTCGTGGCTTTCGGCCAGGACGGGCTCGGAGCAGTTAATGATCGCACGCATGCCGCCGAGATCGAACTCCGTCAGCTCATGATGCGGGATCGACCGCGTCATGAAGGTGTAGGCGAAATTCGGCAGCCAGGACAGAGTGGCGCGATGCGTGGACGCCGCCTCAAGCCAGAGCCGGGGCTTCTGGACCCAATCATGCGGCGAGATCGCGACGACAGGCAGCTTCAGCAGGAACGGCATGAAGAAGCAGGTGATCAGCCCCATATCGTGATAGAGGGGCAACCATGTGACAATGCGGTCGGCGGACGTTGCCTGAATCGTCTCGGCATAGGTCCGCACCTGCCACAGCAGCGCGCGATGCGTGACCGCAACACCCTTCTTCAGGCCCGTGGTTCCCGACGAATACTGCAGGAATGCGACCGCATCGGCGGAAACATCCTCGAAGGCCGCTTCTGCACCAGCACTGGACACCTCGCTCGGCGTCAGGATCAAGTCGTGCTTCACACCGCTGGCCACCAGCTTGGTCGCGAGTTCGGGATAGGTTGCGATCAGGCTGCCACCGGCATTGTCGAGAAGCTGGTGGATGGAACGGAAGTAGACGTCTTCAGACAGTTTGGCCGAGGGGAAAGCAAACATCGTCGGCACGGCGGCGATCTGCAGGGCGCCGAGATACGCGGCGTAAAGATCCAGCGCATGACGCAGTATCACGACGACGACATCGCCCGGCGCAATTCCTTTGCTGCGATAGACATGCGCCCACTGCGCCGCACGCGCGACAACCTGGGAATAGGAAAAGACCTCGTCCGGATGCCCCGGGTGAACCAGCCTGAGAAATTCTGCGCCATCATCAGCCTGCCGATGCATGGCCAGAATCTGGGGAATGGTTTCGCACTTGATGGCAACGGACATTTCAGTTCTTTCACTCGGTCTGCGCGATGCGCAGGGCGGGGCTCCGTGTGGACCTTCCACTGCGTCCACTGATGCCAAAAAGCGCAAAAAACAGCAAGCCCATTGCGGGCTAGTCATACGAATACAGGTACGCGGGAAGATTATATATGTGTGGAATAGCAGGATGGCGCTGGGAACGTCCCGTGGCGCCCGATGTGTTGAAGCGGATGCTGGACGCGCAGATTCATCGCGGGCCGGATTCCATGGGACAATACGAATCCGCTCCTTTCCATGCAGGCATGCGCCGCCTGAGCATCAATGACGTCGCGCATGGAGACCAGCCGCTCTACAACCAGAGCCGCGACGTGGCGCTGCTTTACAACGGAGAAATCTATAATTCTCCCACCCTGCAGAAGCGCCTGGAAGCAAAAGGCTACCGCTTCCAGACGCACAGCGACGGCGAGGTGATTTGTCATCTCTACGACGAGATGGGCCTGGATCTGTTCAGCGAGCTGGACGGCATGTTCGCCGCCGCCCTCTGGATCAAGCGCGAGAAACGCCTCGTGCTTGCCCGCGACATTCCCGGCGAAAAGCCGCTGCATTACGCCCTGCTGCCCGACAACGGCATCGTGTTCGCCTCGGAAATCAGCGCCCTGAAGCGATTCCCTGGCCTTGACCTGAGCCTGGACCGTCAGGCCCTCTGGGACTTCCCGACCTTCCTCTGGATTCCAGAACCGGACACGGTCTACAAACAGATCAAGGCTCTGCCGCGCGGTCACCTGTTGATCGCCGACCAGGACGGCATCCGGACAAAGCCCTTCGCCTTCGCCGGCAAACCCTCGGCAACCCTGCGCAATGACGCCGACGCCGTGGCGGCGACGCGCAGCGTCGTCACCGATGCCGTCACCAGCCGCCTGCTGTCGGACGTCCCAGTCGGCAGCTTCCTCAGCAGCGGCCTGGACAGCTCGATCGTCGCCACTATCGCGGCGCGCCAGCGCGGCCAGCTCACGACCTTCAGTATCGGTTTCGAGGACACGGCCGACCCCTATCACGGCACCAGCGACGAATCGGCAGCGGCGGCGGAATACGCCGCCCGGATAGGCACCGATCATCATGCCATCCGCATAACGCCGCAGGACTTCCGCGACGCCCTGCCGACCTTCTGCCGCCATGGCGACCAGCCCTTCGCCGTTTCCTCGGGCCTGGGCATTCTGGCCGTCTCAAAGGCCGCCCGCGATCTCGGCATCAAGGTGCTGCTGTCCGGTGACGGTGCAGACGAACTGTTCGGCGGCTATTCCTGGTACGAACATGTCATCGGCGCCCACTCGGCGCCCTCTCCGCGGACACTGAATCATCACGTCGTGTCTTTCCAGAATTTCGGCCTGCCGCTAGCCGAACGCCTGGCCGAGATTGCCGCCATGCCGGGACCGAAGCGCGCCTGGGCATGGCACTATTATGCGGCCGAAGAAGAGAAGGCGGCGCTGTTCAGCCGCGATTTTGCCGCCGGGCTGGACACGTCGCTGCGCCATTTCTCGCACCACAAGCCTGACAACTGGCAGGACATGGACTTTGTCGAGCATGACCGCGCCTTCTATCTGCCCTTTGAAATGATGCGGAAACTTGACCGCATGACCATGGCCATGTCGGTCGAGGGGCGCGCGCCCTTCGTGGCGCCCCCGGTCCTTGAGCACGCCAAGACCCTCTCCAAGCAGCAGCTGGTGAAGGGCAAGACCCTGAAATGGGCCTTGCGCGAGGCATTTTCGGACATCCTGCCCGAGGATGTCCGTGCACGCCCGAAACACGGCTTCAATGTCCCGATTGACCTGTGGTTGAAAGGCGACTGGCGCGACCTCGTCGACCACGCCTTCTCACGGGACTCGGCGCTACAGCGTCACGGCATGATCGATTCGGCCTCGCACAAGGCCGCGCTGACGCTGCTGAATGACCCTGAACGCCTCAACGGACATTCGATTTTCTGTTATGTCATGCTGAATATGTGGCTGGAGCAAGAAGCATAATGCAAATCATCGCTGAAATTGGGCAGAATCATAACGGTGACATGGAGTTGGCGCGCACTCTGATCCGCGCGGCCAAGGCCAATGGAGCCGATGTCGCCAAGTTCCAGGTCTTCGACGCACGCGCGCTGTTCCCGCGTGAAGGGAACCCCTGGTTCGACTACAACTGCAAAACTGAGCTTTCGCGCGACCAGGTCCGCTACCTTGCCGACGAATGCGACAAGGCCGGTATCGAGTTCATGGCCTCCGTCTTCGACTGCGAGCGGATCGCCTGGCTCGAAGAGGTCGGCATGAAGCGCTACAAGATCGCTTCCCGCTCCGTGCATGACGACGCCCTTATCAAGGCGACCGCTGAAACCGGGAAGCCCCTGCTCGTCTCCCTGGGCATGTGGCAGCAGCCCGGCTTCCCCGCCGTAACGGCCAAAGGCGGCGTCGGCTTCCTGCACTGCATTTCGAAATATCCCACCGAGCTGAAGGATGTCGGCCTCGGCAAGATCGATTTCGCCGTCTATGCCGGCTTCAGCGACCACACCATCGGCCTGTCCGCCTCCATGGCGGCCTTTGCCCGGGGCGCCAAGATTGTGGAAAAGCACTTCACCATGGATATGACAATGTATGGCCCCGACCATGCCGGCAGCATGACTCCGGACCAGCTGAAGACGCTGGCCGAGTTCCGAGACGAAGCCGCGCTTTGCATCTGATTCCAGGCCGGTAACAGCAGCATGTCTCCTTTCAGACAGCAGTGGCAGGGCATCTATGGCTTCAGCGCCAAATGCTTCCGGCTCATGGCGACCGAAGGACGGCTGTTTGTTGCCTTCCTGGTTTTTTCTGTCCTGGCGGCGCTGACGGAGGGCCTCGGCATATCGCTGCTCGTGCCGCTTCTCGATGCGACGCGAGAGCAGTCGGGTTTCCAGGACCTTCCCCTGCTGCGGCACGTCGCCGCCTTCTTCCGCGAGTTCGACGGCCAGCAGAGAATCATGGTCATGGCGGCTGTCCTTGCCGCGGTCCTCCTGTTCAGGGGCGCCCTTCAGCTCTTGGTCGATGCCCTGGGCACGTACCTGCCCCTGAAACTGGCCCATCGCTTTACTCTCCAGGGCTACACGGCGCTGCTCGGCACCAATCTCGGTTACATCAACAACAAGGATATCGGTTACCTGAATGCCGGGATTAACGGTCATGCCAGCCGGGTCGCCAATCTTCTAAAAGACTTCGCTGGTATTCTATGGAACAGCCTGGTCCTGATCGTGCTGCTGGCGATCATGATCGGCATGTCGCCGTTGATGACAGTCTGTGCAACCGCCTTCGCCATCACGATATCCGTTCTTTTCAAACTCTTCGCCAACGGCCCCATCAGCCGGGCCGGCCGCCGGCTGAGCGATACCACGATGACGGTCAACCGCATCATTCACGAGACGCTCGGCGGCATGAAGCTGATCCGGCTGGCCACTGCCGAACACCTCATGATCCGACGCTTCAACGACACCATGGCGGCAACCCTGCAGGCGCAGCGGACGGCCACCATCCTGGCCAATGCATCGAACCCGTTTCTGACGACGGGCTCTGGCCTGTTCATCTGCCTGCTGCTTATCCTGAACGGGATGCAGAATTCTGGCGATCAGGCCGCACTGGCGCCCCTGCTTCTATTCCTGTTCCTGCTCATGCGGATGCTCGGGCCGGTCACCGCGATCAACGCGGCGCGGCACAGGATCGCCGCCGACCTGCCGGCCTTCGAATTGCTGGAAAAATTCCTGTCGGAAACCAGGCTGGCCCAGCAGCGGTCAGGCAGCAAACCATTCGACGGGCTGCATGACCAGGTGGAATTCCGGAACGTCAGCTTCACCTACGACGGTGCCGACCGCGGCAGTCTGAACGATATCAACCTCACAATCCGGAAAGGCAGCGTGATTGCGCTCGTCGGGCCTTCTGGCGCCGGCAAAAGCACCATTGCCAGTCTGCTGGCCGGATTCCACGAACCGACCCGGGGCGCCGTCTGTGCCGACGGCATCGACCTGCGTGACCTCGACATCACCCAGTGGCGTCGCCACATCGCAATGGTCAGCCAGGACACCTTCATCTTCGATGACAGCGTGCTCAACAACATCACCTTCGGCCAGACCGGTGTTTCGCTGGAACAGGTCAAGGCCGCTGTCCGCCAGGCTGCCGCCGACGATTTCATCGAGCAGCTTCCGCAAGGTTACGACACCATGCTGGGCAATCGCGGCGTCCGCCTGTCCGGCGGCCAGCAGCAGCGCATTGCCATCGCCCGAGCAATCATCGCCAATGCCGACATCATGATTTTTGACGAGGCGACCAGCCATCTGGACAGCATTACGGAAACCGCGATCCAGAAAGCCATTGACACGTTGGCCGAAGAGCGGACCCTGATCATCATTGCCCATCGGCTTTCGACCATCCGCAAGGCCGATACCGTGGCCGTCCTCAAGGACGGCTGCATCATCGAGAGCGGCCCGCATCACGATCTGATGGCGCGGCAGGGTGTCTACTGGGAAATGCTCCAGCATCAGCAGCTCGACCTGGTCGATGAATCCGATATCCCCGCCACCACACCTGTTGCAGGCGATCATGAGCACTAAGCAGACCCCTCTCCGCCGCCGCGTTTTCGTCACCACCGTGCCGTTTGGCACGATCGATGACACGCCGCTGCGGCGCCTGGCCGAAGCCAATGTGGAACTGGTGATCAATCCGCTCGGCCGGCGCCTGAAGGCGGAGGAAATCCCTGCTCTCGCGCAGGACTTCCCCGTCATCATTGCCGGCACGGAGGTCTACAGTACTGCCGCCCTGGCAGCCTGCAGCAGCCTGCGCGCCATCTGCCGGGTGGGCATCGGCCTGGACGGCGTGCCACTGGGATACTGCAAGCAGAACGATATCGCCGTGTCTTACACGCCCGACGCTCCTTCGCCTGCCGTGGCCGAACTGACGGTCGGTCTGCTGCTGTCGCTCCTGCGCGGCGCCGTAGAGGCTCATCAAGGCCTGCGCCGCGGTGCATGGAACCGGATTACCGGTCGGCGCGTCGCGGACAGCACGATCGGTATCGTGGGCATCGGACGTATCGGCGGCCGCGTCGCGCGGCACCTGCTGGACGGCTTCCCGGGTGTACGCATCCTGTGTCACGACCCGGTTCTGAACCCGGCTCTCACCGATGTTACCTGGGTGGGCATGGACCAGCTGCTTCGGGAGTCCGACGCCGTCAGCCTGCACGTACCGCTGATGGATCAGACCCGCCATATGCTGGGGTGGCGCGAGCTTCAGAAAATGAAGCCCGATGCCGTTCTGATCAATACCGCACGCGGCGGCATCGTGTCGGAAACCGACCTGGCTCGCGCGCTCCGCGACAAGGTCATCCGCGCCGCCGCAATCGATGTCTTCGAGGAAGAGCCCTATACAGGCCCTCTCGCTGAACTGGAGAATGCCATCCTCACCTGTCATATGGGGTCGATGACCGCAGATTGCCGCGTGCGGATGGAGATCGAAGCCACCGAGGAGGCAATCCGCTTCCTGAATGGCGAACCTTTCGTCACCCCTGTGCCCGCATCTGAATATGCGCTCGCCGAGGCGGCCGCCTGATCATGGCAATTGCGTCGATAATCTTCGATTTCGATGGCGTCATCCTGCAATCCGCCGAGGTGAAAACAGTCGCCTTTGCGAAGCTGTTCGCGGACTGGCCGAATCATGTCGGCGACATCGTCGCCCTGCACGAACGGCATGCCGGGATCAGTCGCTATGAGAAGTTCGACCGCATCTATCGCGACATCCTGCGCATCCCCCTGAGCGATGAGACGCGCATCCAACTGGGGCAGCGTTTCTCCGACCTCGCCCTGACCGAGGTCAAGACCTGCCCCATGGTTGCCGGCGCTCTGGAGTTTCTGGAAAGCCGGTCCGCACGGCTGCCCTGCTTCATCGCATCCGGAACGCCCGAAGCCGAACTGCACGACATCCTGGCCCATCGGCGGCTGACCCATCTGTTTCGCGAAGCCCACGGCAGCCCTAAAAAGAAAGGCGCGATCGGCCGGGACATCATCGCGCGCCACCAGTTGCAGCCCGAGACCATCCTGTTTGTGGGCGACGCCATGACGGATCATGACGCCGCGGTCGAACTGGGTGTCTCCTTCCTGGGAATCGTGCCGCGCGATGTCGCCTCCCCCTTTCCCCAGGGCACCATCACGGCACCCGACCTGACCAACCTTCACGGCCACCTTGAGCGCCTTGCCGCGATAAAGCCGGAGCATCAACCGACATGAAGATCCTCGTCACCGGCGGCGCCGGATTCCTTGGCAGCACGATTGCCGACGTCCTCAGCGACGCTGGACATGATGTCATCCTGTTCGATCACATTCCGTCCCCGTACCTGCGCAAGACACAGACTATGGTCGTCGGCGACATCCGCGACCCGACCGCGCTCACCGCCGCCGCCGAAGGATGCGGTGCGATCTATCACCTGGCCGCCATCGCCGACCTTGCCCAGGCCACGGCAAATCCTCGCACCGCGGTCGAGGTAAATATCCTCGGCACCCTCAATGCGCTGGAGGTCGCCCGCCAGCACAAGGTCAAGCGCTTCGTCTTTGCGAGTTCGATCTATGTCTACAGCACGCAGGGCGCGATCTACCGCACCACGAAGCAGGCTTGCGAGAACCTGATCCATGACTACAAGGACAATTACGATCTTGACTTCACCATCCTGCGCTTCGGCTCGCTATACGGGCCACGCACCGATGGCAACAATGCTATTCACCGCATCATCCAGCAGGCCCTGACGGAACGACGGATCGACTTCTGGGGCAACGGCACCGAGGTGCGCGAATACATTCATGTCCTGGATGCCGCGCGCATGTCCCTGGATATCCTTGCGGACGAACATGCCAACCAGATCATCCACCTGACCGGCCGCGAACGCATGACGACCCGCGAAATGCTGGAGATGGTCCGAGAGATTCTCGGCGGCGACATCGAGATTGCTTTTAATGATACGCCCTTCACCGGTCGCTACATCCAAACGCCCTATGCCTATACGCCGCGTCTGGGCCGCAGGATGACCGGCAGCACCTATATCGATCTCGGCCTCGGCCTGCTCGACCAGATCCAGTCGATCGAGCAAGATCGCGATACTTCGAAGACCTGACGACCACTGCAAGAAAGATAACATCATGACCGTATGCGCCATTCTCATCGGCCGGGCCGGCTCTTCGGGCTTCCCGGGCAAGAATACCTATCCCGTCCTAGGCCACCCGCTGGTCGCCTATCCGCTCATGGCTGCCAAGAACTGCCCGGAAGTCGACCGCATCTACACCTCGACGGACAGCCAGGACATCGCGGAGATCGCCGCCGAGTTCGGCTCGGAGATCATCGAGCGACCGCCGCACCTGGCGACCACGGCCGCCCTCGGCGAACATGCCTTCCAGCATGCCCACGAGGTGATCAAGGAAAGGCTTGCCAAGGAAGGCAAGCAGCCGACCATTTACGTGCTGCTGATGGCCAATGCCCCGACGGTCACACCGGCGCAGCTGTCGGAAGGCATCCGCATCCTGAACACGCAGCCCACGATCGACTCAGCCGTGACCGTGTCTTGCTACAACATGTGGAGCCCGCTGCGCGCCCGCAAGATCGGCGACGACGGCCTGCTGCATCCCTTCGTGCCGTTCGAGACCTTCGGCGACCCGAAGACGCTGAACTGCGATCGCGACTCTCAGGGCGATGTCTGGTTTGCCGACATGGGCACCTCGATCATCCGCCCGCGGAATCTCGAGGACCTGGAAGAGGGCCTGCTGCCGCAGAAATGGATGGGCCAGAATATTCATCCGCTCAAGAATATCGGCGGCCTGGATATCGATTACGACTACCAGATGCCGCAGGCCGAATTCTGGTTGCGCAAGCAGGGCCTCGGGAAGGCCTGATCAGGCCAGGGCGTCGATCGGCAGATGCAGCTCAAGCCGCCCATCTGCCGATTCCCCCGCCGCCGGCTTGGTCAAGGCAAAGACCGAAAAGACGATCCGCTTGAACGGCGTGCGGGCCGTCGCGGAGGGCGCGCCCCAGTATCCGTATCCGAGCAGGCTCCGCGGCACCGGCTGCATGCCACGCAGCAGCACAAGGGCATCGGTGCTGTTCTGGACGGTATAGGGAGCGCGCTCCCCGCTCTCGTCCACATCGCCCGAGAACTGGATGAACTGATAGCTGGCGGCGATGTCCTGGACCCCCTGCTCCGGGGTCATCCGCAGCGAGATCACCAGCCGGCCACCCGGTGCGACATGACGCCAGCAGGCCTCGATGATCGAGGTGGTCGCGAGATTGAAGTCGGCGACACCCAGCGCGACGACGGTATCGAACTGCCGGTTCGCCAGCTCCGGACAGGCAAGGATGTCCCCGCTGATGAATTCGGTCGGCATGGGGAAATGATCCAGCGTCTTCGCCAGGGCGACCGCCCGCTCATTGATGTCGATACCCGTATAGGCCTTCAGCGGCTTTCGTTCGGACAGCGCCAGCGCGAGACCGCCCACGGCGCAACCAACATCGAGGACGTGGCCGAGATTTCCGGCGTCGGCGATGCCGCGTTCGAATATCCATCGCTCCGACGGATAGAGCTCGTCCCAGCGGCGCCGGTTGGCCGCATAGAATTTTGCAATCTCGTCCGTCTTGTAAATGATGTTCGCACTCAAGTTGGGCTTCTCCGGATTGCGGTTCCTGCGGTTTCCCATACCCACAATCAAAAGGCAAGCCAGGTCAAACTGGCGGTAAAGGTCAGGCAATGATTTCACCCGTTCCCCATTTGGCCCGCGTTCAACGGGATGGCGATCGCCACACCGCGCATCCCGGCCTGATCGGTCTCAACCGCAATGAACGCGTCAGTCCGATGCCCGCGGCCGTCTTCCAGGGCATCATGCAGCAGGTGCAGCCCGCACATCTGTCGAGCTATCCCGATCTGGGCCCGCTTTACGATCGCCTGTGCCGCACGCTCGATCTGCCCGAAAACCATCTGCTGGTCACGCCGGGATCGGACGGGGCGATCCGCAGGGCGTTGCAGGTCTTCGTCGACAGTGACGATGTCGTCGTCCTGCCCACGCCGACCTATGCGATGTATCCGATCTACACCAGCATCTTCCGGGGCACCGTCCGCACCGTCGCATATGGCGCGGACCTGAAGCTCGACGTTGAAGCGCTGCTCGCCGCCATCGCGGCCGGCTGCAAGCTGGTGGCGATCGCCAATCCCAGCCAGCCGACCGGCTCGGCCCTGGCCATCGAGGATCTCGCCCGCATTGCCGAGGCGGCGGCTGCGGCCAATGCCATCTGCCTGGTCGATGAAGCCTACTTCCCCTTCTATCCCCATACGGCGCTGCCGCTGATCAGGCAGTATGACAATCTGCTGGTCACCCGCACCTTCTCCAAGATCGGCGGCATTGCCGGCCTGCGCGTCGGCTATGCCGCCGGCCATCCGCTGCTGATCGAGAGCATGGAAAAGGTGCGCGGCGCCAGCGAGGTCAACGGCGTCGGCGTGGTTGCCGCCTGCTACCTGCTCGACAATCCAGATGTCATGGCGACGTTCCGCGAAGAAGTGACGGAAGGCCGGGGGCTGCTGCTGCAGGCGGCAAAGGCACTGGGCATCGAAACGCCCGACTCCCACGGCAATTTCCAGGTTCTGCGCCTGCCCCGCCACCTGCCGGTGACGAAGATCACGCAGGACCTTGAGAAACGCGGCTATCTGGTCAAGGGCGGATTTGGCGCGCCGATGCAGGACTGCATCCGCATCACGCTGGACGGCCCGCAGATCATGCGGCCGTTCATCGAGGCCCTCACGCAGGCGGTTGCCATGGTCGGCGCCCCAGCCAAGGCGCCGGTCAGGCCGTGATGGCGCCGATCAGCGTGTCGCAGTGGCCGCTCTCGACCAGCGTCTTGCGATACTGCGCGTCGAGGTCCGGTCCGAAGACGGCGGCGAAGCGCCCCATTCCGCCCGGCCGACCGTCCCGCGCCCAGACCAGGTGATTGGACAGGTCATAACGCTGATCCAGCCGAACCTCGCTGCCACGCCCCAGGCCTTTCATCAGATGCGCAAGCGACCGCTCGGAGAAATACCACCGATGCGACTTCACCCAGATGAACCGTTCGTAGGCGGGAATATCGTACAACGTGGTCAGGGCGTCGTTGGCATTGGGCACTTCGAAGACGAGCTTGCCGCCCGGAGCCAGGCGCGCGATCTGTGCTTTGAGGAAATCCTGCGGCCGGCCGATATGTTCGAGCACGTAGTAATGGATGATCAGGTCAAAGCGCGCATCGGCCGGCAGATCGTCCAGGCTGGAGTAGACCGGGATACCACGGCTGCGCACGTAGTCGGAGAAGATGCCCGAGGGTTCGACGCCGGTGCAGTCGCACCCCGCATCCGCCAGGCGGTACAGCATGAAGCCGGACGAGCAGCCGACTTCCAGCACTTTCATGCCCGGACGGATGACGGACGACAGGTGTCCCATACGACGGACGGCTTCACCTTCGTTGGCGCGGATATGGGCCTCGGGCTTTTCCCAGCCGGCTCCGGCAGCGGAACGGTCCGTCATGAACTTTTCGAACTCCGCCGCGTAGAGACGCGCTTCCTCTTCAGCAGAGAGCGGCGGATGAATGAAGCGTACGTCGCAGTGACCGCAACGATACACGCCCATGGGCGAAGCGGCGCCATAGACATGGCCGGTAACGACTGATAATTGGTCGGGACCGGCGTCACAGAGCAGGCAACTTGACGGAATGGGCATAGGCTCAAACAGCTCCAGTTTAAAGTGTAAAAGCCGTAGCAAAAGATATGTATGATGTCCAACGCCCACTCGGGCTGGCGACACGCATCCCGCAAAAAAGATGACCACTCCCACTGCAATCAAACACTGCCTGACCGATCTCCTGCGGCCGCTGCCACGCCAGATCGGCCTGATCGACGTCGGCTCCGGAGGACCGCTTAAAGCGCCGTGGTCGCTGATCCCGGAAGACCGTCTGGCCAAGCGGGACTTCGACCCCGAAACCACCGGTGGCGGTGCGCAGCTCCCGGTCTGCATTTCGGACCGGCAAGGCGCGGCCAAGTTCAACATCGCCCTGGATCCGCGCGGTTCCTCTCTGCATGCGGCGAATGCCGCATTCATCGAACGCTTCGCCATGCCGTCGCTTGGCCTGGACCGCCAGATCGATGTGCAGCTCACCACGCTGGATGCGATGTTCCTGTCCCACGCGGACGAGATCGACTTCCTGGACATCAATGTGGAAGGCCACGACTTCCAGGTCCTCAATGGCGGCGCCGCGCTGCTCGACCGCGCCTTCGTCAAGGTCATGAAGATTGAATTCGAGCTGGCCGATGTCTGGCGCGGACAGGGCTGGTTCTCGGAGATCGACAGCCATCTGCGCGGCCGCGGCTTCGAGATGATCGAGATCGAGATCGATCGCCTACTGCCTGCGGCGGCCCAGGAGTTCCGCATCGGCGCTGAGCCGGTCTGGGGCAAGGCGATCTACCTTCCCGGCGCGGCGGCATGGGAGCGCCACCGCGCCGCAAGCGCGCCGGAGCGTTTCGCGACCGACTGCCTGATCGCCATCGCCGGCGCCATCGCTGCCGGAAGCCCCGGCCGCGCCATCGAGATCGCCCGCATGGCCGAAGGCCATCCGCAGGGCGGCGATCTTTCCGTTCCGACGGGCGCGCAATTGCACACCCTGCTGCGCGACCTCTACATATCGCCATCCCGACAGGCTTGGCGACGACTGCCTCTGCCCCTGCGCAGGGCCCTCTCCCCTTTGCTCCGCTTTTGGGCGGCCCGATAACCGTCGAGGAATTTTTGAAATGAGCAACCGCCTTCTCCGTGTGGCCGTTGTCGGCTGCGGCCGCGTTAGCCGGACGGCGCATTATGCGTCGATCAAGGAGAACCCGGCCTACGAATTTGTCGCCGTCTGCGATACCGATCGCAGCCGCGCAGACGAATGGTCGCGCAGCAACAACGTCAAGGCCTACTATTCGATCGACGACCTGCTGGCGAACGAGAAGCTGGACATGGTCTCGATCTGCACCCCCAACGGCATGCACCCGCAGCATGCCGGCAAGGTGGCGGAAAAAGGCATCCATCTGATGGTGGAAAAACCGCTGGCCATGTCGACCCCCGAAGCCGACCAGCTGATCCAGCTGTGCGCGGAAAAGGGCGTCCATCTTTTCAGCGTCATGCAGAACCGCTTCAACGCGACCAACCAGCTGCTGAAGCGCGCCGTGGACAAGGGCCGTTTCGGCCGGCTGCTGACCGTGAACGTGACCATGCGCTGGGCCCGCGGCCTTGGCTATTACACCGAGGACCATGGCTGGCGCGGCCGGCGCGACATGGCCGGCGGCGTCTTCACCAACCAGGCCATCCACTACATCGACACCATGCAATGGCTGATCGGCGCCAGCCCGACGACCGCCTATGCCCGGATGGATACCAGCAAGCATCCGATCGATGTCGAAACCCACGGGTCAGGGATCATCACCTTCGATAACGGCACGATTGCCAGCCTGAACCTGACGGCGCTGTCCTATCCCGACGATCGCGAGGGATCCATCACGCTGCTGGGGGAACGCGGCACTGTGAAACTCGGCGGCAAAGCCATGAACCGCATTCTGGAATGGGATTTCGACACCACCGATGCGGAAGATGATGCCCAGGCCAAGGAAGCCGATTACGAGCCGCCGACCGTGTATGGCTTTGGCCATTTCGAGATGTACAAGCGCGCCGCCCGCGTCTTGCAGACCGGTGAAGGCGTCGCCGAGATTCCTGACGGCCTTGAGGGCCGCAAGGCCGTGGCATTGCTGGAGGCACTCTATACCTCCAACAGTCGCGGCGATGTCGTGAAGATCCAGAACTGGAAGTAACCGCACCGTGGCACGCTATCTCGTCACCGGGGGGGCCGGGTTTATCGGCTCCCATGTCGCCCGGGCCCTGCTCGACCAGGGCCATGAGGTGGTTATCGTCGATAATCTGTCGACCGGCTTGGCCAGCAACCTGCCGCCGACGGCACAATTCATCCATGCGGACCTGACCGATCCGGCCACCATCAAATTACTGCCCGTCGGGCAGTATGCCGCCGTCATTCACATCGCCGGACAATCCTCCGGCGCTATCGGCCAGAAAAGCCCCTATGCCGACCTGCAGGCGAATGTCGGGTCCACCATGCTGCTGGCGCAATGGTGCGCAACCCAGGGCATCCGCCGCTTCCTCTATGCCAGCTCCATGGCCGTCTACGGCCTGGGCAATCGCGAGCCGCGCGACGAGGATTGGCAGTGCCAGCCGATCTCCTATTACGGCTCATCGAAGTTCGCGTCGGAAACCTATCTCCGCGCCACGCTCGCCGATGGCCTGGAGCCGATCTGCCTGCGCCTCTACAACGTCTATGGTGCCGGCCAGAATCTGGGCAATCTCTATCAGGGCATGGCGTCGATCTACCTTGCCTACCTGCTAGCCGGCGGGCCCGTGCCGGTCACCGGATCGCTCGATCGCTACCGTGATTTCGTGCATGTCGACGATGTCGTGGCCGCCTTCCTCGCCGCACTGCATGCCCCGTATCCGTCATCGATGATCTTCAACATCGGGACCGGCCGGCGCACCACCGTGCAGGAGATTCTCGCCCTGCTGATCAAGCTGATGGATCTGCCGCCCGATCACCCGATCCACACCAGCGCGAACACGCCCGGCGATGTTTTCGGATCTGTCGCCAATGTTGAGCGCGCCCGGCGTGAACTGCAGTGGGAAGCCGGAACCAGACTGGAAGACGGTCTCAAGACAATGGTCGATTGGGCCAGGCAGGTTCGGGCGCTCAAGCC
>Ga0209675_1000671_pt1 | contig 23996 bp, 27 predicted proteins | sample AraplaCol_mLB_r2_2_FD_184280 | JGI IMG/M metagenome (GOLD analysis project Ga0209675, IMG submission 184280) | Arabidopsis root microbial communities from North Carolina, USA - plate scrape MF_Col_mLB_r2 (SPAdes) (version 3) | ecosystem: Host-associated > Plants > Roots > Endosphere | place...
CGCAGCAGTTGCGCAAATTTGCACCTTTGCCAGCATGGCAGCAAGACACACCTTTTTAACGAGGTCCAAGACCCTGGCTGAAGCGGGCATTATGAAATCCAGGAAGAAGCAACTGAAGTCCCCACAATATCTTTGGCCGGGCGCGCATAGTCCTCAAGATAAAACGTCTGGCCATCGTATAGCGGCGGGCCAGATCCCGAGAGGCTCCCCAGAAAGGGGCCAAGCTGGTCGAACGACAAGTAAAGTGCAGGTAACCTTAGCTGTACTCTTAGAGCGTTTGTGTACAGCCACGCCGTAGAAAGCTTGAAGCGCGTGAGCCGATTCCAATACAAGGCGGAAAATATCCAGCTAAGCACTTGGGAAGGGTCTTCCTCGATACGTCCGCAAGCCTCGACAAATTGAGGCCAGTCGCTTTCACAATTAAAAGTGCCTGGTTCGGCATCTACCGCTTTCGCGATCCTTGCGCTAACGCCTAGGATACAGTCGGACTGCAAACTGATTGCCCCGGACAGAGCGGCCTTTTCAAGCTCTCCCCACACCTTAACCAAGCGCTCAGCCAAGTCATAAGTACTGAGTTGCGAACAGGCCTGGACGTGGTGCTCCATGACAGCAATAGGCATAAACAACTGTCTCATCTCGCGTGCTTGCTGGTTCATATTGGATGAGGGCTGGCGAATTTGGCCGGCGGTGCACTGTCCATCAAAGCCCCGGTTTCCGCTACCAGGATGAACTTTTGCGTTTCCATCGACGCCATGGTTTCAGCCTCGATGACGATGACAAATTCTTCGGAGGTTATCGGGGCGACCTTCGCGACTTTATTACGTTCATTTTCTGTGGCCAGCCTGAATTGAGGATGACTAAACTCATTCGCACAAGAGATGTATGAGACGCCACTGAACCTTGCGGCGGGCCGAGAATAATCAATGCTGGTCCCACTGCAGAACTCCAGTGCGTAACCATCATAGGCGCGAATGCACCAGTCCCATCCTCCAAGAGAATTGAGCAATTCCAGAAAGGCTTTCATGAGTGGCCAAGCGAATGGTTAAGGTCCATCGACATGCCCCACATCCATGCCGTCATATGACTGAACCCCGAACTGATCAGCAATGCGGTACAACTGGCCATTGAGATCGTTCAACGAAGTTGGCGAGTGACGCTCGACCCGATCCATGCGCAAGAAGTAGACCGGGTGATCGTCATCCTCTTCCGGGTCGAGCGTTCCCACAAATTCGTAACCCAGGCGCTGCATATGATCGGCGATGGGAAGCAGCTTTTCTCGATCGGAGTCGACAAAGAAGTAAGACCACCGGCATTCGCCATCGATACTGAAGGAACAACGACCCGCCTCATGACTTTGACGGGTGTTTTCGAAGAACTCTTCGAGCTGCGCTAATGTAATCATGGACTCTTTATCTCTTTTCCCCGCTCACAGGACTAACGCCCTGTCCACTCATGCGTGTTAGTTCGACTGGAAAGTCAGGGCTGCGCGTCATTGCGTCGCGCTTCGCACATGGCCTCTTTGTAGCGGCGCAAACCCTTACAAAGGGTGCCATCCTCGATGTTGAAGACGTCAACAAGATCGGGATCGCGCATGCGAGCTGCGTTGTAAATCAACTGGCCCAGACGGAGGTCTGGATCAAGCATCCAAACTTCCCGGAGCTGTTCCAGGACCGTGTCGATTCTCGCGGGGTCGCGCATTCAAATATCCTAACGAGGCTGTAAAAGAACCCTGCTCAGCGCAATTTTGCGTCAGCCTCCAGGATCTCTACCAGCAGCTCAGTTGATTTTTTAATCACTCCGCCAGTTTGCCGCAAACTGCCAGTTTCAGGCAAGTAAAGACCTTTTCGCGTTCCAGAATGCTTTCTGCCATCAGCTTCACGCACATTGCGGAGTAGGAGGGAAGTGGCCGGCCGTTGATTGAATTGTCAGCGCCCACTGTGGCCAGGTAGATCACCGCTGGACGTTACGATAGCGCGGCGGCGAGGATGCCGAGTACTATGCGGCCTGGTGTAGGAGAAGCGGGATTGCTCATTTATCGCCTCAAAAATTCAAAGCTGAGTCTTGCCATGCCCACTGCAAAAGCCTCTTCAAGTCCGGGCGCCGTTCGCCAAGCACCCATGCAGCTATTGCGTGCTGAAAGCTAACGTCTGAATCGCCAAGCAGAATATTGCGCAGAAAGGCAGAAACACGATGCTGGAGGCGCAGATCTTCAACGGTCCAGTCCCTCCGATTGCACTGTGTAGCTATCGCGGCCCACAACAGTCAACGCATGCATTAGCTTCGCAAGAAAGAGGTGCTTGTCCTCTTGCTTGAGGACTGCCAACCATTCGCCTTCGATTTCAATTGACGTCTTCAAGGTATGTCGCACATAAAAATGTAACTGGCTGCCCCAGCACGCGTGTGGAAACTGGTCCTACGACAGCCATTGGATCACTGCCTCGCCTCGGGCAGCGGCATCCCGATAGAAGACTGCCAGTTGCTCATAATTCTCGAGCAAATAGTCCAATGCATCCACCCCATCGCGTACCCAGATTATGTCCGGATATATCTGCTTGCGCTCCATGTCCTGCGGATCAAACTTAGCACTCAGCGATTCAACAGTAATTGGCTCAAGAGCTTTCGCAACTTGCGCCACCTGCTCGGCCGAAAGGAATCGCGCTGGACCATACCCGACATCGGGACCAAATTCTTCACCTCCTATGACAGTTAAGCCAAGCGGCGCTTCTGCGCCTTCCGCCTCGCCCGTCAGCAAATAATGAAGCCCGTGCCAAGCCTTATCCAAGTCAATATAATTATCCGGCTCGCTATCACCATCATCTGGGTAAAGGAAGTCTTCGATTAAATCTTCATCTTCCCTCAGGCGTGCAAGGATCTCTTCCGACAACGACGTAAAACAGGCAACCATCCCCATAATTTAAAGCTCCTAAAAGTGAATTCCAACGTTCCGGTTGATCGGAATGTTATTGCTTGGATTCGGATCAGCCCCAACTTGCTCACTGACTCCCGTTTCGGGGGCGAATGCCACTTCTTTCCCATTAACCAGCTCAACCACGAACTGGTTGGGGCTCTTGAAGCCTATGTTACGCACCCAAGCAAAGTGGGAGGCAGTGCGCTGAAGTTGCTGCTTGTGCCCATAGAGTTGACCAAGTTTGATGGTCCGAACGAGCCTGCCCTGGTTGTAAAAAAACAGAACAGGCTCACTAAGTGTCACGTCCACTGGAACAAGGTTCATTCCGTCGTGCCCAACTACCACCGACTCGCCGTCATCTGATGGGAACAACCAGCGATGCCATCCGGGTATCGTCCAGGGGGCTTGCCCATTGACCTGTGAGGACACAAGCGTTACGTTTTTGCCTGGGTCCGAAATGGCGCAGAGCTTCCGAGCGGGGGAGCAAACTGTCAGCTTTTCGGGCGGAGGCGACGGACTATCGGCAAGCGCTGGGCTTGCAAGGAAAGCGGCTAAGGGAACGATAAGACTTTTCATAATGGGGCTGTAGGAAAAACAGAGCTTATTTACCGTCAGCGGCGAGTTCACGCGATCTTGCGTGGGGTGCAGATAATGGTGCCTTCGCCCTTTAACCTGGCATCGGCAATGCTTATCTCACTTGGCCAGAACCGATAAGATTCCCGAAGAATGCGACTGAACTTCATCTATACGAGTCCTACGTTGACGATCAGCGATCGCCGCCAGCCGCCCACAGAATTGCTTATTGGCGCAAATAGCTTCGCCTCATTTGGTTTCATTGATCGCGGCGCTTACGCTCACACGTGAGGCCGCTGCCATCAGGGGATGACGGGGCAAGGGTAACATTCCCGTCGCACGTCATCCGAGTGAAGCTTGGTAGAAGTCCTGAGCCGCCCATGTAGTTTGAGTCGTAAATAAGGATAAAGCGCTCTCCCGACGGCGAGAGCAGCGATGCCGACCACATCTCTGAATCGATGCCTTCACGCTGCATGGCAAACCAATGGGGAGCACCCTGGCTATCAGCCACCTTCGCGCAATGCCAAGCCCCCGTTGGGTCTTGGCCAAGCGACACTCGGCCACACGATTTGGCTTCGGATCCTACAATCGACGCAATCTCCGCCATCAAGGGATCTTTTTTAAGGTAGTTGTGCGATGAATTGCCGGTAGCACCATCCTGTGTTGGATTGCACGCTACCAAGAATAAGGACAGTGCAATTGCACTGAGTTTCGGGGTTCTGTCCATCAGCCTTAACGAGCCTGCATAAAAAATTCGTTCTCGGAGCGAGTTTGCGCCAAGCTCGGGAAATTTTGCCAGAAGCCCAGTTATTTTCCAGTGGAGTTTAAAGCGCCCGAATTCATTCAGATGTATAAATCGATCCGTGGCGCCTACTTCCCAGCGCCCAACCGGGGAAGTCCCCAGTCCGGTTGACTGCGAGGTTGGGCGGGCGTCAAACTGATACATCGCCGCTCTTTCCTTCGTTGAGTCGCATGGACAAATCAAGCGCATGTTTCTTCGACTTGCACGGGATCCGCACCATCCGCTTTCCAGTGTAGTTGTTGCAAACGAGCGGATTCCCAGCCCGTGCAGTGACAATCTTGTAGGGCCCTGCATCCGGAGGAACGAAATATCTCGACACGGCTTTAGTCTAGCGTTGCTGTTCAGCGGCGCCGTTAGGCGTCCGCTGAACCAAATGGTTAGGCTCTATTTCCATTTTCTTGACAGCATAGAGTCGTTTGGAGTCTTGTTCGCTTTGAATATGGTTCCGTCCTTCTTGACAATTGAAAGAGTGCCATCCTCGTTAACGACATAAGTTTCCGCGTAAGCTGCATCCCAGAAGACAGAAACAGATCGCTCATCCAATTCATACACAATTGGCCAGGAACAGCAACCGGCAATCAAAGTCCCATCATGCACCCGGAAATACTTTCCATTCATCTCTATAATGCTGCGCGTGTAGCGAATGCGAGCGTCATTCGGCTCTTGCCCGGGGTAGTCCCACTCGCCGATCAGTCGCCACTGTGCTCCTTGAGGTATGGACACCATGCGGCTCGCTTCACCGCCCTTCGAAGCTTGCGCTGCAACCGAAGCGACCGAAATGAATACCGCGAGTACTGCAGAAAATACAGATTTCATACACGGCCTGACGATTAGGCTAACCGGCGCGGCAAAGCGCAGCTTTGACACGTCCAGCGAACGAAGTGAGCGAGGTTGAGCAAGCTGTTAGGCATATGGTTCTTCATTCGTCTTTTCGCTGACTTGGACGGGTTGAAGCCCCGATCTCCTCACCATACAACAGTTCCGACAATTCCTCAGGCTTCATCCGCCTCATTTTTTGTTCGAGTTTCGGATCATAGGATCGGTCATTTGGATCGTGGCCCTTGTGCGCTTTTCGTCCGTATTGTTGAACGAAGCGACCAAGTTCCCCCGCCAGATTCGCGCTTGTTTTCTTCGGCTTCATTCGGCTAAAGTGCTAAATTCAGCCGCACCGTAGGCGTGGGTTGAAATGCTGAGTTGGGCTTCACTTTGAGCATAGGTCCACGGCACAGAAAAGAGTAAGCCCACCGCAGCCCAGAACGAAATTCGCAGCTTATGTGCGACAACTGTACCGCGCGCGACAATAGCAACGTCCCTATCCTGCATGAACTCTCCGCTTCGAAGCCTGCGGTACTGCTCAAGTTGGAAGAAATTAAGTCCACCATCGTCTTGAGATTTGTGGGTAGCATTATCTACTACCCGGCCTGTAGTCTCAGAAATCTGATCGCAGTAAGCAAAGAACTGAATCATGGCGGGTACCGCGTATACAGCGTAAGCAAGCCCGCCCAGAACAAGAACAACTATAGCGGCGTTACTCATCACATCTCCCGTAGCATAGCCCATCGAAATTCACCAATCACGGGCATGGTTGCATTCTGTTATGCCCAACGTGGCCGTTCAGCGGCTCCGTCAGGCGTCCGCTGGAACGAAAGGTTATGCTGAACTCCGTCTTCACACTTTACACAGATGGAAAACGGCCCGGTTTGTTCGATTGATTCTACCCACCATTGATCTTGCTTCGTACGGCCAGCTTCGAGATATTGACTGGAATGTTGATCGTACTTGTAAGACCTGAACGGATTCTCCAAAAAGTACACGATCAAGCCACAACCACCAACCGCACACCAACGCTCCTCGGCATCGATAATCGCAACGCTCGGATCACCGTAAAAATCTCCAATGGCCACGTCCGGACGATTTTCTCGGACGAGCAACGCCGTCTCGTATTCATGCGAGATTCGGAAGTTTGCCGAAGTGGCGAGATCAATACGAAGGCTTGGCATAACGTCCAAAGTAACTGGTTGCCGGAACGCGTAGCGTGGAGGCAGTCCAGTTGACTGCAAGGTTGGGCGAAAACAAGAAACAAAATTCAATCATTTTGATTACGCCACCATGTAACGAGTCCGTACACTGTCACCACAATCCCGCCAAAGAGCATGACAAAATCCCATACCAAATCCGACCACTCATTTCCAGCGCGGTGGCCCGCCACAAGCGTAATAGTGCCAACCAATGTCAGCAACGGACCAAGTACTAGCGCCGGCAATTTTTCCCATGGCAGTAACCACATAGATTTTCCCTCACCTCGCTTCGAAAAATTTACGAGGACTGAACTGTTTGGCCCAACGTAAATTCGACGTCATATTGACGTTTTAACAAACCTCATTATGACGCCTAACGCCGGGTCGATCAATCTCCCCTCAGCCAACTCCCCAACCACCGCCCAAACCGGCTGCCCAGGCGCTCCGCCGGTATAATGGCGGGATGCAAAATCTCCTCCACAACCTCAATCCCGAACAACTCGCAGCAGTCACCCTGCCACCGCAAAATGCCCTGATCCTGGCTGGTGCCGGATCGGGTAAAACGCGCGTGCTGACCACCCGTATAGCGTGGCTGATCCAGACTGGCCAGGTATCCCCGGCCGGCGTGCTGGCGGTGACCTTTACCAACAAGGCAGCAAAGGAAATGCTCACCCGCCTGAGCGCCATGTTGCCGATCAATACACGCGGCATGTGGATCGGTACCTTCCACGGCCTGTGCAACCGCCTGCTGCGCACCCACTACAAGGATGCCGCGCTGCCGCAGACTTTCCAGATCCTGGATTCGCAAGACCAGCTCTCGATGATCAAGCGCCTGCTGAAGGCGAACAATATCGACGACGAGAAGTTCCCGCCGAAGCAGGTGATGTACTTCATCAACAACAACAAGGAACAAGGCTTGCGCGCCTCGCAGGTGGAGGCCTACGACGCGCTGGAGCGCAAGCTGGTCGAGTTGTACCAACTGTACGACGACCAGTGCCAGCGCGAAGGCGTGGTGGATTTCGCCGAACTGCTGCTCCGCACATACGAGCTTTTGCTGCGTAACGAGCCGCTGCGCCAGCACTACCAGCAGCGCTTCCGCCACATCCTGGTCGACGAGTTCCAGGATACAAACAACCTGCAATATGCCTGGCTGAAGCTGATGGCGGGCCATGCCTCGCCTTTCGGCGGCGCGCTGTTCGCTGTGGGCGACGATGACCAGAGCATCTACGCCTTCCGCGGCGCCAACGTGGGCAATATGCAGGCATTTGAGAGCGAGTTCCAGGTCAAGAACCTGATCAAGCTGGAACAGAACTACCGCTCGCACGGCCACATCCTGGATTCTGCGAACCTGCTGATCTCGAACAACAGCCGCCGCCTGGGCAAGAACCTGCGCACCGACGCCGGCCACGGCGAGCAAGTTCGCGTGTACGAAGCCAGCTCGGACCTGCAGGAGGCGCAGTGGATCATCGAGGAAGCCAAGTCGCTGATCGCCGAAGGGGCTCTGCGCCGCGAGATCGCGATCCTGTACCGATCCAACGCACAATCGCGCGTGATCGAGCATGCGTTGTTCTCGGCCGGCATGCCGTATCACGTGTATGGCGGCCTGCGCTACTTCCAGCGCGCTGAGGTCAAGCACGCCATCGCCTACCTGCAGTTGATGGACAACCCGCACAACGATTCCGCTTTCCTGCGCGTGGTGAACTTCCCGGCACGTGGCATCGGTGCACGCTCGATCGAGCAGCTTCAGAATGCAGCGGCAACCTACAACTGCTCGCTGTACGCAGCCGTGCCTTACATGGTCGGCAAGGCCGGCAGCTCGCTGGCCGCCTTCACCAAGCTGATTGAAGGCGTGCGTTTCGAGACGCAGCAACTGGCACTGCCGGAGCTGGTGAAGATCACGCTGGATTCCTCCGGCCTGCTGCAGCATTACCAGAACGAGAAGGAAGGCGCCGACCGCGTCGAGAACTTGGAGCAGATGGTCAGCGCGGCCACCCAGTTCGTCTCCGAGGAAGGCTTCGGCCAAGGCGCTCCAGCGCATCTCGGCCCGCAGGCTTCTGCGTCCGCTGGCGCACAAGTGGTTGTTGCCGATGGCGTGGAGATCATCGACGCCGATGCACCGCTGGCGACCGTGATGTCGCCGCTGTCTGCCTTCCTGTCCCACGCTTCGCTGGAAGCCGGCGACAACCAGGCGCAGGAAGGCCAGGATGCGCTGCAACTCATGACCGTGCACTCGGCCAAGGGCCTGGAGTTCGACAACGTCTTCATCACCGGCCTGGAAGAAGGCCTGTTCCCGCACGAGAGCAGCTCGAAGGAAGAAGGCGGCGTGGAGGAAGAGCGTCGCCTGATGTACGTTGCAATCACGCGTGCCCGCAAGCGGCTGTACATGTCGTTCTGCCAGACCCGCATGCTGCACGGCCAGACGCGCTACAACATGAAGTCGCGCTTCTTTGATGAACTGCCGGAAGAGTCGCTGAAGTGGCTGACGGCACGCGTGCAGAACAACTGGTTCTCCACCGGTTCACGCAAGTCGGCGTGGGATGAAATGCCCTCCGTGCCGAGCGCCGACAACCGCCTGGCGGCGCGCATGAACGAACGCTCAGGTGCTTCCGGTGGCTGGCGCATCGGTGAATCCGTTGCCCACGCCAAGTTCGGCGAAGGCGTCATCGTGAACCTCGAAGGAAGCGGTGCCAACTGCCGCGCGCAAATCAACTTTGGCTCCTTTGGCATGAAGGTGCTCGACCTCTCGGTCGCCAAGCTGGAACGGCTCTGATGCAGCCAAGGGCGGAAGTGCCCGCATTTCCGCCTATCACTCTTCCTCGCGGACTGTTTGAGCAAGATCTAAGCTTCCCGAACTCTGGCATGACACGATTGGTGGATGCCAGCGAAGAAAGTCACGGATAAATGCAGTACCATTTCTCCAAAGAGGGGAAATGGAAAGTGCGCTACGAAGTCTGGGAAGATAAGCACGGCAAAGTGACGCGCTACAACTTGGCTTATATCAATCCCTTAATCCATCCAAAAGATAATGGCCGAGTCTTCGGCTACGACAACGCTCATGGTGTCCATCATCGCCACTATATGGGCAAAGCGGAAGAAATCATTTATCGTGGATTTGGCGACATTCGGGCCCGCTTCAACCGCGACTTGGCATCACTATTCAAAGGGATGCAATCATGATGAAAATGATGATCGTTAAAGTCGAGAGCTTTGAAGAAATGCTCCGCTGGAGCGAAGAGCTTGCTCAAATGATCGATCGTGGCGAGAAGATCCCGGAGTCATGTATCCGCAGCTTTGAAGACCCAGAGGATCTGCTGGCATTATTCACGCCTTCCAGACATAAACTGCTGGCTGAGGTCCTGCGATGCCCAGGATCAGTCGACGAACTTTCAGCGCGTCTCCAACGAATGCCTGTCGAAGTCGAACAGGACGTGCGCGCACTAGTCGAGACAGATATCCTCACTATGGAGCAGGATGTAGTGCATCCCATCGCCGAGGCAGTCATTTTCGAACCAAGTCCACAATTTGCCCCCGAGGTCTAATCCCCCTGCCCCAGGACACCGGATTTCACCGCCTGCGATTATGCGTTTACGCATAGCCCAAACGCGATTATTGGGAATACCCATGCGACAAAGCATAGCCTACAGTGGGCGCCATCGTCACCCACATTCTCATCGGAGGCTATACATGGAAACCCTTCTGATCCCAGCTTCGCTCCTCGCTGGCGGCCTGCTTGCGGTGCAGGCGGGCGCCAATGCGCAACTGTCGAAAGCGACTGGCAGCCCCTTCGCGGCGACCACGCTGCAACTGTCGGTCGGCACGCTTGCGCTGCTGGTGCTTGCCCTGCTTACTGGTACGTTGACAGCCATCGCCGCCCTGCCACACGTGCCGTGGTGGCATGCAGTTGGCGGCGTGGCGAGCGCTTTCTACGTCGTCTCGACGATCCTGCTGTTTCCGCGACTCGGCGCGATCGTTTCGGTGGGTCTTTTCATCGCCGGCCAAATGCTGGCTTCCTTTGCGCTTGATGTCACCGGCCTGGCCGGCGGCACGCCACGAATGATCGATACTCCGCTCGCCATCGGCATGCTGGCGATTCTTGCGGGCGCCGCGATCATTGTGAGGGGGCAGTCTGGCCAGCAGTCGCAGTCCGTTAGCGGCAAGGCTGGCTGGATTGTCCTGGCCCTGATGGCTGGAGCGGTTCTTCCGGTACAGGGAGTCGTGAACGGCTTGCTGCGGCATGATCTCGGCGCACCATTCGTGGTCGGTGCGGTGAGCTTCCTCGTCGCTACGCTGGCGATGGCTGTGGCGCTGCTGTTCTCTGCTACCGTGCTGCGTGCTCCGGCGCCTACCCTGCAAGGACTGCCGGCCATGCCATGGTGGGGCTGGCTGGGTGGATTCGCCGGCGCGATTTACGTGACCACCGTATTCACCGCCATTCCGGTCATCGGCGCATCGGCTGCGGTCGGGCTGACGGTGGCAGGGCAGCAGGTGGCCTCTGTCTTCGTGGACCGGCATGGGTGGTTCCGCCTGCCGAAACGCGACGTTTCACCCCTGCGCCTTGCGGGAGTTGTGCTGCTGCTCGCTGGAGTGGCAATCATCAAGCTGATGTGAGAGCCTAGTCCGTTTGCGGCTTGTTTCTGAACAGTTTCACTTTCTCCGTGCTATCATCGGGTATGAGGTCCACCACCTCCGCAAGCCGCACGGGTTGGGGATTCAACTTGATGATCGCCAGCCGACGGATTGGAACTCCGGAGCGGCGGTATGCCTGGAGCTTGTGGTGTCCGTCAATGACAAAATCAGCCCACGAACTTCCTCCCGTCAGGGTGACTACGACCGGCCTGTCGCCGTCGGCAAGGCGACGGTCGTAGTCTCGAACGGTTTCCTCGTGCAGCGAAGTTCGCGGCTGGGTAGCCAAAAGGGCGCCAAATCCAGCATAAAAATTAGTCATATCCGAGCCAAAGTCAACGACATAGGTGTCCGGGGACATCTCTTCCAGCTCGAGCTTGTATTCCCCAGCCGCCAGAATCGAAAGCAGCTCAGGGAATGAATCGACAATGGACTCGGCCATGCGCGCGCCTGCCACCGAATCCCTGAATCTCTGAACTGCCTCATGTGGATTCGTAGCGCTCGAACGAACCAGGTTCTGTCCAATGCTCCCGTTGAAGTCGCTCCAGAAATAAGCGGCCGGCTGTCCCGCCACAAAGAGCGCGGTATCAAAGTCGTCACCGCGCACGTCGAGCGGGCCATCTGTGTTCACCATCACATACTCTGTCCGCAGGATCGTCATTGCGCCAGCACTTTCGTCATAGGGATTTCGTCATAGACCACGCCATCAACGACTAGTGCGGCAGGCTCATAGCCCCAGGCCTTGAAACCTAACGATTCATAAAGCTTCTGCGCTGGTTCATTTCCTGCTGTGACCGCCAGGTTGACGTGGGTGACGCCTTGCAGTGAAGCGGCGCAATCCAGCGCATATTCCACCAGCTTGCGGGCGGCGCCTTTTCCCCGATGGTTGCTGGACACGTACACGCCACGGATGTGCGCGCGGTGATTCTGTTTTGGGCTGCTGTCGCGATCGACTCGTGCGATCGCGATAAGCGCCTCACCGTCATACACGCCAAGATAATCCCGCCCCGATCCGGGCGACAGGCGCCGCTCGATTTCGCTGAGGGGTGTGGACGATTCGTCTTCGTAGCTTGCCGTGAATGCCGACGGCGCCTCGCGCAAGCCCTCCAGGCGCAAGGACTGGTAGGCGGCGGCGTCGCTGGGTTTCAAAAGTCTTGTATGCATTGTGCTGGCATTGTACTGAATGATGGGTTTTCGCCACATCTTGTCGCGAAACCGACAAGCTGATGGAGGAGGCCTTGAAGCTGCCGCAGGAAGTGCGAATATGCGCTCCACACATATGAAAGGAGCACACATGAATACCCACAACGACCTCGCCGCCATCAACCAGAAAATCCTTGCCGACGGAGAATCCCTGCCGCTGGTGCAATTAAAAGACGGCAGCAAGGTGCAAACCGGCACTGTCGCCACCATGCTGCGTAATATCGAGCTTTATAACGCTGGTGAGCGCGGCGACATCGAGCAGCAACTGGAAGCTGCCATCCCGACTGTCGCCAAGGTTGGCCTGTTTGAACTGTTTCCGCCGGAAGAGTGGATTGCAGGTGACAACCCAGGCCGCCGCCTGGTTGGCACCCTCGCAGCCAAGTATCTTGCCTTTAAGTAGTTAATTTCTGCGGGGATTTTTTTCTGCTAGATTGAGGAGAGCGCTGTCCGCACTGCAATACTCAACAAAAAGGGTTGCAATGTTCGACTACCTGATCCTCGTTCTGGGCGCGCCCGACAGCAGCGTGCTGTATCTTGGCCACTACGATCCCGTGCTGGTCATCCTGTCGGTCGCGGTCGCCATCTTCGCCTCCTATGCTGCGCTGCTGGTTGCGCAGCTGCTGCCTTCCGCTGCCAACCGCGCACGCCGCGCAGCATGGCTGGCAGCGGGCGGCTGCTGCCTGGGCCTGGGCATTTGGGCCATGCACTTCGTTGGGATGCTGGCCTTCACCTTGCCCTGCACGAATAGTTACGATGCCGGCCTGACGCTGCTGTCCACCGTGCCCGGCATGCTGGCCAGCGCGCTCGCGCTGCACGTAATCAGCCAGGGCCCGCCCAACACGTTGCGCTTGTGGGCCGCCGGCACCTTGCTGGGCGCGGGCATCGGCGCCATGCACTATACCGGCATGGCCGCCATGCAGTTTGACGGCATGATCCAGTACGACTTGCGCCTGTTCCTGCTGTCCATCGTGGTGGCGGTGGCGATGGCGACCCTGGCCCTGTGGCTCAAATTCCGCCTGGCTCGCCTGAAGGGCCGCTGGGCCTCGCCGCTGTGGAGTTCTGTCGTCATGGGGCTGGCGGTGGCCTGCATGCACTACACCGCGATGGCCGCTGCTTATTTCGTGCGCGATAACCGGGGAGCGGGCGCGGCGGCGGGCGTCGCCGAATCGGCCCACATCAGCCCCAGCACCTTGGCTGCCTCCGTGCTGGTATTTACCAGCCTGCTGATCGTGGTCACGATTGTCGCCACCTACGTCGGCAAGCGCCGCCTGTTCTCCTTCGAACGCTCATACCGCCTGATCGCAATGCTGATCCTGGGCTGGAGCCTTGTCGCCTGGCTGGCCGCCAGCTACTTCCAGCAGCGCATGGCCGACGAGTTGTACCAGCGCGAACTGCAAGTCGCGCAGGACCAGGCTGACAATGTAGCCAGCAGCATCGAGGAAAGCACGGCCCGCCTGCGCGGCTTTGCCTTGATGCTGTCGCGCGATGCCGGCATCCGCAGCATCGCTTTGCAGGGTGCGACGGATCAGGCGTCCAATGAACGGCTGGCGCAGACTGCGCGTGCACTGAAGGTGGACAGCATGTTCCTGCTCGACGCCAACGGCAACTGCATCGCTACCAGCAATCTCGCCGAGGCCGCGTTTTACGTCGGCCGCAATTTCGCCAGCCGCGACTACTTTATCCAGTCGCGCGCAAAGGAGGCGGGGCATCAGTACGGCGTCAGTCGCGATGGACAGTCGGGCGCCCTGTACTACGCGCACGCCGTGCGCGATGGCGACAGGTTCCTCGGCGCCGCGGTGGTCAAGCTGAATGCCGCAGCGCTGGCGGCGATGGCCGGGCAAACGCAAGCCTGGGTGACAGATACCGACGGTGTCATCATCCATTCTGCCAACGCCGCCCTGCTTCACCAGGCGTTGCCGGCAGCCCGGGTGAGCCAGCTGGAACCAGCCCAGCGCCGCCAGCGCTATGCGCGCGACAAGTTCAATACCGTCACGCTGGAACCGTGGGACCGCGAAGCCATGCCGGCCGTGGCGCGTATTGCCGGTGCGCCCGTGCCCAGCGTACTGGCGACGCGCACGCTGTCCGACGGCAGCCTGTCCGTCACGGTGCCGCGGCCTTTGCCAGCCCTGCTGCACCAGGGCACACGGCGCTTCTGGCTCTTCCTGCTGATCGAGTTTGCCGGCAGCATGCTGGTCGCCGCGAGCACCGCCACAGCACTCTACCTGCGCGAAAAACAGAAGGCAGACGCCGACTTGCGCGTCGCCGCCACTGCTTTCGAATCACTGGAAGGCATGGCCATCACCGACGCCGACCACGTGATCCTGCGCGTCAACCGCGCCTATACCGACATCACCGGCTTTTCCGAGCGCGATGCGCTGGACCGCGAATTGCTGGTATGCGACGAACCGGCGCTGCAACAGCGCATCTGGGAAGGCGTGGCAGAGCATGGCGCCTGGCAAGGCGAGGTCTGGCAACTGCGCAAAGGCGGCGAGCGTTTCCCCTGCTGGCTCGTTGTAACGGCCGTGCGCGATGCGGCCGGCGAAATCACCCACCATGTATGCGCGCTGACCGACATCACCGAGCGCAAGGCCTCCGAGCAGGAAATCCGCAACCTGGCGCTATTCGACTTCCTGACCCAGCTGCCGAACCGGCGCTGCCTGATGGACCGCTTGCAGCATGCGCTGGCAGCGAGCGCGCGCACCGGCCAGTGCGGCGCCCTGCTGTTCATCGACCTGGACAACTTCAAGGACCTGAACGACACGCTGGGCCACAACGTGGGCGACATGCTGCTGCAGCAGGCCGCGCGCCGCTTCGTCGGCTGCGTGCGCGAAAGCGATACCGTGGCGCGCCTGGGCGGCGACGAATTCGTAATCATGCTGGAAAACCTGTCCGACGATACGGAACTTGCGGCCGAACAGGCGCGCGCCATCGGCGCCAAACTGCTGGCGCGGCAAAACGAGCCTTACACCATGGGACCGCACCAGCATAGCTGCACTTCCAGTGTCGGCATCACGGTGTTCCGCGGCGAACAGGAAAGCCTGGAAGACCTGCTGAAGCAGACCGACCTTGCGATGTACCAGGCCAAGGCAGCCGGCCGCAATACCATGTGCTTCTTCGATCCGGCGATGCAAACCGTGGTCAGTGCGCGCGCCGCACTTGATGCGGACTTGCGCCAGGGCCTGTCGCTGCAGCAGTTCCTGCTGCACTACCAGCCGCAAGTCGATGCCGAGGGCCGCATTACCGGCGCGGAAGCCCTGCTGCGCTGGCAGCATCCGACCCGCGGCCTGGTGCCGCCAATGCAGTTCATTGCAGCGGCAGAAGCATCCAGCCTGATCCTGCCGCTTGGCGCCTGGGTACTGGAGCAAGCCTGCGCCCAGCTGGTGGCCTGGGCGCGCGATCCGGCGACCGCCGCGCTGGAACTTGCAGTGAACGTCAGCCCGCGCCAGTTCTACCAGGCCGACTTCGTCGAACAGGTCATGGGCGCGCTGGTGCGCAGCGGCGCTTCGCCGCGCTTGCTGAAGCTGGAATTGACCGAAGGCTTGCTGCTGGACGACGTGGAAGCTTCGATCGCCAAGATGACGCTGTTGAAGGCGGCCGGCATCGGCATCTCGCTGGACGACTTCGGCACCGGCTATTCTTCGCTGGCTTACCTCAAGCGGCTGCCGCTATGCCAGCTGAAGATCGACCGCTCGTTCGTGCGCGACATCCTGCACAACGCCGACGATGCGGCCATCACCAAAACCATCCTGACGCTGGCCGACAGCATGGGGCTGTCGGCCATTGCGGAAGGCGTGGAATCGCTGGAGCAAAAGAACTACCTGGCACGCCAGGGCTGCCGCGCCTTCCAGGGCTACCTGTTCGGCGCACCGTTGCCAGTGGCCGAATTCGAGGCGCTGCTGCTGCCGGAGCAGCGGGCCCGCGCCTGAAAAATGGGGACGTACCCCATTTTTTACTGCACGCCAGCCGCCGGGCCGCTGATGCGCACCGGCGCCTGGTAGCCGTCCGGCTTGTCGCCCAGCGGCGCGGCGCCCGACAGCATGGTCTGCATGCCAGGCGTGAAGAAGGTATAGGGATAGCCCGTTGTCCTGGCGCTGACCGCATCCAGGCGCTCACGCAGCTGGGCCGGCAGTTCGAAGTCCAGCGCGCCCAGGTTGTCCTGCAACTGCGCCAGCTTGGTCGCGCCCACCATCACGGTTGCCACGCCCGGACGATTGGCGACCCAGTTCACCGCCACCTGCGCCATGCTGCGTCCAACTTCGTTCGCCACCTTTTCCAGCTCCGCCACGATGGCGAAATTGCGCTCGTTGAATTTGGCGAAAGCCGGATTGTTCGAACCACTCATGGTTTGCAGGCGCCCTTCGCCGAACTGGCCGCCGTTGCTCGGCTTGTATTTGCCGGACAGCAGGCCGCTGGCCAGCGGGCTCCAGACCATCACGCCCATGCCATGCTGCGTGCCCAGCGGGATGTATTCGTCTTCAATCGCGCGTTCGGCCAGCGAGTACTCCATCTGCAGCGTGGACAGCCTTTCGTAGCCGCGCAATTCAGCGATTGTCTGCATGCGGCTGGCGTACCAGGCCGGCACGTTCGACAAGCCGGTGTGGCGCACCTTGCCGGCGCGGACCGCATCGTCCAGCGTGCGCAGCACTTCTTCCGGCTGCGTCACCATGTCCCACGCATGCACCAGGTACAGGTCGACGTAATCAGTGCCCAATCGTTGCAGCGAGCCCTCCAGCGCGCGCATCAGGTGCTTGCGGCCGTTGCCACCAGCGTTCGGATTGGACGGGTCGCTGCTGTAGGAAGCTTTGGTGGCCAGCACGATCTTGTCGCGCAAACCGCTCTCGCGCACGAATTCGCCGACCCAGCGTTCCGATTCGCCGTTGGTGTACAGGTCGGCCGTGTCGACCAGGTTGCCGCCGGCTTCCGTGTAAGTCATGAACTGCTCGCGCGCGCTGGCCTTGTCGGCGCCCCAGCCCCAATCGGTGCCGAAGGTCATGGTGCCAAGCGCCAGGCGCGAGACGCGCAAGCCGGAACTGCCGAGGGTGTAGTACTGTTTAAGGGACATGCTTTCTCCATGGTAGTTGTTGACGATGAGGAAATGCCAAAACAACAATACCATGGATTCTTTTGGCCCGCGCGACCGCACGGGCCGTGCGCAACTTACATCACCGGCTTGGCGCTGCCGTTGCTGATTGCCTCGTCGATCAGGGCGCGCGAGGCTTTGTCCGCTTCGCGTGACAGGCGGCCGTGCTCGCGCCCCAGTTCGCCCATCTTGCGGCCCATTTCGGCAAGCGGCTTGGAGGCTTCGGCAATGCGGGCGTGCATGGCGGCCGTTGGCGCCTGGCGGGCTGCCAGCGCGGCGTGGCGGGCCGCGATTTCACTGCCCTGGCGCGCCATTTCGGCCGACAGCGGTTCCAGCTGCTTGCGCAAGTTCTCGAGGTCGATTTCGATCCGGGCGCGGGTCTTGTCGTCGGCCATTTCCATCTTGCGGCTGGCTTTCTCCATGGCGCGGCCGATGCGTTCCTGCTGGCGTGCGGACAGTTCCAGCTTGCGCTCCAGTTCGCGCTCCAGGGCTTGCTGTTCTTTGCTGCCCATTGCGGCTTCGACTTCTTTTGCAATCTGCTCGCTCATGGCATCCAGTTGCTTGCCCTGCGCGTCCATCAGCTTGCCTTGCTCGTCCATGATCTTGCCGTGGGCTTCGGCGGGCTTCCAGAGCTCACGTACCTTGCCAAGCAGGACCGGGTCCTGGATCACGTAGGATTTGCCGTTTTTGCGGACGTAAATGAATTCACCTTTGGTGTCCTGGCGCAGCCGTTTCAGTGTCGCGAGATCGCTTGGGGCGCCGTGGAAGCCGTTCACCGACAAGTGCTTGTCGTTGTCGCGCACGTAGGCGTAAGCGCTGCGGCTGTCGTCATCGATCGAAATGTAGCTGCTGCTTTCGATTTCCCTCAGCTCCTTCGGCAGCTTTGGCGGCTTCGGTGGCTTAGGAGGGGCTGGCACGGCGGCCATCGGTGCGGCGGGCGCCGGCGGTGAGGCCATTGGCGCCGCTGGTGCCGGCGGGGCTGGCGGCGCGGCGACCGCCGGTGGCGCAGGCGGAGCCGGCGGTGCGGGTTCAACGTCGTGCGGCTCGTCGGCGTCGGCGACGTGCATGGCGGCGGCGGGGGCTGGTGCCGCATCGGGTGCGGCCGCGGGTGCTTCGGCGGCGTCAGGAGCCGGCGCGGCCAGCGCCGCTGGTGCGGCAACGGCGCTGGCGGCCGGGAGCGACACTGCTTGCGGCATTGCGTGGGCATACAGCGCGGCGAAGGCAGCAAAAATTCCTAACAGCGGGGTCGCCATCTTCCAGCTCAGTGGCTGTGCATCGGGACGAATCAGGCGTTTGATACGGGACATGAGGTCTCCTCCGTTTGCCGCCGGGGCAGCAAAGTGATTGGTGGTGAACTGGAACTTGTCCAGCTCTGAAAGTGCAAGTGCCAGGCGCCGCGGTTCGCCAAGCGTGCTTGCGGCTAAGTCGTCTGCTATCTGTTCGCGTTCGCGGCGGATGCATTGCGACAGCATCCACACGCTGGGGTGGTAGAACAGGAATATCTCGATGCCGCTCTGGACCAGGTTGACCAGGTAGTCGTGGCGGCGCACATGCGCCAGCTCATGCGCCAGCAGCGCTTCCAGCAAATCGGGCGGCAGTCCGCTGACCAGGGAGGCCGGCAGCAGCACAATGGGGCGCAGGATGCCGGCCGTGATCGGGCCTTCCAACGCATCGTCCGAGATGCCGAGCCGCACCGCGCGGCGGATGCCCATGCGCCGCGCCAGTGCCGTGGCGCGCGCTTGCCAGGTGGCATCGGCGTGATAGTGGTTGGGCAAGGTGCGGACGCGCACCCATTGCAGGCCGAGCGACAGTCGCAGCGTCATCAGGGCGGCGCCGGCGGCCCAGAGCAGCACCAGCCAGGGCATCTGGCGGCGCAGCAGGTATTCCCAGGAGGCCATGGCGTCGACGTCGACCAGGGCTGTTTCGGCTGCCATTCCGTCCGCTGCGCCGGGGATGGCGGCGATGGCGCTGGCTTCCAGTGGCGCTGGCAGCACGTAGCCGGTGTCGTAGGCGTCGGCCAGGCGCCAGGCGAAGTTGGCCAGCGGCAGAGCGGCGCACAGCAGCAAGGCGGTGCAGGCCACCAGGTAGCGCGCTTGCGGCCTGGCGTTGCGCAGGGCGTGCAGGAGCAGTGCCGCGACACAGCCGATCAGCAGGCCTTGCCACAGGAAGTGCAGCAGGGACCAGCCCAAGGCAGGGATGACGGCGTTCAGCAGGTTGCTCATGGCAGGCGGCTCCGGTTGTGGTGTCCTTGCAAACTAGATTAAATGATCTAGAACTTTGTGTCTAGAACTTTTTGTCTAGATCGGGGTGCAAGTGCTCAGGGGCCAATGTAGCAACGCACTGCGGCGCGGAGTGGGGATTTGCGATGGATTGCGATTTTCGCTGCCTGGACGGCCTAAAACCGGTACGGCGGTGTCTGACCCGCAGGGTCAGACACCCGATGTGCGGGGTTAGTAGACAACCACGGAGCGGATCGATTCGCCGCGCTCCATCAGGTCGAAGCCTTCGTTGATGCGCTCGAGCGGGAGGGTATGGGTGATCAGCTCGTCAATTTTGAGCTTGCCTTCCATGTACCAGTCGACAATCTTGGGCACGTCGGTGCGGCCGCGCGCGCCGCCAAAGGCAGAGCCCAGCCAGTGGCGGCCGGTCACCAGCTGGAATGGACGGGTCGATATCTCCTGCCCCGCCGCGGCCACGCCGATCACGATCGACTTGCCCCAGCCTTTGTGGCAGCACTCGAGCGCCTGGCGCATCAGCTGCGTATTGCCGACGCACTCGAAGCTGTAATCGGCGCCGCCATCGGTCAGCTGCACGATGGCGTCGACCACGTTCTCGACGTCGCGCGGATTGATGAAGTGGGTCATGCCGAACTGGCGCGCCATCGCTTCGCGCGCCGGGTTGATGTCGATGCCGATGATCTTGTCGGCGCCCACCATCTTCGCCGCCTGGATCACGTTCAGCCCAATGCCGCCCAGGCCGAACACCACCACATTGGCGCCCGCTTCCACCTTGGCGGTGAACAGCACGGCGCCGACGCCGGTCGTCACGCCGCAGCCGATGTAGCACACCTTGTCGAACGGCGCGTCGGAACGGATCTTGGCCAGCGCGATCTCCGGCACCACGATGTAGTTGGAGAAGGTGGAAGTGCCCATGTAATGGAACAGCGGCTTGCCGTCCAGCGAGAAGCGGCTGGAACCATCGGGCATCAGGCCCTTGCCCTGGGTGGCGCGGATCGCCTGGCACAGGTTGGTCTTGCGCGACAGGCAGAATTTGCACTGGCGGCATTCCGGCGTGTACAGCGGGATGACGTGGTCGTCTTTCTTGAGCGAAGTGACGCCTGGACCGACATCGACCACCACGCCGGCGCCTTCATGGCCGAGGATGGCCGGGAACAGTCCTTCCGGATCAGCGCCGGACAGGGTGTAGTGGTCGGTATGGCAGATGCCGGTGGCCTTGATCTCCACCAGGACCTCGCCGGCGCGCGGGCCGTCCAACTCCACTTCCTCAATGGTCAGCGGCGCTCCGGCCTTCCATGCAACTGCTGCTCTCGTCTTCATCCCTGTACTCCAAATCTGGTAAAGACGACAGCATAGCTTAACTCCTGATTGCCAGCATGGACTCCAGCCCCAGCATATGCGACACGGTGCGCCACAGCTGGCGCGGCGAAGTCCAGGGCTTGGGCAGGAAAGCGTGGGCCTGGTGATGCAGCATCGGCTGGCTGGCCGAATACAGCAGCACCGGGGTGCCCTGGCCGGTCTGGCGCATGGAGCGGATCAGGGCATGGCCGTCGCCGTCCGGCAGGTCGGGATCGATCACGACCAGCGCAAACTCGCCGTGCTGCAACTGGCTTTGCGCCTGGCTGTAGCTGGACGCATGCACCACCTGGATTTCTGGCGCCAGCAAAGTCGCCAGCACCACGGCGCTATCTTCATCGCGATCGACGTGCAGCACCCGTGGCGCCGGATGCAAATCAAATGACATGTTCATGAAGCGGTTCTCCGCACTGCAGGGGGATGGTCGGCGGAGCTGGGCCGAAGGATGTTGCCGGGCCGCGAAGGAGGGGCGGCCGCTGAGGGTGTTGCGGTGGGCGAGTTGGGGCCCACCGCATTAGTTTAATGCAAGGACATGGCCTGCGGAAAGATTTATTTTTTCAGCCGTGCATTAAACGCAGCATGCAAGCCGTTCAACATTTCTTCTGCGGCCAGAAGCTGGTCGGCGACTTCATTGATCTTGCGCCGGCTGGAACGGGCGTGGTCGCGCAGCACTTCAAAAGCGGTGTTGCGGTCGGTCTGGTACTTGCACATCAACAGTCCCACGGCCAGGCTGGTCTCGCGGCCGGCCGCCAGTGCTGCGTTGAGGTTGATTTCGGTGCGGCGCAGCTGGCGGATCTCATCGGCGCGTGCCAGGCCGGCTTCAAAGGCCGGCATCAGGTGGTGCTCGTCGACCGGCTTCACCACGAAGCCCACCGCACCGTAGGCGGCCGCCTGCTTGCCGGCATCGGCATCGCCGCGGCCGGAGAGGAACATGAAAGGCACGGTGGTGTTGCGGTTCAGCTGCTTGGCCAGTTCCAGGCCCGACATGCCGGGCATGTGGATGTCGAGCAGGGCCAGGTCGGGCTCGCGCTCGGCAATCAGGGCCAGGGCCTGGTCCGAGGAATGCGCCAGCATCGTGTCGTAGCCGGCGCGGGACAGCAATTCGCCCAGGAACTCGGTCAGGATCTTGTCATCGTCGACGATCAGGATCAGGCGCTTGGTCGGAGTCTGGGCGTTCATTGGCGTCAACCTTATGGTTATGCTAATGGGGAAATTATAGACTGAAATTCCCGCACTGCCGCCGCCACATCTTCGGCCAGGTAGACGCTGGTAATCGCCGCCACCAGATGCGCGCCCTCGGCCACCAGCGGCGCGGCGTTTTGCGGCGTCATGCCGCCGATAACGCACAGCGGCACCTCGATCACTTCGCGCGCGTGGCGCAGGATCGAAGGCTGGGTGGTGACGGCGTATTGCTTCACCTTCGACGGGTAGAAGCCGCCGAACGCCACATAGCTGGCGCCGGCCGCCTGCGCTGCCTGGGCGCGCGCCAGTTCGCCGTAGCAGGAGGCGCCGATCAGCTTGTTGGGGCCGAGCGAGGCGCGCACTTCGGCCAGCGGTGCGTCGGTACCGCCGAGGTGCACGCCATCGGCGCCCAGCTCGCGGCACAGGGCGACGTGATCGTTCACCAGGAAGGGCACACTGTACTTGTGGCACAGCTCGCGCAGCGCCCCGCCCTGCTCGCGCCGCAGCGCCGGGCTGGCGTCCTTGTGGCGGTACTGCAGCAGCGCCACGCCTTCGCGCAGCGCCTGCTCAGTCACCGCCAGCAGTTTTTCGGTGTCGTCCCAGTTCGGGGTCACCAGGTAAAGTCCTTGCATCATTTCTCCTTATCGCTGCGGAATGCGCTGGCCGGGTGCGATTGCGTATGACGCTGCCAGTGCGCGCTGGGTATAGCCTTGTGCCTTGGTCAAGGCCTGGGCCATGGTGTTGCCCATCGCCAGTAGTGCCGCCGTGGCCGCGGCCAGCGTGCAGCCACTGCCGTGGAAGCCGCCCGGCAGGCGTGGCCAGCTCCAGTTCTGCTGGCGGTCAGGGCCGAGCCAGCGGTTGATCACCACGTCGCTGTTCTCGTCGTGGCCGCCGGTCACCAGTACGTGGGTGCAGCCGAGGGCGCGCAAGGCGCGGGCATGGGCCAGCGCATCGCCATGGGCGGTACCGTGCCAGGCTGGCGGCACGCCGGGTGTCGCCAGCGCAACCATTGGTGCCGCATCCACGAGCATGGCTTCGCCCGCCGTGTCAGGCAGCGCAGCGAATGCTTCCGCGCTGGCGCCGCCAGCCGCCATCGCCATAGCGGCCGCAGGGGAACGTGCCGCGGCACTGGCGGCGGACGCCGCTGCCACGCCGACGCGAACAGGCGCACGGTAGCGCGCCGCATTGCCGGCAAGGGCCGCCGCTTCCGGGCCATTCGGCGTAATCAGCGTGGCCAACGGCAGCAAGGGCGTCAGCGCCTGCACTGCATCGTCGCGCCCGAGCGCATCGCCATGGCCGCTGCGGAGCACGGGATCGAGCACCACAGGCGGATCGCTGTACAGGCGCTGCGCCCAGCCCGGCGCGGCGCCGGCCGCCGCGCGATGCGTGGCGCGCAGCTCGCCGATCAGCGTGGCAATGGCCAGCGCATTTTCCGCGCTGCCCGGGATGCCGATCTTCACCGCCGCCACCGGCACTTGCGCCAGCAGCGCACGCGCCTGTTGCAGCACGACGTCCGCCGCCACCGGCATCACCGCATGCACGCGGTTATTGTCCTGCACCGTAATGGCAGTGAGCACCGGCAAGGCATGCGCCCCCATCGCCGTGATGGCCTGGATATCGGCCGCCATGCCGGCACCGCCCGAAGGATCGGCGCCGGAAAACACCAGCACGCAAGGCCGGTCGCTCATGCCAGCCTCCCCGCCATCGGCGACGACGGCGAGGCAGCAAAACGGCGCGGCATGCGCCCAGCCAGGAAGGCTTCGCGGCCGGCCTGCACGCCAAGCTTCATGGCACGCGCCATGCGTACCGGGTCGCCGGCGGCGGCAATGGCAGTGTTCATCAGCACGCCGTCGCAACCGAGCTCCATGGCGATGGCCGCATCGGACGCAGTGCCGACGCCCGCATCCACCAGCACCGGCACATTCGACTGCTCAATGATCAGCGACAGGTTCCATGGATTCAAAATGCCCATGCCCGAACCGATCAGCGACGCCAGCGGCATCACCGCGCAGCA
>Ga0209675_1000678_pt1 | contig 23795 bp, 20 predicted proteins | sample AraplaCol_mLB_r2_2_FD_184280 | JGI IMG/M metagenome (GOLD analysis project Ga0209675, IMG submission 184280) | Arabidopsis root microbial communities from North Carolina, USA - plate scrape MF_Col_mLB_r2 (SPAdes) (version 3) | ecosystem: Host-associated > Plants > Roots > Endosphere | place...
CCGCCGTGTTCAAGGAGCAGGGCAAGAAGGTGAAGTACCTGGTCGGCACCATGATCGAGCTGCCGCGCGCCGCCCTGCGTGCGGCCGACATCGCCGAGACCGCCGAATTCTTCTCCTTTGGCACCAACGACCTGACGCAGACCACGCTGGGCATCAGCCGCGACGACAGTGCCCTCTTCATGGACGACTACCTGAAGGCCGGCATCTTCGAGCGCGATCCCTTCGTCTCGATCGACCAGTCGGGCGTCGGCGAGCTGGTGAAGCTGGCCGCCGAGCGCGGCCGCGCCACCCGTAAGGACATCAAGCTGGGCATCTGCGGCGAGCATGGCGGCGATCCGTCGTCGGTGCGCTTCTGCCACAATGCCGGCCTGGATTACGTGTCCTGCTCGCCCTACCGCGTGCCGATCGCGCGCCTGGCCGCGGCGCAGGCTGCGGTGTCCGAGGAAAAGGCCAGCGAGGCCTGAGCCTTACCAAGATGTAACCTTACCGCCGGTCAGTCCGGCGCGTAGAACAGACGGCACCGGCTCAAACCGGTGCCGTTTTTCTTGGGGGGACGCGTCATGTCCGACTGCCACGCCATCGTGATCGACAACCTGCCGCTGACGCCTGATTTCGAGGCGTTGCTGCAGCGTGAAGTGGAGCGTGCGGTCTGGGCTCTGGAAGCCGCCAAGGCGGATCCGCGCACCGCCGATGCCTGCACCATCAAGATCCGCCGCATCATGCTTGCGGTTCAGGACGTTGCCCTGCGGTGTGACTATCCGCTGGTTGCGGCCTTATGCGCCAGCGCCTGCCGGCTGATCGACAGCGATCGCACTGACAGTGGTCAGCAGCGCGGCCTGCGCGAGCATCTGCATGCCCTGCGCAACATCGTGATCGCCAACCTGCAGGACCGCAGCTACGACGGCCAGGCCGCCGCGACGGCCGCCTGACCCTTACTCGATGCTGATCCGCGGCATCCGGCTGCCGGCCGCGTCGCGGTCGATCTTCGCGATCACTTTTTCGGCAATGGCGCGATAGGCTTTCGCCTCGTCACTGTTTGGCATCGAGGCCACGATCGGCGCGCCGCCGTCCGAGGTCTCGCGGATCTCGATCTTCAGCGGCAATTCACCCAGGAAGTCGCAGCCCAGTTCCTCGGCCGTCTTGCGCGCGCCGCCATGAGCGAAGATGTCACTGCGATGGCCGCAATTGGGGCAGCAGAAATAGCTCATATTCTCGACGATGCCGAAGACAGGCACGTCGACGCGGCGAAACATGTTCAGGCCCTTGCGCGCGTCCAGCAGGGCGATGTCCTGTGGCGTCGAGACGATCACCGCGCCGGCCAGCGGCACGCGCTGTGCCATGGTCAGCTGGGCATCGCCGGTGCCCGGCGGCATGTCGACCACCAGCACGTCCAGCTCGCCCCATTCCACGTCGCGCAGCATCTGCTCCAGCGCGCTCATCACCATGGGGCCGCGCCAGATCATCGGCGTGTCTTCCGGCACCAGGAAGCCCATCGACATGCAGGGGATGCCCCAGCCCTGCAGCGGATGCAGGCGCTTGCCGTCCGGCGAATTCGGCTTGCCGGTGATACCCATCATGCGCGGCAGCGAAGGGCCGTAGATATCGGCATCCAGCAGGCCGACCTTGCGGCCCGCCTGGGCCATGGCCAGCGCCAGGTTCACCGCCGTGGTCGACTTGCCGACGCCGCCCTTGCCCGAGGCGACCGCGATGATCGCCTTGATGCCGGGAATGGCTGGGCGGGCAGACACTTCCGGCGCAGCGGCGGGTTTGCCGCCGGCGGGACCATGGCTGTGCCCGGCATGGCTGTGGCCCGCATGGCTATGGGGTGCCGGGGCTGCCTTGCCCTGGGTCTGGGCGGTCAGGACCACGGTGGCCGAGGTGACGCCGGCCAGGGCGGCGACCGCCTGCTCGGCGGCCTTGCGCAGCGGCTCCTTGCGGGCGCCCTCCTGGGCGGGCACTTCCAGCACGAAACCGACATTGCCGCCCTTGATCACCAGGCCGGACACCATGCCGAGTTCGACCACATTCTTGCCATGATCGGTGTCTACCACAGCGCGCAATGCGCCCAGGATCTGGGCCTCTGTAACACCGGTCATGCTTGAAATCCCTGTAAACGTTCCAATATTCTCGATTATCGGCCGCGACGGCCAAGCTCTTCCCAAGCGATTGATATATCGCGGGGGCGGGGGCGGGGCAATTCGCCGGCCGGGACGGCAGGCAGGCAAAAAGCAGGCAGGCAAAAGCAGCCGGACAGCGTAAGCACGTCGTCTGGTACAATCACGGGCGACAAGCCCGGTAACACAGCCCCAAATCGCTAGACGGTTTCGGCAAAGAAGGACAGTGGGATGCCCTGGAGCAATCAAGGTGGCGGCGGTTGGCAAGGTGGCGGCGGCGGTGGCGGTCGCGGGCCTTGGGGACAGGGACCGCGCGGCAATGGCTCCGGCCCGGGCGGCGGCGGCTTCGGCGGCCCCAATCCCCCGAGTCTTGAAGATATTCTCCGCAAGGGCCAGGACCGCTTCCGCGGCATGCTGCCCGGCGGCGACGTTTCCGGCCGCGGCATCCTGCTGCTGGCGCTGGTCGCGGTCGCCATTTGGCTCGGCACCGGCTTCTACCGCGTCGATACCGACGAACAGGGCGTCGTCCTGCGCTTCGGCAAGGTCCATGCCGTCACCGAGCCGGGCCTGCGCTACCGCCTGCCCTGGCCGGTCGACAGCGTGCTGACGCCCAAGGTCACCTCGGTCAATCGCGAGGAAATCGGTTTCCGCTCGCTTGGTGAATCGCCCACCCGCGGCGCGCAGCAGCGCGATGTGCCGGAAGAGAGCCTGATGCTCACCGGCGACGAGAATATCGTCGACATCGATTTCACCGTGCTGTGGCAGGTGAAGGATGCCGGCCAGTATCTGTTCAACGTGGTCGATCCCTCGCGCACCATCAAGCAGGTGGCCGAAAGCGCCATCCGCGAAGTGGTCGGCAAGAACAACATCCAGTTCATCCTAACCGAAGGCCGCACCAAGATCGCCGACGATACCCGCCGCGTCATGCAGGCGGTGCTCGACGGCTACAGCGCCGGCGTGGTGATCACCCAGGTGGCGCTGCAGCGGACCGAGCCGCCGGCCTCGGTGCTTGACGCCTTCCGCGACGTGCAGTCGGCCCAGGCCGACCGCGAGCGTGCCCAGAACGAGGCTGAAGCCTATCGCAACGACATTGTGCCGCGCGCGCGCGGCGAGGTGCAGCGCCTGCTGCAGCAGGCCGAAGCCTACAAGCAGGAAACCATCGCCAATGCCCAGGGTGATGCCAGCCGCTTCACCCAGATCTACAACGAATACCGGGTTGCCAAGGACGTCACCACCCGGCGCATGTATCTGGAAACCATGGAGCAGGTCATGCGCGGCACCAACAAGGTGATCGTCGATGGCCAGGGCGCCGGCACGGGCGTGGTTCCCTATCTGCCGCTGCCTGAACTTCAGAAAAAAGCGGCGCCTGCCGCGCAGCCGCAGCGCTGAGGAGATAGACCCATGAACCGCTCTCTCCTCACCATCATCGTCATCGTCGTTGTCGCGGCTGGTTTCCTGTTGCGCGGCGCATTGTTCACCGTGCATCAGGCCCAGCAGGCCCTGGTGGTCCAGTTCGGCGATCCGCGTCGCGTGATCACCGAGCCCGGCCTGCATGTGAAAATCCCGCTGATCCAGGATGTCGTCTATTTCGACAAGCGCATCCTCGGTCTCGACGCCCAGCCGGAGGAAATCCTCACGGCTGACCAGCGCCGCCTGGTGGTCGACAGCTTCGTGCGCTATCGCATCGTCAATCCGCTGCTGTTCTACCAGACCGTCCGCAACGAGCTCGGCCTGCGCGGCCGTCTTGCCCCGTCGGTGGCCAATGCCTTCCGCGGTGCTTTCGGCCGCCTCGAGGCCGCGACCGTCATTTCGGGTGACCGTCCGTCCGCCATGCAGCAGGTGACCACCACCCTGCAGGAAGACAGCCGCCGCTTGGGTATTGAGCTGGTCGACGTGCGCATCAAGCGCGCCGACTTCCCCGACACCATCAGCCAGGCGATCTTCCGTCGCATGCAGACCGAACGCCAGCGCGAGGCCAACGAGCAGCGCGCCACCGGCTTCGAGCTGGCCGAGAAGATCCGGTCCGAAGCGGAGCGCCAGCGCACGGTGCTGATTGCCGATGCGCGTCGCCGGTCGGAAATCCTGCGCGGTGAAGGCGATGCCGAGCGCACCAAGATTTTCGCCGAGGCCGCCAACAAGGACCCGGAATTCTACAACTTCTACCGCTCGCTGCAGGCCTATTCCAAGGTGATGCAGCCGGGCGATACCACCATGGTGCTGTCGCCGGATTCCGATTTCTTCCGGTATTTCGAAAACCCGACCGGTGCGCCGCGCCGTCCGCAGCGCTAGTTGATGTTCGCGTGCCGCTAGGGCCGCGAGGAGGTTTGTCATGACTGTCTTTATGCCGCGTCGCCTGGTTCGTCGCTGCACCGCGCTGGCCGCCGGCCTGGTCGTCACTTTCGCCGTCGGGGCCGCGCAAGCGCGAGCCCCGGAAGGCGACTTCGCCGACCTGGCCGAGAAGCTGCTGCCTGCGGTGGTGAATATCTCCACCACCCAGACGGTGCAGAACCGCGGCCAGATGCCCGAAGGCCTGCCGCAATTTCCGCCGGGCTCGCCGTTCGAGGATTTCTTCAAGGAATTCTTCGAGCGCCAGCAGCGCGGCGAGGGCAACCGGCCCCCGCGCCAGGTCTCCTCGCTGGGTTCGGGCTTCATCGTCGACGCCCGCGGCTATGTGGTCACCAACAACCACGTGATCGCCGATGCCGACCAGGTGCGCGTCATCCTGCATGACAACACCGAGCTGGAAGCCAAGATCATCGGCCGCGATCCGGAAGTCGATCTGGCCGTGCTGAAAGTCGAGCCCAAGGGCCGCACCCTGACCGCGGTCGGCTGGGGTGACTCGGAAAAGATCCGCGTCGGCCAGTGGACGCTGGCGATCGGCAATCCCTTCGGCCTGGGCGGCACCGTCACCGCCGGCATCATCTCGGCGCGTGGCCGCGACATCAATGCTGGCCGTTACGACGACTTCATCCAGACGGATGCCTCGATCAACAAGGGCAATTCGGGCGGTCCGCTGTTCGACAAGGACGGCAACGTCATCGGCATCAACACCGCGATCTTCTCGCAGTCGGGCGGCTCGATCGGCATCGGCTTCGCCGTGCCGGCGAATCTCGCCCGTCCGGTGGTGCAGCAGCTGATCGAATTCGGCCGCACCAAGCGCGGCTGGCTCGGCGTGCAGATCCAGTCTGTCACCGACGAGATGGTCGAGGCGCTGGGCCTGCAGCAGGCGCGCGGCGCCCTGGTCGCCAAGGTGGTGCCCGGCGGTCCGGCCCAGAAGGCCGGGATTGACTCGGGCGACGTGATCACCAGCTTCGACGGCAAGCCGATCGCCAGCACTAATGCGCTGACCCGCAGCGTGGCGGAAACCCCGGTGGGCAAGTCGGTGAATGTCGACATCATCCGCAAGGGCAAGAAGCAGACGGTGAAGGCGACGCTGGGCGAGCTGGAAGCCGCCATGGCCTCGGCCAAGCAGGAAAACACCCAGAAGGCCGATGCCAACAAGAGCAAGCCGGGCCGCAACGAAACCGACCTGGCCGATCTGGGCGTGCGCGTCGCGCCACTGACCAAGGAACTGCGCCAGAAGCACGACATCAAGGATGACGTGAAGGGCGTGGTGATCACCGATGTCGAGGCCGAAGGTCCGGCGGCGAAGCGCGACGTGCGCGTCGGCGACGTGATCATCGAGATGGCGCAGTCGGAAATCCGCAGCACCGACGATGCTGTCGAGATGCTCAAGGCGCTCAAGGATGCCAAGCGCAAGGTGGCGCTGCTGCAGATCCAGCGCGCCGGCGAACCGCGCTTCGTACCGGTGCCGCTGAAATCATAAGCGGCCTACGCATAGAGTTTGGGAGAGGCCGGCTTTTAGCCGGCCTTTTTCATGCCTGCATCGCAAAACCCAGTGATTTCCCGTAAAATTGGATCAACGAATCCGGAGGGAATGCATGTGCCGCTGGCTGACCTATCGGGGTGATCCGATCTATCTGGAAGACCTGCTGTTCGCGCCGCGCTATTCGCTGATCGAGCAGAGCCTGCATGCCCGCAAGGCCGCTGTGGCCACCAATGGCGATGGCTTCGGCGTCGGCTGGTATGCCGATCGCGACCTGCCCGGCACCTATCGCGACATCCTGCCGGCCTGGAACGATCCCAACCTGCGCAGCATCGCGCACCAGATCCGCTCCGGGCTGTTCCTGGCCCATGTGCGTGCCTCGACCGGCACGGCCACTTCGCGCGCCAACTGCCATCCCTTCGCCAACGGACGCTGGCTGTTCATGCATAACGGCCAGATCGGCGGCTATGCCAAACTGCGCCGCCGGCTGGAGGCGCTGATCCCGGATGCGCTGTATGAACAACGGCTCGGCACCACGGATAGTGAAGCGATCTTCCACCTGATGCTGAAGCATGGACTGGACCGCGATCCGCTGGCGGCCATCGCGGCCGCCATCGGTGATGTGCAGCAGCTGATGCAGGAGAGCGGTATTACGGAAGCCTTCCGCATGACCGCCTCGCTCACTGATGGCCGCTCGGTCTATGCGATCCGCTATTCCTCCGATGCCGAACCGCCCAGCCTGTACTGGCGCATGGATGAGGGACGTCTCACCATCGTGTCCGAGCCGCTGGACGAGCATGTGCAGAAATGGCTGCCGGTGCCGCCGGGCCATGTGCTGGTGGCCGAGGATGCCAGTGAGGTCGAGCTGAAAGTGCTCGCCGCATAACAAAAAAAGGCCGGCTGTAAAGCCGGCCTTTTCGTTCGGTATCTCTCGAGAGATTTAATCGATCTCGCGGGCATTCTGGACGATCTTGCCGACCAGGCCGTATTCCACGGCCTGCTCCGCGCTCATCCAGTAATCGCGGTCGGTATCCTTCTCGATCCGCTCGATCGGCTGACCGGTTTCGCGGGCGAAGATCTCGTTCAGCCGCTTGCGCATGCGGATGATTTCCTTGGCCTGGATGGCGACATCCGAGGCCGTGCCGCCGGCGCCGCCGGACGGCTGGTGCAGCAGGAAGCGGGTGTTCGGCAGGGCGAAACGGTTTTCCTTCTTGGCCGCGGCATAGATCAGCGCGCCGGCCGAAGCCACCCAGCCGGTGCCCACCACACGCACATCGGGCTTCACGAACTTGATCATGTCATAGATCGTGTCGCCGGACTCCACATGGCCGCCCTGGCTGTTGATGAAGATCGTAATCGGATCGTCGCTGGCCGACTGCAGCGCCAGCAGACGGGCCGAGACTTCCTTGGCGATTTTCTGGTCGATGCCGCCATAGATCAGGATCGTGCGCGCCTTGAACAGGCGCTCCTCGATGCCGGGATTCTCTTTCTTGGCGGTCTTTTCGGCCTCGCCGTTCTTCTCCGGCGCGTCTTCATCGTCCAGGCGGGTAATACGGTTCAGCATCTGTGAAACGCTCCTTGAAAAGGCTCAATCTGGTATCCCACGGGGGTGGGGGAGGGTGCAAGGCTCAGGCCCCCCAACTGCGGTTCCGGGGCAGGTCCGATCACGGTCCCGTAACCGGTCCCCGCTAGGCAAAAGCCGGACTTTTCCGCTAGGCTCCGGGCCATCCCGACAGCCCTTAAGAAAGGTCTCCCCATGTTCAAAGGCAAGTCCGCCGTCGTCACCGGGTCCACCAGCGGCATCGGTCTGGGCATTGCCCGGGCGCTGGCCGAACAGGGCGCCAATATCATGCTGAACGGCTTCGGCGACGCGGCCGAGATCGAGAAGACCCGCGCCGGGCTGGCGGCGGAATTCGGCGTCAAGGTCGCCTATGACGGCGCCGATATGAGCAAGGGCGAGGCGATTGCCGCCTTTGTGAAAAAGACCCAGGATGCCTTCGGCGGCCTCGACATCCTGATCAACAATGCCGGCATCCAGTTCGTCTCGCCGGTGGATGAATTCCCCGATGCCAAGTGGGATGCGATCCAGAGCATCAACCTGTCCTCCAGTTATCACATGATCAAGGCGGCCCTGCCGGCCATGAAGCAGAAGGGCTGGGGCCGCATCGTCAATATCGCTTCGGCGCATGGCCTAGTGGCCTCACCCTTCAAGTCGGCCTATGTGGCGGCCAAGCATGGCCAGGTCGGCCTGACCAAGTCGGTGGCGCTGGAAGTGGCCGAGGCCGGCATCACGGTGAATGCGATCTGCCCGGGCTATGTGCGCACGCCGCTGGTCGAGGGCCAGATCGACGACCAGGCCAAGGCGCATAACATGCCGCGCGACCGCGTGATCCGCGAGGTGATTCTCGCCACCCAGCCGACCAAACGCTTCATCGAAGTGGAAGAAGTCGCGGCGCTCGCCGTCTTCCTGTGCAGCGAAGCGGCCAAGTCGATCACCGGCACCTCGATCGCGATTGATGGCGGCTGGACGGCGCGGTAAGCGCTCACGTCTTATCATCATGGCCGGGCGTGTCCCGGGCATGATGATATAGGCGCTCAGCCGCGCCCGAAAATCTCGTCGGCGCGATAACCCTGCAGATACAGCAGCGCGGTCAGGTCGCCGTGGCGGATATTGATCTTCGCCTGCTGCTGCACCGTCGGCTTGGCGTGATAGGCGACGCCCATGCCCGCGGCGCCCAGCATGGCAAGGTCGTTGGCCCCGTCGCCCACGGTGATGCAGTCGGCTTCTGAAATTCCGCGCGCCTTGGCCACGCGCTGCAGCGCTTCCAGCTTGGCTTCCTTGCCCAGGATCGGCTCGCGTACGCTGCCGGCGATCTTCTCATCCGCGATGATCAGATGGTTGGCCTGCTGCTCGTCGAAACCGAGCTGTTCGGCAACCGGCTGCGTATAGTAATCGAAGCCGCCCGAGACCAGCGCCGTATGCACGCCATGTTCCTTCAGGGTGGCGAGCAGCACCTGCGCGCCGGGCATCAGCTTGATGCGGGTCGCGGCTTCAGCGAGCAGGCTGGCGGGCTGGTCCTTCAGCAGTCCGACGCGTTCGCGTAACGCTGCGAAGAAATCCAGTTCGCCGTTCATGGCGCGGCGGGTGATGTCGGCCACCTTCTCGCCGATATCGGCCAGGTAGGCGATCTCGTCCAGCATCTCGTTGCGGATGATGGTCGACTCCATGTCGGCCACCAGCGCCTTCTTGCGGCGATTGGGAGCGTTGCGCTGGGCGACCACGTCGACCGGCGCGCTGCGCAGCGCCACCTTGGCAACCTTTTCGGCCTCGGCCAGGTCGACGCCGTCGAAGAGGATGTCGCAGGCGATGCCCTGATCCAGCCAGTCGGCCGGAGCGACCTTGCCGCGGGCCAGCGCCAGCGCGTCGCGCACCGCATTGGTGACGCGGGGCGTCAGCACGGCATTGTGGGGAGCGGCGATCAGGGTGAGAATATTTTGCATCCGCCTGTTCTAGGACTGTAGAAGGGGCGGCGCAACTCGGATGCCTTCTGTGACAGACCTTAACGCGGCTCCCATCCTGGTTCTGGCCGGCCCCACCGCCAGCGGCAAATCCGCATTAGGGATTGCGCTTGCGCGGCAATTCAACGGCACGGTGATCAACGCCGACAGCATGCAGGTCTATCGCGACCTGCGCGTGCTGACGGCGCGGCCCGACGACGCGGAACTGGCGCAGGCACCGCACCGGCTCTATGGCGTGCTGGACGGGGCGGAGCATGGCACGGCGGCGCGCTGGGTCGGGATGGCCCGTGGTGCCATCACGGAGACCTTGGCCGAGGGCCGGCTGCCGATCCTGCTGGGCGGTACCGGCATGTATCTGCGCGGCCTGTTCGACGGCATGGCCGATATCCCCGCGATCCCGGACGAGATCCGCGCCGCTGCCCGCGCCCGGCTGGAAGCGGATGGCCCCGCAGCGCTGCATGCCGCGCTGACGGCGGCCGATCCGGACACCGCCGCCCGGCTGAAAGCCGGCGACAGCCAGCGCCTGGTGCGCGCGGTCGAGGTGCTGGAAGCGACCGGGCGGGGGCTCGCGGCCTGGCAGGCTGACGAGACGGCGACGCCGCCACTGGCCAACCCTGTCTTCCGCATCCTGCTGCGGCCGCCGCGCGAGACCCTCTATGCCCGGATCGACCGGCGTTTCGAGGGCATGCTGGACAGCGGCGCCCTGGCCGAGGCGGAGGCGGTGCGGGCGCGGACTGACATCCCGGCCGATGCGCCGATGCGCAAAGCCCATGGACTTCCTGAACTGATTCAATATCTTGATGGTCAGATCAGCCGCGACGAGGCGATCCGCATCGGCCAGCTCAACACCCGGCATTACGCCAAGCGGCAGACCACATGGTTCCGGCACCAGTTGGCCCCGGACCTGGTTGTGGAAAAAGACTTAAGTCAGCAAGAAAATTTCAACCTAGAGGCAGAAATCTTTCCATTCATTATGAGATACCTATTGACCGTGCGCTGATGGCCCGATTAGGGTGGCGCCGAATTTTGACGGCCGGGGCGGCATGTTCCGGCCGATTTTCGTCTAAAAGGGCTGCTGGCCCAAAGGATTGAGTGCCATGTCCACCACTGCGCAGGCGACGCCGGCTCAGATGTCCGGTGCGGAAATGCTGATCAAGGCCCTGATCGATCAGGGCGTCGAGGTCGTATTCGGCTATCCCGGCGGTGCGGTCCTCCCGATTTACGACGCGCTGTTCAAGCAGAACGCCATCCGCCATATCCTGGTCCGCCACGAGCAAGGCGCGGTTCACGCTGCGGAAGGCTATGCCCGCTCGACCGGCAAGCCCGGCGTGGTGCTGGTCACCTCCGGTCCCGGCGCCACCAATGCGGTCACCGGCCTGACCGATGCGCTGCTCGATTCGATTCCGGTCATCTGTCTGACCGGCCAGGTTGCCACGCATCTGGTGGGTACCGACGCCTTCCAGGAATGCGACACCACCGGCATCACCCGGCCCTGCACCAAGCACAATTACCTGGTGAAGGATGTTGCTGACCTCTCCCGCGTGGTGCACGAGGCCTTCTATGTCGCCACCAACGGCCGCCCCGGCCCGGTGGTGATCGATCTGCCCAAGGACGTGCAGGTGGCGCAGGGCGCCTATACCGGCAAGGACAACGTCAAGCACAAGACCTATCGTCCCCAGGTCGTTGGCGACGACGCCAAGATCAAGGAAGCGGTCGCCATGATGGCCGCGGCCGAGCGCCCGGTCTTCTATACCGGCGGCGGCATCATCAATGCCGGTCCGCGCGCCTCCGAGCTGCTGAATGAACTGGTCAAGCTGACCGGTTTTCCGATCACCAACACGCTGATGGGGCTTGGCGCCTATCCCGCCACCGACAAGCAGTTCCTCGGCATGCTGGGCATGCACGGCACCTGGGAAGCCAATCACGCGATGCATGACTGCGATGTCATGATCAACATCGGCGCGCGCTTCGACGACCGCATCACCGGCCGCCTGAACGCCTTCTCGCCGGGCTCGAAGAAAATCCATGTCGATATCGATCCGTCCTCGCACAACAAGACGGTGCGCTGCGACCTCAATATCGTCGGCGATGCCTGCAAGGTTCTGGAGCAGCTGATTGCCGCCTGGAAGCAGGGCGGTCACAAGCCGAACCAGAAGGCGCTCGACAAGTGGTGGGCGCAGATCGACCAGTGGCGCGCCCGCGACAGCCTGAAATACAAGAAGGATTCCAAGATCATCAAGCCGCAGCTCGCCATCGAGCGGCTGTATGAGCTGACCAAGGATCAGGACACCTTCATCACCACCGAAGTGGGCCAGCACCAGATGTGGGCGGCCCAGCATTACAAGTTCAACAAGCCGAACCGCTGGATGACCTCGGGCGGTCTTGGCACCATGGGCTATGGCCTGCCGGCCGCCATCGGCGTGCAGCTCGGCCATCCGGGCAAGCTGGTGGTCGACATCGCCGGCGAAGCCTCGATCCTGATGAACATCCAGGAGCTCGGCACGGCGGCGCAGTTCCGCCTGCCGGTGAAGGTCTTCGTGCTCAACAACGAATATATGGGCATGGTGCGCCAGTGGCAGCAGTTGCTGCATGGTGGCCGCTACTCGCAGAGCTATTCGGAATCGCTGCCCGATTTCGTCAAGCTGGCGGAAGCCTTCCACTGCACCGGCCTGCGCGTCACCGATCCGGCCGACCTCGATGCGACGATCAAGGAGATGATCAAGATCGATGGCCCGGTGCTGGTCGATGTCGCCGTCGACAAGGCAGAGAACTGCTTCCCGATGGTGCCCTCGGGCGCGGCGCATAACGAGATGATCCTGGCCGACGACAAGCCGAAGGATCCGAGCAACGCCACTGTCAGCGAAGAAGGCATGGCCCTCGTCTGAGGTCCGGCGTCAAGAGAACAGAAGAACCCAGATCATGTCCGCGCCGCAGCAGCCGATCCAGTCCCATATCCTCTCCGTGCTCGTCGATAACGAGCCCGGCATCCTCGCCCGTGTCGTCGGACTCTTTTCCGGCCGGGGCTACAACATCGAAAGCCTCACCGTCGCCGAGGTGAGTGACGCCGCACATCTGTCGCGCATCACCGTGGTTACGTCCGGCCCGGCCAATGTGATCGAGCAGATCAAGGCCCAGCTCGGCCGCCTGGTGCCGGTGCACAGTGTTCATGACCTCACTGTCGAGGGCCCTCACATTGCGAGGGAGCTGGCGCTGATCAAGGTGGCCGGCACCGGCGACAAGCGCGTCGAAAGCCTGCGCATCGCCGACATCTTCCGCGCCCGCGCGGTCGACAGCACGATTGAATCCTTCGTCTTCGAGATGACCGGCGCGCCGGAGAAGATCAACGCCTTCGTCGAGCTGATGAAGCCGCTCGGCCTGGTCGACGTGTCGCGCACCGGCGTGGTCGCGATCAGCCGTGGCCCCAAGGCGCTGTAACCAACCTTTTGAACCGAATAACGACGCTTTATTCTGAGGAGAGACTGAGATGCGCGTTTACTACGACCGCGATGCGGACCTGAACCTGATCAAGGGCAAGAAGGTGGTCATCGTCGGCTACGGCAGCCAGGGCCATGCCCATGCGATGAACCTGAAGGACAGCGGCGTGAAGAACGTCGCCGTCGCGCTGCGCAAGGGTTCGGCTGGCGTGAAGAAGGCCGAGGAGGCCGGCTTCAAGGTGATGACCCCGACCGAAGCCGCCAAGTGGGCCGATGTCGTCATGGTGCTGACCCCCGATGAAGGCCAGTCCGACCTGTGGGTCAACGACCTGCGCGACAACATGAAGGAAGGCGCCGCCCTTGCCTTCGCGCATGGCCTGAACATCCACTTCAACCTGATCGAGCCGCGCAAGGATCTTGACGTCTTCATGATCGCGCCGAAGGGCCCGGGCCACACCGTGCGCTCGGAATACCTGAAGGGCGGCGGCGTGCCGTCGCTGGTTGCCGTGCATCAGAACGCCTCTGGCAACGCGCTGGAAATCGCGCTCTCCTACGCCTCTGCCAATGGCGGCGGCAAGGCCGGCATCATCGAGACCACCTTCCAGGAAGAATGCGAGACCGATCTGTTCGGCGAGCAGGTCGTGCTCTGCGGCGGTCTGGTCGAGCTGATCAAGGCCGGTTACGAGACCCTGGTCGAAGCCGGCTACGCCCCGGAAATGGCCTATTTCGAGTGCCTGCATGAAGTGAAGCTGATCGTGGACCTGATCTACGAAGGCGGCATCGCCAACATGAACTACTCGATCTCGAACACGGCCGAATACGGTGAATATGTCACCGGTCCGCGCATCGTGACCGCCGAGACCAAGGCCGAGATGAAGCGCGTGCTGGAAGACATCCAGTCCGGTCGCTTCACCCGCAACTGGATGCTGGAAAACAAGGTCAACCAGACCTCGTTCAAGGCGACCCGCGCGGCGCTGGCCAAGCACCCGATCGAGGAAGTGGGCAGCAAGCTGCGCGCCATGATGCCCTGGATCGCCAAGAACAAGCTGGTCGACAAGGGTCGCTCGAACTAAGTCGCCCGCAAGACCGAGTAATGGCCGGCGGAGCGATCCGCCGGCCTTTCCATTTCAGCAGGTGGGAAACAGCATGCCGGCATATCGCTCCAGGACTACGACACACGGACGCAACATGGCGGGCGCGCGCGGATTGTGGCGCGCGACCGGAATGAAGGATGAGGATTTCGGCAAGCCGATCATCGCTATCGTCAATTCCTTCACGCAGTTCGTGCCCGGCCATGTCCATCTGAAGGATCTGGGCCAGCTGGTGGCGCGTGAGGTCGAGAAGGCCGGCGGCGTAGCCAAGGAATTCAATACCATCGCGGTCGACGATGGTATCGCCATGGGCCATGACGGCATGCTGTATTCGCTGCCGTCGCGCGAGATCATCGCCGATTCCGTCGAATACATGGTCAATGCCCATTGCGCCGATGCGATGGTCTGCATTTCCAACTGCGACAAGATCACGCCCGGCATGCTGATGGCCGCGCTGCGCATCAACATCCCGGTCGTCTTCGTTTCCGGCGGCCCGATGGAAGCCGGCAAGGTGCTGCTTGATGGCAAGCAGAAGGCACTCGACTTGGTCGACGCCATGGTCGCTGCCGCCGACGACAATGTCAGCGACGAGAACGTCAAGGTGATCGAACGTTCGGCCTGCCCGACCTGTGGTTCCTGCTCGGGCATGTTCACCGCCAATTCGATGAACTGCCTGACCGAGGCGCTTGGCCTGTCGCTGCCCGGTAACGGCTCGACGCTGGCGACCCATGCCGATCGCAAGCGCCTGTTCCTGGAGGCCGGCCGCCTGGTCGTCGATCTGGCGCGCCGCTATTACGAGAAGGACGATGCGCGCGTCCTGCCGCGCAACATCGCCACCTTCACGGCCTTCGAGAATGCGATGCGTCTGGATATCGCCATGGGCGGCTCCACCAACACCGTGTTGCATCTGCTGGCCGCCGCGCATGAGGCCGAGGTGGATTTCACCATGGCCGATATCGACCGGCTTTCGCGTCAGGTGCCGGTGCTGTGCAAGGTCGCGCCGGCCAAGTCGGACGTGCATATGGAAGACGTGCATCGTGCCGGCGGCATCATGGCGATCCTGGGCGAACTGGATCGCGCCGGCCTGCTCGATACCTCGGTGCCGACCGTCCACACTGCTACGCTGGGCGAGGCGCTGGAGCGCTGGGACGTGGTGCGGACCAAGGACGACAGCGTGCATGAATTCTTCCGTGCAGCACCCGGCGGCGTGCCGACGCAGGAGGCTTTCTCGCAGTCGCGTCGCTATGATAGCGTCGATCTCGATCGCAAGGGCGGCGTGCTGCGCAATGCCGAGCATGCCTTCTCGCGCGACGGCGGCCTGGCGGTACTCTATGGCAACCTCGCGGAAGACGGCTGCATCGTGAAGACCGCCGGCGTCGATGAATCGATCCTGAAATTCTCCGGCCCGGCGCATATCTTTGAGAGCCAGGACGATGCCGTGTCGGGGATTCTCTCTGGCAAGGTCGTGGCCGGTGAAGTCGTGCTGATCCGCTACGAAGGTCCGCGCGGCGGACCGGGCATGCAGGAAATGCTCTATCCGACCAGCTATCTGAAATCGAAGGGCCTGGGCAAGGCCTGTGCCCTGGTGACGGACGGTCGCTTCTCGGGCGGTTCGTCTGGGCTCTCGATTGGCCATGTTTCGCCGGAAGCCGCCGAAGGCGGCATGATCGGCCTGGTGCAGTCCGGCGACATCATTGAGATCGATATCCCGAGCCGCACCATCCGGCTCGCGGTCGACGATGCCACGCTGGCGGCGCGCCGCAAGGCGCAGGAGGCGGCAGGCTGGAAGCCGGCCAAGCCGCGCAAGCGCAAGGTCTCCACGGCGTTGCGCGCCTATGCGGCACTCACCACCAGCGCCGCCAAGGGTGCGGTGCGCGTGGTTCCGGTCGAAGACTGAACGTCTCCCCGATTGGATGTCATAAATGGCCGGCAGCGATGAACTGCCGGCCGTTTTCGTTTCAGGCCGCGACGCCCTCATGCGCCAGCAGCCAGCGTTTGCGCTCCAGCCCGCCGCCATACTTGATCAGCCCGCCATCGGCGCCGATCAGGCGGTGGCAGGGCACGACGACGCTTAACGGGTTGGCGCCGTTGGCCGCGCCCACCGCCCGCATCGCCGCCGGCTTGCCCAGCTTTGCCGCCAGCGCGCCATAGGTCATGGTCTTGCCGGCCGGGATCTTGCGCAACGCCGTCCAGACGCCGCGCTGGAAGTCCGTGCCGGCCGTCGCGCAGGCGATGCGGTCGAGCTGTTTCAGCTCGCCGGCGAAATAGCCGTCCAGCGCGGTGCGCAAGGCTACCGGCGTCTTGACGGTCTCCAGCCCGATGCCGGCACCGTAATAGCGCCGCAGCAGCCGGTGGAGGCGATCCTCATGATCGGTCCAGTCCAGTGCCCGCAACAGGGCCGTCTCGTCGGTCACCAGCAAGGCAGTGCCGATCGGGGTCTTCAGGCGGGCGATCCGGAGCTGGCGGGGCGGGGGCGACTCTGACGGCATGGCCGCCAGCTTGCCGCCTCCGGCCGGCCGCCGCTATCCGGATTGGACCGGGTCATGCGGCAGATTTCTACCCGGCGGATAGGCGACTCGCGGCGCTGCCACCGGGGCGCTAGGGACGGAATTTTCCCGGGCAAGGGCCCGGTCCGCCGCTATTTTGTCATGATTTCAGGGCATTACCCGTTTCCGCCGGAAAACCGGCATTCATCGCTTTTTAAGCCTGGTATTGGAGAGTAGCCCGGCAAGTCCATGAACGGCTTTGGCTTTTCGGCCTTTGCCCGGACCCTGCCGGAGCGTGTAGACTTATGGTTAAAGCATGGAAACCACGGCGAAAATTCCGCCATGCCGCCCGTTTCGGAATGGGCCGGCCGGATTTCGCCGTCTACACGCGGGAAGGGGCCTGACATGACCGCAGCGGCAAGCCCGAACGCGCGCGAGCGCGTCATCATTTTCGACACCACGCTCCGCGACGGCGAGCAGTCGCCCGGCGCGTCGATGAACCTTGAAGAGAAGCTGAAGATCGCGTCCGTGCTGGAAGGCATGGGCGTCGACGTCATCGAGGCCGGCTTCCCCATTGCGTCCAACGGCGACTTCGAGGCCGTCAACGAGATCGCCAAGCGCGTCGTCAACTCCACCGTCTGCGGTCTGTCCCGCGCCGGCAAGAAGGATATCGACCGCGCCTGGGAAGCGCTCAAGCCCGCCAAGCGCGCCCGCATCCACACCTTCATCTCCACCTCGCCGCTGCATATGAAGTTCAAGCTGCAGATGGAACCCGAGGCCGTGCACCAGGCCGTGATCGACAGTGTCTCTCACGCGCGCAATCTTTGCGACGACGTGGAATGGAGCTGCGAGGATGGCACGCGGTCGGATCGCGACTTCCTTTGCCGCGTGATCGAAAGCGCGATCAAGGCTGGGGCGACCACGATCAACGTGCCGGATACCGTGGGCTATACGGTGCCCGAGGAATACACGGCGCTGATGCACTTCCTGATCGAGAATATCCCGAACAGCGATAAAGCCAGGTTTTCCGCGCATTGCCACAACGACCTCGGTCTAGCGGTGGCCAATTCGCTGGCTGCCGTCATGGGTGGTGCGCGACAGATCGAATGCACCATCAACGGTCTGGGCGAACGCGCCGGCAATGCCGCGCTGGAAGAGATCGTCATGGCGCTGCGCACGCGTCCCGATGCAATGCAATTTGAAACTGGAATAAAGACCACCGACATCATGAAGGCCTCGCGCCTCGTTTCGGCCGTCACCGGTTTCGTCGTGCAGCCTAACAAGGCCATCGTTGGCGCCAATGCCTTTGCCCACGAAAGCGGCATCCATCAGGACGGCATGCTGAAGCATGCCGGCACCTACGAGATCATGACGCCGGAATCGGTCGGCCTGAACCGCTCGACCCTGGTGATGGGCAAGCATTCCGGCCGCCACGCCTTCCGCAAGAAGCTGGAGGAGCTGGGCTTCCACCTGGCCGAGAACCAGCTGAACGACGCCTTCGGCCGCTTCAAGGACCTGGCCGACCGCAAGAAGGAGGTCTTCGACGAGGACCTCGTCGCCCTTGTGGACGATGCCGTCGCCCATGACAGCCACCGGATCCGCTTCGTCTCGCTGCAGGTGGTCGCCGGCTCGAAGGAGCCGCAGAGCGCCGAGCTGGAGCTGGAGATCGACGGCGCGGTGAAGGCGGTCAAGGCCACCGGCAACGGGCCGGTCGACGCCACTTTCAATGCAATCAATGCCTTGTTCCCGCATCAGGCCAATCTGCAGCTGTACCAGGTTCATGCCGTGACCCAGGGCACCGACGCCCAGGCCGAGGTGACCGTGCGGCTGGAAGAGGGTGGCAAGACCGTGAACGGGCAGGCCTCGGATGCCGACACGCTGGTGGCCAGCTGCCGGGCCTATGTGCATGCCTTGAACAAGCTGCTGGTGAAGCGGGAAAAGACCGCCCCGGCGGCCCTGTCCGCGTAACGGAGTGCCTGATTTTACTGGGGTAAAAATAGGGGGGCTGGGGGTTGCGCTGTTCCGGTCCCAAAGGCGATAACGGCGCGATATTTCGCTGGTGAGGGTTCTTCTCGATGTTCTCGCGTTTGATGGGTTTCATGTCGGCCGATATGGCCATCGACCTCGGCACGGCCAATACCCTGGTTTATGTCAAAGGTCGCGGCATCGTGCTGAATGAACCGTCCGTGGTGGCGATCGCCAACAACCGCGGCAAGAAGCAGGTTCTGGCCGTCGGCGACGAGGCCAAGCAGATGCTGGGCCGTACGCCCGGCAATATCGAAGCCATCCGCCCGCTGCGCGACGGCGTCATCGCCGATTTCGAAGTCGCGGAAGAGATGATCAAGCATTTCATCCGCAAGGTTCACAACCGCCGCAGCTTTGCCTCGCCGCAGGTCATCATCTGCGTGCCGTCGGGCTCCACCGCGGTCGAGCGTCGCGCCATCATGGACTCGGCCGAGTCCGCCGGTTCGCGCCGCGTCTTCCTCATTGAAGAGCCGATGGCCGCCGCGATCGGCGCCGGCCTGCCGGTGACAGAGCCGACCGGCTCGATGGTCGTCGACATCGGCGGCGGCACCACCGAGGTGGCCGTGCTCTCGCTCGGCGGCATCGTCTATTCGCGCAGCGTGCGCGTCGGCGGTGACAAGATGGACGAAGCCATCATCGCCTATATCCGCCGCAACCATAACCTGCTGGTGGGCGAGGCCTCGGCCGAGCGTATCAAGAAGCAGATCGGCTCGGCCGCGCCGCCGGAAGACGGCAACGGCCTGTCGATGGAGATCAAGGGTCGCGACCTGATGAACGGCGTGCCGAAGGAACTGGTGATCAACCAGCGCCAGATCGCCGAAAGCCTGGCCGAACCGGTCGGCGCCATCGTCGAGGCCGTCAAGGTCGCGTTGGAGCACACCGCGCCGGAACTGGCCGCCGACATCGTCGACAAGGGCATCGTGCTCACCGGCGGCGGCGCGTTGCTCGGCAATCTGGATCTCGTGCTGCGTCACGCCACCGGCCTGCCGGTGTCGATCGCCGACGAGCCGCTCTCCTGCGTCGCGCTGGGCACCGGCCGCGCGCTGGAAGAAATGAAGACGCTGAAGCACGTTCTGTACAATCCGCCGTATTGATCGGCGGAAGTTGCAACGTCTGACGGGGTAGACGGAGGCATATGGCAAGACGGTCGGGACGCAGTGCTTGGGTTGCAGCGCCGTTTCGCGCGCTGCTGCAGCGCTTTGCGTTCTTGCTGCTGCTTGCCGCGTCCGTTGGCCTGATCCTGCTCAGCCGTGTCGACCGTCCGGTCGTCGAGCGTGTGCGCGCCGTCGGCGCCGATATCATCGAACCTGTCCTGAGCGTGGTGGCGCAGCCGGTGACGGCGGTGAATGCCGTGATCGGCTGGGCCGACGATATCTTCTTCGTCCATGACGAGAATTTCCGCCTGCGCACCGAGAATGCCCGCCTGCTGCAGTGGCAAGAAGTGGCGCGCCGGCTGGAGCAGGACAATGCGGCACTGCGCCGCCTGCTGTCCGCCGGCCCCGACCTGAGCCAGACCTACGTTACCGGCCGCGTCATCGCCGATGGCGGCGGCAGCTTCGTGCGCACCGCCTTGCTCAATGTCGGCACCAAGGATGGCGTGAAGAAGGGCCAGGCCGTGATCGGCGAGGGCGGCTATGTCGGCCGTGTCGCCGAGGTCGGCGTGCGCGCCGCCCGCATCCTGCTGGTGACCGACCTGAATTCGCGCCTGCCGGTCATGCTGCAGGAAGGCGGCCACCGCGCCGTGCTGACTGGCGACAACTCGCCGCTGCCGCGCCTGGAATACCTTACCGGTGCCGCCCGCCCGGCCACCGGCATGCATATCGTCACCTCGGGCGATGGCGGCCAGTTCCCGGCCGGCATTCCCGTGGGCGAGATCGTCTCCACCGACGGTGTGATCCGCGTCCGTCCCGTGGTCGATCTGGGCCGTCTCGATTTCCTGCGCGTCATGCAGTTCGACGAAACCCGCATTGACGCCGAGGATCCCTCGGCGCCCGCTCCTCCGCTTAAATCCCGCTAGGCCCGGCGATGTCTGCGCTGCTCCGCCAGACCAGCCGCCGCATCCGCGCCCTGCTGCCGATCCTGAGCAGCATCGCGCTGGTGATCTTCGGCCTGCTGCCCATCGGCCTGCCGCATTTCAGCAGCGTGGCGCCGTCCTTTGCGCTGATGGCCGTGTTCTACTGGAGCATCTTCCGCTCCGACCTGATGACCATGCTCGGCGCGTTCCTGATCGGCCTGCTGCTCGATCTGCTCAGCGGTGGCCCGCTCGGGCTCAACGCGCTGATGCTGGTGGTGGTGCATGAACTCGGCGTGTCGCAGCGCCGGGTCTTCCTCGGCTCGTCCTTCCTGGTCAACTGGGCCGCCTTCGCGCTGCTTGTCGGCGCCGTGGTGCCCTTGAGCTGGGGTCTGATCTCGCTGCTGCACTGGCGGCTGTTGCCGACCGCGCCGGCCCTGGCACAGGTGATCCTGGCGCTCACGCTTTACCCTGCCGTCTATTGGCTGCTCAGCCGTCTCGAGCGCCGCTGGCTGCGCGGTTCCCTTGCTGTGTAAGGGGGCGGTGTAGTCCTATGGCCATGAACCGTCGCGACAACGACCTGCAGCAGGTCTTCACCCGCCGGGCGCTGCTGCTGGGCACGGCGCAGCTGGCGCTGTTCGGCACGCTAGCGGCGCGGCTGTATTATCTTCAGGTCCTGGAATCCGACAAATACACCCTGCTGGCCGACGAAAACCGCATCAACATGCGGCTGCTGTCGCCGCGGCGCGGTCGCGTTGTCGACCGCCACGGCCATGAACTGGCCTCCAACCGCCGCAATTATCGCGTCCTGATCGTCGCCGAGCAGACCCGCAACGTGGAAGCGACGCTGGAGGCGCTGTCCAAGCTGATCCAGGTGGACGACAACCAGCGTATCCGCGTGAAGCGCGAGATCGAGCGTCGCCGCAAATTCGTTCCCGTCGTGGTGGCCGAGAATCTGTCCTGGGACGATTTCGCCAAGGTCAATCTCCATTCGCCCGATCTGCCCGGCGTGCAGCTCGATGTCGGCGAGACGCGCGACTACCCATACGGCGCCACCTTCAGCCATGTCGTCGGCTATGTCGGGGCAGTCTCGGAATCCGAGCTCGGCGACGACCCACTGCTGGAACTGCCCGGGTTCCGCATCGGCAAGAGCGGCGTGGAAAAGGTCTATGACGAACGGCTGCGCGGCCGCGCCGGCCACAGCCAGATCGAAGTGAACGCCTATGGCCGCGGCATCCGCGAGCTGCAGCGCTATAACGGCCAGGCCGGCGACGACATCGTCCTGACCATCGATGCCGACCTGCAGCGTTTCGCGCAGGAGCGCTTCGGCGAGGAGAGTGGCTCGGCCGCCGTGATGGATATCCATACCGGCGAAGTTCTCACCCTGGTGTCTAATCCGGGCTACGACCCGAACTGGTTCAATGTCGGCATCACCGGGCCGCAATGGCGTCAGCTCAACGGCGACAAGTACAAGCCGCTGATCAACAAGGCCGTGCAGGGCACCTATCCGCCCGGCTCCACCTTCAAGATGCTGGTCGGTCTGGCGGCGCTGGAAAGCGGCAACATCACACCCGATACCCGCGTGTTCTGCCAGGGCCATATGGAAATGGGCAACAACACCTTCCATTGCTGGAAGAAGGGTGGCCATGGCAGCATGAATTTCGTCTCGGCGCTGGAAGAGAGCTGCGACGTGTTCTTCTACGAGGCGGCGCGCCGCACCGGCGTCGACAAGATCGCCGAGATGGCCAAGCGGCTGGGACTGGGCGAATTCACCGGTATCGACCTGACCGGCGAGCGGCGTGGCATTATCCCGACGCGGTCGTGGAAGCAGGCGGTGCTGGGTCAGCCCTGGCATCCGGGCGAGAACCTGAACACCGGCATCGGCCAGGGCTATGTCACCACCACGCCACTGCAGCTCTGCGTGATGGCGGCGCGGCTGGCCAATGGCGGCTATGCCGTGCAGCCGCGCATCGTGCGGCAGGACGATGTCTATGGCCCGGCCACCGATAAGCGGCTGGCGTCGCAGCGCTGGCCACATACCGGCATCAAGAAAGAGCAGCTGGAACTGGCGCTGGAAGGCATGATCCGCGTGACCACGCCACCGCGCGGTACGGCGAGCCGTGCCCGCATCACGATTCCCGAATTCGCCATGGCCGGCAAGACGGGGTCCAGCCAGGTGCGCCGCATCAGCCGCCTGGAGCGCGAGACGCGCGTGCGCAAGAACGAGGAAAAGCCGTGGGAGGAGCGCGACCACGCGCTCTTTGTCGCCTACGCGCCGGTGCAGGCGCCGCGCTATGCCTGCTGTGTCGTGGTCGAGCATGGCGGCGGCGGTTCGACGGCCGCCGCCCCGATCGCCCGCGACATCATGCTGGAATGTCAGAAGCTCGACCCGTCGCGCAAAGGCCGGCCGCAGCCCGGCCCCAATACCGCGGCCACGCCGGCGACGGCGCAGAAGGAAGGCGGCTGAGATGGCGCACTGGTCTTCCCGCGGCAACGACCTGAGCTTCGGCCGCAAGCTGCGCGACGTGAACTGGGGTCTGGTTCTGCTGATCACCCTGATCGCCAGCATCGGCTTCGCCACGCTCTATTCCGCCGCCGGCGGCGATATAGACCCTTGGGCCGATCGCCAGATGGCGCGCTTCGCCATCGGCCTGATCATCATGGTCGCCATCGCGGTCACCGACATCCGTATCTGGATGCGGTTGTCCTATCTGGTCTTTGGCGTTGGCGTCGTGCTGCTGATCGCGGTGGAGCTGTTCGGCCGTATCGGCATGGGCGCGCAGCGCTGGCTCGATCTTGGCGTGATCCATATCCAGCCCTCCGAGATCATGAAGATTTCACTGGTGCTGACGCTGGCGCGCTATTTCCACGGCCTGTCATATGAGGAGGTCGGCCAGATCCGCTGGCTGCTGCTGCCGCTGGCGATCGTGCTGGTGCCGGTCATTCTTGTCATCAAGCAGCCCGATCTGGGCACCGCGATGCTGCTGCTGGCCTCGTCGGGTGCGGTCTTCTTTTTCGCCGGCGTGCGCGCATGGAAATTCATCCTTGTGATCATCGCGGGCGGCAGCGCCTTGCCGGTGCTCTGGACCCTGCTGCACGACTATCAGAAGAAGCGCGTTTTCACCTTCATGAACCCGGAGCAGGACCCGCTCGGCTCGGGCTATCACATTCTGCAGTCGAAGATTGCACTGGGGTCTGGCGGCTTCTCGGGCAAGGGCTTCATGCAGGGCACCCAGAGCCACCTGAGTTTCCTGCCGGAAAAGCAGACCGACTTCATTTTCACCATGCT
>Ga0209675_1000679_pt1 | contig 23740 bp, 24 predicted proteins | sample AraplaCol_mLB_r2_2_FD_184280 | JGI IMG/M metagenome (GOLD analysis project Ga0209675, IMG submission 184280) | Arabidopsis root microbial communities from North Carolina, USA - plate scrape MF_Col_mLB_r2 (SPAdes) (version 3) | ecosystem: Host-associated > Plants > Roots > Endosphere | place...
ATGATATTCGGTGTTTATCGCGCGGCGATGATAGTCGTCATTGATACGCGAGAAGTATGAAACCAAGGATTGCTGCTCGGTGGCGGGGATGCCGAAGACCCGTATGCCGATGACCGAGCGTTTATAGATTTCACCATAGTCGAGCCCGAAGACTGCGAGTGCATCCAGCGAAGAAGTTGTCTTGAACAGGTACTCCGTCTTGGGAATGCCGACAACCAATTCCCGAGTATAGAAGTGGCGCTCATGCTCGGTAGTCCGGTCGGCATAGAAATTTGCGGAGTACACGATATCGTCGCTTGCCCCATCACTGCGCACAGCCAGCGCGATATGGCCGGCCGACCCCCCCTTGGATGTGCCGAAGCTGATCAGAAGTTCGAGGTTGTAAGGATCACTACGCAAAACGTCGACCAGCTCCTGAATGTTGTCCGGCTCAGGGCCATCTTTACTTCCAAACTCGGATGCCAAGCTGCTTTCGAGAAACAGGGAGAGTGTGAGGAATAAGAGTTCAGCGACCCCCTTCCTCAAGCGTGGGAGTAATTGGCGCATCAATACCTTGAAATTAGCTATCTCTTGCTGTTACGGCATAGTCGAGGAATCAAGCGATGAAAACCTTGCCCAGGCATTTTTAGGTAGGTCTAAAGGCCATTAGTGAATGCGATATGAAAGCCTAGAATTCAGATAGGTTAGAAAGGTCGCCACGGTAACCCAGGAAAGGTTCTAATACTGCGCTTGCGCAGGCAACTAATCCTGCTCTCAGCGATGGCGGCGAAGCTCGGCGTGGTCTCGGGCCAGGTCTGGGCAACTGCCCGATGTTCACAGGAGTAACGTGATGACGAAAAAGTTTCTGGTTTCCTTATTGAGTGCTATTGGACTGTTGATTGTCGTGCCAGCACAGGCGCAGCCCGATGTGCGAACAGATGTGACGCGGTTGCCAGGGCAAGCGACGGCGACGGGGACGGCAACCGTGACGGCCGCTATCATCGCCATCGACACGACAAACCGTAAGCTGTCACTCAAGACCGAACAGGGGAAGATAGTGGACATGACAATTGGCCCCGAGGCTCGAAACTTCGAACAGTTGAAGTTGGGGGACAAAGTGACGGTATCTTATCGAGAAGCGTTGACGGTCAGTTTAAAGAAGGGGGGCGGCGCCGCGTCGATGCAGGAGAAAGAGATCTCCGAACGCTCGCAGCCCGGAGCGCGTCCTGGTGGCGTAGTTGGGCGCGAGATTACGGTTGTGACTCAGGTAGTTGCGGTTAATCGTGAGGCACAGACCATAACGGTGAAAGGGCCGCGTGGCCATGTCGTAGATTTAATGGTTAGCGATCCGGAGCAAATGACAAATGTCAAAAAGGGGGATCGGGTCCAGGCAGTCTATACCGAAGCAGTAGCCGTTTCGGTTGAGCCAAATGCAGTGAAATAATCCGGCATGCGGCGGTGATCTGACCCCTGACTTCAGTTCAGACGCACTCTGCGTCTGGAAGCATTCCCGACCGCCCTCGCTGACCGGAGGATGCGTTTGATGTCTGCGTGCGGTTCGGGGGCCGCCATCGGCCATTCGAAATCGTGGCAAAATCCGTGTACCGCCGTGGTTATCCGTTAACTTCACATATGTTTCGGCTGCATCAACGGAGACCGTTCACAAAACCCTCTAATCTTCGAGATGCGCATCCATATGTGCTGAGTCAGAACGGAAGTAAAGCCCTTACAGGAGAATCCGATGACGGTTGTACTATCAATTGCTGTCGTGCTCGCCTGGGTGTTCGGCGGTGCCACCGTTGCCTATGCCCAGAACACGACCGCGCTGCTGTGTACGGGGTCCGGATCGGTGCTTGAGTCGCGAGTATCGAGCGGAATGGAATACGACAACAAGACTCACAGCTTTGATAAGAGCACGAATTACTCAACCACGGGGCGTCGGCCATTCAATGGATCAGTGAACGTCGAAATCGCGGCTGATAACGTGAGGATGCGTTTGCCGCACGAAATCGTGCCGCCGCTCAACAGCGCACGCGACGGATGGTTCACGCTCAACGACGTGTTTGTCGCGGAGAAGGAAATCACCGGAACGGTCAAACTGAATGCGGTCAACAGGGCTAAAGTTCGCTTGGATCGAATGACCGGGCAACTGACTTTGGCCGGTGGGTTCGAGGACTTCGACGGCACCTGCAACAAAGTCGATACGAATTCAGGACCAAAATTCTAGGTAGCTCTGCCGGACAATTTCCGCTGGCACCCTTAATGCCGGTTTGCCGGCGCAGCACTTATCGTCTTCTCCGCTGCGCGCCCTCGTAGAGTGCCAGCACGCTTAAGCCGGTCAAGATGGACGGCCCGAAGTGAGTCGCTCACCGGCCAGTCGTTTGGCATCTTGAAGTCAATTGGCAAGTAATGCGACGAGGAGATCAACGAATCTGGCCCTGAGGCGGCCATACGATAGCCAGTGCTTGCTGAGTGGCCTGTGGGGTGATAAAGCGGTGGCCGTCGAAAGCCTTGAGGGCGTTTCGAAGCACTGATGTGCCGATATCCAATATTTCGCGCACGACGACGCCGTCCGTATTACGGGGACGAGTCCAGAAATGCAGCGCGGCCCAGGCCGGAAAGTTTGTCGCGGGCTCAAGTACCCGTGTAAGGCCTTTGCTCGTGACCAGCGGTAGGTTAAATCCTAAGACTGGGCAGGTTCCGCCCGCCGAGTGCAGCAGTGAGATCTGCAAATTCCATGACGACACCACGGTTTCCCGGTGACCAGGCATGAGCGCTTGGTTGGCGAGAAATGGGAAAAGCGGACTGCCGTGTTCGCGATCCTCATGCAGGAGAATCCAGTGGACAGATTTCGTGCTGGACTTGGCGCTAATGAGCCAACGGGGAGTCGCCATGACGCTTGTCGAAACCACGCCGTGGGGAGCTTCGTCGCCATCTACCACGAAGGCACAATCGACATCGCCTGTGTCGAAGAATTTAAGCAGCGCCGCCTTGTCCGCCACTGGCCGCGCGATAAAACTATGCTGCGGGAAACGTCGGCATAGACTACCTACGGTCTCGGTCACGGCCGCATCGCCGATGGATGACGAAAATCCGATTGAGTATTGTCGTCCGGGGAAGAAGCTGATCGCATTGCAGTCATCGGATTGAACCATACCAATCCACTTATCAAGAAGTTGTCGTGCGGTCTTCTCGAGTCGGATGGCTCCGGGCGTCGGCTCTAGCCGTCCATAGCGCTTGACGAACAGCGGATCTGCGGTTATTTCGCGCAAGCCTTTTAGGTTGTACGCTACAGTGGGAATCCGCACTTGGGCGCAAGCGGCTACCGCACCGAAATCTCGATACTCCATGAGTAATAAGAAGAACCGCAATTGTTTGATATTGACATGCCGCACTGACCGTCCTCCTTGCTAGAACTGCAAGTTGCTCGTGTCGCGGAACAAAGCATTCACCATCTAGCGAGGACCCTGGCAATGCCAGTGCATCTTCGCCTATAAGCGGGAAGGATCGGATCCAATTACTACCCTTCCTCGTATTTCACCCCGGGGCTGAGTGAGCGTTTGTCCCTTAGGGCTACAGTGAAATTCGGCGCCCGACGGGTGTCGGCGGTGATGAATATGCGAAAGCCTACCACGCATGCGAGAACTACGAGTCAGCGGCTTGACAGATCGTGGGATAGATCTGCAGCGGAAAGTGTTTCGATACGCTGTACAGCCGCCAGAATGCTGCGGCCCGGATCTAGACCGAGAGGGAAGCGAGCATGCCCGCCACAGCCCAACCGGCTGCGGGTGGCAAGGCCGCCCCAGCGAAGAAGGGCGATTCTCATCCTCGGCGGCAGATAAGCCCGTGACAGCGCTCAGCGAGTCGTACTAGGCAGAAAAACTACAGGGTCGCGTTGCGGCCCAAGGCGCTGCGCAAGGAGGTCGCGCGAAACCCTCAAAAGGCGAACGCGTCCGCGCTAGTCATTGCGCTGAACGGACTGACATCCAACATCGCCGGCGACGTGATGGGCAAGTTCGCCGAAAAGCTGACCGAGCTAAAGTCCTCGTCGTCTTGCCCGGGTTGTCTGACGACGATTCGGCGCTGAACACACAGGAAGCGCTCGTTACTGACGATCGGCTTAACGTTCGCCGCGATGGGCAGCATGAGTTTGCCCGATTTCCGAAAAGGGGGCGCGGCGGGCATCATTGTTGTCAGGAATGTCTGCGGAATGTCTTGATCTTTCGCCCAAGTCAGAGTCGATGGCATTGAGCGTGGTAAGGCCTGCGGCTTCGCGCGCCTGTCGTCGCGAGTAATGCCACTGGGCGACCAGCGAGCGCGTTTCGGGTCTTGATGGCTCGAACACGGGATGGAACGGTGGAACAACTGTTAGCTTCGGCCTACGTTGGCCACGGAGCCTGGGCAAGAAGTGTCCACTGCGATTTCTCAGAGACTCTCCTCACGGTTTGAGGATTGAGACCTTGCGTTTTTGCTCAGAATCCCGGAGTGCCTTCATTCGGACGCGACATGATCGAAGGAAGCGATGGAGGACGGCCTGATGGGTTCACCGTTAGGGATATGGGGTTGCAATGATTGCCTGATCGGTCCTTGTGGCATCCGGAGAGCAAGATTTCGCACGAAAGTTCTGCACAACGCCAGAGGCGTCGAGCGCACAGAACCCATTTTGCAGGAGCTGCGCCAGCACCGTTGGCGGATGAATGCCAAGCATGGGTGTGTCGACGGTGAGCTCCGTAGCGGTGTCATCACAAGGCGCACCCAGCCAGCAACGCACCTCAGGCGGACTATCCAGTAAGGTCTTGCCGGCTGGAAGGATAAGCGCCCGGGTACCGTTGCGCAACAGAACGATGTGCATAACATTCAGCAACATTCAGGCTGCCGTACGAAGCAGCCAAGAGAGAGGAGGCTTGCCAGGTGGCTATTGCCGATATGCCATCGGGGAGTGTCCGCGGCGCTGGCCCCGAGGCGCCCATTGTCAGATTAGCATCGCTGCTCCCAAATGCTAGCTCACCGAGGCGAGTGTTGTCGGGTGTTGCATGGAGGCCACCCCGCGGTAGTGCATCCTGATAGGCTGTAAAAAATTGCGATTGAGGCCTGCAGCCTGCGGAGCCACCCCAAACCGAACAGAGGAACCTAGTGACCTATTATCGGGCATCCTAGAGACTTCTTAACTGTTGCGGCCGATCTCATCGACGCGAGCACGGCGAAACCGACAGTGCGCGCCCCCGGTGAAACCCTGTGAAAAACGTGGATCTACTGCGTTCTAGTCGAGGCTCAAGCGTAACAGTGCGACTGAAGTCCCACATTCAGGACGGGGTCAACTTTTCAATGTGTTCGGCTTGACCTTAGAACAGACCGCTCAGGCGTCGCGCAGATTTGGGCGCGAGGAGACCTGTTGGATAGCGCTCCGCGCGATATGTACGCTGCGCGACAGCCCGTAACCGTCTGAGGTGCAGCACCATGGTGCTGATCGAGTTTGAGGAAGAGACGGAAAGCGCTTCTCTTTGCTTGTGGCGTTGAAGATGCGATCTGACCAATTGGACGTGGGCGGAGAGTAGTGCAGACTTCGCTGTAGCCGCTTCCGGTTCGACCGTAGAGGGGACTGCTACGGCATCTACGACGTCGGCTGATGTAGCAGCGAAGGGCGGCCGGATATGTGCCAATCTCCCTCGTGCGCGTACGGATCCCGTTGTCGAGGAGAGAGTATGTGGCCTCGCCCGAGAGGAAACGAATCTATCTCTCCGGCTCTCCCAGCAATTCCCTTACCTGCGGGCGCTTCGCCGTTCCTCTGCCTCAGTCGCTCCCTCGGTGAGGCGTTGGGTCCTCCTGACGTCAGACCGTTGAAGAATTACCCGCTCAAAGGCCGGACAAGGGTATCCTCTGAGTTATCGATACCACACCGGTCACGCATTCTCTGCGTGTCGTTGGAGACGCAGCCGAACAGCATTGCTTTAGATGCGCTACGGTTCGCGTCCGACGACTGGAAGCAAACCGATTCTCCTTCCGGAGAAAGGTCTCGCTTGCGGAGGGGGCACGATCGGAGCGGTAGGGCTATCAACGGCTAAATTGGCCGTTGCAATGACCGGTCAAAGGGTGGGCGTGTCGCAATTTCTTCGGCACGCTATGGTTGCCCGGGCACCGCATCTTGTTCTGTTTGTGCTTGGCACAGCGACATCTACCCTGCACTTGGTCACGTCGACCGCGACAAGCGCCGTAGCGAATAGCGGGTCCCCGTTCATCGGTGCGAGGACGTAAGATTTTTCGTGTAGCAAAAACTTGGCATTGCGGGGGTCAAAATGATTCGCCTAAGGTACCTTGTGAACTTGTCCTATGAAATACTGGATCCTTCGGCTGATTTTTGTTTCTTAATTCAAGCGGCCAGGACCGCGAGGCAATCTGTGGTCTCGGAAGAGTTGACGCTGACACCGGCTGTGCCGGTCACGGAATACACGTTTCCCGATTCCTGCAATCGTATGCTTCGCGTCCATAGCAAGAAAGGTCGCTTGGCGATCCGGTACGAAGCCGTCGTAGAGATCGCCCACCGCTTGGATGAGGGGGAGTCGTTGCGTGAGGTACCTGTCGCTCAACTTCCCTTCGAAGTTCTACCGTATCTGGCACCGAGCCGGTATTGCGAATCCGATCGGATGATGGAATTTGCAATGCGGGAGTTCGGCGGTATGCGGCGGGGATATGCCCGCGTGTACGCTATCCGTGAATGGGCGCGCAATCATATGCGCTTTCTCAGCCACTCCACCAACGAGAGGACTTCTGCGATTGATACGCTCGTCGAGCGGACTGGGGTTTGCCGCGACTTCGCGCACCTGATGATCGCTGTCTGTCGCGCACTAAGTATCCCCGCGCGCATTTCCAGCAGCTTGGACTACGGCGCGGACCCCTCCATGGGGCTGCCAGATTTTCACGCGATTGTTGAAGTCTATTTGTCGGGCGGTTGGTACTTACTGGATCCCTCTGGCGTGTCGATTCCCACGGGACTGTTGCGCATTGGGACAGGTAGGGATGCTGCGGACATTCCGTTTGCGGCAATCTTCGGCAACGTCCAGTCGGAACGTCCATACATTGAAGTGGAAGCTCTCACTGATTCCAAGCTTGGCATCCAAATGCCTCTCGCCACAATGAAGGCGATTTCGACCTGGTAAGGACGGTCTCCTGTCCAACGAAGCATGAGGCAGTGCTGAGTTGTATTTGCACAGCGTCATGATGAAAGGAGGTGTGATGGAACGTGTCACCGAATACCGCGGATTCGATATCCATGTGGATATACAGCGTGTTGAGAAAGACTTGTTCAACGTTTGGTTTCAAGTCGAAGGCCCAATGACTCTTCCCGGCGTGGCGGCGTTCGGAAAACGGGTCAAAGTGTTCGGAGGACCCTATACGATGCGATGGGCCTACCTGGTAGCGGAGCTGGCGGGAAGGGCAGCCATAGATGTCATCTTCGGCAGCGATGATGATTAAGCCGAGTTCGAGTCTCAGGGGCTCGCCGGGCGGACACGCCAGCACGCCCCTCGCCATTAGCTTTCGTTCCCGAGTCGCTCACCAGATCGTCTTCTGCCGTCTCCACCGGCATCAACGCCACACCTAGACCGAGGGTCGCCAACAGCCGGACCGGTGAGAGAAACCAGGCATTCGGACGGCTGAGCAATGACGGAGATCGCCGCACGAGTCGGCTCGCTTAAATCTCCGCCGCATCCGAGTAGGTACCAATTAGTCCCGCGATGAGATTGCCGTCGACGCCACAGTTTGCTCCACGTCTCGAGGCGTAAGCTATGGCATGTTTCCTGCTGCCCTGAGTAGGTAGCGGCTACGAATTCTCGGCGCTGCTACATCGAACCGCAGGAGCTTGCCATGATCAGCAGAGTACTTCGCTTAGCATTACCCGTAATCGCATACATCTCAGCGGCCGCGGTTGGAGCCGGTTTCGCTGCATATCTAACTGCACAGAAGCGCAAGGAGCTTGGGACTATGGACGCATTCAGCGCCGGGGGCGATGTGGGTGGCGAACCTTCGGTTGCCACGGACAACCTACCGTCTGGCGAAACGACCGCCTCGGCGACGCTCTCGAGTACTTACCCATTCAAAGCTGTGGACGCGTGAGCCGATGGGTACTCGCGGCACCTGGTTGACAAACGACGGCCACCAAAGCTGCTGTGCTGGAATACTCCGGGCCGGGGGTTTTGTGGCCAAGCCTGTAGGCTCACAATACCTGGCGTGGAACCCGGCCCACCAATGAATTCAAGACAGGACCCTGTGTAAGCTGGCAAAAACCGCAGTCAGGGGGCGCTCTCTACAGGAGATTTTTGCCGCCGAGCCAGCAAATGCCGAGCTCGCGAAGCCTCGGATTCTGTTACATGTCCAGCAACTGACCCGTCCAGCGCAACCCTCACGGCACCCTCTACAACAGCCTCCCAATATCTGATGCCGCGGCACCATGTGGAAAGTGCAGCACGAATTTCATCCTCACTCAAGCTCAACTCACTTTTCTGGGAGAGGAGATCCTGCAGAATGCCGACTTTGAGGGGGGCTTTTGGTGCCGGTTTCTTGGGAAAAGAGATGGGAAAGCGCTTCTGCAGCTTTCCCAGGAGAACGACTGTCGGGTCGACACTATCTTTGGGCGAACGCTTGGCCGCGGGATGCCTCTTGGCCCTCGGAGACTCGCCACGGTTCGCGTCGTGGACATGGCTTGCGCCTTTTTGTCCGCGCGCCTCCAACGATGGCGCCTTTCGTTGTTGGTCCTGCAGCCTCGCCTTTGCGGCGAGGTGCGCTTTCAAATCTGCAAGCTGTTCAAAACCCATAAGTCAAGACTCGTAGAAACTGGCGCTATTGTAGCTGGGTCGGCTCTTACCCGAGCAAGATGGTTTCCAGCGTGCACATGGCCTCGTTTCCACCACCTGACTACTGTACCCAGCGCACGACTCAATCTGAGTGATTCCCCCATATTGCCGAGGCATTGGTCCCTTGATTGCCTCTGGACCGGCGCCCGACCACGCACACCGTGCTGGCCGTACGGGAGCTGGTGGGGTGACGTTCGGGGTCAGCGGTCGCGCAAAGGGCAGGTGTCAGATGCTACCGAGTCTCACTCCAATGATTGCTCTGCCTTTGTCGCCAACCTCTCATATGCCGCAACGTCAGGCCGCTCGAATCAACTGCCATGTCTTCGTCGCATTCGCATTTCGGTCGGTAGGAAGGCGACCCATTAATCCGCCCTGGGGATTTCGAATGGCTGCGCATCTGGCCAACTTCAAGCGATAGAGACCACTCCGGCGCCGCTGTCGGCAAGCTGCGGGCAGCAAATAGCCGTAGTTTTCGATCCGTGTCGGAAGCTGTCCGCATTGGCTCTTAGGGCTTTGCGAGTCTCCGCGGCCCGTGCGCTAACGCTGCGCAACGCCGCTGCTCGCATTTCCATCGCTTCTAACGTAACGCGAAGGTTCGCGATAGTCAGCGTCTCCATGTCAGCGCGTCGACCGTGCGGGAGGCACTGTACAGCTTCTTCTTTGAGCACTAACAACTCGGCGATCTCTGAGATGTAACGCTCTAGATTTCTCAGAGCACGTTGCGCATTCTTGATCATTTTATTTCCCCCTATTGATAGCCTACTCGGAAACGGAGCGCACCGATGTCGGTTCCCGTCCTAAACGCTTCGCGTCCGACCACGTGGATCCCGTTCGATGCACGGCGAGCTATCAGCGGGGATCGCTCTACGGAGCGTTCTGGAAGTGTTCTGCGAGATGCCTTGACCATTGCTGCTTCTCGCCACTACGGGAGGCGTGCCTAACGAACAGAGTGAGCAACCGGGGAAAACGTCAGGGTGAATGAAGCCACGCTTTTAGTTGTCTATTTTTGTGCATCGCAGAACGTTCAGACGATACCTGACACACATGTCGAAACGGGGGACCTACAGTTAGGACGTGTGCATAAATGTTTGTTCGTCAATGGACGACCATCTCTGCTAGCGGGCTTTTTTCCGCAACCTCTCCACTCGGGCGCAGACCCGGATAACGACTTCGCCTCGCGTGGTTGTGGTGCTCCGCCACGGAGTAAAGGAAAGAAAGATGGAAAAGACATACCACGTCACTGACGCTAGCCGAAGTCGTTGCGATGGATAGACTCCCGTATTGGCCGTTTTACGTGCAGCCGAGCGTGGCTGAAACCCTGCGTCATCTACAGTTTGTGCAGTCCTACGGACTTTACCAAGTGGCCAAGCGCTTCGTTGGTACGCCGGCGTTCGGTATCGAGACGATTCACACTGAATCTGGAGAGCCGGTGCCCGTCAGCGTGACCGTCGTCGCGCACACTCCGTTCTGCCGGCTTCTTCATTTCTCCGCGCGCACGTGCACAGATAACTCGGTGCGTCCGAAGCTAATGTTGTGCACGCCCAAGCAGGCCACCCGGCGGCGCTGATGCGCGCTGTAGTACGGTCACTCCTCGATGATTCAGACGTGTATGTAACCGAATGGATCGATGCCCGGGACATTCCGGTGGAAGCGGGCGCACTGAACGTCAACAACCATGTTCTGACGCTGGAAAGTTTCATGTCTGGGCTCGGACCCGGGGAACTTGACGTCCTGGCGATCTGCCAAGCGACGGTGCCGGCGCTAGCAGCGGCCGCGCGGTTGGCGGCCAGCGGCGGTCCCGAACTGCGCTCGCTCGCCCTGATGGGCGGGCCCATCGACGCAAGAATTCATCCTACTGCGCTCGGTCGGGCGGCCCGGGAGCTTTCTCGGGAATGGTTCGCACAGCGCTGTACCGGACGGGTTCCGCTTGGTTACGCAGGTGCCGGCCGTCGAGTGTATCCAGGTTTTCTCCAGTTCTCTGCTCAGGCGGGTGACCCATCGCGGCAAGTCGGACGGTTCCTCGAGGCGATGTGTCACGTGTCTCGGGGAGATGTTGGCGGCATAGTGGCAAGCGTGGCGGAGGTAGCGGACCATTCGGCCCCACTTGACTTGCCCGCCGAGTTTATCGAGAGCACTATTGACGTGGTCTTTCGGCGCTTCCTGTTGCCGCGCGGCAAGTGGCGTGTCGACGGCGCACTTGTCAGACTGGATTGCTTGCGTAAAACCCGCCTGCTGACCGTAGAAGGCGCAGATGACGCCATTACGGGCGCACAACAGACCCACGCCGCGCATGCATTGTGCACACAGATACCTTCGTCATATCGGGACCACATTACGCTCTCCCAATGCAACCACTACGGCTTATTCAGCGGCAACTCATGGAGCGCAGAAGTTTATCCTATGCTGCGACGGCGGCTGGCGGTGTGGCGCGGGATGGTCGATCGCGATTAGCCATCTTGAGTCGCGAGCAGGCGCATTGGCTCACGCTGCTGCGTCCAGTAACTCCTGTCAGTGGCCGGGCGCGATTGCAGCGCCTTCCCCGGCGGCATGTTCGTCTTGAGAGTCCTGGTGTTCTTGCTTGCTGTTCCCATTTTCATGGCTATGGTGATGCGGATCAGGTTGGCCGCTCTGGCCGTTCTTTAACCTCCCTCCGCACCGCTGACCTCACTCGGTGCCAGCTTTCCCCGGTACACCGATATCTAAAAAAATCCGCCCAAGCTACGGACACGTCTAAGTCAGGTTGACTTAGCCCTCTCATTCGGACAGATCTCGGCTGGCGCGACATGCCTTCTCGTTGCGCCTCAGCAGTAATTTGGATTCAACTATAAGGTGACTGCGTGATTCGTCGTTCCGCATTTCGATCTCTCACTGCGCGCGACTGCCTGCTGGTCTTTTTCGTGGCGGCCGTTACCGCTATCTTGGGCCTTGTTGCTTACAACTTTATCGGCAGTGAGAAGCGCATAGAGACGCGTCTGGACCGCCTATATAGTCTGGACTCGCCGCAGTTCGCGCACGAACTTGGTGTGCTGCTGGGGCCGCCCGTCGTTGAAGGGAATCGATTTCGCGTACTCAGGAACGGTGATGAAATTTTCCCCGCAATGCTGGACGCCATACGCGGTGCGAGAGAAACGATAGATTTCGAATCCTATATCTACTGGTCCGGTGACATTGGCAACGCGTTCGCGAGCGCGCTGTCAGAACGCGCGCAGGCGGGCGTTAAGGTCCAGGTTCTGCTTGACGCCGTCGGAAGTTCAAAGATCGATCAATCGGTGCTCGATGCGATGTCGAAAGCAGGTGTCGAGGTTCAACGGTATCACCCCGTGCGATGGTTTACGCTGGGAAAGCTTAACAACCGCACACACCGCAAGCTACTCATCGTTGACGGCACTATCGGTTTTACCGGCGGCGTCGGCATTGCGCCGGAGTGGACGGGGAACGCGCAAGATCCGGATCACTGGCGCGACACACATTTCCAGGTGGAGGGACCCGTCGTGGGGCAGATGCAGTCGGTATTCGTTGATAACTGGATCAAGGTGACAGGACGCGTGCCCCATGGGAAAGATTATTTTCCGCTGTTGCAACCTCTTGGAAGCGTGCGTGCGCAGATGTTCAGCAGTTCTCCTACCGGCGGCAGTGAAAGCATGGCGTTGATGTATCAGCTCGCCATCACAGCGGCAACACGGACTATTGATCTGTCGGCAGCCTATTTTGTCCCCGATGCGATTACAGAACAGGCGTTGTTGGCTGCAATTGCGAGAGGCGTGAAAGTTCGGGTCATAGTGCCGGGGAAGTATATGGACTCGGAGACGGTGCGCGCAGCGTCGAGGGCGCGCTGGGGCGCACTGTTGAAGGCCGGCATCTTGATCGCTGAATATGGGCCAACGATGTACCACTGCAAGGTACTCATCGTTGACCATTTACTCGTATCTGTGGGGTCCACAAACTTTGATAACCGCTCATTCCGCTTGAATGACGAAGCTACGCTCAATATCATCGATGTGGAATTTGCCGCCCAGCAGACTGAGATCTTCGAGCAGGATTTGAGTGTGTCTGAGCGGGTCACTCACATTGCCTGGGAAAATCGTCCCTGGACGGAAAAACTTCGAGATCGCCTTGCCTTGCTGATAGCGTCGCAGCTTTGATCAACGGCAGTTCTCGCACGTAACCGGGCGGAACCCATATCTTCCCCACGTCGTGATAGAACCCACCGAACGCCATTGCTTCGGGGTCGATCACCTCTCTGACTGCATCCTGAAGGCTGGCTGAAAAGGCCAATATATATAGCGAGAGCACCGATGCCCGTGGGAGAGCATTTCATACAGGGCTTGAGGAGACTCGTCTTTTGATGACTTGCTGTCCGTATTTTGCTGAATGACCTCGGCTATGGCGATGCCTTCGGCCGCTTGTGTCGTCGCACAGAATGGATTTGGATAGATGGTTGTAGGCACCGATGGAGGCCCGAGGGCAGAACTGCCGGACCTCTGTGGTGTCCCTCTGTTAAAACCAAGCCGGCTCACCATTGGTATGCGATGCCCCCCCGACGGTCGTCCCGCCCGCAGAGACGCCAGCCTCGGCCCGCAGCTTGATGCTCTGGTTGATTCGAGCGGAAATCCCGATCGCGCCAGCGCCGTAGCTCTGATACGACGCACCGGCAACGCCCACCGAGAGCGTCTTTCTTGGATCGACGTCGGAGAGCATGGAGAGGGCGGAGGCGCCGGCGATACAGTACGCCGCTGCATGTTTTGTCCACACCGGTTTTTGAACATGCAGTTACCTGCCGTCAACCCTTATGTTCATGTTTTGGATGCCGCGCTTGACCTGGCGTAATTCCGAAGAGCGCTCGAAAAGCAGCACCAAATGCAGGAATACTTTGGAATCCGGCGATAGCAGCAGCTTTCGCTGGTGGCGCGCCCATGGTGAGCGCGCTCAGGGCTTCAGTCAATCGTGCTTGCTGCCGCCACTGACGGAAACTAAGACCCGTTTCTATCCGAAATATTCTCGCGAGTGTTCTGCTTGAGGCGTTCGCCAATTCGCTCCATTCCTCGAAGGTCCTGTCGTCGTGTGGACGTTCCCTGAGCGCGATGACGACGCGCCGCAGGCGGTCGTCTTTCGGCATCGGCAGCCGCAGTGGAAGCGCCGAGGACCGCGCGATCTCGTCAAGCGCCAGCGCGGCGAGATGGTGTGTGCGCCCGTTCGGTTCCCACTCGGCGGGCTCCTGGCACGTAGCGACGATCACTTCTCGCAGCAGGCCGGAGACCGCGATGACCTTGGGTGACGCGCCTACAGAGGCGGCAGCGTCTTCTCGCAGGAAGAGCTCTCGCATGGCGACCGGGCCATCCATGCTCACGGAGTGCAATGCGTGTGCGGGGAGGAAGAGGGCGGTCGTCGGGGGAACGATGTAGCTGGCATCGCAGGTCTCGACACGCATGACGCCCGCGATGGCGTAGAGTAATTGCGCCCTTGCGTGGCTGTGGACGCCAGACGAGACGCCTGAGTGGTAGTCGCAGGAAAAGCCGACGACCGGGCGCGCGGCCGTCTCGAATGCGGGTGTTTCTGCGTGTCCGATTGCCGACAGAACTTGGCCGGTTGTCTTCATTTAATCAGTCTACCTTACGGGTGTTCCGTCGCACAAGTCGGACGATTTCAACCACAAAGGAAACAGACATGAGCACAGGCCTTTTCAAGGAGATCGGATTCATCAGGGCAGATCAGTTGACCATGGGTCCGCAAACGCCGGGTCAGGTCCGCAAAAAGGCGCTCGAGGCCGGAGAGCTATGGGTGGGCCAATGCCACGTCACGGCAATCGATGCGCCGAGCCAGTGGCATCACCACAAGGAGTTCGACAGCGTGATGTTCATGCTGTCGGGCCGAATTCGCGTCGACTTCGGTGAGAACGGCGAGCAGTCGTTCGAGATCGGCAAGGGTGACTATGCCTTCTTCCCTCGCCGTGCGATCCACCGCTGCGAGGTCTTGGAGGGTGGCGACGATGTCCACTACGTGTTCGTTCGCGTGGGGCAGGGCGAAACCGTAATCAATCACCACGGTCCTGGCATGTTCGCCCCCGAAGCGTAACGCCTCGTTGATCGTACCGTTCTTCTGAGCACCCGGTTTCCGACAGCAGCTATTTCCAGCACACCGACCCCTGAAAGAAGCGGAGTTGAGGCACTCCCACGCCCGCCGCTTCCAGGCCCACACCATCGTAGTCCTGGGTTCCGCGAGCTGCCCGAACGCAGCTTGCTGTTCCCGTCAGGAGGAAATAATGAGAGAAGCTGCAATCGATATGGCAACCGCCACGCATCGTGCCTCCACGGCACGCGGCACCATTATTGCCGCGACGCTTGGCAATGTGTTCGAATGTTTTGATCTTTACATCTACGGCATCATGGCAGGAACGATCGCCAAGCTCTATTTTCCGGCGGTCAACGAGACTGCATCGCTGCTATTGTTTCTCGGGACGTTCGGCGTGACGTTCTTCATGCGTCCCCTGGGCGCGGTCTACCTGGGCAATCTCGGCGACAAGCTCGGGCGCAAAAAGGTGATGAGCCTCTCACTACTTTTGATGACGGTCGGGATGCTTGTCATCGCGCTGGCTCCGACGTATGCGTCCATCGGTATCATCGCGCCGATTCTGGTCGTCGGTGGACGGATGCTGCAAGGCTTCTCGGCCGGTGGCGAATACGGCAGCGCCACGGCCTTGCTTGCCGAGCACAATCCGCATCGTCGTGGTTTCATTGCGAGCTGGCAAACCGCGACGCAGGGGCTTGCCATGATGATGGCTTCCGCGTTCGGCGCGTTCCTTACCTGGTCCCTCACGCCCGATCAGTTTCAGGATTGGGGGTGGCGAATTCCGTTCCTGTTCGGTGCGATCCTCGGTCCCATCGGCTTATACATTCGCCGCGCAACCGATGAGTCCGCGGAGTTTTCCGAGGTCAGGCCCGAGAAGCACCCCATGGTCGAGATGCTGAAGCACGAGAAGGCGCGCGTTCTTATATCCGCCGGACTCATCATTCTTGCGACGATCACGATCTGGATGTCGGTGTTCATGCCAACCTATGCAACCAAGCAGTTTCACGTCGATCCGACCAGCGCATTCGTCGGCACGATCGTGACCGGCGGCGTCATCTTCATGGTTGCACCGTTCATCGGTATGTTGTCGGATCGTATCGGTCGAACCAGGACCATGATTCTTGCCGCGTTGGTCGCGTTCCTCTTTGCTCACCCCGCATTCTCGATGCTGCAACGATCGCCGAGCCTGGGAACGCTCATCCTTGTGCAGGGCATGCTCGGCTTGCTCATCGCTTTTTACTTCGGTCCTCTGCCTGCCCTGATGTCAGAGATCTTCCCGGCCCGCATCCGCACTAGCGGACTGTCCCTTAGCTACAACATCGGCGTCACGATCTTCGGTGGATTCGCGCCGTTTGTTCTCACTGGCCTCGGCTCGTTGACAGGCGATCCGCTGTCACCGAGCTACTACGTGATGGTGGGCGCGGCGCTGAGTGGTGCCGCCATTTGGGGAGCGCGGCGTCACCTCCGTCTTCGCTAGCTATCCACTCGCTTGACCGGGGGTCGGGCCGCTGACTGACGACGGCGGAATCATTGCGCCCGATTCTTGGAAAAGAGGAGTCAATTCAACGACAAAGAGCAAGCAGATCAAACGGATAAAAGGATAAAACGATGCGACACGGTGATATTGGAAGTTCGAATGAGACGGTTGGCGTTGCGGTAGTCAACTACAAGATGCCCCGCCTGCACACGACGGCGGAGGTACTCGACAACGCCAGAAAGATCGGCGACATGCTCGTAGGCATGAAGCAGGGTCTGCCGGGAATGGATTTGGTAGTCTTTCCGGAGTACTCGACGCACGGAATCATGTACGACGCGACGGAGATGCTGGATACGGCTTCGGCGATCCCGGGGCCGGAGACCGAGATATTCGCCGCGGCGTGCCGCAAAGCAAATGTGTGGGGCGTATTTTCGCTGACCGGTGAGCGTCACGAAGACCATCCTCGTAAGGTGCCATACAACACTCTGATTTTGATGAACAACCACGGCGAAATCGTGCAGAAATATCGCAAGATCATGCCGTGGACCCCAATTGAGGGCTGGTATCCCGGTGACCGAACCTACGTCTCTGACGGTCCCAAAGGCCTCAAAATCAGCCTCATTATCTGTGATGACGGCAACTACCCGGAAATCTGGCGCGATTGCGCGATGCGTGGAGCCGAACTCGTCGTTCGTTGCCAAGGATATATGTACCCGGCGCGAGACCAGCAGATGATGGTCGCCAGAACCATGGCCTGGATGAACAACTGCTACGTGGCGGTTGCAAATGCCACGGGCTTTGACGGTGTCTATTCGTACTTCGGCGGCTCTTCAGTCATTGGGTTCGACGGACGTACGCTGGGCGAGTGCGGCACGGAAGAAATGGGTATCCAATACGCCGAACTGTCAGTGGGAATAATCCGGGATGCTCGCAGAAATTTACAATCGAACAACCATCTATTCAAGCTTTTGCATCGCGGCTACACCGGCAAGCTCAACTCGGGTGAGGGCGCACACGGCGTCGCCAAGTGCCCATTTGAGTTCTATGAGCGATGGACGAAGGAGCCGGAGCGCACCAGGGAAATGGTGGAGGCACTGACACGCTCGACGATTGGAACTTCCGAGTGCCCCATCCCGGGAATTCCGCATGGGGGCGAGGCATGATGCTTGTGCGGCGGTAGCTACATCTGTAATGAGAGGCGAGTGGCCGACGGATATTGGTTAAGAGGTAGTGCGCAGGTTGCTCATCCTGATGAGCGCTTGCGCCACTAAGATCGGCCCATGCGCGGCGGCCACGCTTCGATCATCGCTTTTCCCTCGACCGATTCCAAGATAGGTCGGTTCGCACATCTCAGGCCAAGTTACGACGCGTCTGCTTGCCATTAGCACTACCCATGGCGCCGTTGTGACACCGTCGCGCGCTGACTTGCTGCGTGCGGCTGGTCGTCAGACAATGATGCCGGCCTCGACGAAGAGTCCTGCGCGGCGCATTGGATGTTACGATCACGGCCTAAAGCGTCCAAGAACTCATACGGGTAGGGGTCGAACATGCTCCGGTCTTTCGGGAAGAGTGCACAAACCCGCCGGCATGCAAGCTGGCTTGCCGTCGCCGCCCTGGCGACCGTAGCTGCATCGCTGGCCGCATGCGGGTCCGATGGCGATAACGAGTCGAATCAGTCCGGTGGTATGGCCTCGTCCGAGCCGGTCCCCAAGGTTACGATCCGCGCCAAGGTTTCCGGCCTGACGGGGCAGGGCCTGGTGCTTCAGAGCCGTCTCGGCGAGACGCTACCGGTGACTGCCGATGGAGAGCTCGCCTTTAGCCAGCAGATTGACGAGGGCACCTCGCCCTCGGTCACAGTCAAGACGCAACCCATTTCGCCCAATCAACAATGCACGGTGGAGGGTGGCAACGCGGCCGCAGCAAACGGCGTTGCTGCCGTCACGGTGGTGTGTTCGACCACCAGCATCAACGTCCGGGGCGCCGTGAGCGGACTCGCAGGGGCCGGGCTGGTCCTGCAGAACAACGCCGGCGACGACCTCGCGGTCAGCAGCAATGGCGCGTTCGTCTTCGCGTTGCCTGTGGCACGGGGCGCGCACTATGGCGTGTCCGTTCGCAAGCAGCCTTCCTTCCCAAACCAGCAGTGCGTTGTCACCGCCGGAACCGGCGTCGCTGCAGACGCCGATGTCACGAGCGTGGCCGTGAGTTGCACGACCCAGGCGTCCCGCTTTGCGTACGTCGGCGACTACAGCGCATCCAGCGTGACGGCTTTCACCCTGGACGCATCCTCGGGTGTGCTGGCCTCGATCGGTACGGTCCCCACACCGTTCACCGCGCCACTCTCCGCGAGCGGTGACCCAAAGAACATGCGGCTGTTCGTCGGTAATGGCAATGTCGGAGGACTCGCCGTCTTTGCGGTGGATCCTGCCACTGGCGGGCTGACCTTGGAACCCGGCTCACCCTATCCGACGGGAACGTCGGTGCAGGCCGTGGCGACCCATCCTAGCGGCAAATCTGTCTACGCCTTGAGCCTGTCCGGCACTATCACGGCGTTCTCGGTCAATGCGCTGACCGGCGCGCTCACGCCGATCGCCGGGTCGCCGTTCGCCGCGGGTGCAGCGCCACGCGCCATGGTGCTGGACCCGACAGGCAAGCGTGCGTACGTGGCCGATACGGGTACGAATTCGCTCTACGCGTTCAACGTCAGCGCGACGGGCGCGCTCGCGCCAGCTGCCGGTTCGCCGTACACGCTCGCGGGGGCGTACAACCTGGTGGTGTACCCGGAAGGGACGTTCCTGTATGTCACGCAGGCGGGCCTCGACACCATTGCGGTGTATGCAATAGACGTAAACAGCGGCGCACTGACGCTGGCTTCACAGTGCCCTTCGGGAGCGGGTCCGCGGGGCATTGCGCTGCACGCCTCCGGCCGCTATTTGTATGTGTCCAACCAGGGCGCCAACACCCTTACCGCCTATGTCATTGACCCTGCGACGGGAAGCCTCAGGGCGGCGACCACCGTTGCGACAGGCGCCCAGCCGATCAATCTGGCCATCGATGAGAGTGGCCAGTTCCTGTATGTCACGAACTCGACTTCGGACGACGTCTACATGTACCGCATTGACCCGTTGACTGGCGCGCCCATCGCAATCGGCGGCGCGCAGCCGGCTGCCGTAAATCCTTTCTCGATCACCATTTTCTGAGCGGCGAGAATCGGGTCGGGCGCCTCATTCGCACGCATGGGAGGCGCCCAAAAATAGTATCCGCGAGCCTCAGAACCTGCATGACCCCAAGGAGAAAGTGCGGACGGGCAGGGGAACTGCGCCACCGGGGCGAGAAAGAAAAGGCCACGCAGGGATAGCGTGGCCTCGAAGGGTTAGGAGCGGAGTTTCCCCCGCAGGACAATTATCGGCGCGGTGCGCGATGAATGGCACCCTCCATTGGTAGGTGCCACGGTGCGAGGTCGTTTCGCTTTGATCCCGTCGGCAAATCGCTTTTCGCTTGGCTACACGGAACCCTGTGGCTCCCACCTATCCCTTCCAGCTCGAATGCCAGAGCGGGACGGGTTGTTTTTCGCGGCGGAATGCGAGCACGTCAAGCAGGCCCGCCCACGTCTTGCTGTAGGGGAAGCTTATTTACCAGCGCATGGCAGATCTGGCGGCGGCGCCAACGCACAAGGGTTTGGCTCTCCCGCAAAAGCGAGAGTAGCTCCAGCGACGTCCGATCATCCCCGCCGCGATTGCGACATGCCCTGATACGCCGGATCTGCTCTCTAATTCGGGATCTGCATTGTGCGAGATGACGATCCACTGCTTCCAGCTGGGCTCGCTCGGGAGAAAGTGCCAACATTCCATCTCCTAATCTGCTGGATACAGTCTACAGGCGGCTCGCTACGACACCGATGCGCAGGCATAGTTTATCGCCTCGAGCCGTGCTTGCGCGGTAACGTTCGCTTTATCTTCTCCGACGCGCGACGGTTGCTTTTCCTCCGCCTCCTGCTAGGTCAGTAACGCAGAGCATCTTTTATGCAGCCGCGATCGTTGTGCGCAATATCGGCGGCCTTTGCCCGTGGCTCACACAGCGATAGGAGGGGTGCGGTGTAGCCGTGTAGTCGTAGCACTTGACGGCTGGCTCGCCTTATCCCGGGTGAAAAGTCATAGCCTAGACCGTAGAGGCTGGGGCATAGGCTTGCGGGATGGGCAGGGGTGGCCCAAGCGACACACGGGGTCCGTCGTCGGAACTGCATGGATATGCAGTATCCGCTGGCTAAGCGGCAAGGTGTAAGAAGCTCCCCGGTTTGTATCCCTCGTCCTGGCCATTCACACCGCCAAATACCCCGGGGCAGGACGCCGGTACGCCAATGCGACCACTGATATCTATGCTAGGAGGCCTAATGGCATTCGTACCGCGACGCAAAGTGCCGCGATTCCATGGTGAGTGGATCGGTCCACAACCGCCATTGCTGTCGCGCACGGGCGAGGGTGATCAAACGGTCTGGGGTTGTACTCAAAGTACTGCCATATCGATCGCTTTTGGCCTCGTAGTCGCCGATAAATGACCAAAAATGATTCGCTTTGGCATCCGCCTGACAAGCGATTGAAAAGTTCCAAACGCCCTTTGAGCAGGACAGAGCAGACCACGTGATGGCGACAATATTCTGACGTGCGGGCGTCGGCTGAACGGGCCAAGACAACTGGTCCGTTCAGCCGGCCGTGGTTCGGCTATAGGTACCCGCAATCAATAGGCAGCCTCGTGCACCTTCCCGAGCTGGGCATCCCGGGCAGACGGGCACAACCTATGAGAAAAGCCCTTGATCAAAGGCTCATCGAGGTGTATTGAGGCTTACGCTTGTCTTGATGGCTCTCGGGGACGCGGTACGAAATTTACGATGGCCCGACTACCCGATTGCGGCCAGCCTCTTTGGCGCTGTAGAGACGTTCATCAGCCAGCTTCAGCACGCTTTCCGGCGTCATGGCGCTGGCGTCTCGAACCGCTATGCCAATGGAAATAGTTAGATATCCAACCTGTGGAACATGGGTGCTGGCGATGGTCTCGCGTACCCGCTCTGCGATGACCGTCGCAGTATCGCGCGATGTATCGGGGAGAATCAAAGTGAACTCCTCGCCGCCGGAGCGGCAGGCAAGGTCGCCAGCCCGCGTGTTCTCCTTGAGGATTTCCGCGACCGTTCTCAAGGCAATGTCACCCGCGTCATGACCATGAGTGTCATTCACTCGCTTGAAATGGTCGATGTCTAGCGCAAGCACCGAATATTGCTGCTCGGTCCTAGAAAGCAAAGTCAGGAGGTCCTCCATTGCCCGGCGATTTGCCAGACCAGTCAATGGATCGCTGTGCGCCTCGCGGCTAAGCCGCCCCAGCTTTTGATGGAGCAACTGCACCCCCGTAAGCATTGCTTGTCGAATGGCCGACGCATCGCGGTACCAGGCGTGAATCCGTCGCAGGTCGTCGGAGGTCTCCGCTGCTGACAATCGGTCGGCAGCTGCGGACAACTGCCGCAAGGGCAAGGAGATCAATGCCGTACCGGCCAATACAAGTCCAAATCCGAGGATTCCAGCCGGAATCATTCCAAGGAGCATGTCCCACATCAGTTTCCCAAGCGGTGCGAGACTACGTTCTCGGCGCTGTTGCACCACTACCGCCCAATTTGCATCAGCGACCTGAGCATATCCAGCCAACATGGGGATGTCGTGGTAGTTCGGAACCTCGGCCGAGCCGCGCTCACCGCGCAGTGCGGCATCTACCGTCAGACTCCAGCCGAGTACTTCGCCAATCCGTTTCGGGTCGGGATGATATAGCAGCCGTCGATTGCCATCGGCGACGAAGGCAAAAGTCCCATCGTGATGAAAGTGGTTACTGATGACGGTGTGAAACGCGCCTTGCTCGACCAGATGCACGGCACCGCCCACCAGGCCGACGAATACGCCGGACTGATCGAAAATCGGTTGCGAGATCAATACGATCAGGTTCCCTGCTCGCGAGACGTACGCCGGACTGACCAATGGACGACGCTCCGTGAGTGCCTTGCGGATGTCTTCGGACGGCAGCGTCGTGCCAACCGTCCCTTTGTCATCAGGATACGTGTGCAATATCTTGCCATTCACATCTAAGATCGCGACGGCATTGAAGTCTGAGTCCTGAGCCTGCAGGCGCAGTGCCTCCTCACGCATTGCCACGGGATCGTCCCATCGCCGGGAGAGAACCAGAGCACTGAATCTCAAGTGATTGTGCGCCGAGCCCAGGAACTCTCCGATGCTCGATGCGACTTTTGCCGCATAGGCTTCGTTGCTCGCGAGCGTCGCACGGATCAAAGCCTCCCGCTGCACGCGATAAGCGACAAAGAGGCTGTTGCTCAGTGTTGCAAGGACTGACAATAAAACGAAAAGGAAAATCAGCCCACGCAAGTCAACCGAAAAAGGCCTAAGTAACTTCATGAGCAACACGCGAAATCGTCCAGTCACTCCAGAAATGCGCGTGAGTCTGGCGAGGCAAGAAGTCGGAGGAGGCTGACCCCGGCACACTGCGGAGTGGCTTGGAAAAATAGGGCGATAAGGGCATATCCGTATCATGCAACGGCTCACTCCAAGGAAGCAAGTCGCATTCGGCTGACTTCGGCCGTGTATGAGCCAGGGAATTACTCCCCGCCGACCGCCCGAGATCACTGAGCAAAGGCAATAGGGCACGTCCACTCCCGCGGAGGGGCAGCACCAATTTCAAGGAGCTTGAACTGGATCACGCTCAAGGAGCATCTGCGCCCAACAGAAAGTAGTGTTCGAGGCGAGCCTCGGACATCGAAGGCCATGACGTCGCGTATCAGGATGCCGGCAGTGTTAGCGGGTGTGACACTGGAATTTCTGTGCGTAGGCCCGGCATTGCAAGCAGCGACCATGGCGCAACCTTCGTCGGAAGCGTTCACATGCCACAGGGGGGCGCATCAGCGCCCCTTTTGTATAGCGATAGTTGCAGCAATTCGTGCGACTGTTCGGTTGCTTGTCAGCCCCAATCTAGCTGAGACCTCATCCGCCGCCACGCCTTTTAGCAGTTGTCGGCGACAGTAGGTATTGCGCAGGATCCGCGGGCCTTTGTCTTCTGCTTTGCATCCAACCGTTGCAAAAGCCTCCCGAACAATGTTGCCGAAGCTCATGTCTGTGATGGGCGTGCCGGCGCGCGTTAGCGTAAAGAGGAGGGCGCCATTGTGGGTGTAGGTACGCCGCAGTTGGAGCCAAGCCTCGAGCGCCGCAACAGCAAAAGGCTCGAGATGGACGGTCCTGGCAGTTTTCGGTGGTCGAGCTGGCACGTGTAGGTAGGGGGGGGATGCCTCCGGGTAAACGTCCCGCAACCGCACTGCGCGGCCCTCGCTGGC
>Ga0209675_1000680_pt1 | contig 23730 bp, 23 predicted proteins | sample AraplaCol_mLB_r2_2_FD_184280 | JGI IMG/M metagenome (GOLD analysis project Ga0209675, IMG submission 184280) | Arabidopsis root microbial communities from North Carolina, USA - plate scrape MF_Col_mLB_r2 (SPAdes) (version 3) | ecosystem: Host-associated > Plants > Roots > Endosphere | place...
GACGTTGACGGCGTCCTGGCCGGTCAGGCTGTCGGCGACCAGCAGCGTTTCATGCGGCTGCACGGCGTCGCGCACCGCAGTCACTTCCTGCATCAGCGCTTCGTCGACATGCAGGCGACCGGCGGTATCCAGCATCAGCACGTCATAGCCGCCGAGCTTGGCGGCCTGCAGGGCACGCTTGGCGATATCGACCGGCATCTGGCCGGCGACGATGGGCAGAACCGGAATGCTGTTCTGCTCGCCGAGAATCTTCAGCTGTTCCTGCGCGGCCGGGCGATAGACGTCGAGCGACGCCATCAGCACCTTCTTGCGCTCTTTATTGATCAGGCGCAGCGCGATCTTCGCAGTGCTGGTGGTCTTGCCCGAACCCTGAAGGCCAACCATCAGCACGGGCACCGGCGGCACGGCGGCCAGGCTGATGCCGGCGCCATCGTCATCGGCATCGCCGCCGCCCAGCATCTCGACGAGATGATCGTGGACGATCTTGATGACCATCTGGCCCGGGGTGACCGAGCGCAGCACGTCCTGGCCAACGGCCTTGGACTTCACATTGTCGATGAAGCTTTTGACGACAGGCAGAGCAACGTCCGCCTCGAGCAGGGCGACGCGGACCTCGCGCAGCGCTTCCGAGACGTCAGACTCCGACAGCGCGCCGCGCTTGCGCAGCCGCTCGAAGACATCGCCCAGTTTGCCGCTCAGAGACTCGAACATGTCGACCCTGAAATTCCTCAACGAAAGGCCACAAGCAAAACGACGCCCGTGCGCGACACTCGCGGACGGACGGCGGTCCTCGGACCGGATTGCTTCCAAAGCTTCAGAAAGCGGGCGGAATAAAGCGGTTCGGGCGCTTTAAGTCAACCCCAAGACCCCGTTCCGGCCGTTACCGCCGGATTTATTCCGGGGGTCCATCTGTGCCTTCCGGCGCGCGGATGGGTGGGATGGGCCCCCGGCCAAGAAGCGCTTCCCCTGGCTCCTGGCTCGGCCCGGGGCGGCGATTTCTTAATTTAATCAATATAAATCAATATCTTACTTAATAAACGCGCGCAGCGTCTGCACCAGGACCCGGGGGTCGAGCGGCTTGACCAGCACGGCATTCATGCCGCTAGCCAGGCATTCCCGGCGCACCTCTTCGCCATCGGCCGCCGTGATGCCAATAATTGGCACTTTTGTGCAGTTTTTCATGCCAGACAGGCGGATTTCCTGGCTTGCCTTGATGCCGTTCAGGCCGGGCATGCGCACATCCATCAGGATCGCGGCCAGGTCCGGGAATTCCACGAACATGTTGATCGCCTCGCGGCCATCGCGGGCGAAGAGCGGCGTGTAGCCCAGCGCGCCCAGCAGCTTCTCGAAGACAGCGCGGCCGACCGTGGCATCGTCGGCGACCAGGATCTTGCGGGTATCGGTCATGGCTTACAGGGAGACCCGGCGCTTCAGTTGTTGTCCTTGGGCAGCTCGGCGCGGATCAGGCCCAGCGGCTGCAGCCAGTCGCGGCCGTTCAGCCGGGCGCCGGTGATCCAGGCGCGCGCCGGTCCCAGCCGGCCGCTCGCCTCCATCTGCACCGGAATCCAGATGTCATAGCCGGCCGGCTGCACCAGCCAGATATAGGTCGGCTGTTCGTCCTTCTCGCTCCATTCGGCGAGGAACTTGCGGTCATAGCCGGCAATCGGCTCGACCTTGCTCTGGCATTTATAGGCCGCGCCGCTATAGGCCGTGCGGTTATGCGGCTTCACCGTATCGGGGCCCAGCGCCGTGTAATGCAGGTTATAGCGCCGCCGCCCGTCATAGATCGCATCCATGCCGCTACAGCTTGGTGCAGCGCCCGGCTTCAACAGCCGCGCCATGATCGCCGTGGTGGGATCCAGCGTGTTGGCCTTCAGCAGGTCTGGCACTTCGTCGCGGTCGTCTTCCGCATTCGGCGGCGAGACTTCCGCAACCGGCAATCCGTCCGCGCCCCAGCTCATGCTGATGGCGCGTTTCGACCAGGTGCCGTCGCTCTGCGTAGTGTAGTAGGTCGGCACATAGCGATCATCGGTGACGCGCGCCCCCGAGGTGCCGGTCATCGTGAAGCGCATGGCAAGGTCGAGGATGCCGGCGGTGCGCAAGGCGGTTTCGGTCTGCAGGCTTTCGGCATCGCGGCGCATGGTCATGCCGATCTCCATGCCTTTCGCGCCCAGCGCATAAAGCGAGAAGGAGATTTCGGCCGAACGCAGCAGCTGCTCGGCATCGGCGGCCGCGCGCGGCGAGGCCACGGTGATGCCCAGACCGGCCGCGAGACCGACGGCAATGGCATATGGCAAAAGCTTGCCCATAGCCTTGAGTCTAGTCCGGAATTACGGTTTTTCGAGGCCCAAATCGATCACGTTTTCACCGGGCATGGCCAATCCGCGGCCATCTTGTCCAGTTCAGGCGAGGATCAGGCGAGCGTGGGCAATTCGCGGTTGGCCGCCAGTTTCAGCCCACGCAGCAGGTCGTTGCCGGTCCGGCCCATATCCGGGCGGGTCTCGGCGCGGCGCAGTGCATACAATGCGTCGATCAGCAGGCCGATCAGGTCGAGATGCTTGGGCTCCGACGGCAGCGCGCGGCGCAGCGCGTCGCTCAGGATAGCCACGCCGTTGGCCATCAGGACCCAGCGGTTCGTCGTACAAGCCTCAGACAAGGCATCGCAGTCCCGCTGGGCATCGCCCAGGAACAGCAGGGCCGAAACCACGTCGCCACGCGCCTTGCCGAAGCGGGCGCGCATCAGGTCGATGCGGGCGGCGATGGCAGCCGGGTCATGCGGCACATGGGCGGGGGCGGGCGTCGCGACCGGAACGCCAGCATCGCGCGGCGCGATCTGCGCCCGGATGGAGTCGAGCCGTTCGGCGCGCGATGATCCGCTCTGCGCTGCGGCCAGGGCCTGCAGCGGGTCGAGGTAGGGAAGATCGTCGTCCCGATTCGCCATGCTTGACCAAGGGATACGAATCCGGGGGAGTCGCTGTCAATACCGTCTACGGACTATGACCGCCTGTGGCGTCGCTTTCCGGGCTTCGCTAAGGTCAATTTCATGTCACCCGCCGCCGCCAGCCCGTCCAAAGCGCCTCGCCGGGCCGTCGACCCGGCCGATCTGGCCCAGCGCCTGCTGGCTGGCGACCGTCGTGCCCTGGCCCGTGCCATCACCTTGGTGGAATCCAGACATGCCGGCGACCAGGCCGCGGCCGAGGCGCTGCTTCAGACCGTGCTGCCCCATACAAGTGCAATGGGGGCCGGCGGCGCGATCCGCATCGGCATCTCCGGTACGCCCGGCGTGGGCAAATCCTCCTTCATCGAACGCTTCGGCCTGTTCCTGACGCACCAGGGCAAGACGGTGGCGGTGCTGGCGGTCGATCCGTCTTCGGCGCTCTCGGGCGGCTCGATCCTGGGCGACAAGACGCGCATGGAACAGCTCGCCCGCGATCCCAAAGCCTTCATCCGGCCTTCGCCCTCGGGCGGTTCGCTCGGCGGCGTGGCGCGGCGCACCCGCGAGGCGATGCTGCTGTGCGAGGCCGCCGGCTTCGATGTCGTGCTGGTGGAAACCGTCGGCGTCGGCCAGTCGGAAACCACGGTGGCCGGCATGGTCGACATGTTCCTGCTGCTGCTGGCGCCCGGCGGTGGCGACGATCTCCAAGGTATTAAACGTGGCATCATGGAATTGGCCGACCTGATCGTGGTCAACAAGGCCGATGGCGATCTTCTTGCTCCCGCACGCCTCGCGGCGGCGGATTACCGCATGGCGCTGCAACTGATGCGGCCGCGCCATCCTGAATGGGTGCCCGAGGTGCAGCTGGTTTCGGCGCTGCTGGGCGAGGGGATCGACGCGGTCTGGGACGCCATTGGCAAATTCCGTAGCGCACTGGAAGAGAGCGGCAGCTTCGCCGCGCAGCGCCGCCACCAGGCCGAGGGCTGGCTGCTGCGCGAGCTGCAGGACGGCCTGCTTGACTGGCTGAAAACCGATCCGGCGATCGCCGATGAACTGCCGCGCCAGCAGAAACTGGTCGCCAGCGGCAAGATCACGCCATCTGCCGCAGCGCGCAAGCTGCTGGGCATGCTGGGACGCTAGAGCTTTTTCATCGCCTTCGTATTGGGCGCATGATCTTCCGGCGTGGCGGCCGGATCGATCCTGTGCGGCAGCCGCTCGCCGTTCAGCGGCAGCGTCTCGCCCAGCCACAGCGCATGCACCAGGTGGTCGTCGTGCGGGTTGTCGGTGTTGGGGTGCACCAGCACGCTCAAGCCGCGCCGATTCAGCATCAGCCACGGCACCAGCATGGCGAACAGCTCGATGCGGAAGGCCAGCTGGTACATGCCGCGCGTATGCGGACCGACAGGCTTGTCGTGCCAGCGGCCGATGCGCAGTACGAACTGCTCGTCGATGCGGTCGCGCAACCAGGCGGCAACCGCGCGTTCGCCGTCATCGGCATAATAGACATGCGCGTGATAGCTGGTGATGGCGGCGGTCGGCCGCGCGGCGTCGCTGCTCTGGGTCATACCGGGAATCTGGTGTCGCCGGAGCGGTCCGGCAAGGGCGTCAGTGTCCCGCCAGCCACAGGCGTGCGATCTGGTGCGCGAGGCTGAGCGGCGGCGGCATCCAGGGTTCGTTCTGCGGATTGTCGGCCGGCGACAGCCGCTGCTTGCCGCGTTCCAGCATGGCGATCATCTCGTCGCGGCTGAACCAGCGCGCATCTTCCAACTCGGTCGGATCGACGGTGATCGTCTCGCTGGTGGCTTCGGCGATGCAGCCGATCATCAAGGAGGAGGGGAACGGCCAGGGCTGCGACACCAGATAGCGCACCGCGCCGGTGCTGATCCCGGATTCCTCCATGATCTCGCGGCGCACGGCCTCTTCCAGGCTTTCGCCCGGTTCCATGAAGCCGGCCAGCGCCGAATACATGCCCGGGATCATGCGGCTCTGCCGCCCCATCAGCACCATGTCGGCACCGGTCTTCGCATCCTTGCGCACCGCCAGCATGATCACGACCGGATCGGTGCGCGGGAAATGCTGCGCGCCGCAGGAGTCGGACGTGCATTTGCGCATGTAGCCGGCATCGCCGGCCTCGGTCCTGGCGCCGCATTGCGCGCAGAAGCCGTGGCGCTGGTGCCAGTCGATCACGCTGCGCGCCTGCGCCAGGATCGCGGCCTCTTCAGGCGCCAGCGCGGCGGCGATGGAACGCACGTCGATGAATTTGGTGGTTTCGCCATGCAGGGCGGCGGTGGTCTCGTCCCTGTCGCCGTCGACGACGAAGTGCGGAATGCCGGCTGGATCGAGGCCGAGGAAGACGCTGGGCAGCGACTCGTGCGCCTTGCCCCAGCCGGCATCCTGCCAGGCGATGCGGGAGGGGCGACCGGTGATGTCGATCAGGGCTTTCAGCTCGCGCAGCACCAGGAAGCGGGCCTCGGGCCGGGCGCGCTGGCCAGCCAGCCAGACGGGATCGCGGCGCGGGTTGCCGGCGCGGTCCAGATGCGATCCGGTGAAACCGATGGGTTTTTGTGTCTTCTCGGGGCTAACCATGCCGAAACGCTGGCATATCCAAGCGCCCCCGTCCATCGCCTGAAAGGGCGCGAATCGGTTTCTCCGCGCCTTGAATTGTCAGGAGTGATGCTTGATATAAGGCCCCGGGAGGTTGGCGGTGGACGAGCGTCTCGCCAACCCGGTCAGATCCGGAAGGAAGCAGCCGTAACGAGTTCCCGTTCGGGTCGTTGTCAGCCTCCCACCTTATCCCCCCGAACGCTTTAATTTTCGGCCCGCGCACGGCATGTTAGGCCCCATGAGTCAGCCGGCGCCCTATCGCGTCCTCGCACGCAAATACCGCCCCAGCAATTTTGCCGAGATGATCGGTCAGGATGCGCTGGTCCGCACCCTCACCAATGCCATCGCCACGGGCCGTATCGCCCAGGCCTTCATCCTCACCGGTGTCCGCGGCGTGGGCAAGACGACGACGGCCCGCATCATCGCCCGTGCGCTGAACTGCACCGGCGCCGATGGAAAAGGCGGCCCGACCATTTCGCCCTGTGGCGTCTGCGACAACTGTAAGGCCATTGCGGAAGACCGGCATCCGGACGTCTTCGAGATGGACGCCGCCTCGCGCACCGGTATCGGCGATATCCGCGAGATCATCGAGGCGGTGCGCTACGCCCCCTCGATGGCGCGCTACAAGATCTACATCATCGACGAAGTGCACATGCTGTCCACGGCGGCCTTCAACGGCCTGCTCAAGACGCTGGAAGAGCCGCCGCCGCATGTGAAATTCGTCTTCGCCACCACCGAAATCCGCAAGGTGCCGGTGACGGTGCTGTCGCGCTGCCAGCGCTTCGATCTGAAGCGCGTCGAGATCGCCGTGCTGAATGCGCATTTCAAGCGCATCGCCGAGGCTGAAGACGCCAGGATCGACGAGGATGCGCTGACGCTGATTTCCCGCGCCGCCGAAGGTTCGGTGCGCGACGGCCTGTCGCTGCTCGACCAGGCGATTGCCCATGGCGCCGGCACCGTGAATGCCGAACTGGTGCGCGACATGCTGGGCCTGGCCGATCGCGGCCAGATTTTCGCGCTGCTCGATCTCCTGCTGCATGGCAAGCTGCCGGAAGCGCTGGAAAACCTGCAGGCGCAATACAGCCTCGGCGCCGATCCGGCCGTGGTGCTGCAGGATATGCTCGACCTCGTGCACTGGCTGACCCGCGTCAAGGTCATCGGCGGTTCGCCCGATGACGTGACGCTGCCGGAAACCCAGCGCGCACGCGGCAAGGACCTCGCTGCCAAGCTGGGCATGCCGGTGCTGGCGCGCAGCTGGCAGATGCTGCTCAAGGGCCTGCAGGAAGTGCGCTCCGCCCCGGTGCCGCTGGCGGCGGCCGAGATGGTGCTGGTGCGCTTTGCCTATGCCGCCGATCTGCCCAATCCGGGCGACCTGGCCAAGGAATGGCGCGACAAGGGTGGTCCGGGTGTGGCACCGCCGTCGCGGCCTGCGCCGAATGGTGGTGGTACAGGCACGTCCGCTGCCGTGGCGACACAGCCGCGTGCGATGGCCGCGCCGCAGGCACAACCGGGAGAGACGGTCGCGCTGGCCGCCATGCCTGGCACTTTCGCCGGCGTGGTCGCGCTGGCCAAGGAAATGCGCGAGGGCATGCTGGCCGGCGAGCTGGTCAACGACGTGCATCTGGTCAGCTTCGAGCCCGGCCGCATCGAGCTGCGGCTCGACAGCGGCGCGCATCACGACCTGCCCGGCCGCCTGATCGAGAAGCTGAAGGCCTGGACCGGCCAGCGCTGGGTGGTCTCTTTAAGCAAGCTGCCGGGCGAGCCGACGCTGGCCGAGCAGGAACAGGCCGAGGACCTGAAGCGCCGCGCCCATGTGCAGGCGCATCCGCTGGTGCAAGCAGTGCTGATCGCCTTCCCGGGCGCCACGCTCGGCGAGGTGCGCGAAGTGACGCCGCCGCAGGTGGAAGAGCCGGCGGAAGAGGCGGCCGAGACCTATGCCACCGATGATATCGATCCGCTCGACGAACTGGATTGAGCGCAGGAGCTAAGCCATGAAAAATCTGGGCAACATGCTGAAGCAGGCGCAGCAGATGCAGGCCAAGATGCAGGAAATGCAGGCCGAGCTGGAGCAGCGCGAAGTGCAGGGCGCGGCCGGCGGCGGCATGGTCACCATCACGCTGAACGGCAAGGGCGACCTGCGCGGCATCAAGATCGATCCGTCGCTGCTGAAGGAAGACGAGCGCGAGGTGCTGGAGGACCTGATCAAGGCCGCCCATGCCGACGCCAAAGGTCGCGCCGACCGCGAGATGGCCGAGCAGATGCAGAAGATGACGGCGGGCATTCCGTTGCCGCCGGGCATGAAGCTGCCCTTCTGAGGATTTAAACGGTGGCCGGTCCGGAAATCGAGCGGCTGATCCAGCTGCTGGCGCGTTTACCCGGTCTGGGGCCGCGCTCGGCCCGACGCGCCGTGCTGCATCTGCTGAAGAAGAAAGACGCATTGATGCTGCCGCTGGCCGCGACCCTGAAAGAGGTCGGCGACGGCGTGCATGCCTGCACCACCTGCGGCAATCTCGACAGCCGCGACCCCTGCGGCATCTGCACGGATCAGCGCCGCGACGAAGCTCTGCTCTGCGTGGTGGAAAGCGTGGCCGATCTCTGGGCGCTGGAACGCGCCGGGGTCTTTCGCGGCCGCTATCATGTGCTGGGCGGCACGCTCTCGGCGCTGGATGGCGTCGGGCCCAGCGACCTCAATGTCGACAGCCTGATCGGCCGCGTGCAGGCCGGCAAGGTGAAGGAAGTCATCATCGCGACCAACGCCACGGTGGAAGGCCAGACCACGGCCCATTACATCACCGACCGGCTCAACAGCCTGAATGTGCAGGTCAGCCGGCTTGCCCACGGCGTGCCGGTCGGCGGCGAGCTCGACTATCTCGACGATGGCACCCTCGGCGCTGCGCTCAAGGCTCGTCGCCTGCTCTGAACTTCCGCTATTCCGGACCTCACGGCCGCGCTAGGCTGGCCGGATGCGGTTCCTGATTCTGGCAGCGCTGCTGTGTATCGGCATGTCCCCGCCGGCGGGCGCGGTGGATGTGCGGCTGGTCTATACCGACCAGGATACGCGGCCCTATCTCACTGGTAGCGGCCAGGAGGTTCCGCCGCGTCCCGGCATGGCGGCGGAACTGGTGCAGCGCTGCGTCGACCGTCTCGGCGGCCGGCTTGTCCTGAACCGCGCCCCGGCCCGCCGCATGGGCGAGGATACCAAGGCTGGGCGCTATGACGGCGTGCTCGGTTTCCGCTATTCACCCGACCGTGCCCGCGACCTGGTCTTTCCGATGCGCGCCGGCCAGCCCGACAGCAGCCGGGCCGCCGCGCGTCTGGCGCATTCCATCTATCGCCGCCAGGGCGAAAACATTGTCTGGGACGGCCGGCAGATTCGCGGCCTGCAATTCCCGATCGCGGTCAGCGCGACGATGCTGGTGTCGCAGTCGCTGCTCGCCCAGGGCTATGACATCGTGCGGATCGAGCGCAGCGGCCAGATGTTCGGCATGCTGGCGCGTGGCCGGGTCGATGCCGTGGTGACGCTGGATGTGATCGGCGACCGCGAGATGGCCATGCAGACGCAGGGGGCGATCGAGAAGCTGTCTCCGCCGGTCCTGGTGGAGGATTTCCACGTGCCGGTTTCGCGGCAGTTCTATGCCGCCAACCGCGATTTCACCGACCAGCTCTGGCGGCTGATCGGCGAGCTGCGCGACGCCACCTATGCCGAACTGACGCCGAAATACGTCTTCTAGATCCTGCCAGTCTTAGCCTCTGAATGTGTCCTTGCGCTTGCGCACCTCGGCGAAGACCGCGACATCGTCGGCGCCAGCCATGTTGAGATGCAGGCGGATATTGTCGCTCATCGGGCGCAGGAAAGGATTGGTCGCCTTTTCCTCTCCCAGCGTGGAGGGCACGGTGGGCTTGCCGGCGGCGCGCAGGTCCTTGATGCGGTGGTAGCGCTGATGCAGCGTCTCGTTGCCGGGTTCCACCGTGACGGCGAAGCGCGCATTGGACTCGGTATATTCATGCGCGCAATACACTCTGGTCGCATCCGGCAGCGCCATCAGCTTGCTTAAAGACGACCACATCTGCGCCGGCGTGCCCTCGAACAGGCGGCCGCAGCCCAATGCAAACAATGTGTCGCCGCAGAACAGGGCCTGGCTGTCGGCGAACCAGTAGGCGATGTGGCCGCGCGTATGGCCGGGCACGTCGAACACCCGCGCGGTCGCCTCGCCCAGATTGACGCCTTCATTCTCGGCCACCGCCACGTCGATGCCAGGGATGCGGTCGGCATCGGCTTCCGGCCCGACGATGGTGCAGCCGGTCGCCTGTTTCAGCGCCTCATTGCCGCCCACATGATCGGGATGATGATGGGTGTTGAAGATATGGGTCAGCGTCCAGCCACGTTTTTTCAGTTCGGCCTGCACTGGTTCATGCACGGCGGGATCGACTACACCGACGGCACCCGAGGCCGGGTCGCGGATCAGGTAGACGTAATTGTCGTTCAGGACGGGAATCTGGACGATATCGAGAGGCATGGTCATCCCTATGAACCGAGACGGGAACAGGTAATATATAGGGCATGCTGCGTCCCGATGTGATCGATCTGCGCGAATTTTATGCCGGCCCGTTGGGGCGGTCGGTGCGCCGTCTGCTGCGCGAGCGGATCCGCCGCTTCTGGCCCAATGTCCAGGGCATGACGGTGTTGGGTTTAGGCTTTGCCACGCCATATTTGCGGATTTTCGAGGGCGAAGCCGAGCGCGTCATCGCCGCGATGCCGGGACCGCAGGGTGTCGTGCGCTGGCCGCGCGGTCTGCCGGGCCGGGTCACGCTGGTGGATGAGGACGATCTGCCGCTGCCCGATGAAAGCGTCGATCGCCTGCTGCTGATGCATGCGGTGGAGAATTCGGAAAACGTGCGCGCGTTCCTGCGTGAGGTCTGGCGTGTGCTGACGCCGCAGGGGCGCCTGCTTGCGGTCGTGCCCAACCGACGGGGTCTCTGGGCGCATATCGAGGCGACGCCGTTCGGCCAGGGCCATCCCTATACGCCGCCGCAGCTGACCCGCCTGATGCGCGATTCACTCTTCTCGCCGACGGCATCGCAGGCAGCGTTGTGGCTGCCGCCGTCGGACCGCGCCTTCGTGATCAAGGCGGTGAATGCCTGGGAGAAGACGGGCGAAATCCTGTGGAACCGCTTCTCCGGCGTGCTGCTGGTGGAAGCCGAGAAGCAGGTCTATGCCGGCATGCCGGTGAAGGCGATGAAGACCAAGAAGCAGTTCTTGCTCAAGCCGAACACGCAGCCGGCCCAGCTCGGTGGCGCGCATCGTACGGCTGACGACGCTTAGCGCCGCCGCAGCAGGTAGACAGCCTGCGCACCAAACCAGTTGGCTGGCGCATTGGTCAGGCGCTTGCCGTGGCCGTCCACCGCGATCCGCTGTTCCACCACGAAACCGTCCTTGGCGCAAAGATCGTCGAAATCGGCGATCGTGCACAGATGGATGTTCTGGGTCTGATACCAGGGATCGTCCAGCGCCGCCGTCATCGGCATCTTGCCGCTGAGCAGCAGCTGCATCCGCACCCGCCAGTAGGCAAAGTTGGGGAAGGAAACGATGGCGCGGTGACCGATGCGCAGCATCTCGTGCAGGACTTTTCTCGGATTGTGGGTGGCCTGCAACGTCAGGCTCAGCACCACATAGTCGAAGGCGGCGTCGGGATAGTCCGGCAGGTCATTGTCGGCATCGCCCTGGATGACGCTCAAGCCGCGCGCGACGCAGGCATTCACGCCGGCCTGGCGGATTTCGATGCCGCGGCCGTCGACGTCCTTCTCGCTGGCCAGATATTCCAGCAGCGCGCCATCGCCGCAGCCGACATCCAGCAGGCGGGTCTTGGGCGCCACCATCTCGGCGATCAGCAGCAGGTCGCGGCGGATATCGCGATGGCCCTTCGCGGGCACGAGCGCCTTGCTTTGCGTATTCATGCGCGGCTCCCGTTCAAGCCGCGCTGTTCGGCGCAGCCATCGATGAAGCCCTGCAGGGTCGAGAACATCTCCGGCTCGTCCAGGAGGAAGGCGTCGTGGCCCTTGTCGGTGTTGATCTCGACGAAGCTGACATTGGCCGCGGCCGCATTCAGGGCGCGCACGATATCCTTGTTCTCCGAGGTCGGGAACAGCCAGTCCGATGTGAACGACACGCCGCAGAAGCGCGTCTTCGAGCCTTGGAACACATTGGCCAGCACGCCGCCGGCCTGGCTGGCCAGGTCGAAATAGTCCATGGCGCGGGTGATGTAGAGATAGGAGTTGGCGTCAAACCGCTCCACGAAGGTCGAGCCCTGGTGCAGCAGGTAGCTTTCCACCTGGAACTCGGTCTCGAAGCCGTAGGTGATGCGTTCGCGGTTCTGCAGGTTGCGGCCGAACTTGCGATGCAAAGCCGCTTCCGACAGGTAGGTGATGTGGGCTGCCATGCGCGCGACGGCCAGGCCGGCGCGCGGGATGGTGTTCAGATCGAAATACCCGCCCTTGCTCCATTCCGGATCGGCATAGATCGCCTGGCGGCCGACCTCGTGGAAGGCGATGTTCTGCGCCGAATGCTTGGCTGCGCAGGCGATCGGCACGGCGGCAAAAACGCGCTCGGGGTAACTGGCCGCCCATTGCAGCACCTGCATGCCGCCCATCGAACCGCCGATCACGCAGAACAGCTGCTGGATGCCGAGATGGTCGATCAGCATCGCCTGGGCATTCACCATGTCGCGGATGGTGATGACCGGGAAGCCGAGGCCGTAGGGCTTGCCGGTGGAGGGATCGATCTCTTTGGGACCGGACGAGCCCATGCAACCGCCGAGCACGTTGCTGCAGATCACGAAAAAGCGATCCGTGTCGATCACCTTGCCGGGGCCGACCATGGTGACCCACCAGCCGGGCTTGCCCGTGATGGGGTTCATGTTGGCCACATGCTGGTCGCCGGTCAGGGCGTGGCAGACCAGCACCGCATTCGACCTGTCGGCATTCAGCTTGCCGTAGGTCGTATAGGCGATCTGGAACGGGCCGAGATCGAGACCGCAGTCCAGTTTCAGCGGCAGGGTTTCACCCAGCGTCACCCGGTGACCGGGGCCGATGGGATCGAGACTATGAATAGGGGGATGAGCGGCACTCATGGCAGGCTGCCGGGATTCCTACAGGGTTTGGAGCGGATCACTGCGGCCCGGCGATAGCCGGTCCGAAGCCCCGGCCGGGACCCTGTCCGGCTTGGGGACCCCGTCCTTACGGACCCCCGGCCCCCCTGTCAACGGCTACTTTGTCACCAGACACTTACCCCCGGGGTCCGGCCTTGCGGGGCGGGCCGGCTGACCCTATGACTACGGAGCTTTTTTAAGGCCCCAGAACCCGTCACATGAGCGATCACATTCCTACCCTGGCCGACCTGCGGCACGAAATCGACGTGCTGGACGACCAGATTCAAGACCTTCTGCGCCGCCGCGCCGAGGCCGTGCAGCGCGTTGCCGGCGCCAAGGCCCGCGAGGGCGCGCCGGGCACGGTGCTGCGCCCGGGCCGCGAGGCCCAGATCCTGCGCCGTCTGGTCGCGCGCCATAAGGGCGGCCTGCCGGCGGCGGCCCTGACCCGCATCTGGCGCGAGATGATCACTGCGCTCTATCACCTGCAGGCGCCGGTGAAAGTGGCGGTGCATACGCCGAACAAGTCGGCCGCGCGCTGGGATCTTGCCCGTGACTATTACGGCTCGACCACGCCGCTGCAGCTCTGCACCACCGCCAGCGCCGCGCTGCGCGCCCTGTCGGGTCAGCCCGGCACGCTGGGCGTCATGGCCCTGCCCGAAGACGGCGAGAAGGAAAGCTGGTGGCCGCTGCTGGCCAGCCGCTCGCCCGAGACCCCGCGCGTGATCGCACGCCTACCCTTCGTGCCCAATCCGAGTGGTCGCTTCGCCGATCTGGGCGCCTATGTGATCGCCAATATCCAGCCCGAGGAATCGGGCGACGACTGCACGCTGGTGGTGCTGCAGTCGCATGAGGCCTCGCCCAGCCTGGCGCGGATTTCCGCCCTGCTGGCCAAGGTGGGGCTGGAGGGCCGCGTGCAGGCCCAGTATCGTCAGGGCGACTATGGCGCCCGCGTGCTGCTGGATGTCACCGGCTTCGTGGCCGCGGATGACCCCCGGCTGGCCACGCTGGTCGATGCCGAATCCGGCATCGCCGATGCGGTGGTGATCGGCGCCTATGCCGTGCCGCTGAGTGAAGACTGATTGCTGATCGTGAAGGAGTGCGTGACGTGACTGCACCGAAGCCGCAACCCGGAATTCTCGACATCGCGCCCTACAAGGGCGGCGAGGCTGCCGTGCCGGGCGTCACCAAGGTGCACAAGCTGTCGTCCAACGAGACGCCGCTCGGCCCCAGCCCGAAGGCCATGGAAGTCTTCAAGGCGATGGCGGGCGAGCTGCATCGCTATCCCGACGGCGCGGTGGAGCAGCTGCGCGACGCCATCGCCGGACATTACGGCGTGCCGGCCGACAACATCGTCTGCTCGAACGGATCGGACGAGATGATCTCGCTGATCTGCGCCGCCTATGTCGGCCCGGGCGACGAGGTGGTCTATTCGCAATACGGCTTCATGATGTATCCGATCGCCACCATGGCGCGCGGCGCAACGCCCGTCGTGGCCAAGGAGAAGGACTTCACCTCCGACGTCGATGCGCTGCTCGCCGCCGTGACGCCGAAGACCAAGGTGGTGTTCCTCACCAATCCGAACAACCCGACCGGCACCTATATCTCGGCCGCCGAACTGCGCCGCCTGCGCGAGGGCCTGCCGGACAGCGTGCTGCTGGTGGTGGACGCGGCCTATGCGGAATATGTCAGCCGTAACGACTATTCCAACGGCATGGAGCTGGTGGCCTCGCGCGACGACACCATGATGCTGCGCACCTTCTCCAAGATCTACGGCCTGGCCGCGTTGCGTCTGGGCTGGGCCTATGCGCCGGCCAATGTCGTCTCTGTGCTGCATCGCGTGCGCGGGCCTTTCAACGTCAATGCCGCGGCCCAGGCCGCCGGCGCCGCCGCGCTGAAAGACACCGCCTGGCTCGACAAGGCGCGCGCCCATAACGACGCTGAACTGGCCCGCGTCACGGCGGCGCTGACCAAGATCGGCATCAAGGTGGTGCCGTCTGTCGCGAATTTCCTGCTGATGCAGTTCCCCAAGGGGGGCGAGCAGGTCAAGGCGGCCGATGCGGCGTTGCGCCAGCGCGGCCTGATCCTGCGTGGCATGACCGGCTACGGCCTGCCCGATTGCCTGCGTCTGTCCATCGGCACGGTGGAAGAGGACGACATGGTGATCGCGGCGCTGACCGATGTCATGAAGGCCTGAAAGCCGTGTTCGACCGCCTCGCCATCATCGGCATCGGCCTGATCGGCTCGTCGATTGCCCGCGCGGTGCGCGAGCAGGGCCTGGCGAAGCATATCGCCATCGCCGATGCCAGCGAGGCGCATCGCAAAGAGGCTGAGGCGCTCGGGCTCGGCGACAGCGTGCATGGCGATGCGGCCGAAGCCGCGAAAGACGCCGATCTGGTGATGCTCTGCGTGCCGCTCGGCGCCAATGCCGCGGTGGCGCGCCATGTCGGTCCGGTGCTTAAAAGCGGCGCCATCGTCTCCGATGTCGGTTCCTGCAAGCAGGCGGTGATCAACGATGTCGCCCCGCATCTGCCCCAGGGCGTGCATCTGGTGCCGGGCCATCCCGTTGCCGGCACCGAACATTCCGGGCCAAAGGCGGGCTTCCCGTCGCTGTTCCAGAACCGCTGGTGCATCCTCACGCCGGAAACCGGCACGAATGCGCAGGCCGTCGAGGTGATGAAGGCTTTCTGGTCGGCCTTTGGCAGCAAGGTCGAGATCATGGAGCCGCGGCATCACGATCTGGTTCTGGCGATCACCAGCCATGTGCCGCATCTGATCGCCTACAACATCGTCGGTACCGCCGACGATCTCGAAGCCGTGACGGAATCGGAAGTGATCAAGTATTCCGCCGGCGGTTTCCGCGACTTCACGCGTATCGCCGCCTCCGATCCCACCATGTGGCGCGACGTCTTCCTGAACAACAAGGACGCGGTGCTGGAAATGCTGGGCCGCTTCACGGAAGACCTGATCGCGCTGCAGCGCTCGATCCGCTGGGGTGAAGGCGAGGAGCTGTTCAATCTCTTCACCCGCACGCGCGCGATCCGACGCGCCATCATCGACGCCGGCCAGGAAACCGCCGCGCCGGATTTCGGCCGCGCTACTGGCTCTGGTAGTTCGGCAGGATCGAAGGAAGGCTGATCAGCCCGATCGGGCCTAAGAACAGCCGGCCGTCCTGGATGGTGAACTGCGCCGGGATGTAGGCCACGTTCTTGGTGTCGCGTTTCGCCAGCGCTACGGCCGCTGTCTTGGCCAGAGCCGCATCCTGGCCGCGCATGCGGCCACCAGCCACCAGCGCATCCACGGCGGCTTCCATGCCGCGCAGCTCGCCGCTCATCGCGCCCAGCGGGCGGAACTGCTTGTCCAGGCTGACAGTGCCGTCGCCGTCCAGTTTCAGCTCACCCCACTGCACCGCGATGGTCTGCAGGTCAATCACGCCGCCGCCGTCGCGCCACGAGCCGAGCAGCTCTTCCGGCGTGCGGCCGAAGGCGGCGCCGCGCGCATTGCCGATCAGCTTGAACTGCGCGATCTGGTTGCCCAGCGGTCCGCCCATGCCAGCCGGCAATATAAGAGTCTCGGCCTGCAGAGCCAGGTCGGTGCTCGGCGGCACGTTGCCGGTACGGCGCGCATGCAGCAGCAGTTTGGCCGCACTCACCGGACCGTCCGGCAGGGCGGTTCCGGCCAGCGCCGGCTTGGTGAAGTCGGCGGCGATGCGCAGCCAGTTGCCGGCGCCGTCCAGCACCAGGCTGGCGCGGCCATTCTCGGCGGTCATGGCGAGGCGACGTTCGGCTGACGCATCGGCGCGCCAGCTCACCGCCTGTTCGCGGCCCAGCTCGAAGATCACGTGATGCATGTCCCAGAGCTGCAGATGCGCGGTGACCTCCTCGGCCTCCAGCTTCAGGCCGAGCGGATGCTGCGGGTCCTGCCAGCGTGGCTTGGTGAAGGTGACCGACAGGCGGTAAGGGAAGCCCCAGAGCCGGCGGCTGTCATAGCCGGCATCGCGGCCCTGGCGTTTCTGGGTCTCGACCCAGCCATCGGCCTCGGCGGCCACCTGGTCGATCAGATGCGACCACAGCACATAATAGCCAAGCAGGGCGCCGGCGATCAGGCCGGCCAGGACGAAATAGCGCATGGCTGCTGATATAGCAGGCCGGCGCGGCCCAATACAGAGGCAGCCTTGCCATCGCCGGTCAATCATAGAATAGTGCCGAAAACAGCCTCCTTGTCCGTCGCCATGTCCTCAGCCGTTTCCGCCGTGTCGCGCCCCTCGCATACCCTGGCCCTGGCCGCGATGCCCGGCCTGTTCGTGCTGCTATGGTCGACCGGCTTCATCGGCGCCAAGCTCGGCCTGCCGTATGCCGAGCCAATGAGCTTCCTGGTGCTGCGCTTCGCCATCGTCACCGTGCTGCTCTGCATCTTCGCCGCGCTCACCAATGCGCCCTGGCCGAAAAGCTGGGGCGAGGCCGGGCATATCGCAGTGGCGGGGCTGTTGCTGCAGGCCGTCTATCTCGGCGGCGTCTTCGCTTCGATCTTCCATGGCGTGCCGGCCGGCATCTCGGCGCTGATCGTCGGCATCCAGCCGCTGCTCGTGGCCGCTGCCGCAGGCCCGGTCCTGGGCGAGACGGTGACGAAGCGGCAGTGGCTCGGCTTAGGCCTGGGCCTGAGTGGCGTCGTGCTGGTGGTCTGGACCAAGCTGGACCTCGGCATCGGCACGGCCTGGGGCTATGCGCTGTCGGTGATCGCGCTGTTCGGCATCACCATCGGCACGCTGTACCAGAAGAAATTCTGCCCGCGCCTCGACCTGCGCTCGGGCACAGCGATCCAGTTCGCCGCCACCACGGTGATGCTGGTGCCGTTCGCCCTGCTGTTCGAGACCCGGCAGATCACCTGGAGCGGCGAATTCCTCTTCGCGCTCGGCTGGCTCTGCATCGTGCTGTCGCTCGGCGCCATCACGCTCTTGTTCATCCTCATCAAGCGCGGCGCAGCCTCCACGGTCTCCAGCCTGTTCTTCCTGGTGCCGCCCTGTACGGCGCTGGTCGCTTTCTTCCTGTTCGGCGAAACGCTGAGCATGGCCGCGCTGATCGGCATGGCGGTCACCATGCTGGGCGTCGCGCTGGTGAACAAGAAATAATGGCGCCCCGCAAACATATCCCCTTCGACTTCGAGGAGCCGCTGCCCGGCGAGGAAGCGCCGCCGTTTCCCCAGATCGCGCCCGAACGTGGGCAGCCTTTATGGGTCTTCGGCTATGGCTCGCTGATGTGGGATCCGGGCTTTTCCTTCACTAAACAGATGACGGCCAAGCTCTGGGGCTATCATCGCGGCTTCTGCGTCTGGTCGCATCGCTATCGCGGCACGCCGGAAAAGCCCGGCCTGGTGCTCGGCCTGATGCCGGGCGGCTCCTGCACGGGCAAGGCTTTCCGGGTCAAGCGCGGCGACGAGGCGGCGGTGATCGATTATCTCTATCGCCGCGAGATGGTGACGGGCGTCTACCGCCCGGGCTTCCATAACGCGCTGATGGAGAATGGCGAGCGCATGAAGGTGCTGGCCTTCGTCGCCGATCCGCATCACAAGCAGTATGCGGGATATTTGAGCGAGCCGCAGGTGATCGACACGATCGCCACCTGCAAGGGCGCGCGCGGGCCGAATGCGGCGTATCTCGCGAATACCGTGCAGCATCTCGACGAGCTCGGCATCGCCGACGGTCCGCTGCACCACCTGCTGGCGGAAGTGAAAAAGCGCTGCCCGGGGATTTGATCCGACATTCGAAGGAGTAAGCCATGGATATGGTGCGTCTCGGACAGACCGGCGTGAAGGTCTCCAAACTCTGCCTCGGCTGCATGACCTATGGTGACACCAAGTGGCGAAGCTGGGTGCTGCCTGAAGCCGACAGCGAGCCCTTCTTCCGCCGCGCGGTAGAGGCTGGGATCAATTTCTTCGACACGGCGGATGTCTATTCGCTCGGCGTGAGCGAGGAGATCACGGGACGCATGCTGAAAAAATATGCCAGACGCGACGAGATCGTGGTCGCCACCAAGGTCTACAATCCGATGGGGCCGCATCCGAACCAGCGCGGCCTGTCGCGCAAGCATATCCTGCAGGGCATCGACGACAGCCTGCGCCGGCTGGGCATGGACTATGTCGATCTCTACCAGATTCACCGCTACGACGCCGAGACGCCGATAGAGGAAACGCTGGAGGCGCTCAACGACGTGGTGAAGGCCGGCAAGGTGCGCTATATCGGCGCCTCGTCCATGTTCGCCTGGCAGTTTGCCGACGCCCTGCATCGCCAGAAACAGAATGGCTGGGCGAAATTCGTCACCATGCAGAACCACTACAACCTGATCTACCGCGAGGAGGAGCGCGAGATGCTGCCGCTGTGCAAGGCGATGGGCATTGGCGTGATCCCGTGGTCGCCGCTGGCACGCGGCTTCCTGGCTGGTGGCCGCGTGAAGCAGGGCTGGGGCGAGACCGAACGCGCCAAGACCGACGACATCGCCCAGCGCATGTATTACCAGCCCGGCGATTTCACGATTGCTGAAAGAGTCTCTTCGCTTGCAGAAGCCCGCGGCATCAAGCCGGCACAGATGGCGCTGGCCTGGATCCTGTCAAAGCCCGTCGTCACCGCGCCGATCATCGGCGCCAGCAAGATGTACCAGCTTGACGACGCGCTCGGCGCGCTGGATGTGACGCTGACCGAAGACGAGATCAGGGCGCTGGAGGAGCCCTATCAGCCGCATCCGGTGCTGGGGCATAGCTGAGGCCGGCTTACGTCTTGTAGCTGTCGCGCAGCTCGCGCTTCAGCACCTTGCCAATCGCGCTGCGCGGCAGCACATCGGTGAAGCGGATGGCAGAGATGCGCTGCATCTTGCCCAGTTTCGCATTGACCCAGGCGAGCAGCGCCTCGACCGTCTCGACTGCGCCGGGCTGTTTCACCACGAAGGCCACCGGCGTCTCGCCCCAGGCCTCGCTCGGCACGCCGACCACGGCGACGTCGAACACCGCCTCATGCTGCTTCAGCACCGCTTCCAGGTCGCTGGGATAGATGTTGAAACCGCCGGAAATGATCATGTCCTTGCGGCGATCCATCAGCTGCAGGAAGCCGTCTTCGTCGAAGCGGCCGAGATCGCCGGTGCGGATGAAGCGCCGGCCGGTCTCGTCGAACCATTCGGCTTCCGCCGTCTTGGCCGGCTGCTTGTGGTAATGGATCATGGTGGCGCCGGAATGGCCCACCACCTCGCCGATCTCGCCGGGCGCGACCGGCTTGCCGTCCTCGCCAATGAGACGAATGTCATGCCCCTCGGCCGGCTTGCCCACGGTATGCAGCTTGTCGGGGTGGTCATGCGCCAGCAGCACGCAGGTGCCGCCGCCCTCGGTCATGCCATAGAATTCCAGCAGCTTGCCGGGCCAGCGTTTCAGGATGTCGGCCTTCAGCTCGGCGGCAAAGGGCGCGCTGGTGCAGAACTTGGCGCGGAAGGCGCTCAGATCGTATCTGTCGAAATCCGGATGCGCCATGATGCGCCGGTACTGCACCGGCACTAGCATGGTGTGGCTGACGCGATGGGCCTGCGCCAGCTCCAGGTATTGCATCACGTCGAATTTCGGCATCAGCACCACGGTGCCGCCACCGGCAAAGGTCGGAAACAGGCTGACCAGCGTGGTGTTGGAATAAAGCGGCGTGGACAGCAGTGTCACCGAGGCGCGGTCGTAGCCATAGCTCGGCGCGCGCAGCATGTGCAGCCAGCGCATGCCATGCGACTGCACGATGCCCTTGGGCGTGCCGGTCGTGCCCGAGGAATAGATGATGTTGAACGGCATCTCCGGCGTGATCGCCACGTCCTTGGGTGCCGAGCCGGCGGGTGCCAGCCACTGTTCGAATTCCGGCGTATCCAGGCGGATGCGGCGCGGCAGCTGGCCCAGCACGTCTTTCAGGGCCTTTTCATTCTCTTCGTCGAGGAACAGATGCGCGGCGTCCGAGTCCTGCACCATGCTGACGATCTGTTCGGGCAGGGATGACGGTGCCAGCGGCGCGACGGCCAGGCCGGCGCGCAACCCGCCGAGGAAAACGGTGACATAGTCGCAGCGCGAATAGCTCACGACGCTGATGGCCTTGGTGGCACCGTCGCGCTGCAGCGCCGCTGCCACGCGATCCGCGCGGCGGTCGAGTTCGCCATAGGTCAGGCTGCCCTGCGGATCGATCACCGCCGGATGGTCGGGCCGCTCGGCGGCATGGGCGCGCACCAGATCGGACAGGGTGGTGAAATCGGCGGCCAGCAGCTCTCCCACGCGACTCATGCTTACAACTCCATACCGATGATGGCGCTCAGATCCCGCAACGCCTGCTCCGGGTCGGTCACCTTGATGGTGCGCATGCCCATGGCGGCGGCGGGTTTCAGGTTGATGCCGAGATCGTCGAGGAAGACGGCCTCGCTCGGCTTGATGCCCAGCAGCTCGCAGGCGCGGCTGTAGAAGGCCGGTTCGGGTTTCCGTACACCCACCTTGCTGCTCTCCACCACGACCTCGAACAGCCCGATCACCTCGGCCACGGCTTTCGCCTTGTCGGGCGAGCGGCTCATGGACGGGCCATGGCCATGCGGCATGTTGTTGGTCAGGCAGGCGATGCGGTAGCGCGTCTTCACTTTCTTCAAGGCTTCGACCATGCGCGGGCGCACGTCGCCCGAAATCAGCGCCAGCACATCGCCGCCATGCACGGCATGGCCCAGGGTCGTACTCTCGGTCAGGAACATCTCGCCAAAGCGCGCGGCATCGACCTCGCCGCGCTCGAAACAGGCCCAGGCATTGCCGTGCGGATTGGTGGCGTTGACCTGGCGCAGGAAGTCGCGCGGCAGGCCGCGCTCGTCCTCGAAGCGGCGAAAGGCATCGAAGGGCGAGGTCATGATCACCCCGCCGAAATCCCACAGGACGGCTTTGATTTGTTGGTCGGCGCTCATTGGCGTGACGTAAGGCGTTTCCCTAGCGGCAACGCCTTACGTGTGCGTAAAGCCCTGCCTTATCCGCACTTACTATAGCCGCAGGAGGTGCAGGTGTCGCAACCCTCGGACTTGATCAGGCCGGGCTGGCCGCATTTCGGGCACTGGCGCAGGCCTGACAGCGGCTTCGGCGTCTCGGCATTGGCGGCCAGCGCCAGCACGGCTTTTTCCTCATGCTGGGCATTGGGGTCGGCCATGAAGCCGATCTTGATCAGATGCTGCTCGATCACGCCGCCGATCGCGGCCAGCAGCGATGGCACGTAACGGCCGCCCATCCAGTGGCCGCCGCGCGGATCGAACACCGCCTTCAGCTCGTCGACCACGAAGCTGACATCGCCGCCGCGACGGAACACGGCCGAGATCATGCGGGTCAGCGCCACGGTCCAGGCGTAATGCTCGGTATTCTTGGAGTTGATGAACACCTCGAAGGGCCGCAGGCGGCCATCCTGCAGGATGTCGTTCAGCGTGATGTACATCGCGTGTTCGGAATCCGGCCAGGTGATCTTGTAGGTGCTGCCGGGCAGCGCCTCGGGGCGGTCCAGCGGCTTGGTCATGTAGATGACGCCGCCGGCGGCCAGCGGGTCGCGCGGCTTGATGGTCTGGATCGTCTTAGGCGCAGGCTGCAGCGGCAGTTCGGCCTGCTGCTCGGCCGGCGCGGCGGCCTTCTTCTCGTCCTTCTTCACGGTCAGCACCGAGCCGGTGATGTCGTTCGGACGATAGGTGGTGCAGCCCTTGCAGCCCTGCTCATAGGCCATCAGGTAGACGTCCTTGAAGGTCTCGAAATCGATGTCCTCAGGCACGTTGATGGTCTTGGAGATCGAGCTGTCGATATATTTCTGCACGGCGGCCTGCACGCGCACATGGTCGGCGGGCGCCAGGCTCTGCGCATCCACGAAAGCTTCGGTCAGCGGGATATTCTCGCCCTTGATTTGGCGATAGAGGCGATAGGCGTAATCGCTCACCTCTTCCTGGCGGCGGGTGCCGTCGGGCATCAGCACGCTGCGGGTATAGGTGAAGCTGAAGACCGGCTCCAGGCCGGACGAGATATTGTCGGCGAACAGCGAGATCGTGCCGGTCGGGGCGATCGAGGTCAGCAGCGCGTTGCGGATGCCGTGCTGCGCGATGGCATCCTGCACATCCTGATCCAGCTCGCGGATGCTGATCCCGGCGAGATACTGCTCGCGGTCGAACAGCGGGAAGGGGCCTTTCTCCTTGGCGAGGTCGACCGAGGCGAGATAGGCGGCGCGCTGCAGGCGCTTCATCCAGGTCTCGATCAGTTCGACCGACTTGGCCGAGCCGTAGCGCGCGCCGACCATGATCAGCGCATCGGCCAGGCCGGTGACGCCGAGCCCGATGCGGCGCTTGTTGCGCGCCTCGGCGGCCTGCTGCTCCAGCGGGAAATTCGAGACGTCGATGGTGTTGTCCATCATCCGCACGGCGCGGCGGGTCAGGTCGTCGAGCAGGTCGAGATCGAGCGTGGCATCCGTCTCGAACGGGTTCTGCACCAGCCGGGCGAGGTTGATCGAGCCGAGGAGGCAGGCGCCGTAGGGCGGCAGCGGCTGCTCGCCGCAGGGGTTGGTGGCGCTGATCGTCTCGCAGTAATGCAGGTTGTTGCGATTGTTGATGCGGTCGATGAAGATCACGCCGGGCTCGGCGAAGGCATAGGTCGCCCGCATGATCTTGTCCCACAGCTCCCGCGCATTCACGGTGCGGTAGGCCGTGCCGTCGAAGGTCAGTTCCCAGGGCAGGTTCTGCTTCACGGCCGCCATGAAGGCATCCGTCACCAGCACCGAGAGATTGAACATGCGCAGGCGGTTGGCCTCGCGCTTGGCTTCGATGAAAGCCTCGATATCGGGGTGGTCGCAACGCAGCGTCGCCATCATGGCGCCGCGCCGGCTGCCGGCCGACATGATGGTGCGGCACATCGCGTCCCACACATCCATGAACGACAGCGGCCCCGAGGCATCGGCGCCGACGCCTTTCACCGGCGCGCCGCGCGGGCGGATGGTCGAGAAGTCATAGCCGATGCCGCCGCCCTGCTGCATGGTCAGCGCGGCTTCCTTCA
>Ga0209675_1000682_pt1 | contig 23696 bp, 24 predicted proteins | sample AraplaCol_mLB_r2_2_FD_184280 | JGI IMG/M metagenome (GOLD analysis project Ga0209675, IMG submission 184280) | Arabidopsis root microbial communities from North Carolina, USA - plate scrape MF_Col_mLB_r2 (SPAdes) (version 3) | ecosystem: Host-associated > Plants > Roots > Endosphere | place...
GCAGGCCGGCTTCGGCGAGTATCTGGCGCAGATGCAGGGCGGCATCAGCATGAGCCAGGTGGAAATCATCCGGCTTTCCGATCTGGGCGTGACCCTGGAAGCCCAGCAGACGTTTTCCGCCAGCAAGGATGTCGCGACCCTGGTCAAACGTGGCAACACCACGGCCGTACGCAGCCGCATCGCCGAGTTGATCAAGGACGGTCTGGATACCGGCGATTTCGGCGAGCTGGGCCTCGACGAGACCATGGCCATGGTACGCGAGCAGTTCCGCCGCTTCGGCGAGGACAAGGTCATCCCCTTTGCCCATGACTGGCATCGCAAGGATGAGTTCATTCCGATGAGCGTGGTGGAGGAGATGGCCGAACTCGGCGTCTTCGGCCTGACCATCCCGGAGGAATACGGCGGCCACGGCCTGGGCAAGACCGCGATGTGCGTGGTCTCGGAGGAACTAAGCCGCTGCTATATCGGCGTCGGCAGCCTCGGTACCCGCGCCGAGATCGCCGCTGAACTGATCCTGCGCGGCGGCACCGAAGAGCAGAAGAAGAAGTGGCTGCCCAAGCTGGCGTCCGGTGAGACCTTGCCCACCGCCGTCTTCACCGAGCCCAATACCGGCTCCGACCTCGGGTCCTTGCGCACCCGCGCAGTAAAAGACGGCGATGTCTACAAGGTGACCGGCAACAAGACCTGGATCACCCACGCCGCCCGCACCGACCTGATGACCCTGCTGGTGCGCACCGATCCGAACGAGAAGAGCTACAAGGGCCTCTCGATGTTCCTGGCCGAGAAGCCGCGCGGCGACGACGCCAACCCCTTCCCTGCCCAGGGCATGACCGGCGGCGAGATCGAGGTGCTGGGCTATCGCGGCATGAAGGAATACGAGATCGGCTTCGACGGCTTCGAGGTAAAGGCCGAGAACCTGCTGGGCCAGCGCGAGGGCCAGGGCTTTAAGCAGCTGATGGAAACCTTCGAATCCGCGCGCATCCAGACCGGCGCCCGGGCTTTGGGCGTTGCGCAATGCGCGCTGGAGCTGGGCCTGAAATACGCCAACGAGCGCATCCAGTTCGGCAAGCCGATCTACAGCTTCCCGCGCGTGCATGGCAAGATCGCCTGGATGGCAGTCGAGACCATGCTGGCGCGGCAGCTTTGCTATTTCGCTGCCCGCGAGAAGGACCAGGGCCGCCGCTGCGATCTGGAGGCCGGCATGGCCAAGCTGCTGGCGGCGCGTATCGCCTGGGCCAATGCCGACAACGCCCTGCAGGTGCATGGTGGCAACGGCTATGCCGAGGAATATCCGATCAGCCGCGTGCTGTGCGACGCGCGCATCCTCAACATCTTCGAGGGTGCCGCCGAAATCCAGGCGCAGGTGATCGCCCGCCGCCTGCTGGAACAGCGCAATAGCTGATTCCTGGGGCTGATCAGGCCGTGAAGCCCATATCGGTCGGGTTGCTGCCGCAGACCAGCACGGCAACCTTTTCGCCAGTCTTGGGCTGATACCGCCCCGAGAGCAAAGCGGCAAACGCCGCCGCGCCACCGGGCTCGGCCACCAGCCGCAGCTTGTCCCACAGCGCGATCTGCGCGGCGCGGATTGCCTCGTCCGTCACCAGCACGGACTCGGCAACATTTTTCTGCGCGATCGGGAACATCAGGCCGCCGATCATCTTGGGGGCGAGTGAGTCCGCCGCGATGCCGCCGGCCGGCGCCTCGACTGGTTTTCCTGCTTTCAGTGCCATGTTCAGCGTCGGCGCCTGCTCGGGCTCCACCGCGACGACCTTCACCTTGCCGCCATACCACGCGGAAATCCCGCCGATCAGGCCGCCGCCGCCGACGGCCACCAGCAACGTATCGATATCCGGCGCCTGCTCTTCCAACTCCAGTCCGACGCCGCCCTGGCCCAGCAGCGTCTCGGCCTGGTCATAGGCATGTACGGCCAGCGCACCGCTCTGCGCCAGCCACTGCTCCGACGCCGCCAGCGCATCGGCATAGCGGTCGCCGCCCACGACAAGATCGGCGCCATAGCTTTTGATGCGGGCGATCTTCATCGGTGCAGCGATGCTGGGCACGAAAATCTTGGCCGGTTTCTTCAGCACCATCGCGGCATAGGCGACGGCGGCGCCATGATTGCCACCCGAGGCCGCCACCACGCCGGCGGCAGGTACCGCGCGGCGCAGCAGGTTGGCGAAAGCGCCGCGCGCCTTGAAGGAACCGGAATGCTGAAGCAGCTCCAGCTTGAGGAGAATCTCGGGCAAGGCGAGGCCGAAATCCGATCCCGCCACCGTCATCACCGGCGTGCGCCGGACATAAGGCGCAACCAGGCGGGCGGTTTCGGCAATGGCGGTACGGTCGATCTGCATGGCGCATATCCGGAAAGAAGCTATCCGGATTTTATAGCGAAGCCGCGGCGCGCAGCCTAGGGCTGCCCGGCCTGCCCATCCAGCAGGTGCAGAATGGTGTGCATCGCCTCCAGCAGGCGTTCCAGCTCCTCGTCGCCCAAGCCCTGCAGCAGGACGGAAATCTCGCGACTGACCGCGTGATCCAGCGGCGCCAGCGCTGCCCGGCCGGCCGGAGTCAGCTGCAGGCGGAATTTGCGGCGATCATCCAGACTCAATTCGCGCTGCAGCAATCCTTTCAGCCAGAAGCGCTGCAGGATCCGGCTGAGATAGCCGGCATCGAGGCCGAGCCGTCGTCCCACCTCGCCTGCCGTCGCGGCCGGCTCCTGCGCCAATTCGAACAGCACGCGGATTTCGGCTGCTGAGAATTCCCGATGTGCCAGCCGCTCCTCCACCGCGCCAATGCGGCGGGCGTAGACGCGGTTGAACCCGCGAATGACAGCGACCTGCTCGGACAGTCCCTGCCCGCTCATGGCTGCCTACGCATCACGCGGCCGGGCAACACCGCGAGCGCGAAACCGGCGAGAATCAGCACGATCCCGACGATATGGAAATCGCGCACCGGTTCGGCCAGCAGAATGAAGGCCAGCAGCGCCGTGAAGACGGCGACCAGATGGAAGGACACGCCGGTCACCACCGGACCCAGCGTGGCCACGCAGCGGTTCCACAGAATGAAAGCCAGCAGCGAAGCGAAGACGCCAATATAGATCACCGCGCCCAGCGATGCTGCATCGCGCGGCAGCACGGCGCCCTGTGCCAGTTCCCAGATCCAGAACGGCAGCAGCACCGCCAGGCCGGCGGTCATCGTCGCCGCCAGGAAAACCAGGGGTGCAAGCGCCGGATCGCGTCGCCGCAGCAGCACCGAGTAGAGGGCGTAATTGAGCACGGCCAGCAGCACCAGCAGATCGGCGGACTCCAGTCGCAGCCCAAGCAATGCTGACATGTCGCCACGCACCGTGATCCAGATCGCGCCGCAGAAGGAGACCGCGATCCCCGCCATGGCGCGTGCCGGCACGCGCTCGCCATCCAGCATGAAGGCCGCCAGCGGCACCATCAGCGGCAGGGTCGAATTGAGGATCGCGACATTGGCCGCCGGCACCGTATGCAGCGCGACATAGGCCAGCGCATTGTAGCCCGCGATGCCGAAGCCACCGCAGAGCAGCACCAGCCATCTCTGTCGCCACAGCAGCACGCGCTGGTGCCACAGGCCCCGTGCTGCAAACGGCAGCAACAGCAGCAGCGCGACCAGCCAGCGCCCCACCGCCAGCGAAACCGGCGGCCAGACATCGGCCATGCCGCGCCCGATCACCAGATTGCCGGCCCAGAAGACCGGCGGCAGCCAGAGCAGCAGATAAGGCCGCCGCCAGAGGGAATGCAGCCAGCTGTTCATCGCTCAGTCCTGATCGAGGCCGATTCGGATCCGCCGGTTGTGCCGCCCCTTGTTCTCGATCTTCAGGATGCGCACCGGCCGCGACGCACCCGTCGAGGCCAGATGCGTGCCGCCACAGGCCTGCCGGTCGAGACCGGCGATCTCGATCACACGGATCAGGCCATCGCTGGTTGGCGGCGGCGCCACCGAGCGCGAACGCAGCAGTCCCTTTTCCTCATAGGCCTGGTCGAGATCGAGATAGGTCTCGCGCACCGGCAGGTCCTGGCGGATGGCGTCGTTGAGCGCCGGCTCTAGCGCCCGCAGCCGGTCGTTGTCGGCATCGGGCAGATCGAAGTCGATCCGCGCCGTGCCATCGGCATTCATCTGCACGCCGGTCACCAGCGCGCCGTCGAAGGCTTGGAAGACCAGCGCATTGAGAATATGCAGGTCGGTATGCAGCTCGCGCATCATCTGACGGAAGGCCGGATCAACCACCGCCTCCACCGGTCCGGAAATCTCGACCTGGTCTTTCAAGGTCAGCCAGAGGCGGCCGTTCACGCTTTCAAAACCCTCGATCTCGTTCTCGCCGCCGGACCAGCGCAGCACCCCACGATCCGGCAGCTGTCCGCCGCCGCCGGGATAGAAAGGATCGAGGCCAAGCCGGACGGCGCCCGGCCGCGCCTCCAGCACATGGGTGGAAACCTGACGCAACTCCGGCTGCTCGTGACACAGATATCTGGACATCATTCCTCCTGAACCGGAGGAATCATGCCGATCTGGCGCGACGGATTATTGGCGAAAATTGCAAAACGGGCCGCTCAGGCGGCCAGCGCCGCCACATACTGGCGCGGGGTGATCCCGTAGACGCGCTTGAAATGCTTGTTGAGCGCGCTCTGGTCGAAAAAGCCGGCCGCCAGTGCCGCTTCGGCAATCGGCTTGCGGGCCTGCAGCGCCACGGCGGCCGCCTGCAGGCGGATCTGTACCAGATAGGCATGCGGGGTCATCCCGGTGACGCGGCGGAACAGCCGGATCAGCTGGAAGGGCGTGAGGCCGACGGGATCGGCCAGGTCCTGCAGCACCAAGCGGTCGCCATGGCGCTCGCGCAGCACCGGCAGCAGCCGGCGGAACAGCATCCGGTCTTCGGGATCGGTGTCCATCTCATGGCGCAGGCTGCTGTAGCGCCGCAGCAGCAGGCCGAAACTCTCAGTCAGCAGTTCCTGCCGCTGCAGGGCGTCGCCGTCACTTTCCAGTGCCCCGTGCAGGCGGGCGAAAGCCGCGATCAGTCCGGCATCGCCATACAGGTTGTGCAGGAAATAGGGTGCCGCCTGCACCCCGACCGCCGCGCCGATCGCCGCGATGGCCGCCGCGTCCAGATATAAGGAGCGGTAGCGCCAGCGCCGGCTGCGCCCCATCCGGCCGGAATGGGGCTCGTCCGGATTGAACACCAGCAGGACATTCTCCCGGGCCTCGTCGGTATGACCGCGGCTGGTGAATTCCGCGCCCCCGGCTTCGGTCACGGCAATCACCAAGGCGTCATGGCTGTGCGGGGCATAGTCATGGGCGGTGAAGTCGGCATGCAGCAGACTCAGTCCCGGCATGCTGCGGGACAGCCAGAAACGGGCGGAATTATGCGGATCGGTCCGGGCCATGGCCTGCTGTCACAATTACCGGGTCAGGATAGGAGCCGGCCGCACCGCCGGCCAGCAGTTTATTAACCCTACCGCGACCGATTGCCGCGTAACCACCCCCGCCGGCGGACTGGCGCTTGGCCCTGCCAGGCCGGACGCTATATCCTCAGGCCATGCAGAATATCGTCCATTTCCTGATACCGGCTTTCGCGGTTGCCACCTTCCTGGTGCTCTGCGTGGGCCTGTTCGCCCTGTTCCGCGGCGGACGGTTCAACCGTTCCTATTCGAACCTGCTGATGCGCTGGCGCATCCTGCTCCAGTTCATCGCCATCATCCTGATCGGCATCGCCAGCTTCGCCTTCCGCAACTGACCGGACCCGCCCCATGGTAAAGCTTGACCGCATCTATACCCGGGGTGGCGACAAGGGCATGACCTCGCTGGGCAACGGCGAGCGGGTGCCCAAACATGACCTGCGGGTCGAGGCCTATGGCGCCGTGGACGAGGCCAATGCCGCGATCGGCCTGGCCCGGCTGCATACTGTTGGCAGCGAGCTCGATGCCATGCTGTCGCGCATCCAGAACGACCTCTTCGACCTAGGCGCCGACCTGGCGACCCCGGAGGACGAGGAAGACGATCCCCGCCGCCGCCCCGCCCTGCGCATCGACCAGGTCCAGGTTGACCGGCTGGAAGCCGAGATCGACGCGATGAACGCCCGGCTCAGCCCGCTGACATCTTTTATACTGCCCGGCGGGGCCCCGGCGGCGGCCTACCTGCACCTGGCCCGGACCATTTCCCGCCGCGCCGAACGGCTGGTCACCGCCCTGCAGGATGCCGAGCGGATCAACCCGGTGGCGCTCAGCTATATCAACCGGCTGTCCGACCACCTCTTCGTCGCCGCCCGGCTGGCCAATAACGACGGCGCGGCCGACGTGCTCTGGGTGCCCGGCCTGAACCGCGGCTGACCCTGCAGGGGCGGTTCCGTCCCGGCAAATTCTGCCGGCCGGCCCTCTGCAATGATGTGACAGGGCAGAAGCTGCCGCGTTTACCCTGCCCCGCAATATTATAAGAACCTCTGTAATAATAATACCTTAGCCAAGAAAATCCGAACTGGCACGCCCCTTGCTGAACTACTGGCAAATCGGTTGCTAGCCAGGAGACAGTGTTATGACGATCAGTGGCGCTTTGCAGACGGCGATTACCGGCCTGAACGGCCAGTCGACCGCCATCAGTTTCATCTCGGACAACGTCGCGAATGCGAGCACCATCGGCTACAAGAAGGTCGAATCTCGCTTCCAGACGCTGGTGACCCAGTCCAGCGCACAGGCGAATACCCACTCGCCCGGCGGCGCGCTGAACCAGCCCTTCTTCGCCAACAACGCCCAGGGCGCCATCCAGCAGGTGTCGTCCACCACCTCGATCGCGCTAGTCGGCGGCGGCTTCATGCCGGTGTCGAAGAAGAACGGCGAAGACACCACCACCGGTCTGCCGACCTTCGAGACGACCAGCTATTACACCCGTGTCGGCGACTTCAACCAGAATGAAGACGGCTTCCTGGTGAACTCCTCGGGCTACTACCTGCGCGGCTGGCCGATCGATCCGGTCACCGGCGTGGTCGACAGCTCGGCGACGGAAGAAGTGCGCGTGTCCAACCTGCTCGACGCCCCGGTGGCGAGCAGCGTGGTCGACTACGCCGCCAACCTGCCTTCCAACGCGGTGAACACCACGGGCACCACCCCGGCCACCCTGCCGGTCAGCTCGATCCAGATCTTCGACGCGCTGGGCAACGCCCGCACGCTGAACCTCGAATGGACCCGCATCGGCACCAACACCTGGACGCTGGAAGTGGCCGCCCCCGGCGCCACCGGTTCGACCTCCTTTGGCCCGGCCACGGTGACCTTCGGCAGCGCGCTGGGCGGCACCGGCGCCGTCACCGATCCGGGCACGATCTCCAGCCTGGGCACGGCGGTTGACATGACCGCCTCCCTGCCCGGTTCGGTGAACGACGATGCGTCGCTGAGCTTCAACGTCAATTACGGCGCCGGCGCCCAGGCCCTCCGCCTGGACCTGGGCTCCTATGGCAACTCGATCGGCACCACGCAGTATGCCGGCGATACGCTGACGCTGAACAACTTCAGCCAGAACGGCGTGCCGCAAGGCAACTTCAAGAACCTGGCCATCGATGCCGACGGCTTCGTGTCAGTGACATTCGATAACGGCAACGTGAAACAGTTCTACCAGATCCCGGTCGCCAAGTTCCGAGATCCCACTGAACTGGATCGCGTGGGCGGCAACGCCTTCGTCGAAACCCCGAGCTCGGGCGCTGCGGTTCTGTCGCAGTCCGGTGCGAGCGGCGCCGGCGACTATGTCTCGGCCGCCATCGAAGGCTCGAACGTGGATATCGCGGAAGAGTTCTCCAAGCTGATCGTCGCCCAGCGCACCTACTCGGCCAATGCCCGGCTGATCACGGCGTCCGACGAACTGCTGCAGGAAACCATCAATATCCGCCGCTAACTGAACTGACCGCCGGGCGTCGCTGACGCCCGGCGGTTTTCCCTCCGAAAGGATTTTCGCCATGTCGCTGAGCGCCGCCCTCAATACCGCCGTCTACGGTCTGCAGACCCTGCAGAACCAGACGCGTATTGTGTCGGGCAACGTCGCGAACGCGCAGAATCCGAACTACAGCCGCAAGGTCACCGCCCTCACCACGCCGATCGCCGGCGGCCTGCCCCAGGCCCCGCTGATAGCCAGCATTACCCGCGTCGCCGCTCCGGAACTGACCCAGGACCTGCTGAAGGCCACGGGCGATTTCGGCCGGCTGGAACAGCAGCTCGCCTATGCCAAGGAACTGGCGGAGACGCTGGACGCCACCAACACCACGGGCGCGCAGCCGACCCTGCTGGCGATGATGACCCGCTTCGAGGATTCCTGGAAACAGCTCGAAGCCACGCCGGAAAACAACGACCTCAAGGCCCAGGTGATTCTGCGCGGCAACGAGCTGACCGCGGAAATCCGCCGCCTCAACGGCCTGCAGTCGGAACTGCAGAACCGCGCGCAGCAGAATATCCGCGACAACATCGACTCCATCAATCTGTCGGCGATCGAGATCGCCAAGCTGAACAACCAGATTTCCGCGCAGAAATCCTCCGGCGCGCCGATCGGCGACCTGGAAGACCTGCGCGATTCGGAGATCGCCAAGCTCGCCGACAAGGTCGGCGTGCGCACGATCCTGAATGATCGCGGCGAAGTTTTCGTCTATACCGACGGCGGTGTGCAGATCGTCGGCACCGCGGCACAGCAGTTCCAGTACAACACCACGGCCGTGCCGCCGGCGACGCCCGGCATCTATCTGGCCGGCAGCACGCAGGACGTCACCGCCGGCTTCCGTAACGGTTCAGTGCGCGCCTCGATCGACTATCTCGACACCACGACGGTGGGCGTGGCCAGTTCCGACCCGAACGTCGCGTCGCTGCAGAAATTCTTCAACCAGCTCGACTCGTTTGCCTCGAACCTCGCGGCCGTGGTGAACGAAGCCTATGACCCGACCAACGCGACGCAGTTCTTCACCTTCATCGCGCCGGCTACGCCGGGCCAAGAAGCGGGCTTCATCCAGGTCGACGTCGCGCTGCAGGGCACGCCGGCCAATCTGGACGCCACCGTCGCCGGCACCGTGCAGCAGGCGATGCGCAACCAGACGCTGACCGCCAACCAGATCCAGCGCACCACCGCCGCGGCCGCGACCCCGACCTTCCCCCAGGCGGTGACGGTCGACCCGAACGGCCTGGTGATCGCCAACGTCAATATCTACGGCCTGCTGAACGGCGTTCTGGCCTATGCGGCCCGCGCGACCGCGGTGAATGAATCGAACCGCGACACCGCCGAGCGCGTCCAGCACACGATCGACCAGAAGGTGCGCAACCTGACGGGCGTGAATATCGACGACGAGCTTGCGCAGCTGCAGGTTTTGCAGAACAATTACGCCGCGCTGGCGAATGTGATGAACACCGTCACCAAGATGTTTGACGAACTGGTCAACATCGGGAGGTAATTATGGTCGCTGTTGTTGGCAATACGCAGTTCGCTACCCAGCTGGACATCACCCGCAGCATCCGCCTGCTGAATCTCCAGCTGACCAAGCAGAACCAGCAGCTCGGTTCCGGCCGCTATGCAGATGGCCTGGTCGGCGTGTCGCAGCGCGCGCTCGAACTCGGCCAGCTCAAGTCCGAACTCGGCACGGTCGACAACTACAAGACCGCCGTGCAGACCGCGCAGAACCGCGTCGAGCTCTATGCGCTGACCATCGAAGAGATCATCGATATCGCCACCGAGGCGCAGGATACGATGATCAAGAACCGCGATCCCTTCTTCGCCTCGACCGCGGCGCCGCAGATCCAGATGAACTCGCTGATCGACCGGGTCGGCGGCCTACTGACCACGCGCGACGCCGACCGCTACATCTTCGGCGGCAGCAACTATACGACCAGCCCGATCAACGGCACCGTGTCGAACCTGCCCGTCGTCTATCCGCCCGGTGGCGGCGCGCCGGCGGCCTTCGCGCCGATCGCAGGCCTGGGCAGCTATCCGTCCGGTGGCTATGCCAACGCCACCGAGAACTACCTGAATCCGGGTACGCCGGCCTTTGCGGCCGCCGTCTATGACGAATTCCTCGATCCGACCTCGGTCCGCCTCTATTCGGACGACAACGAACAGCTCACCTACGGCGTCGCCGCCGGTGAAACCGGCTTCCAGCGCCTGATGGATGCGATGATCCGCTTCCGCGACGCTACTGCCGATATCACGACTGCGCCGCAGAGCTACCAGGCCAAGGTCGACGACGCCCGCGCCCAGCTGACCACGGCGATCAGCGAGCTGAAGAGCATCGCCTCGCGCAACGGCTACAAGCAGCAGCAGCTCAAGGAAGTGATGGAGCGTCACAACCGGTCGCAGGACGTGCTGAAGGTCCGCATCGGCGCCATCGAAAACGTCGATATCGGCGAAGTCTCGGTCAACATCAAGAACCTGCAGACCTCGCTGGAAGCCAGCTACGTGATCACCCGCGACACGCTGCAGCTCTCGCTGGTGAACTACCTCCGCTAAGCGGGGTTTCCCGGGCTTTTCCGGCGCCGGCGGGTCTGCCCGCCGGTTGCGATTCCACGGCCATCGCCTATAGTCCGGGCCATGGATATCCAGCTTTACAACACGCTTACCAGGCAGAAAGAAGCCTTCACGCCGCGCGACCCGCAGCGGGTGACCATGTATGTCTGCGGCCCGACGGTCTACAACTACGCCCATATCGGCAATGCCCGGCCGGTGGTGGTTTTCGACACGCTTTATCGCCTGCTGCAGACCGCCTATCCCAAGGTGATCTACGTCCGCAACGTCACCGACGTGGACGACAAGATCAATGCCGCCGCCAAGAAGGAAGGCGTGCCGATCGGCACCATCACCGAGCGCTATCACGCGATCTACAGCCAGGACATGGCGTCGCTGGGCGCGCTGTCGCCGGTGATCGAACCGAAGGTGACGCAGCATATCCCCGCCATCGTCAGCATGATCGAGCGCCTGGTCGCCAACGGCCATGCCTATGCCGCCGAAGGCCATGTGCTGTTCAACGTGCCGTCATTCGCCGACTACGGCAAACTCTCGGGCCGCAATCGCGACGAGATGATCGCCGGCGCGCGTGTCGACGTTGCGCCCTATAAACGCGACCCGGCCGACTTCGTGCTGTGGAAACCGTCGTCGGACGATCAGCCCGGCTGGGAAAGCCCCTGGGGCTATGGCCGACCCGGCTGGCATATCGAATGCTCGGCCATGATCGAGCAGAATCTCGGCCGCGAGACCATCGACATTCATGGCGGCGGGCACGACCTGATCTTCCCGCATCACGAGAACGAAATCGCCCAGAGCACCTGCGCCCATGGCGGCGCGCTGTTCTCGCGCTTCTGGCTGCATAACGGCTTCGTCAATATCGAAGCCGAGAAGATGTCGAAGTCGATCGGCAACGTGCTGCTGGTGCATGACCTATTGAAGCAGGCGCCCGGCGAAGCGATCCGCCTGGCGCTGCTCTCGGCACATTACCGCCAGCCGCTGGACTGGACCGAAGCCGGCCTGCGCGAGGCCAAGGCCCAGCTCGACCGCCTGTATCGCGCCCTCGACAGCCTGCGGGACGTGGCCGCCGGGAACACCGGCGCGCCGGCCGCGTTCATCGCCGCCCTGGCCGACGACATCAATACGCCGAAGGCGCTGGCCGAACTGCACCAGATCGCCAATGCCGTCAACAAGGCCACCGATCCCGCCGAGCGCGCCCGTCTGAAGGGCGAGCTGCTCGGCGCCGGTCATCTGCTCGGCCTGCTGCAACAGGATGCGGCGGCCTGGCTGAAAGGCGATGTCGCCGCCGATGTCGACGTGGCTGAAATCGAAAGCCTGATCGCAGCGCGCAAGGATGCCCGCGCCCGCAAGGACTGGGCGGAATCCGATCGCATTCGCGATCAGCTTGCCGCCCGCGGCATCCTGCTGGAAGACAAGGCCGGCCAGACCACCTGGCGCGTCGCCTCGTAAAGGATATTGGTATGAGTGAGTCCATTCAGCAGGTGCAAGACCAGATCATTGAGGATTTCGGCCTCTTCGATGACTGGATGGATCGCTATCGGTTCCTGATCGATCTGGGCCGCGGTCTGCCGCCCTATCCCGATGAGTTACGCACCGACGAATGGCGCGTGAAGGGCTGCATCAACCGGGCCTGGCTGCATGGCGAGGCGCGCGACGGCCGCGTCTACTACCAGGCCAGCAGCGAATCCGAGATCGTCGCCGGGCTGATCGCCCTGCTGCTCAAGGTCTATTCCGGCCGCAGGCCGGAGGAGATCGTGGATAACCCGCCCGACTTCCTGCAGAAGATCGGCGTCTGGGAAAACATCACCTCGAACCGGATCAACGGCCTGAACGGCATGATCGCGCTGATCCAGACCGTGGCGAAAAACGGGATGAAAGCCGCTTAGGCTTTTTGCGCCGCCTCGATCTGGTCGAGGGCCTTCACCACCGCTTCAAACGGCAGCAGCACGGCATTATGCCGCGCCTTGTGCTCGCGCACCGGAACCAGCACTTCCAGGTCGGTAAAGGCCCCGCCGGCAAAATCCGGCCCCGGCGGCGGGCCGTTTTCCTTCAGCATGGCCCGCATCACGCCCACCAGCGCCCGCAGGTCGTCCGGCTGCTGGCCGACAATATGCTGGCCGAGGATGCTGGCCGCGGCCTGGCCCAGGGCGCAGGCCCGCACCTGCTGGCCATAGGCCGCCACCCGGCCATCGGCCCCCAGGCCGAGATCCACGGTGATCCGGCTGCCACAGAGCGGGCTGTGGTAGGTCACGGTCGCATCCGGGGCGTCCAGACGGGCGGTTTGGCCGATATGTGCCGCAAAATTAAGGATTTTTTCGTTGTAGAGGGCGTTCAGCATGGGGCTTAGGCTACTCCTCAGGCGGCCTCGATGCCCACCTTGATGCATTGGCCACCCGACGATATATAACGGCCCATCTTTCAAGAGCAATCCGGGCAGCCCAATTCCAGCCGGCCCGGCAGGAGCAAAGCCCGTGTTCGCCAAGCGTGTCTCGATTGAGCAGGTTGAAGAAGGTAACGATCTGGCGCCGAAATTCGACGCCGAGGGCCTGATCGCCTGCGTCACCACCGCCGCCGAAAGCGGTGAGGTGCTGATGCTCGGCTACATGAACGCCGAGGCCCTGCAGAAGACCATCGAGACCGGCGAGGCGCACTACTACAGCCGCAGCCGCAAGGTCCTGTGGCACAAGGGCGCGACCTCGGGCCTGGTGCAGAAGGTGGTCGAGATGCGCATCGACGACGACCAGGATGCCGTCTGGCTCCGCGTGCAGATTCCGGGCGACGCCTCCTGCCATGTCGGTTACCGCTCCTGCTTCTACCGTTCGGTGCCGACCGGCGCGCCCGCCGACCAGGCCGTCCTGACCTTCGAGGAGACGGAAAAGGTTTTCGACCCGAAGGCGGTCTACGGCGACGCCCCGAACCCGACTATTCTCTGAGCCTATCCCGGCCCTGAAGCCGCCAGCGCGGGATGCGTCCCGCGCCGCGCGACACCTTGCGCCCTAAACAACCATCAGGCGCATACCGGAGATAGGTCTTCTACGCCGGCCGCTCCCTCGCTATGGTGCGTCCTGCACTGGCTGTCGCTACGGGGGCGGCGGCCGGTTTGGGGGAGACGCCCAGAACCGGGCGTCGGCACGAGGCGATGGCCGTCAAAACCATCATTCACCGGATCGGCAGCTATCTGTTCGGCGGCGAAGCCGCGCCGGCAGCGGAGCAGGCTCTGCCCGAGCCGGGCAGCGCCGTACAGGCGCGCCCGAAACCGGTCAGCCCGGGGTCGCGCATGCCGGCCGGCTGCATGCAGCTGATCGGGCTGGGCCGTATCCAGCAGGCGCTGGGCGACGACTGGCCGGCCCGGGCGACGCAGATTTACGGTCTGATCGACGGCATCCTGCAGCGCAGGCTGGAACAGACCGATGCCTTCTACAAGGTCGACACCGAAAACTACCTGATCCTGTTCACGCGACTGGCGCGCAAGGAAGCCGAGTTCAAGGCCCGCGTCATCTCCGAGGAGATCCAGCGCCTGGTCTTCGGCGAACTGCTGCCCGATCAGGAAGTGACGGTGTTCTCCGCCGTCGCCGATGTGGATCGCGGCATGGTGCTGCAGAAGACCAGTTCGCTACATGATCTGCTCGACTATGTCCGCTCCGCCTCGCTGGCCGAGACCGGCGTCACGCTGTTCAAGCCAAGCGATGCCAACCGCTCGGTGCCATCCGCCGGCGCCGTCGTGGGCGCCGGACCTGACATGGCCGATCTCGACCAGTCGCTGTCGGGACTGTTCCAGAAGAAGACCGTGGCCGCTTATCTCAAGGAATGTCACGCCGGTTTCTATCCATCCTTCAGCCTGCGGCGACGCAGCTTCTCGTCCTACATGACCGCGATCCGGCATGAGCCGAGCGGCAAGGCGGCCGACCGCGTCAACGACCCCTTCATGGAAAAGCCGGAAGACCTGCCCTTCCAGCTCGACCGCTTTGCGCTCACCGCCGGCCTGCTCGGCGCACATCGCATGCTGACCAGCGGCAAGCAGGGCATCGTGGTGATTCCGGTCGGCTACGACACACTGGCCGTCACGCGCCTACGCGAGGTCTACATCGCCCGCCTGAAGGAAGTGCCGGCCGGCGTCACCCGCTTCATCGGCATCAGCCTGCGCGACATTCCGCCCGGCACGCCGGCCAGCCGCGTCGCCGAGGTGATGTCCTATATCCAGCCCTTCTGCCACACGCGCCTGCTGCGCATTCCGGCCGACCAGCGCCTGATCGAGCTCTATGCCGATACCGGCTGCCACGGCTTTGCGACGCGACTGCCCGAGGACGAGGAAACCGGCAAGGTCTTCCAGGCCCTGCAGAGTTTCACCAAGCGCGCGGCGCTGCACCGGATGGAATGTATCCTGACCGAAATCGCCACGCATGATCAGCTGTCGACCGGCATCGCTGCCGGCTTCACCTATCTGTCGGGCGAGGCCGTTGCCGGCATGATCGAGACGCCGGGTTTTATCGAGACGATCAAGCTCGACCACATGCCGCGTGCCAGTGGCGCGCAGCCGACGCCCTAGAGACCGAGCGCGGCGTAAGGGTAGAAGTTCACCCGGTCGCCGGGTTCCAGGCGCAACTGGTCTTCCGGCAGCTCGACCAGACCATCGGTCCGCGTCAGCGAGGTGATCACGCCCGCGCCATCGACCGGATATTTCTCCGCACGCCAACCGCCCCGTCCGTCATCGCCCAGCGATACGCGCACCCATTCGCGCCGGTCGGATTTCTTCTTGTAGGAAAAACCCGCCGTCACCGGGAAACTGCGCGGCGTCTGCGGTACCGCGCCGGCCAGGCGCTGCAGCAGCGGGCGGGCAAAGAAGCTGAAGGTCAGCAGCGCCGCCACGGGATTGCCCGGCAGGCCGAAGAACGGCGTGCCGCCGATCTGGCCCAGCGCCACCGGGCGGCCCGGTTTGATCGCCAGGCGCCAGAAATGCAGGCTGCCGCTGGCTTCAATCGCCGCCTTCACATGATCCTCATCGCCAGTCGACACGCCGCCGGAACTCACCACCGCATCATGGCCGGCAGCCGCTTCGGCGAAGACTCGCGTCAGGTGGTCGCGGCGATCGGGCTGGATGCCCAGATCGTTCACCTCGAAACCGGCCGCTGTCATCAGCGCCGCCAGCAGCGGGCGGTTCGCGTCGTATATGCCGCCGGGCGGCAGCGCGCCGCCGGCCTCATGCACCTCGTCGCCGGTCGACATGAGCGCCACGCGCAGCCGCTTGCGCACCGGCAGCGCCGCATGGCCGCCGGCGGCAGCCAGCGCCAGATCGGCAGGATTCAGGATGCGACAGGCCGGCAGCAGCACATCGCCCGACGTCACATCTTCACCCGCCAGGCGGCGATTGGCGCCACGCTTGATACCGGGCTGGATCACGACCGTATCGCCCTCAAGCCGGCAATCTTCCTGCATCATCACAGTGTCAGGTCCGGCCGGCATGATCGCGCCGGTCAGCACCCGCACCGCTGTGCCGCGCGGCTGCGGCCCCTGATACGGATGGCCGGCCGCGGCACGACCGACCACCGGCAGACGCGTCTCGGCGTCTTTCGACAGATCGTCATGATGGACTGCATAGCCGTCGACGGCGGAGTTGTCGGCCGGCGGCACCGAAACCTTTGCCGATAGAGGTTCAGCCAGGGCACGACCGGCGCACCGCGGCAGCGACAGGCTTTCCACGCCCGTTACCGGCACCAGACGCTGCAGCAGATCGGCCAGCGCGACATCCAGCCGGGTCAGCGCACCGCCATGGGCGAAGCAGTCATCACTCAGCTGCGCCACGTCGCGCCTCGCCGGTTCCGCTGCGCAGCCAGGCCAGGATGAAATCCGCCACCTGCTGCGGCTGGTTGGCATCGAGCTGCGGCAGGGCCAGGCCCGGCAGCGGCGCATCGCTCGCCACCGCGATGACGCTGGCATCATCGGGATGCAGCATCGGCTTGCCCACCGAGGCGCGCCAGATCTCGATCTTGGGGTGCGCCGATTTCTTGAAACCTTCCACCAGCACCAGATCGACCGGGCTGAGCCGCGTCAGCAGATCGTCCAGCTCGGGCTCCGGCGCATCGCGCAGTTCATGCATGATGGCATAGCGCTTCGCCGAGCTGATCAGCACTTCCGACGCACCGGCTTCGCGGTGCCGGTAGGAATCCTTGCCTGGCTTGTCGACGTCGAATTCATGATGCGCATGCTTGATCGTCGACACGGTGATGCCGCGCGCCACCAGCAGCGGGATCAGCTCGGCCAGCAGCGTCGTCTTGCCCGCGCCGCTCCAGCCGGAAATGCCCAGTACTTTCATTGCAGCTTCTTGCCGGCCGCCTTCAGTTCGGCGGCGGCCCGCTCGGCCAGGTAATCGTCGGTGGTGCGCACGTCCGGACGCGGCGCACCGGCATAGGGATCGATCTTGGCCTCGCTCTGCACGATGATGCGGCAATCGCCGCACATGCGCACGCGGTTGATCGTCTCCTCGTTGTACATCCAGTGCTTGCCCTCAAGCTGGGCAACGATCCGCTCGATGGTCGACTTGGTGCCGAAGGGCTTGGCGCAGCGCACGCAGTGGAAGGGTTCCTCTTCCTTGATAAGGCGCTGCTGGGCCGAGGCCGCCGTGAAACTCACGCGCGGCTCCAGCGCGATCACCTTCTCCGGGCAGGTATTCTTGCACAGGCCGCACTGCACGCAGGCGTCTTCAGTGAAGCTGAGACGCGGCCGCTCGGGGTCGTCGCTCAGCGCGCCGGTCGGACAGGCCGAGACGCAGGCCAGGCAGAGCGTGCAGCCCTCGGCGTTGATCTGCAGGTTGCCGAAAGACGCACCCGGGGCCAGCGCCACGGCATCGACCGGCTGCGGCGCCACCTTGTGCAGGTGGCGGAAAGCCAGACGCGCCAGGTCGCGGCTGCGGCCCATCGGCAGGTAGCTGGCGCCACTCGGTCCCTCGCGCTTCGGCAGGGCAGCCATCGCGGCGGCGACCTGGTCCGGATCGTCGGTCTCGATCAGGCCGACGCGACCGCCCTCATAGCCGAGCCCCACCAGCACGCTTTCACTCAGCGCCATCTGGCCGGCGAGGCCACCGAGGTCCTCATGCTGCTTCGCCGGCGCGAGCACACGCACATCGGCGGCGCCATAGGCAAAGGCCGAGGCAAAGAAGCCCGATCCGCATTCACTCACCGCATGCACGGCCAGCGGCAGCACCCGGGCGGGCAGGCCATCGCCATGGCGCGCCAGCGCGTCGATCAGCGGCGCACCATGCTTGGCGTCATGCACCAGCACCACGGCCTGCCGTCCGCCTGCCTCGCGATAGGCCAGCAACAGCGCGCGCAGCTGCTCGGTCAGGGTAGCGGCCGGCGGCAGGCGGTAGTCGGCAGCGCCCGTCGGGCAAACCGCACCGCAATTGCCACAGCCACCACAGATATAGGGATCGATGGCAACGTGATCGCCGGCTGGCGCGATCGCGCCGGTGGGGCAGACATCGAGACAGCGCGTGCAGCCGGTTTTTTTCGAGCGCGAATGCGCGCAGAGCTCGGCATGGAAATCGACATAGACCGGCTTCTCGAAACTGCCGGTCATGTCGCTCGCGTCGAACAGCAGGCGCTGCACCGCGGCCGGATCGCCGGGATCGGCGCGGAAATAGCCATCGCGCTTGTCATGCGCGGGGAACAGCGGCGTGCCACCGGTCAGGTCGATGATGATGTCGCAGGTGGAGCTGGCGCCGTTGCGCGGCGCGCCAAATTTCAGGCTCTGGCGCGAGGACGGCAGCGGCAGAGCATATTCGTCGATCACCAGTTCGAACTTGCCCAGATGGCCGCGCGCCCCAACGATGCGTCCCTGCACCACCGGCAGGTCCATCAGCGCCGGCGCAGGCACATCCTTCGGCCGCTCCAGCATGATGGTGACATCCAGCCGGTCGCTGAGCTGGCGCGCCGCGGCGATGGCGCGTTCATCCCGGCCATAGATCAGGGCGACGCCCTGTGAAGTCATCGTGACGGCAGGCAACGCGGCAACCGGCACGGCCGCCGCCGCGATCAGCGCCGCAATCTTCGGCGTGGCGCTTGCTGCTTCCGACGACCAGCCGGCGGTCTCGCGGATATTGACGTAGGAGACCGGCGTGGTGCTGCCGGCATCCTCGCGCTGCTCGTCGAACAGCGGGCTTTCCTGGGTGCAGGCGACGGTGACCGGTTCGCCGGCTTTCAGGGCGGCCTGGAACCGCGACAGTTCGGCGCGGCACAGCTGCGTCGACACGGCGCCTGGGCTGTCCATGGTCGCGCCGCAGGCCTTGGCCAGGGCGGCTCCATCCAGCGGCATCGTTCCTTCGCAGTTGCACACGAGGACGCGTTTACCGTCCAGCCGCATAGCCTGTTTTCCCACCCGAATATTTGGCAAATCAACCATGTCAATTATAGTGTTGAGACCACAGGAAAACCAGCCGGAGTACCCATTTGCGCCCCCTCGTTTTGTCGCTGATTCTCAGTCTCAGTACCGTCGCCGGAACCGCCGCGGCGCAGGATCTGGAGCCGCCGAGCCTGGAACGCGGCGCCGAACTCTGGGGCAAGTGCAAGACCTGCCACACGGTGGCGGCCAATGGCCGCAATCTGGTCGGCCCGCGCCTGCATGGCGTGTTCGGCCGCAAGGCCGGCAGCGTGGCGGACTACCGCTATTCCGAGGTCATGAAGACCTCGGCCGTGGTCTGGACCGAGAAGTCGATGGACGCCTATCTGGCGGCCACGCAGGACTTCATGCCGGGCAACAAGATGTATGGCGGGCTGGCCATCGCCCAGGACCGTGTCGACCTGATCGCCTGGCTGAAACAGGAAGCGGCAAAGTAGCGGCAACGCTTCCCTTCTGCCCTGAAAATCCTATATAATTCAGGCCGATATCAGCAACCAGCCCAGCAGCTGGCAAGCATCCGGAGACGCCCCATGAAACCCTTCATCGCCGGCATTATCGCCGCCCTCGTGATCGCCATCGGCGCGGCCTATATCCTGCAGATGGTCAACAAGCCGGCTGACGTGGCCTTCAGCACCGGCGGCGCCCGCGTCACGCACGAGACGCACCAGAATTAAGCGAAGCTTTGCCGGCTAGTGCGATGCGGACACCGGCTTGCCGGTGTCCAGCATCCACAGCTTGATCACCGTGTCATAACCGCCCGACACGGCGCGTTTGCCATCAGGCAGAAACGCCACCGACCAGACCGGCTTCTCATGTCCGGCGAATTGCCGGACCTGACGCCCGTCCTTCAGATCCCACAGACGCATCAGCTTGTCGCCGCCGCCCGACAGCGCATAGCGGCCATCCTTCGAGATCGCGATCGAGGTGATGAACATGCCGTGCCCCGGCAGGCTGCCGGCTTCGCGCTGGTTGACCAGGTCCCAGCGCTTGATCGCGCCATCGGTGCTGCCGGTCAGCGCCGTCCTGCCATCGGGTGAAACAGCGATCGCGTTGACGCTGCTCTGATGGCCGGTCAGCACGGCGAGTTCCTTGCCGCTGGTCACATCCCACAGCCGCACGGTCTGGTCATAGGCCACCGAAACCAGCTGCGTGTCGTCGAGCGCGAAAGCCACCTGCATGACATTGGCCTCATGTCCCTCGAAGCTGCGCTCCAGCTTCATCGTCGCGAGATTCCAAAGCTTGACGGTGCGATCCCAGCTTGCGGTCGCGAGCCAGCGGCCGTCGCGGCTGAGGCTCATGCCGGCGATGTTGTTGACATGACCGGTCAGGCGTCCGGTCTCCTTGCCCGAAGCGAGATCCCAGCGGATCACCGTGTGATCCCAGCTTGCCGACAGCGCGCCCTTGCCATCAGGCAGGAACAGCACCGCATTGACACTGGCCGTATGGCCATCGAAGACCTTGAGCTCTTTCTGCTGCGCGATGTCCCACAGCCGCATGGTGTAATCCCAGCTGGCCGAGAGCAGGCGGCGGCCATCGGCGGACACCGCCACGCCATTCACCATGGCGCCATGCCCTTCCATGTCGGCACGCGCCGCCGGTGCGACAAAACCGCTCAGCAGGACCGCCATAAAAACCACATATTTTCCCAGAGCCATTTCGGTCATCTCCGCAACTTTGCGCCGGCCGCCGCGTTATCATGACGGTGTGCCGCACCTTTGCAAGTACGGCACGGTGATGTGCATTTGCACAAAACCGGAATGACTGTCGTCACAGTCCTGCCTCCCGCCTGCGCCAGAGTGGTGACGCACACCCCTGCAGCGCCCTAGATGATGCTGCGCAAGCCCAGACCGGCAACAATGACAAGGAGTGAACTATGGGTGCCCCCTTCACCATGAAGCCCCTACCCTATGCCGACAATGCCCTCGATCCGGTGATCAAGGCCGAAACCATCGGTTTCCATTATGGCAAGCACCACACCACCTATCTCAATACCCTGAACAAGCTGGTTGCCGATGATGCGTCGCTGAAGGACAAGAGCCTGGTGGAGATCATCACGGCGACCCACGGCAAGGCCGACAAGGCCACCATCTTCAACAACGCCGCCCAGGTCTGGAACCACGACTTCTACTGGGACAGCCTGTCGCCCAAGGGCGGCGGCAAGCCGGGCGGCCGCATCGGCGACCTGATCAAGGACAGCTTCGGCGATTACGACAAATTCAAGAGCGAGTTCGCCAATACCGGCGTGACGCAGTTCGGCTCAGGCTGGGCATGGCTCTGTCTTGAGGGCGGCAAGCTGGTCTTCAAGAAGACCGGCAATGCTGAGAACCCGCTGCACATGCAGGGCGTCAAACCGCTGCTCACGCTCGATGTCTGGGAGCATGCCTATTATCTCGACTGGCAAAACCGTCGCCCCGACCACCTGAATGCCGCAATCGACAAGCTGCTGAACTGGGAATTCGCCGAGAAGAACCTGGGCTGAACCAACCTGCAGGCAAAGAAAAAGGGCGGTGGAAATCCACCGCCCTTTTTTACGTCTGCTGCGATGACGTTCAGTCGTCGCCGCCGGTGCGCGGATGCATGGCATCGCGCGCCCACAGGCTGTGATGCTCCTTGGCCCAGTTGGTATCGACCTGGCCTGAGCCCATCGCATCGAAGGCGCCTTCCATGCCGACGGTGCCGATATAGATATGGGCAAGGATCACCGCCACCATCAGGATACCCGCGATGGCATGCACCAGCTGCGCCACCTGCATGCCGGCGATATCGGTGACATAGAAGGGGAACATCAGGATATAGCCGCTGACGGCCAAGGCCAGCGCGCCCAGCACGACGCTCCAGAACAGAATCTTCTGACCGCCGTTGAACTTTCCGGCTGGCGGATGCACGCCCTTCTTCAGCACGCCGCCACCCTGACGGAACCACTCGACGTCGACCGCATTCGGGATGTTGTGTGCGATCCACAGGATCGCCATCAGGAAAACGCCCAGGACGAAGGGGAAGCTGAGGAAGTTATGCGCCAGCTTGCCGAAGGCCGTGATGCTGGTGAAAGCCTCCGGCCCAATAACCGGCAGCAGCAGGCTGCGGCCGAAGGAAATGTTCAGTCCGCTGAGACCCAGGATGATGAAGCAGATCGCCGTGAGCCAATGGGCGAACCGCTCGACGCCGTTGAAGCGCTCGATGGTGCGACCGGACGGGCCATGCTCGATCTTGATGCGGCCGCGGATCGCCAGGAAAGCGGCCAGCGCGACCACGGTGAGCGCCAGCAGCCAGCCGCCGACCGACTTGACCGGTCCCTGCGAGACCTGACGCCAGTCGCGGCCTTCCGGCTGGATCAGCACGCCTGACTTGGCGTCCGGGATCGAGACGCGGCCCTGCACCGGGCCTTTCAGCTGCTGCATCAGCAGCGCGTCGTCAGCCGGCGCGGCCTGCTGGGCCGAAACCGGCGCCGCCGCGGCAAACGCCATCACGAGACCAAAGGCCAGCGCGGCCCAGACCGTGCGCTTGAATGTGAAAATGCGCATCTTGTTGTCTCCTTGCTGAACTTCAGGTCGCCGAACCGGCCTTGTAGGCCGTCGACCAGCCCCAGGCACCGGAACCATAACCGCGGCGGGTGACACGCTCCTTGTATATCTGGGCGATCACATCGCCGTCGCCAGCGAGCAGCGCCTTGGTCGAGCACATCTCGGCACACATCGGCAGCTTGCCTTCCGACAGGCGGTTGGCGCCGTACTTGATGTACTCTTCCTTGGTGTTGTCGGCTTCCGGGCCACCGGCGCAGAAGGTGCACTTGTCCATCTTGCCGCGGCTGCCGAAGTTGCCGACCTGCGGATACTGCGGCGCGCCGAAGGGGCAGGCATAGAAGCAGTAGCCGCAGCCGATGCACAGGTCCTTGGAATGCAGGACGATGCCTTCCTCGGTCTTGTAGAAGCAATCGACCGGGCAGACGGCCATGCAGGGCGCATCTTCGCAATGCATACAGGCCATCGAGATCGAGCGTTCGCCCTTGGCGCCGTCATTCAGGGTGACGACGCGGCGGCGATTGATGCCCCAGGGCACCTCGTTCTCGTTCTTGCAGGCGGTGACGCAGGCGTTGCACTCGATGCAGCGCTCGGAGTCGCAGAGGAATTTCATGCGAGCCATGGTCGTATCTCCTTACGCGCTCGGCCCGGCCGCTTCGATGCGGCAAAGCGTGGCCTTGTTCTCATGCATGTGGGTGACCGGGTCGTAGCCGTAGGTGGTCACGCCATTGACGGACTCGCCCAGCACGATCGGATCGGCGCCCGGCGGATAGTTCTTGCGCTGGTCCACACCCTGCCAGAAGCCGGAGAAGTGGAAGGGCATGAAGGCCACGCCCTTGCCGACGCGCGGCGTCACCATTGCCTTGACCTTGGCCTTGGCGTTGTTTTCGGGACCATAGACCCAGACATTCTGGCCTTCCTTGATGCCAAGGCGGGCGGCGTCTTCCGGGTTGATCTCGACGAACATGTTCTGCTGCAGTTCGGCCAGCCACTTGTTCGAGCGGGTTTCTTCGCCGCCACCCTCGTATTCGACCAGTCGGCCGGAGGTGAGGATGATCGGGAAGTCCTTGGTGACGTCCTTGTCCTGGATGCTCTTGCCCAGATGCGGCAGGCGGTAGTCGCGCCGGTCCGCCATGGCCGGATACTTGGCAACCAGATCACGCCGCGAGCTGTAGATCGGCTCGCGATGCACCGGGATCGGATCGGGCAGGCCGAAAGCGTTGGCGCGCGCCTTGGCATTGCCCATCGCCTGCACGCCATGCGCCATGCAGACGCGGATGATGCCGCAGCTGTAAT
>Ga0209675_1000703_pt1 | contig 23088 bp, 20 predicted proteins | sample AraplaCol_mLB_r2_2_FD_184280 | JGI IMG/M metagenome (GOLD analysis project Ga0209675, IMG submission 184280) | Arabidopsis root microbial communities from North Carolina, USA - plate scrape MF_Col_mLB_r2 (SPAdes) (version 3) | ecosystem: Host-associated > Plants > Roots > Endosphere | place...
CGCGAACTCGCGCACCTCCTGCGAGATTTTCATCGAACAGAACTTCGGCCCGCACATGGAGCAGAAATGCGCGACCTTGGCGTTCTCTTTGGGCAGGGTTTCGTCGTGGTAGGCCATGGCCGTGTCCGGGTCTATGGCCAGGCGGAACTGGTCTTCCCAGCGGAACTCGAAGCGCGCTTTCGACACCGCGTTGTCCCACATCTGCGCGCCCGGGTAGCCCTTGGCCAGGTCGCCCGCGTGCGCGGCGATCTTGTAGGCGATCAGGCCCTGCTTCACGTCGTCGCGATTGGGCAGGCCCAGGTGTTCCTTGGGCGTCACGTAGCACAGCATGGCCGTGCCGTACCAGCCGATGTTGGCCGCGCCCATGGCCGAGGAGATATGGTCGTAACCCGGCGAGATGTCGGTGATCAGCGGGCCCAGCGTATAGAAAGGCGCCTCGAAGCAGGCTTCGAGCTGCTTGTCGACGTTTTCCTTCACGAGCTGCAGCGGCACATGGCCGGGGCCTTCGATCATCACCTGCACGTCATGCTTCCAGGCGATCTGCGTGAGCTCGCCCAGGGTGTGCAGCTCGGCGAACTGCGCCTCGTCGTTGGCGTCGGCAATCGAGCCGGGCCGCAGGCCGTCGCCCAGCGAGAAGCAGACGTCGTAGGCTTTCATGATCTCGCAGATCTCGTCAAAGCGCTCGTACAAAAAGCTTTCCTTGTGGTGCGACAGGCACCACTTGGCCATGATGGAGCCGCCGCGCGAGACGATGCCGGTCAGGCGGTTGGCCGTGAGCGGCACATAGGCCAGGCGCACGCCGGCGTGGATGGTGAAGTAATCCACGCCCTGCTCGGCCTGCTCGATCAGCGTGTCGCGAAAGATTTCCCAGGTCAGGTCTTCAGCCTTGCCGTTGACTTTTTCGAGCGCCTGGTAAATCGGCACCGTGCCGATGGGCACCGGCGAGTTGCGCAAAATCCATTCGCGGGTTTCATGGATGTTCTCGCCGGTCGAGAGGTCCATCACCGTGTCGGCGCCCCAGCGGATCGACCAGACCAGCTTGTCGACTTCTTCCTCGATGCTGGACGTAACCGCCGAGTTGCCGATGTTGGCATTGACCTTGATCAGAAAGTTGCGGCCGATGATCATGGGCTCGCTTTCCGGGTGGTTGATGTTGCTTGGGATCACCGCGCGGCCGCGCGCCACTTCATCGCGCACGAACTCGGCCGTGATCTCTTTGGGAATGGCGGCATTGAAGGAGTGGCCGGCCTTGGGCAGGCGCTCGGTCTTCAGGCGTTCGGCCAGCTGCGCGCGCACCAGGTTTTCGCGCACCGCGATGTATTCCATCTCCGGCGTGATGATGCCTTTGCGCGCGTAATGCATTTGCGACACATTGGCGCCCGCCTTGGCGCGGCGCGGCACCGGCGCATGCGCCATGCGCAACGCGGCCAGGGCCGGGTCGTTCAGGCGCTGGCGGCCGTAGGCGCTGCTGATGCCGGCCAGGGCTTCGGTGTCCTGGCGCTCGTTGATCCAGGCGCCGCGCAGCGGCGGCAGGCCGCGCGTGATGTCTATGGGAGCGGCCGGGTCGGTGTAGATGCCCGAGGCGTCGTACAGGCGCAGCGGCGGGTTGGCCTCGCGGCGCGGCTCGCCCGCGCCCTCGTGCACCAGGGTATCGGTCAGCGTGACCTCGCGAAACGGCACGCGAATGTCGGGGCGCGAGCCCTCGAGGTAAATCTTCGCCGAGCCGGGAAAGGGCGCGCGCGTGATGCGGCCCGTGAGGTCTTGGGTGTCAACGGTGAGTCGGGTTTTGGCCATGTGGTTCTCCAGGAGGTGGGGTGCCTGCTGGGGAGCCGGAAGGTCCTGGGGCGGCCTCTGGGGGTGCCGCTACGGAGTACCGGAGCCAATTGCGTTGTTCCCTACGCGGGGATGACCCCGATCAGGTTCAGCGGGTCTCGCAAACTGCGATCTCAGCCTTGACACTCCCTAAGGAAATCTTGGCACCCCGACAAGCTGCAGCCATTGTAGGCACCCCCAGGCCGCATGGCAAATAACCAAGGTCACAAGCCGACAACGCCAGTGGGGGCCGCGGTCCGGCTCCGCCGGCCGCAAGGCGCCCGTCCCCTGCAAGGGGAAAAGGCACTACACGAAGTGAGTGCCGATAGGAGTGTGCATTACGGGAGGTTTTCCCTAAATATCACCTGGCTACGCACCGCATCCACCCCACTCATCACATCCCGCCCATCGCGCAAATTGGTAAACATGCGCACGCAGCTCATCATGGCCGATTGCGGGCTTTGGGTGATCACCGCGTCCATGCTGCCGTCTATCAGCATGGCGCGCGTGTCGGGCGTGAGGCCGTGGCCAATGAAAACCACCTTGTGCTCGCGGCCGGTTTCCTTCAGCGCCCGCGCCACGCCGTCGGAGGCGCCGCCTATGTTGTAAATGCCGGCCAGGTCTGGGTATTGCTCCAGCAGCGTGCGCGTCTGCTCGTAATTTTTCTGCGCGTCGTCGTGTCCCTCGCGCAGGCCCACCACCTGCAGCGTCGGAAACATCTCCTCGATCACGTGCAGGAAGCCGGCCTCGCGCTCCTCATGCGCGCGGTAGCTCAGCGAGCCAGCGATCAGCGCCACCTTGCCGCCGCGCGCGCCGGGCGCGATAAAACGGCCCAGCAGGTAGCCCGCGGTGCGCCCGGCCGCGCGGTTGTCCAGGCCCACATAACCGGCGCGCCGCGAGCCCGACAGGTCCGAAATCAGCGTGATGGTGGGCACGCCTTTTTCCGCCAGCTCGCTGACGGCCTCGCGCACCGCCGGGTGCTCCAGCGCCATGAAGGCGATGCCCTCGCTGCGCTTGCCTTGCTGCAGCAGGCTGGCGGCCAGTTGCTGCGGGTTGAAGCTTTCAAACAGCTCGGTACGGCACTTCACGTTAAAGGGCGTCAGGTGCTCCTGCGAATAACCCACCGTGTCGCCCAGCATGCGGATAAAGCGGTTGCTGCCGTCGGGCAGCAAAAAGGTCAGGCGCATGGGCGGCGCCGCCAGCGCGGCATACAGGCCCGTCTCCGGCAGGTAGTCCATCTCGGCCGCGGCCTTGAGCACCTTTTGCGCGGTGGCCCCGCGCACGCCGGGGCGCTGGTTCAGCACCCGGTCTACAGTGGCGGTAGACACACCGGCGGCCCGCGCAATGTCCACCACGCGTGCCCGCTGCTGCGGCCCCTGCAATCCATCAGGGATAACCCTCATACATCAAAATCCATCATTTTTCTCGTTTGACGATTGAATACCCTGCACCTATCGTTGCGCTGCTTTCACCCGATGATGCATCAAAACGCATCAAAACAAAACTGGAGACAAACCATGACCGAAGTCACCCGCCGCAGCGTGCTGCGTACCCTGTCCGCCGTTCCCGCCGCCGGCATCGCCGCCGCCCTGCCCTCCATGGCACGCGCCGCCGAGTTCTCCTACAAGTACGGCAACAACCTGCCTGTCACCCATCCGCTCAACATACGCGCGCAGCAGGCCGCCGACCGCATCCTGAAGGAAACCAACGGCCGCGTCGAAATCAAGATCTTCCCGAACAACCAACTGGGCGGCGACACCGACATGCTGGCCCAGGTACGCTCAGGCGGCATCGAGTTCTTCACGCCCTCGGCCCTCGTCATCGCCACGCTGGTGCCGGTGGCTGCCATCAATGCCGTGGGTTTTGCCTTCAGCGACTACAACCAGGTCTGGGGCGCCATGGACGGCAAGCTGGGCGCCCACGTGCGCGAAGCCATCAGCAAGTCGCGCCTTTATGCCTTTGAAAAAATGTGGGACAACGGTTTCCGCCAGACCACCAGCAGCAAGGCGCCGGTGACCACCGCCAAGGACATGGACGGCCTGAAGATACGCGTGCCAGTGAGCCCGCTGTCCATCTCCATGTTCAAGGGCCTGGGTGCCGCGCCCGCCAGCCTGCAGTTCAGCGAGGTTTACTCTTCGCTGCAGACCAAGATCGTCGACGCGCAGGAAAACCCGCTGCCCATCATCCAGGTCGCCAAGCTTTATGAAGTGCAGAAATTCTGCTCGCTGACCAACCACATCTGGGACGGCTACTGGTTCATCGCCAACGGCCGCGCCTGGGACAAGCTGCCCGCCGACCTCAAGACCATCGTCGCGCGCGCCATCAATGAAGCCGGCCTGCAGCAGCGCGACGACATCAAAAAGCTCAACGAAACCGTGGTGGCCGATTTGCAGTCCAAGGGACTCAGCATCAACCGCCCCACCTCGGACAGCTTCCGCGCCAAGCTGCGCGAGGCCGGGTTTTATGGGGAGTGGAAAGAGCGTTTTGGGGCCGAGGCCTGGGGTCTTTTGGAACAGTCGGTCGGCAAACTCGCATAAAACGGCCTGCACCAACAAGCCGATTCTCTGCCTTCTCGCGCGGCGGGAGGGCAAAGCCGCCGTTCTCATCACCGATCCCTCCGGAGCCTGATCCATGTCCCACGCCCCCACTTCACCGCTGAACGCCGACGCGCCCCCTCCGAACGCGCTGAGCGGCCTTGCGCACAAGGCGGACCGCGGCCTGGGCTATGTGGTGGAGTCCATCGCGGCCGCCCTGGTGCTGGCCGAAATCTTTGTGCTGTTTGCCGGCGTGGTCTCGCGCTACGTCTTCCACGCGCCGCTGGTCTGGTCGGACGAGCTCGCCTCCATCATGTTCCTCTGGCTGTCCATGCTGGGCGCGGTCGTCGCGCTGCGCCGCGGCGAGCACATGCGCATGACGGCGCTGGTCAACAACGTCAAGCCGCACACCCGCGCGCTGCTGGACACCATTGCCATCACCGCGTCGATTGCCTTCCTGGTGCTGGTGATCCGCCCGGCCTCGGAATACGCCTATGAAGAAAGCTTCATCGTCACCGCGGCCATGGAAGTCAACAACGCCTGGCGCGCCTCGGCCATTCCCATCGGCATGGCGCTCATGGTCATCGTGGCCGTGCTGCGCCTCCTGCGCATCAGCACCCTCAAGCAAACCGGCATCGCGCTGGCCGGCACCGCCGCCGTGGCGCTGCTCTTCTGGTTCGCCCAGCCCCTGCTGCAGCCGCTGGGCAAGCTCAACCTGATCCTCTTTTTTGTCATCGTCGTTGCCACCACCGTGCTGTCGGGCGTGCCCATCGCGTTTTCCTTCGCGCTGGCCACCTTCGGCTATCTCGCGCTCACCACCTCCACGCCGCTGCTGGTCATGGTCGGCCGCATGGACGAAGGCATGTCGCACATGATTCTGCTGGCGGTGCCGCTCTTCATCTTCCTGGGGGCACTGATCGAAATGACCGGCATGGCCAAGGCCATGATCCAGTTCCTGGCCAGCCTGCTGGGCCATGTGCGCGGCGGCCTGAGCTATGTGCTGATAGGCGCGATGTATTTGGTCTCCGGCATCTCGGGCTCCAAGATCGCCGACATGGCGGCGATTGCGCCCGTACTCTTCCCTGAAATGAAAAAACGCGGCGCCAAGCCCGGCGACCTGGTGGCCCTGCTGTCGGCCACCGGCGCGCAGACCGAAACCATCCCGCCTTCCATCGTGCTGATCACCATAGGCTCGGTCACCGGCGTGTCGATTGCCGCGCTATTCACCGGCGGCCTGCTGCCGGCCGTAGTGCTCGGCGCGGCCCTGTGCGCCGTCGTGTGGTGGCGCTACCGCCACGAAGACCTGAGCGGCGTCGCGCGCCACAGCAAACGCGAAATCGGCAAGCTGCTGCTGATCGCCCTGCCTGCCATCATCCTGCCCTTCGTGATCCGCGCCGCGGTGGTCGAAGGCGTGGCCACAGCGACCGAGGTATCCACCATAGGCATCGTTTACTCGGTGCTGGCCGGCCTCTTTCTGTACCGGCAGTTCCCGTGGCGCCGCCTCATGCCCATGCTGATAGAAACCGCCTCGCTCACCGGCGCCATCATGTTCATCATCGGCTGCGCCACCGCCATGGCCTGGGGCCTCACGCAGTCGGGCTTCTCGCAGGACCTGGCGCGCGTCATGGGCAGCCTGCCCGGCGGCGCCTATGGGTTCCTCGCGGTGTCCATCGTCGCCTTCGTCATCCTGGGCAGCGTGCTCGAGGGCATTCCCGCCATCGTGTTGTTCGGCCCCCTGCTGTTTCCCATCGCGCGCATGGTCGGCGTGCACGACGTGCACTACGCCATGGTGGTGATCTTCGCCATGGGCATAGGCCTGTTCGCGCCGCCTTTCGGCGTCGGCTACTACGGTGCCTGCGCGGTCAGCAAGGTCGACCCCGACGAAGGCATTCCCTACATCTGGGCCTATATGAGCGCGCTGCTCATAGGCCTGGCCCTGGTGGCCGCCGTGCCCTGGTTCTCCACCGGCTTCCTCAAGACCTGAACTTCCCACCTCCTCCTTTTTTACCGGAGCAAAACCATGAGCAAATTTTTTGGCGAGATCCGCCAGCTGGGCTACGTCGTGCCCGACATCGAGGCCGCGATGGACTACTGGAGCAACACCCTGGGCGTGGGCCCCTGGTTCTACAACCCCAAGGTGCCCATCAAGAACTACCGCTACAACGGCGAATCGCATGAGCCGCACAACTCGGTGGCGCTGGCCAACTCGGGTTTTGTGCAGGTCGAGCTGATCCAGACGCGCAACGACGTTCCCTCCATGTACCGCGACTTCCTGCGCGCCGGCCGCACCGGCCTGCAGCACGTCGCCTACTGGACCAGCGACTACGACGCCGACCTGGCGCGCCTGCTCAAGCAAGGCTTCAAGCCCGTCATGAGCGGTGAGGTCGGCGAAAAAGGCCGCTTCATCTACTTCGACACCGAATACCACCCCGGCACCGTGATCGAGCTCTCCGAAGTCGCCGGCCCCAAGGGCAAGATGTTCGACCTGATACGCGCCTCGAGCGAAGGCTGGGACGGCAACGAGCCGGTGCGGCCCTTTCCTGACCTGAGCAAACTCTGAGCCCTGCGATGCAAGCCGACCGCTTTGAAGCCACCTACCTGATCGAAACCCCGCTGGCGCCCGCGCAGGTCGCCGAAGTCATGGCGGGCGAGCAGTCCTGCGGCACCTTCACGCGCGTCGAAGGCGAGACCGACGAGCTGCGCCGGCGCGCGCGCGCCACCGTCGAGCAGATCGACGAACTCGAATCCGTGAACGCGCCCAGCCTGCCCAATGCCCTGCTGGAACGCAAAGGCCACACCGGCCCGTGGCGGCGCGCGCGCGTGCGCATCTCCTTTCCGGTCGCCAATGTGGGCATCAACCTGCCGACGCTGGCCGCCACCGTGTCGGGCAACCTCTACGACCTCGGCGAGGCCAGCGGCCTGCGCCTGGAAAGCCTCAAACTGCCCGCCGGCTACCGCGCCTTCTTCGACATGCCGCGTGTCGGCATCGCCGGCACACGCAAGCTAACGGGCGTGGCCACGGGCGCGCTGGTCGGCACCATCATCAAGCCCAATGTCGGCTTCAGCGCGGCGCAGACCGCCGAACTTGTGGGCCGCCTGTGCGCCGCCGGCGTGGACTTCATCAAGGACGACGAGGTTTGCGCCAACCCCTCCCACGCGCGGCTGTCCGAACGCGTGCCTGCGGTGATGGCCGTGGTGCGCGAACACCAGCAGCGCACCGGCAAACACGTCATGGTGGCCTTCAACATCACCGACGAAACCGACGCGATGAAACGCCACGCCGACCTGGTGGAGCGCGAAGGCGGCAGCTGCGTCATGGCCAGCCTCAACTGGTGCGGCCATTCCGGCATGCAGACCCTGCGCCGCCACACGAGCCTGGCCATCCACGGCCACCGCAACGGCTACGGCGCGCTGTCGCGGCACCCGCTGCTGGGCATGTCCTTCCAGGCCTACCAGACGCTGTGGCGCCTGGCCGGTGTCGACCACATGCATGTGCACGGCCTGCAGGGCAAGTTCTCGCAGGCCGATGAGGAAGTGATCGAATCCGCGCAGGACTGCTACACGCCGCTGACCGAAGCCTTCGACGACCGCGTCATGCCGGCCTTCTCGTCGGGCCAATGGGCCGGCACCGTGCCCGCCACCTGGGCCGCCGTCAAAAGCGACGACCTGCTCTTCATGTCCGGCGGCGGCATACTCGCGCACCCGGGCGGCCCCGCGGCCGGCGTGGCCAGCATTCGCCAGGCCTGGGAAGCCGCGCGCGCCGGTGTGGCACTGGCCGAACATGCGCGCGGCGCGCCCGAGCTCGCGGCGGCGCTGGCCTTTTTCGGCAAATAAACCATGACCACCCAGGAGACGCTCAGGATCGCCTACTACGGCGACGACTTCACCGGCGCCACCGACACCCTGGCCACGGCCGCGCGCGCCGGCCTGCGCAGCCTGCTCTTCCTGGGCCTACCCACGGATGCGCAACTCGAACGCGCCGGCCCGCTGGACTGCCTGGGCATTGCCGGTGCGGCGCGCGCCATGAGCCCCGATGAAATGCGCGCCGAGCTCGAACCCGTGGGCCGCTTGTTCGCGCGCCTGGGCGCGCCTGTCACACACTACAAGACCTGCTCGACCTTTGACAGCGCCCCCGCAGCCGGCAGCATAGGCGCGGCCATCCGCATCCTGCGGCCACACGCCGGCAATGCCTTTGTACCCATCGTCGGCGGCCAGCCCAACCTCAGGCGCTACTGCGTGTTCGGCAACCTGTTCGCCGGCGCCGGCCCCGCCGTGCACCGCATAGACCGCCACCCCACCATGAGCCGGCACCCCGTCACGCCCATGCACGAGGCCGACCTGCGGCGCCACCTGGCCGCGCAGGGCCTGGCGCAGGTCGCCGGCATAGCCTACCCCGACTACGAACAAGACAATGAGGCGCTGGACAGCCAGCTCGCCAGCCTGCTGGCGCTCAAGCCCGACGCCGTGCTGCTGGACATCGCGCATGAGCGCGACCTCGCCGCCGCGGGCCGGCTGATCTGGCAGCGCGCGCAACAACAAAACCTGCTCGCCGCCGGGCCCAGCAGCGTGGTCCAGGCCCTGGCCGCGCACTGGCAGACAGGCACAGAGGCGGCGCCGCCTCGCATCGCCCCGGCCACCGGCCCGGTGCTGGTGCTGGCCGGCAGCCTGTCGCCGGTGACGGCGCAGCAGGTCCAGGCCGCGAGCTCCTACCGCCAGGTCGCGCTGGACGCCGCCCGCCTCACCGGCGACGCGGACTATGCCCAGCGGATGTCAGCGCAGATCGGCGCGCTGCTGGCCCAGGGCCGCCATGTGCTGGCCTGCACCGCGCAACCGGGCCCTGCGCCCGCCAGCGCGGTGGACAGCCGCGTGCTGGCGCAGGCCTGCGGCGAGCTGCTGGCGCGCGTGCTCAAGGCCGTGCCCCTGCGCCGCCTCGGCATTGCCGGCGGCGACACCTCCAGCCTGGCCATGCAGGCGCTGGATGCCTGGGGCCTGTCCTACGCGGCACAGCTCGCGCCCGGCGTGGCCCTGTGCCGCCTGCACAGCGACGAGGCTGCGCTTGACGGGCTGGAGATCATGCTCAAGGGCGGGCAGATGGGCGGCGACGCGCTGTTTGAAACCCTGCTGCACGGCACCGCCTGACCAAGAGGCACGGTGTTCACCAGCGGGGGCCGCGGTCCGGCTTCGCCGGCCGCAAGGCGCCCGTCCCCTGCAAGGGGAAAAGGCACTACACGAAGTGAGTGCCGATAGGGGTGAGCCTTTCACTAAACTTTACAAACCCTCATCGCTCGGGCAATGGCGGGTATACAGACGGCCGCCACACTTGCCTTCAACCTGAAGCCGAGCCGCATGTCGCGGCCGCGGATTTCAGGCACCTTCTCTTCGAAAGGAAGTCCCCATGAAATTCGCATTCAAGCCCTCCGCTTCCCTCAACAGCCTCGTCCTGGCCGGCTTGCTGGCAACGGTGGGCGCCGGCGCCATGGCGCAAACACCTGCCGCGCCGCCTGCCGGATCGCCTCCTCCCGCCGGCGCGCACGGCGAGCGCATGGGCCGCCATGACCCCGCCAAGATGCAGGCCATGATCGCCAAGCACCAGGCCGAACTCAAGGCCAAGCTCAAGCTCACCCCGGCCCAGGAAGGCGCATGGACCAGCTACACGGCCGCCATGCAGCCGCCCGCACACGGCCCCCGCCCCACGGCCGAGCAGCGCGCCGAATTCGACAAGCTGACCACGCCCCAGCGCATCGACAAAATGAAGGAAATACGTACCCAGCACATGGCCGAGATGAATGCCGCCATGGACAAACGCGGCGAAGCCACCAAGGCCTTTTACGCCGTGCTGAGCCCCGAGCAGCAAAAAGTCTTTGATGCCGAGCACAAAAAGCACGGCCCGCGCGGCGGCCACCGCGAGCACGGCGGCCCCGCCCCGCAAAAGGGCTAAGCCAGGCCTCCGGCGTCAACGCCCCCAGCCCGCACCGCGAACCGGTGCGGGCTTTTTTGCGCCCTCGGTAATGAGGCGGCAAAAAGCCGGGCCGCGGGACATGCCCGCGCCCGGCTCTGCAAGCTCGGTGGCACCGGCCGCAAACGGCCGGCCCTGGCTTCACCAGCGTTTAGTGCGTGCCGCCGCCGATGGCCGCGCCAGCGCCACCCTGGACACTGCCCTGCACACCGCCCTGGAGGCTGCCCGCGGCATTGCCCACGCCGCTGCTGACGCCGTTATAGGTCCGCTTGGCGCTGCTCTTCACGGCGCTGCCGGTGCGTGCCACGGCCCGGCCTGTGGTGCGTGCGGTGTCATCCACCGCGCCCGTGGCCCGGCTGCTCAAATCCCCGGCGCTTTGGGCCGCACCGGAAACATTGGCGCCCGCGCCGACACCGGCGCCCACCCGGCCTACGGCCGCACCGATGCCGCTGTCGCCACCACCGCCCGCATTCGCGCGGGTGGCCGCATCAATATTGGTATTCTGGCCGGCATTGACACCCAGGTTCACACCCAGGCCGGCACCAGCGCCCGTGCCAGCACCCGCGCCCACACCTACCCCCAGGCTTTGCGCGAAAGCGCCGGGGGCGGCCAATGCGGCCGCCAGGGTCAGCGCCACGGCGCCGGGAATCGAACGAATCAAGAACTTGGACATTTCAGTCTCCTTCAAAAACGATGGGCTTGCTCAACATGGCAACCCACCCGGCAGGGCCTCACCGAAAACCGCTGTGGCCCGCCCGCGCCGCCTTGCGGTCGCGAATGGCCTCTCATGGCCATCACGTCCTCAAAACGGCATGCCTTATTTGGTGCCGCCCACGGCAGGGCCTTGCGCGCCGCCGGTCGAGGTGGCGGCCGCGGCACGCGCGGCGGAGTTCTGCGCGCGTTTGGCCGCGCGTTTCTCGCGCTTGGCGGCCTTGGCTGCCGCACGGTCGGCCTTGGCTGCCGTGCGTGCTTCAGGCGTCTTGGCGGTACCGCCCATAGGGGCCGCCGAGTTCTGGTCCTGTGCCTTGGTGCTGCCGGGCGGCGTCGTGGTATCGACCTGCGCATGGACTTGCGCGCCCAGCAACAAGGCAGACATGACCGCAGCCGCCGCGGACATGGATTTCATCGAAATTTTCGTCATGGTGATTTCCTCTTCAGTTGGCCCCATGGGATAAGGCGCATTGGATAAACAGGCCCTGAGCTGTGATGACGGGGCTGGTTTCAATTTAGGGGCCGGGCCGCGGCGGACTTGCCGGAGAGGCCCGCCGCGCCGTGTAGGACACTGCGCCCGCGGCGTGTGGTTGCGGCCATTTCCGTGAAACTGTTCACGCGAAAGGGTCAGCCCGGCTCGTGTACAAATAAGTTTCTGTCCTACACCTGGGAAAAGACGCGCGGGGCCACAATGGCTGTCCGGGTGACCGCCCTCCTGCCTGCCGCACTCCTGCGCGTTTCCCCGACTGCCTTATGCAAAATCTTCCGTCCGATTCCTCCCGCCGCGGCGCGCCCAACGCGCTGTCCGTCGCCGTGCCCCCCCCCCCCCCCAAAGCCGGCACACGCGTCGACATGGCCGCCGTCGAGGCCGACACCCAGACCGCGCTGGCGGCCGTGAGCCCCGAGTCCTCGTTTTCCTTCAAGGTGCTGACGGTCAACATCCACAAGGGCTTTACCTTCTTCAACCGCAAGTTCATCCTGCCCGAGCTGCGCGAGGCGGTACGCAGCGTGGGCGCGGACGTGGTGTTCCTGCAGGAAGTGACGGGCAACCACGTCAAGCACGCCGACAAGTTCGACAACTACCCCGACACGCCGCACTACGAATTCCTGGCCGACACCATCTGGCCGCAGTTCGCCTACGGCCGCAACGCCGTCTACACCAACGGCCACCACGGCAACGCGGTGCTGTCGAAATTTCCCATCGTGCGTTTTGAAAACCGCGACGTCTCCATCAGCGGCCCCGAGCGCCGCGGCCTGCTGCATTGCGAGCTGCAAATTCCCGGCCGCAGCGTCAACGTGCACGCCATCTGCGTGCACCTGGGCCTCATGGAAGCGCATCGCGAGCAGCAGATGGACATGCTGTGCGAGCTGGTGCGCCAGGACATCCCGCCGCACGCCCCCGTGGTGGTGGCCGGCGACTTCAACGACTGGCGCCACCGCGCCCATGCACGGCTTGAAAAAGGCGCCGAGCTGCACGAGGTTTTTGTGCAGGCCAACGGCCATGCGGCGCGCACCTTCCCCGCCCGCCTGCCCCTGCTGCGCCTGGACCGCATCTATGTGCGCAACGCCATAGGCCACGCGCCCGTGGTGCTGCCGCTGCGGCCCTGGTCGCATCTGTCGGATCACGCGCCGCTCGCGGCAGAAATCGAGCTCTGAACATGAGCAGGTGGGTCAGCGGCAACCAGTTCCACCTGCTCGAAAACGGCGAGGATTTTTTTCCGCGCGTGTTTGAGTGCATCGCCGCCGCCAAACGCGAAGTCGTGCTGGAAACCTTCATCCTGTTTGAAGACAAGGTCGGTGAAGAGCTGCACGCGGCCCTGCACCAGGCCGCGCGGCGCGGCGTGCAGGTCGACATGACCATAGACGGCTACGGCTCGCCCGACCTGTCGCCCGAATTCATCTCCACCCTCACCCGCGCCGGCGTGCGCGTGCATGTGTTCGACCCGGGCCCCAGGCTCTGGGGCTGGCGCACCAACCTGTTTCGCCGCATGCACCGCAAGATCGTGGTGGTCGACGGCGAGCGCGCCTTTGTGGGCGGCATCAACTACTCGGCCGACCACCTGGCCGACTTCGGGCCGCTGGCCAAGCAGGACTACGCCGTCGAGATCGAGGGCCCCATCGTCGCCGACATCCACGGCTTTGTGCGCCGCGCCCTGGCCGCCGGCCAGCGCAATGCCGGCGCCGAGCCGCCCGCGGGCCTGCGCGAGCGCTTTTCCGACCGCGCGCGTTCGCTGGCCGGCGCCTGGCGCGGCGACAGCATTCCCGCGCCGGTGGGCGAGGCCTCGGCGCTCTTCGTCACGCGCGACAACCGCAAACACACCAACGACATAGAGCGCCACTACCGCGCGGCCCTGCGCACGGCGCGCAAGCGTGTGGTCATCGCCAACGCCTATTTCTTCCCCGGCTACCGGCTGCTCAGGGAAATGCGCCACGCCGCGCGGCGTGGCGTGGACGTGCGCCTCATCCTGCAGGGCGAGCCCGACATGGCCATCGTCAAGACCGCCGCCAGCATGCTCTACCACCACCTGCTGGACGCCGGCGTGCGCATCTACGAATACTGCGAGCGGCCGCTGCACGGCAAGGTGGCCGTCATCGACGACGACTGGGCCACCGTGGGCTCCAGCAACCTGGACCCGCTCAGCCTCTCGCTGAACCTGGAGGCCAATGTCGTCATACGCGACCCCGCCTTCAACAGCGAGCTGGGCGGGCGGCTGGAGGCCCTGATCCGCGACAGCTGCAAGCAGGTGACCCACGACCAGCTCGTGGAGCCCAGCTGGTGGCGCACCGTGCGCAGCTACTTTGTGTTCCACCTGCTGCGCCGCTACCCGGCCTGGGCCGGCTGGCTGCCGGCGCACACGCCGCGCATCACGCCCGCCGGCCAGGGCCTTCCCGCCAAGGCCGGCGCCACCGGCCCCACTGGCAGGGAAGGCAGGGACCCGGAGCCGGTGGGCCAGGCCAAACCCGTGTGAGCGCCTGATGGCCCCCAGCCGCAGCCCCCTGCGCGGCCGCCCCTGGTGGCCCTGGCTCAGGCGCGGCGCCACCGCCCTGTTTTTTGCGCTGGTGGCCGGCCTGCTGGTGTCGCAGGCGCGCAGCATTGAATGGGGCGAGGTGCTCAGCTCGCTAGAGGACTACCCGCTCAGCGCCGCCTGGGGCGCGGTGGCCCTGGCCGCGGCCAGCTTCACGCTGTACAGTTGCTTTGACCTGCTGGGCCGGCATTACACGCACCACAAGCTCAGCGCTTCCACCGTGATGCTGGTGACCTTCACCAGCTACGCCTTCAACCTCAACCTCGGCTCGCTGGTCGGCGGCGTGGCCTTTCGCTTTCGCCTGTATTCGCGCCTGGGCCTGAAGCCCGGCGCCATCACCCGCGTCATGTCCATCAGCATGCTGGCCAACTGGATGGGTTATGTGCTGCTGGCCGGCCTGGTGTTCAGCCTGCACCCGCCTACCTTGCCGGCTGGCTGGCCCGTCGCGCCGCTCCACCTGCGCCTGGCCGGCCTGGCGCTGCTGGCGGCCGCCGCCGGCTACCTGGGCATATGCGCCTTCACGCGCCGGCGCCACTACGTAGTGCGCGGCCACACCCTGGAGCTGCCCTCGCCGCGGCTGGCCGTGCTGCAGCTGCTGATGGGCGCCGGCAACTGGCTCATCATGTCGGGCATCCTGTACATCCTGCTGCAGCACCGCGTCGAGTTCTCCGCCGTCGCCAGCGTGCTGCTGCTGGCGGCGGTGGCCGGTGTCATCACCCACATCCCGGCCGGCCTGGGCGTGCTGGAGGCGGTGTTTGTCGCCCTGCTCTCGCACCTGGTGCCGCAGGCCGAGCTGCTCGCCGCCCTGGTGGCCTACCGACTGATCTATTACGTGGCGCCGCTGGGCATTGCCACCGCCGTCTATGCGGTGATGGAAGCCCATGCCAGGAAACTGGCCCGCGCGGCCAGGGCGGCCCAGCCCCCGCGAAACGCCCGGCCGGCGACGCACTGACGCTCCGACCCCCGCGCCCAGGCGCTTGCGGCCCGATTTAGGCGCCAAAGCCACACGCCACCAGGGTTTTGAACCCAGGCTTTGTGTCCATAAACCCAAACTACTGTATATTGATACAGTGTTTTTGGTTTTCTCTTTCCCGGCGATGCGCCGCCCGCACCCGGGAAGTCGGCTTCTTTGCCTACAAGCGCGCCTGAACCCGCGGCGGCACCATGAAGTCAGACCGTGAAGAAGAAAGGATGTATTGCATGGGCGTGATGAATGACCTGCTGACGACCGACCTCTTTCCCCAGGCCGCGCTGCCTGTCGCGCTGCGCGGCCAGACGGACTTCGAAGGCTTTCGCCGCGCCGCGCGCGGCCTGCTGGCGCAAAACATCCTGCCCGCGCAGGTCAGCTGGCAATGCGGCGATGCGCCCCTGCAAACACCCCAGGCCCCACAGGCCGCCGGCAACGCGCACAGCCCGGCCTTCAGCGATGCGCCCGCCGTCAGCGTGCCGCCCGAATTCCTCGCGCTGTGCCAGGCCGCCGTGCTGCACCGCAACCCGCAGCGCTTTCACCTGCTCTACCGCCTGCTGTGGCGCCTGGTGCACGAACCCGAACTGCGCCACACGCCGCAGGATGCCGACATGGCCGAGGCCCGCCAGATGGCCGACGAGGTGCGCGAGGACATCCGCAAAATGAAAGCCCAGCTGCGCTTTCGTTCGGTGCAGGACGACAGCTTCAGGGCCCGCCCCCTGGCCGGGCCGCTGCACGTCGCCTGGTATGAGCCTGAACACCACATCGTCGAAGCCGTGGCGCCCACCTTTGCCAAACGCTTTTCCCTGATGCGCTGGGCCATCCTCACGCCCGGGGGCAGCGTCGAGTCCGACTACCTGGGCCCGCAGGACTTTGCGGCGGACGCAAAACCGCCCGGCGAAGGCCTGGCCGCGCTGCGCTTCGGCCCAGCCGCCGACCCGCAAGACGCGCCGGCCCTGGATGCCGGTGAACAGCAGTGGCTGGCGTACTACGAGCAGGTCTTCCACCCCGCGCGCCTCGCCAGGCGGCGCCTGCTGCAAAAGCAGGCCGCGCCGCAGCGCTATCGCAAGGGCCGCAGCCCCGTGGGCCGCAAAGCCCATGCGCCTCGGGCACCAAGCCCTGGCCGGGCTGGTAGCCAGTCGCTGTAAGCCCGCTAAGGCCTGCGCGCGTCCGATGCCGGCGGCTCAGGCGGGGGCACCGCCGCGTCGCGCCCGTCGCGGCTGACAGGCGGCAGCGTGGGCCGGGAGGTCGAATCGCGCGGGTCCGGCGGTGGAATCGAGTTGTCCGGTGGCAGCGCGCGGCGCGCCGGGTTGCGGTTCAGCGGGTTCTTCAAAGGCACGGCGGGCTTTTGCACAGCGCCCGGCTCCGCCGCAGGCGCGGCGGGGCTCGGTGTTGTGGTTTGCGCCTGCGCCATGGGCCCGACCAGCAAGGCCAGCGTAATGCCAAGCGCAAGGGGGATGGGATGGGTTTTTCGCATGGCCATGAATGACTCCTTCAAGCCGCATTGAAATTGCGGGGCTTGTTGCCTTTAACTCACTGTACGCCGATCAACACCCAAAGCCATGGCCGGAATGCCGGCCGCACCGTCAGGCCCGGCCTACAGGCTTTGCCACCAGTTCCTTGAAACCTGTCTGTGCATCATGCTCGCGCGAGAACACCCATCCCGGCAAAGGCGCCAGCACGATTTCCGCCGTGGTCCGCACCACACAGCCCGGCATCACATGGCCGCCGCGCATCTCGCCACGCGCCGTCGCCACGCTGGCATGCAGGTGGACGCCGTCAGCGCTCAGCGTGCCCGACAGGGTGATCAGTTCCAGCGGTTCCACCAGCAACGTGCCCTCGGGCTGGTCGGCATAGCGCAGGACTGCGCGGGACAGGCTGCCTACCGCCGAGATGATGCAAGCCGCCCGTGTGTGCTGGCTGGCTTGCAGTTCGGCGAAGGTGGTGTTCAAGGCGGCACGGAGGTCCTGGCCCGGGCTCAGGCGGAGGACGTGAGTTTGAATGTCGCCAGGCTGCATGGTGCTAGCGTAGCCGGGCCGCAAGCCTTGTTCAAGAGGCCATTGCTTACTACTTCTTGTCGGGCAGCTCGATCTTCACTTCCAGCACATCGAGGTTGTCCTGCCGCTCCAGGTGCAGCTTGATGTGCTCAGGGTTGATCGGAATGTATTTGGCGATCACCGCGATCAGGTCGCGCTGTAGCGCGGGCAGGTAGTCGGGCTTGGGACTGCGGTCGGTCCGCTCATGCGCCAGGATGATTTGCAGCCGCTCTTTTGCGACGTTGGCGGTTTTCTTCTTCTCGCCAAGCAGGAAGGACAAAAAAGACGCCATGCTTTATTTGCCTCCAAACCAGCGCTTGAAGATCCCCGGCTTTTGCGCGTCGATAAACCGCATGGGCTTGTCCTTGTCGCCCAGGAAACGGTCGACCACGTCCTTGTAGGCTTCGGAGACGTCGCTGCCGTTCATGTGCACGGCCGGCACGCCCTGGTTGGAGGCCTGCAGCACGGACTCGGATTCGGGGATCACGCCTATGAGCTTGATGCGCAAAATGTCCTGGATGTCTTCGAGTGAAAGCATCTGGCCCTGGTCGACGCGGCCGGGGTTGTAGCGGGTGATCAGGAGGTGTTCCTTGATCGGGTCGCCGCCGGCAATCGCGCGCTGGGTCTTGCTTGAGAGCATGCCCAGGATGCGGTCGGAGTCTCGCACCGAGGACACCTCGGGATTGGTCACCACCAGGGCCTCGTCGGCAAAATGCATGGCCATCAGCGCGCCGGTCTCTATGCCGGCGGGGGAGTCGCAGACGATGTACTCAAAATCCATCTCGCCCAGGTCCTTGAGCACTTTCTCGACGCCGCTTTTGGTCAGCGCGTCCTTGTCGCGGGTTTGCGAGGCGGCCAGCACAAACAGGTTGTGGCACTGCTTGTCCTTGATCAGGGCCTGGTTCAGCGTGGCCTCGCCCTGGATGACGTTGATGAGGTCATACACCACGCGGCGTTCGCAGCCCATGATGAGGTCCAGGTTGCGCAGGCCCACGTCGAAGTCGATGACCGCGGTTTTATGGCCGCGCAGCGCCAGGCCGGTGGCAAAGCTGGCGCTGGTGGTGGTTTTGCCCACGCCGCCCTTGCCGGAGGTGACCACAATGATTTTTGCCATGCTTGAATTTCCTTGGAGAACGGGAGAGATGTTTGGGGTGGAGGCGGGGTGTGCAGCGGGAGCGGGAGGAAGCAAAGTGGCTGTGTTCATGGGAGCATCACATTCATCACGAGTTTGTCGCCCTCGTCGCCCGGAACGAGCCGCACCTGTGTGGGCTTGCCGGCCATGCCGGGCGGCAGCGGGTGTTCGCTGGTGCGGTAGACGCCGGCGATCGACAGCAGCTCGGCCTCCAGCGCCAGCGAGAAGATGCGCGCCTCGGTGTTGCCGCGCGCGCCGGCCATGGCCTTGCCACGCAGCGGCGCATAGACATGGATGTGGCCGTCGGCAATCACTTCAGCGCCGGCATTGACCATGGCCAGCACCACCAGGTCGCGGCCGCGTGCGTAAACCTGCTGGCCCGAACGCAGGGGCTTGTCGACGACCAGGGCGCCCAGCGGTGCTGCGGGCGCCGATGCAACAGGGGCGACAGGTGTTGGCGCGGGCGGCGCGGCCACTGCGGGCCGCGCCGGCACCAGGTGCGCATCGGGCACGGGCAGCAGGCCGGCCTGCAGCGCCGCAGCCATCTGCGCGGGGCTCCCGCCCTTGGCCGTGAGGGGTACCAGCTGGTAGCTGCCCAGCAGGCTGATCAGGGCCGGAAAATCAATGTCGCCGGCCGCCGGCGGCAGCGGCGAGAGGTCGACCATCAGCGCATCCTGGTCGAAGAAGTCGGGGATATCGCCAAAGCGCGCGTCCAGTTCGCGTGCCAGCGCGACGAGGTCGGTGGACTTGAGCAGCAAGGCCACCAGGGGCAGGTTGGCGCTTTTGATTTCAAAGGTGGCGGGAGTGGTGGCCTGGAGGGCGACGGTCATAGGCGCATGGGCGGAGAAAGCCGGCTGGCAGAGCGGCAAAAGAAAAGATGGCCGAGGGTAGCCCGCGAACTGCGGGATTGCCCCGCACGCTTTGTCGCAGTTGTGAGCGGGTGAAACGCCTTGAAGCCGCGCGCACGGCCTTGGTGCGCTGGCGCCGTCCGTCGCCGTCCATCACCGGAAAGCGCTTTGGCATTGAATGCATGCGGCCCGCACCCATATGCTGGGCTCATTACCGGAACCCTGTTCATGAACTTCCTGCCGCTGGCGCTTGTAACCGCGCTGCTCCATGTTTACATTGGCGCACGCCTTGTTCCCGGGCTCCAGGCCCTTCCCCTTGTCCAGTGGTTGCTCATCATCGGCCTGGCGCTGTCGGCGCTGCTGATGCCGCTGGGCCTGATGGCCGGGCGTGTGGCCAAACAGCCTCTTGCCGATGTGCTGACCTGGGTGGGGCTGCTGTTCATGGGCCTGTTCTCGTCCCTGTTTGTGCTGACGCTGGCGCGCGACGCGGGTTTGCTGCTGCTGTGGGGGGCCGATCTGCTGGCGCCCGGCCAGTTGCCGCTGGCCTGGCTGCGCATCGCCTCGGCCGAAGCCGTGCCGCTGCTGGGCCTGCTGGTTACCCTGCTGGGTTTTTTGAATGCGCGGCGCACCGCGGCCGTGGTCAGGGTGGACGTGCCCATCAAGGGCCTGCCGCCCGCGCTGCAGGGCTTTACCGTGGCGCAACTCAGCGACATCCATGTGGGGCCGACCATCAAGCAGCCCTACCTGCGCCGCATTGTCGACAAGGTCAATGCGCTGGATGCCGACCTGGTGGCCATCACCGGTGACCTGGTGGACGGCAAGGTCGGCGAGCTCGCGGCCCACACCGCGCCGCTGGCCGACCTGAAGTCGCGCCACGGCACTTTTTTTGTGACCGGCAACCACGAGTACTACTCGGGCGCCCACGCCTGGGTAGACGAGCTGCGCCGGCTGGGCCTGACGGTGCTGATGAACGAACATGTGGTGATCCGCCAGCCGGGCCAGAACGGCAAGCCGCTGGTGCTCGCCGGCGTGACGGATTACAGCGCCGGCCACTTTGACCCGGCCCACCGCAGCGACCCCGAAGCGGCCTTGCACGGCGCCCCGCTGGACGCCGTGCGCGTGCTGCTGGCCCACCAGCCGCGCAGCGCCGCCGCGGCCGCCAAGGCCGGCTTTGATTTACAGCTCTCGGGCCACACGCATGGCGGGCAGTTCTACCCGTGGAATTTGTTTGTGCGCTTCCAGCAGCCCTTCACGGCGGGTTTGCACAAGCTGCAAAACCTGTGGGTCTATACCAGCCGGGGGACAGGCTATTGGGGGCCGCCCAAGCGGTTTGGGGCGCCGTCCGAGATCACCGCCCTGAGGCTGGTGGCGGGCTAGGGCTGGGCCGCCGGCCATCCGCACCCCATTTGACAAATCCCAAGCCCGGCCGGAAAACCCGGGACTATCATCCGCGGATGTTCATCGAAACCCTGGGTGCCGCGCGCGACATGGCGCGCCTGGCGGAAATCGCCGGTGTGCTGATCCGCCACGGCTTTGGCGACAGCGTGCGGCGGCTCGGCCTGGCCGACAAGCTGGAGCGCGCGGGCCATGCGCTGCACTGGAACCATGCGGCCGACCTGGCCCGCCTAGGCCCGCCCGAACAGGTGCGCCTGGCCATGGAAGAGCTGGGCCCCACCTTCGTCAAGCTCGGCCAGGTGCTGGCCGGCCGGGCCGACCTTTTCGGCCCCGAATGGATCACCGAATTCGAAAAACTGCACAGCCAGGTGCCGCCCGTGCCCCTGGCGCTGCTGCTGCCCCAGCTGCGCGAAGACCTGGGCGGCGAGCCCGAAACCGTCTTTGCCCGCTTTGACACCACGCCGCTGGCCGCCGCCTCCATCGCCCAGGTGCACGGCGCGCAGCTCCATGACGGCACGCAGGTCGTCGTCAAGATCCGCCGCCCCGGCATCACCGAGGTCATAGAAGCCGACCTGCGCCTGATGGAGCGGCTGGCCGCGCTGGCCGAGGCCGAGCTGCCCACCCTCAAGCCCTACCGCCTCAAGCAGCTGGTGCGCGAGCTCGCCAAATCGCTGCGGCGCGAACTCGACCTGGCCGCCGAATGCCGCCATGCCGAACGCATCGCCGCCAACATGGCGCCCCTGCCCTACATCGTGATCCCGCGCGTGCACTGGGCCCACACCGGCGCGCGTGTCAACGTGCAGGACCTGGTCGACGGCGTGCCCGGCAACGCGCTGGACCGGCTCACGCCTGAGGCCGGTTACGACCGCGGCGAACTCGCCCGCCGCGGCGCCCGCGCCGTACTGAAAATGATTGTGGAGGACGGCATCTTCCACGCCGACCCACACCCCGGCAATGTGTTTTACCTGCCCGGCAACCGCATCGCCTTCATCGACTTCGGTATGGTCGGGCGCCTGACCGAGCGCAGGCGCGAAGAGCTGCTGCAACTGCTGCTGGGCCTGGTCGAACGCCAGCCGCAGGCCGTGGCCGACGTGCTGCTCGAATGGACCGGCGACGAGCACGGCGTCAACCTGTCCCAGCTCGAGGCCGAAATCGAAGCCTTTGTCGACCAATACCACGGCACGCCGCTGGCCCAGCTCAGCCTGGGGCAAATGCTCTCCGACGTCACCGCCATCCTGCGCGAGCACCACCTGGGCCTGCCCTCCGACCTGGCGCTGCTGATCAAGGCCTTTATCTCGCTCGAAGGCATGGGCCGCGGGCTGGACCCCAGCTTTCACATGGCCACCGAGGCCGCGCCGCTGCTACGCCAGGTGGTGCGCGCACGCTACCGGCCCCAGGCCATGGCCGCCCGCGGCTGGCACACCTTCAGCCGCGCCCTGGCGCTGGCCGGCCAGCTGCCGCACGACCTGTCGCGCCTGCTGCGCAACGCGCGCCGCGGCCGCGTGCACGTGGCCATAGAGCTGGCCCACCTCAAACGCGTGGGCGACCAGCTGGACCGCGCCGCCAACCGCCTGGCCATGGCCCTGGTGATCGCCGCCCTCATCATCGGCTCGTCCATCGTCATGACCGTCAAGGGCGGTCCCACGCTGTTCGGCCTGCCCGCCTTCGGTTTCCTGGGTTTTACCGGCGCCATGGCCGGCGGTGTGTGGTTGGTGCGGGCTATCTGGCGGAGTAGCCGGGCCAGCAATGGGGATGGGGAGGATTGAGGGGTGCACCCCTCTCCCCCTCTCCTTCTCTCTTTTTGACTCTCTGCCTCTGCTTGGGTCTGCTGGCCGGGTCTCGCCCCGGCGGGCGAGGCACTTTTGGCGAAACCCGCAAAGCGGGTTTTCTTTGTTCGCCAAAGGCGCGCTACGCGCGCGGGGTTTGCTCACTTCGCGCAGCGAAGTTACGCAAACACCAAAAGTACCCAAAAGAAAGGCGACCCGCAGTCTGGGTCCCTTCGCTGCGCTGCGGGCAACCTGCGCTGCTCGACTGCGGAGGGGGCAATCGGGATCAGGAACCAAATACCAAAGACAAAGAAGATAAATACAAACAAGGACACGCCATGGCGTGTCCTTGTGGTCTTCGGTATTGGTATTTTTGTCCCCACCCCTTGTGTATGCGCCGAGGAGCGCAGGTTCAGGCGGATAAGGGATCGCGTTGTCTGAGCGAAGCGAGTTTAGCGAGACCCCGCCTGAACCGAGCACCGCAGGTTGCCCGTAGCGAAGCGCAGGGACGCAGACACCAGGGTCGCCTTTTCTTTTGCTTACTTTTCTTTTGGCGAAGCAAAAGAAAAGTGAGTAGCTGCCGGGCTACCCCCGGCCAGCAGAACCAAGAAGAGGAAAGAGGTGGATGAGCGTGCTCAGCAGGAGCAAGACCGACATCTACGCCTCACTTACCAGCAGCGTTAGGAAAAAACAGCTGCTCGCCGTTGATCTTGTAAGCGGCGACCACTGCTTGCCCCGCAGGCGAAATCACCCAGTCGACAAACTTCTGCGCTTCGGCCGCCTTGACCTGCGGGTGTTTGGCGGGGTTGACCACCATCACGCCGTACTGGTTGAACAGCCGCGTGTCGCCTTCGACCAGCACGGCCAGGTCGCCGCGGTTCTTGAAAGACAGCCAGGTGCCGCGG
>Ga0209675_1000706_pt1 | contig 22940 bp, 22 predicted proteins | sample AraplaCol_mLB_r2_2_FD_184280 | JGI IMG/M metagenome (GOLD analysis project Ga0209675, IMG submission 184280) | Arabidopsis root microbial communities from North Carolina, USA - plate scrape MF_Col_mLB_r2 (SPAdes) (version 3) | ecosystem: Host-associated > Plants > Roots > Endosphere | place...
GCGGGAACAGCGCCGGATCGGGGATGCCGCCGGCAAACGAGATGATTTCCGGCCGCGCGATCAGCTTCAGCAGTTCGCGGATTTCAGAGGCGCGCAGTTCGCTGACGCCCAGCGACAGGCCGGGAAAAGAGGTCTCAGACATGGCTATGCTCGGGCTTTCCTCAACAATTGGCCCAACCATAGCCGAGGCGGGCGCCATGAGGAAAGCGCCCGGACTGCAGCCCAGCTATGCCCTAGCCGCCATAAAGCCAGTCGTTGCCCGCATAGGCGGCCTCGACGGCACGACCCGACAGCGCCATGTTGCGCAATTCCCGCACTGGACCGGCTGCGTGATAGAAATCGCCGTAAACCCGCGCCATGACCTGCACCCGCGCGGTGCGCAGGTAGCGTGCCTGCTGATAGGCCAGGAAAGCGGCATGGGGATCGTCGCGCCGAGCACTGAGCGCATCGGCCAGACAGACGGCATCCTCGATGGCCATGCAGGCGCCCTGCGCCAGATACTGCAGCATCGGATGCGCGGCATCGCCCAGCAGGGTGATGCGGCCCTTGGTCCAGTTCGCCACCGGCTCGCGGTCGCACAGCACCCACATGCGCCAGGCTTCGATCTTGCCGAGCAGGTTGTGCACCTGCGGCTGCTGGTTCTGGAACCGCTCGTTCAGTTCCTCGACATCGCCAAAGGCATTCCAGCCTTCCTCGTAGCGATTGGAATGGAACACGGCGACCAGGTTGAACAGCTCGCCGCGCCGCAGCGGATAATGCACCAGATGCGTCTTCGGCCCGGCCCAGAGCACGACGTTATTCTCGAACTGGCCCTGCGGCACGTCGGCGGCCGGCAGCACGGCGCGATAGGCGATATGGCCCGAGACGCGCGGCTTGCCGTCGGCAACGATATCCTCGCGCACCGCCGACCACAGGCCGTCGCAGGCCACCATCGCGCTGCCGGTCAGCGTCTCACCCTCGGCCAGCGTGACCGTCACGCCATCGCCGGTATCTTTATAAGCCGTCACCTTGGCGCTGTTGCGCAGCGTGACCAGCGTCTGCGCGCGGCAGGCCTCCAGCAGCGTGCCATGCAGGTCGGCACGATGCGTCACGCCATAGGGGAAGCCCCAATGCGTCTTCGCGCGCTCGCCCAGCGGCATGCGCGTGACCTCTTCGCCGGTCAGCGCATCGCGCATGATCAGGTTTTCAGGAAAGACCGCGTTCGCGTCGATGCCGGCACGGATGCCCAGCATGTCGAAACGCTTGAACACATTCGGCCCGAGCTGGATGCCGGCGCCGACTTCGCGGAACTCGGCCGACTGCTCCAGCAGCACGCTGCGGATGCCTTTCAGCGCCAGCGCCAGCGTCGTCGCAAGACCACCGATGCCGCCGCCCACAATAATGACCGGACGATCCTGTACCGTTGCCATGGCCCCTCCCTGTTTTCTTGTCTTGATTGCCTTTGGCGATATAATCCGTACACAGATTAATAGAAAAGTCAAGCAAATTCTGTTGCTAGCCCACCAGTACTACGAGAATTCCGTGGCACTGCTGTCGATTTCCGGCATTCAATATTTGCCTGGATATCCACCGCTGTGGGGGCGCGTGTCATGCTGTCATTCAAGAGCTGGGGCATTCTGTGGAAGATCATGGCGGTCATCGCCGTGCTGCTGGTGGCGATGGCCGCCAGCGTCTGGACCGGCTATCGCGGCCTGTCCGAATTATCCGCCGACATCAACGAACTCGAACTGCAGGCCAAGCGGGTGGAGAATGCCGGCCGCGGCACCGCCAATGCGCTCAGCTGGATCCGCATGGTCGAATCGATTTCCGACGGCGAGACGCCGGCTGCACGCACCGAGACGGCCAACCGGGCCGCCGACGAGCGCCGCCGGCTAGGCGTACGCCTCGATAACCTGAAAGGCCTGCTGCATGACGCCGAGGGACAACAGCGCCTCGCCGCCATCGTGCAGGCCGTGACGGCTTACGAGGCGGTGCATCGCAACGTGCAGCAGCTCGCCGAGCAGGGCGATCTGGATGGCAGCCGCCGCGCCGCGATGGCCGGCGTCGCCCAGGCCGAAGAAATTCGCGCCCGCATCCGGCCGATGGAAGACACCATCTCGAAAGAGATCACCGAGTTCAGCACCAAGGCGCGCCAGGATGGCGAGCGTTCGGTCACGACCATGCTGGTGCAGTCAGGCATCGGCGGCGCGATCGGGCTGGGTCTCGCCATCCTGATCACGCTGGCCGCGATCAGCCGGCCGCTGCGCCGCATGATCACCGGCATGGAACGCCTGGCGCAGGACGACCTGGACATTGAGCTGCATGACGATGGCCGCCGCGACGAGGTCGGCCTGATCGGTCGCGCGCTGCTGGTCTTCCGCCAGAATGCCATCGACAAACGCAGCGCCGAAGCCAGCGCCGAAGCCCAGCGCGCCGAGACCGAGCGCGACCGCAGCGCGCGCGAAGCGCGCGAACGCCAGGCGATTGCCGAAATCTCCCAGCTCTGCGAGCGTGTCGCCGACGGCGATCTCGCCGGGCGGCTGGATGTGGCCGGCAAGGACGGCTTCCTGCTCACCATCAGCCAGCAGCTCAACAGTCTGACCGATACCCTGCAGGGCATCACGAGCGAACTGGCCGATGTCACCGGCGCGATGGCCGAAGGCCGGCTGACTCGCTCGGTCGACGGCGCCTATAGCGGCGTCTACGGCCAGTTGAAAGACAGCGTCAACGCCATGGCCGGCAAGCTGCGCGACTTTGCCACGCGCCTGGCCGAAACCGCGCAGGTGGTGCGCAACGCATCGGCCGAAATCTCCACCGCGAGCCTGGACCTGGCCCAGCGCACGGAATCCCAAGCCGCCAGCATCGAGGAAACCGCCGCCTCGATGCACGAGATCACCACCACGGTGAAGCAGAACGCCGACAATGCCGAAGCCGGCAACCAGATGGCCGCCTCGGCACGCAACGCCGCCGAACGCGGCGGCAAGATCATGACCGACGTGACCGGGGCGATGAGCGGCATCGAGGACAGCGCGCGCAAGATCGGCGAGATCGTCGGCCTGATCGACGAGATCGCCTTCCAGACCAACCTGCTGGCGCTGAACGCCAGCGTCGAGGCCGCGCGTGCGGGCGAGGCCGGCAAGGGCTTTGCGGTGGTGGCGCAGGAAGTGCGCGCGCTGGCCCAGCGCTCGGCCGATGCCAGCAAGGACATCAAGACGCTGATCTCCACCTCCAGCAGCCAGGTGAAGACCGGCGCCGAGCTGGTCGGCCAGGCCGGACGCTCGCTGACCGACATCATGGAGGCCGTGAAGAAGGTGTCCGACATCGTCGCCGAGATCGCCGCCGCCAGCCGCGAACAGGCCACCGGTCTCGACCAGATCAACACGGCGGTGAGCAGCATGGACGAGATGACCCAGCGCAACGGTGCGCTGGTGGAAGAGACCAGCGCCTCGGCACAGCAGCTCGCCAACCAGGCCAGCGAACTGGCACAGCTCGTCGGCTTCTTCGATACCGGGCGACGCTGACCGATCCGCGGTATCAAGTTTCCAGAAGCCTCATATCATCGTATTCGCTGATTTGCCGCGATTTCCGCTTGACTATTTGTTCTTGTTTTGTACCATTATGGTCGAGTGCCCGCATGGGCCCCGGCCAAGGCTGGGACAACCCGCCGGCGGATAACGCTCCCGTATCAACCCGACTGATTTCCCGCTGCGATTCCCGGAATCGCGAATGAAGGCCTGCGCCCGACGCAGGCGGAAAGGAGGCAGCATGTGCAATGGAGCGAACTGCAAGCATAAAACCGAGCCACAGGCGCAAGGCCTGACTTTGCGCGCAGCACTTGGTCCAGATTACTTGGCCGAACCGGAAGATGTTCTCAGCGCGAAACGTGCCTTGATGAAGCTGGGCTATTACGCCCCGCTTGAGGAAGATGATCCAGGCCCTTGGGTGGATAGCGCCTTGTTCAGCGGCATCAAGAACTTCCAACACGATGAAGGCTTGAAAGTAGATGGGTTGATGCGACCTGGCGGCCCTACAGAAGGATCACTGAATAAGGCCCTCGAAAGGCGGCCAGCGTCTCCCGCCAATGATGATCAGCCGCCAGCAAATGACGATCAACCAGAGGCCTTCTTCAATTGCGATACATTACTGGATCGCGACTCATTCCGGTGCGGCAGGCTGGGCACAAAACAACTCACTGCAATTTGCATGTCGTCGGCAATAAGCCGATACAGCAACTGCATGCTTGGCAAGCCATTCGGACCGCTGACAACCAAGGTATAGCGATATGCTCACGGCCCCCTTTCTAAAACGCATTTCTCTCGATGAGGCAAAGATCGAAAGCGGCGTCTTCCCTTTCGGCGCACTCCCCTACCTGACCGAAGATTTCGAACTCGGATTCGATCACGCCGTCACCATCATCGTGGGTGAAAACGGGTCTGGAAAATCCACGCTGATCGAAGCGATCGCCCAGGCAGCTGGCTTCTCGGCGCAGGGTGGCAGCCAGGATCATCAGACCGGACTGGCAGAGAGCGGAAATGCGCTGACCCGCGCCTTGCGACTGTCGTGGTTGCCGAAGGTCAATCGCGGCTTTTTCTTCCGCGCCGAGAGCTTCTTCAACTTCCAGACCTACATCGACACGGCGCATGTCGAATCCGGCCGCCCGCCGCCGATGATGCATGAACGCAGTCACGGCGAGGCTTTCCTGCAGGCGTTTGAAGACCGTCTGGATAGCCGCCAGCGCGCGATCTACATCCTCGATGAACCGGAAGTGGCGCTGTCGCCGCAGCGCCAGCTCGCCTTCCTGCGAATTCTCCGGCAGTGGCAGCTGAGTGGTCAGGTGCAGGCGATCATCGCCACCCATTCACCGATCCTGATGAATTTGCCCGATGCCGCGCTGCTGTCGCTAGATGGCGGCAGACTCCATCCGGTCGAGGCAGCCGAGACCGAACATGTCCGGGTGATGCGCAGCTTCCTGGCCAACCCGACGGCGTATCTGGTCGATCTGTTTGAGGATCTGGGATGACGCCGACAACGGATCATGCGACTCGGAGTCGCGTATAGGGCGACTCGCTTTACCCGTTTGACACGCGGTGCGGGCTGCGCGAATGATCGACTTTGGTCGAAAGACCCGGGGGGCCGAGTCTCTAACTCCATAACCAAAACCGCCACCCCGATCCGTCTTCTGCTCGCGCACTCGCAGACAAAATGCAAAGGGGAAAACCATGGCAAATTCCGACGGCGGCTTCCTGTCGCGCTGGACACTGAAAACCGGTGGCGTGATCGCGCCGGACGAACGCCTGCCGATGGGCCAGACCATCGCGCTCGGCCTGCAGCATGTGGTGGCCATGTTCGGCGCCACCGTGCTGGCACCACTGCTGATGGGCTTCGACCCGAACGTTTCCATTCTCTTTTCCGGTATCAGCACGCTGATCTTCTTCGTCGTCACCGGCGGCAGGCTGCCGAGTTATCTGGGCTCCAGCTTCTCCTTCATCGCCGTGGTCATCGCTGCGACGGCTTATGCCGGTAGCGGCCCCAATGCCAATATCGGTGTGGCGCTCGGCGGCATCATCGCCTGCGGCGCGGTCTATGCCATCATCGGGCTGATCGTCATGAAGTCCGGCATCGGCTGGATCGAAACCCTGATGCCGCCGGTGGTGACCGGCGCCATCGTCGCGGTCATCGGGCTGAATCTGGCGCCGATTGCCGTGAAGGGCGTCAGCGCCAGCGGCTTCGATGCCTTCATCGGGCTGTTCACCGTGGTCGCGGTCGGCGTCGTCGCGGTCTATACCCGCGGCACGGTGCAGCGCCTGCCTATCCTGCTCGGTGGTCTGGCCGCTTATGTCGTCTATGCCGTGCTGGCCAATGGCGCCGGCATGGGCAAGCCGATCGATTTCAGCGGCGTGATCAAGGCTGCCTGGATCGGCATGCCCAACTTCACGGCGCCCGTCTTCGAGGCCGGCGCGATGGCGCTGATCGCACCTGTCGCCATCATCCTGGTCGCGGAAAATCTCGGCCATGTGAAGGCGATCGGCGTGATGACCGGCCGCAACCTTGATCCGCTGCTGGGCCGCGCCTTCCTCGGCGATGGCATCGCCACCATGATCTCGGGCGCCGGCGGCGGCACCGGCATGACGACTTACGCCGAGAATATGGGCGTGATGGCAGTGACCAAGATTTTCTCCACGCTGATCTTCATCGTGGCGGCGATCTTCGCCATCCTGCTCGGCTTCTCGCCCAAATTCGGCGCGCTGATCCTCACCATCCCGGGTCCGGTTCTGGGCGGCCTGGCGCTGGTGGTCTTCGGCCTGATCTCGGCCACGGCGGGCCGCATCTGGGTCGAGAACAAGGTCGATTTCTCGAATGCGCGCAACCTGATCACCGTGGGCGTGGCGCTCACGCTCGGTGCTGGCGACCTGATGCTGAAATTCGGCGGCTTCTCGCTGGGCGGCATCGGCACGGCCACCTTCGGCGCCATCATCCTCTACCAGATCCTCAACGGCAAAAACGCCAACCAGTAAGTCGGGATTTTCGCTGACGACCCGCGGCGGGGCTCATCTCCCGCTGCGGGTTTTTCTATGCCTGGTGCTGTCGGGATGCCGCTGCGGCGGAAAAGGAATGGTGCACCCGACAAGATTCGAACTTGTGACCTCTGCCTTCGGAGGGCAGCGCTCTATCCAGCTGAGCTACGGGTGCACATCGGCCGGCGTGGCGCGGACCATACAGGAGCCCCCGGCCACAGGCAAGACGGGCCAGCCCTATGAAAGCTCCGGCATCCTGCGGAAATTGCAGGCAAATCCCGCCCAGCGCCCGCACCCTGTTTCGTCCCCTCCGTGGGATGCCAATCCAACGCCCGGCCAAATAAAAAGGCCCCGCCGGGTGGGATCCGCGGGGCCTTTTATCATTCGTGCGCGGGGTGGGGGTGAGGCAGGCAGCGCAACGAATGATGTTCCTAGGGGGGAACTGGGCTCAACCTACAGAAGGTGCGGTTTGGGTCGCCAGCGATAAAACTGTGACATAACCCTGAGGTGTAAACCCCTCCCCGCGCTTACGCGCAGACCGACGAGTCGGCCTATGAGTCTGCCGCCAGCGCGCCCGAAATCACCCGCAGTTCCTGCAGGTGTTTCTGGATCAGTGGCACCCTGTCGCTGGCTGCCGCCTTCAGCGCCGTCTTGTCACCGGCCCGCGCATAATCCTGATGCAGGCTGAGGGCCTTCTGATGCGCCTCGATCTGCATCGTCACGTATGTGCGATCGAAGGCGGCGATGGAGGCGGCGCGCAGCTGCTCCAGCATGTTGAGGTGATCGGCATCCAGGCCGGTCATCGTCGGCTTGAGGCCGGATGTCTCGATCGCCCTGGCCAGAGCGGCAGAGGCCTTGCCGTGATCGGCCACCATCATCTGGCCGAACTGGCGCACCTCGGTCTTCTGTCCGCGCTGCACCGCGATCTTGCCGGCCTCCAGTTCGAACTGGTCGTTGATCTGGGCACGCGGAATGAAGGCCGGGGCCGAGATTTTCGTCGTCGTGGTGACGCGCTGGGATTTCGACGGGATCGTGGCCTGCGACGCGGTCTGCGCCTGCAGCGTGCAAGCGCCGAAGCTGACGGCAGCAGCCAGCGTACAGGCGATGACGGGTTTCATGGATGGCATGAGCGTGTCCTCCTGCGAACGGGAGTCCAACCGCTGCCGCCATGGCCAAGTTCCGCCTGTTCAGGCGCGGCCAGCCATTGTCACAGATCAGAATCAGGCCGCGCGGCTGCTGGTCAGTTCGAGGAACAGGTCTTCCAGGTCGGCTTCCTGGGTCGAGAGATCGACGATCTCCAGCCCGGCGGCCTGCAGTTGCGCCAGCACCTGCGGGAAGGGCGTTTCGCTTGGCCGGTAATGCAGGCGCAAGCGGCGCGCATCCAGCAGTTCGGCCTTGAGGCCGCTGAGCGAGGCCGGCGGCTGGCTGAGATCGGCGGCGAGCGTGACGATCACATCCTTGCGGTCGAGACGGCCGAGCAGCTTCGGCGTCGCGTCATGCGCCACGATACGCCCGTGATTGACGATGGCGATATGATCGCAGAGCGCCTCCGCCTCTTCCAGGTAATGCGTGGTCAGCACCACGGTGACGCCCGCGGCATTGAGCTCTCGGATATAGGCCCAGAGCTGCTGGCGCAGTTCGATATCGACGCCGGCGGTGGGCTCGTCCAGCACCAGTACCGGCGGCGCATGCACCAGCGCTTTCGCCACCAGCAGGCGGCGGCGCATGCCACCCGACAGCGTGCGCGCATAGGCGCCGGCCTTATCAGACAGCCCCATGGCGGCAAGGATCGCATCGGTGCGGCGTTCAGGCTTAGGCACGCCATAGAGGCCGGCCTGGAATTCCAGCGCCTCGCGCGGCGTGAAGAAGGGATCGAGATTGAGTTCCTGCGGAACGACACCAATCGCCGCGCGCGCCTGCCGCGTCTCGGTCTCGATATCGTGGCCCCAGACCGCAGCCTGGCCCGATGTCTTGCGCACCAGTCCGGCCAGGATGTTGATCAGGGTCGATTTGCCCGCCCCGTTGGGGCCGAGCAGGCCGAAGAAACTGCCGCGCGGAATATCCAGACTGACGCCGTGCAGCGCCTGTTTCGCTTTGGCGCCCTTGCCATAAATCTTGACCAGATCGCGCACCGAAATGGCGGCATTCCGGTCCAGACCGGCGGGGCTGATCGGGGTATTCTGCATGGGACTCGGGCCTGAAAGGCTGGCGTGGCGGACGGCCCTGCGGTAGGTATCACCTTGGATTGGGCGGGTCAATTTGCCCCCGTCCCTGACCAGCCAGATGCCCAAGGGATGACCGCCATGCAGGCCGCCAAGACTACCGCCCCCGAGACCATCACCGTTGAAAGCCCGGTCGTGGCCTGCGACGGCGGCGGCGGTGCGCTGGGCCATCCGCGCGTCTATCTCAACATGGGCGACAAGCACGAGATCGACTGCCCCTATTGCGGTCGCCAGTATCTGCTGAAGGACGGCGCGGGCCACCATTGATGGCCGGCACCAGCAAGCATCGCCTCTATCTCGTCGACGGCTCGGGTTACATCTTCCGGGCCTATCACGCGCTGCCGCCACTGACGCGCAAGTCCGACGGCCTGCCGATCGGCGCCGTCTCGGGCTTCTGCAACATGCTCTCCTCCTTGCGCGACAAGGCCGAGCATGACCAGGCGGTGAGCCATATGGCCGTCATCTTCGATGCCGGCCGCGAAACCTTCCGCAGCGAAATCTATCCCGAATACAAGGCCAACCGCAGCGAGACGCCGGAAGACCTGATCCCGCAATTCGCCCCGATTCGCGAGGCGACCCGCGCCTTCGGCCTGCCCAGCATCGAGAAGGAAGGCTTCGAGGCCGACGACATCATCGCGACTTACGCCCGCATCGCCAACGAAGCCGGCATGGAAGTCTGCATCGTGTCGTCCGACAAGGACCTGATGCAGCTCGTCCGCGACGGCGTCGGCATGATGGATCCGATGAAGGATCGCAACATCGGCCCTGCGGAAGTGATGGAGAAATTCGGCGTCACGCCCGACAAGGTGATCGACGTGCAGGCGCTGGCCGGTGACTCCACCGACAACGTGCCCGGCGTGCCCGGCATCGGCATCAAGACGGCCGCCGAGCTGATCAACACCTATGGTGACCTGGAAACGCTGCTCAGCAGGGCCGGCGAGATCAAGCAGCCCAAGCGTCGCGAGACCCTGCAGACCAATGTCGAGAAAGCGCGTATCTCCTACCAGCTGGTGAAGCTGAAGGACGATGTGCCGCTGGAGCTTGGCCTCGACGACCTGAAGCTTGGTCCGGTGGAATGGCCGAAACTGTCGGCCTTCCTCAATGAGATGGAATTCCGCACGCTGACCAGCCGGATCGAGAACCGGCTGAAGTCGCGCGGCGTCGATATGAGCGGCGGCGCACCGGGTGTGACGGCGCGGCCTGAGAGCATGTATGCACCGGTGGCGAGCGCGCACCGGGCAACAACCCCCATTGCTTTCCCCGGCGAAGGCGGCGCGGAACAACCGCCGGTCAGCCGCGACCGATATGAACTGGTGCAGGATTTGGGCGCGCTGCAGCGCTGGATCGCGCGCGGCTTTGAAACCGGCCTCATCGCCTTCGACACCGAGACCACCGATCTCTCGCCCACCAAGGCCGATCTGGTCGGCATTTCGCTGGCCGTCGCGCCGGGCGAGGCCTGCTATATCCCGGTCGGGCACCGCGCCTCGGGTGGCGGGCTGGATTTCTCCGGCGCAGGCGCGATCAAACAGCTCTCCGCCAAGGAAGCACTGGATGCGCTGAAGCCGCTGCTCGCCGATCCGGGCGTGCTGAAGGTGGGCCAGAACATCAAATACGACATGGCCGTGCTGAACGCCCATGACGTCGAGATCGTGTCTTACGACGACACGATGCTACTGTCCTATTCGCTGGATGCCGGCAAGCACGGCCATGGCATGGACGAACTGTCCGAACGCCATCTCGGCCATACGCCGATCAGCTACGACGAGGTGACCGGCACCGGCAAGAGCCGTATCTCCTTCGCCGAAGTGGCGCTGGACAAGGCGCGCGACTATGCCGCCGAGGATGCGGATGTCACGCTGCGGCTCTATCATGTGCTCAAGCCGCGTTTGCTGGCCGAGAAGCAGGTCGCGCTCTACGAGACCATCGAACGCCCCCTGCCCGCCGTGGTCAGCGCCATGGAATGCGCCGGCATCAAGGTCGATCCGGCCGAACTCAACCGCCTGTCGGCCGATTTCGCCAAACGCATGGAGACCTTCGAGAAGAAGGCGCATGACCTGGCGGAAGACACGTTCAATATCGGCTCACCCAAGCAGTTGGGCGAAATCCTGTTCGACAAGATGAAGCTGCCCGGCGGCAAGAAGGGCAAAACCGGCGCTTACGCCACCGGCGCGGAAGTGCTGGAAGAACTGGCCGCCGAAGGCCATGAGCTGCCGCGCCTGGTGCTGGACTGGCGTCAGCTGTCCAAGCTGAAGTCGACTTATGCCGACGCGCTGGTCGCCTCGATCAATCCGAAGACCGGCCGCGTGCATACCTCGTTTGCGCTCTCGGCCACCAACACCGGGCGTTTCGCCTCTTCCGATCCCAACCTGCAGAATATCCCGGTGCGCACCGAGGAAGGCCGCAAGATCCGCAAGGCCTTTGTCGCCGACAAGGGCTGCAAGATCATCTCGGCCGACTATTCGCAGATCGAGCTGCGCATCCTGGCCCACATTGCTGACATTGGCGCGCTGAAGACCGCCTTCCGTGACGGCATCGACATCCATGCGCTGACCGCCAGCCAGGTGTTCAACACCCCGGTGGAAGGCATGGACCCGATGGTGCGCCGCGCCGCGAAAGCCATCAACTTCGGCATCATCTACGGCATGAGCGCATTTGGTTTAGCTGCTCAGCTCGGCATCCCGCAGCGCGAGGCGCAGAGCTATATCACCGCCTATTTCGAACGCTATCCCGGCATCCGCGACTATATGGACAGCACCAAGAAACAGGTGAAGGAGCAGGGTTTCGTCACCACGCTCTTTGGCCGGCGCGTGCATTTCCCCAATATCAACTCCAAGAACCCGGCCGAACGCGCCTTCCTGGAACGTGCGGCGATCAACGCGCCCATCCAGGGCTCGGCCGCCGACATCATCAAGCGCGCCATGGCCAAGCTACCGGCGGCGATTGCCGCCGAGGGCTTAAGCGCGAAGATGCTGCTGCAGGTGCATGACGAACTGGTCTTCGAGGCGAAGGACGCCGAGGTCGACGGCCTGATCACGGTCGCCAAGCGCGTGATGCAGGACGCTGCCAGCCTGGATGTGCCGCTGGTCGTCGAGGCCGGCGTGGGCCTGAACTGGGAAGAGGCGCATTAAGCGCCTCTCGCCTTTCTCTCTTATTCGAAAACCGGCCGGAAGAAGCTGCGCTCGTAGCGGCGGAAGCACTTGGTCTTCTCGTAGAAGGCCATCGCCGCCTGGCACTCGGCATCCGTCGCCGCTGCCTTGCGATACTGCTCATAGGCCGCCAGGCTCGGGAAGCTGAAGCTGGCGAGCGCGATGTCGCTCTCACCCTCGCTCGGCATCAGGTAGCCGTGATGCGTGCCGCCCAGCTTGTTGACCAGCTTGATCCACATCTTCCCGTATTCCTCGAAGTCTTTCAGCGTATGGGCATCGACTTCGTAACGGAGGAAGCAGGTGATCATGGGGACCTTTATTTATTGGGCAGGCAGCGGTCGATGATGGCGCCGCAGGGTTCCAGCACTTCGCGGCCGGTGGCCGTGCGGCCACGGAATTCCAGCGCGACGATGCGGTTGTTCTGCAGGATGAAGGTGGCTTCGCAGTAGCGGAAATAGTCGCCGATCACCTCGCCGCGCCCGGCCGGGGAAAAGCCCTGGTCGGTCTGGATCGTGGCCGAGCGGCTGGTCTCGCGGAAATAGCTCCAGATATCGGCGGCGCCCTCGCGGTTGCGCGCAGTCGGCTGGCCGGCGCAGGCCTGCAACTGGTCGCCGCTGACGCCGATCATGGCGCTGCGCGCCCGCTCGGCCTTTTCCTCCAGCGGCGAGGCGCAGGCGGCGAGGACGGGCAACAGGGCGATGAGCGGCAGAATCTTGTGCATGAGATGCTCTTATGCCGGAAGGCTCCGGCCGGGTCAAACCTCATCCGTATACCGCATGCCCGTTGTCCGCCCGCCCCTGTTGCGATAAACCGGAATTAACCAGGAGGACCCGAGATCATGGCCGGTACCGTCACTGTCAAACCAGAGAAGCTGCGGACCGCCGTGCGGCATATCTGCCTTGCCGGCGGCAGCAACGAGCGCGAGGCCGCCCTGGTCGCCGAGAATCTTGTGCTGGCCAACCTGACCGGCCATGACAGCCACGGCGTCGGCATGCTGCCGCAATACATCCTCGCCGTGGTGGAAAAGCGCCTGACCGTGAATCAGTCGGTGAAAGTGCTGTCGGATGCCGGCGCGATCCTCAACCTGGATGGCGGCATGGGCTATGGCCAGGTGATCGGTCATGAGGCGATGGAACTTGGCATCCGCCGCGCCCGCGAAACCGGCGCCTGCATCGTGAGCTTGCGCAACAGCCACCATATCGGCCGCATCGGCCATTGGGGCGAGCAATGCGCCGCCGCCGGCATGGTCTCGACGCATTATGTGAACGTGGTCGGCCGCCCGGCGCTGGTCGCGCCCTTTGGCGGTTCGGATGCGCGCTTCGCCACCAATCCCTATTGCTGCGCCATCCCCGCCACCGAACCCGGCGGCGAACCGATCGTACTCGACATGGCGACCAGCATGATCGCCATGGGCAAGGTGCGCGTCGCCATGAACAAGGGCGAGCAGGTAGCCGAGGGCACGCTGATCGACAACAAAGGCGCCGCCACGACCGATCCGAAAACCATGTTCAACTCCCCCATCGGCGCGATCCTCGCCTTCGGCACGCATAAGGGCTATGGCCTGGCCGTGATCGCCGAGCTGCTGGCCGGTGCGCTGACCGGCGGCATCACCATGCATGACGGCAGCTGGGCGAAGAACACCATCACCAACAACATGCTCTCCATCATCATCGATCCGGCGAAACTCGGCGGCGCCGAGACATGGAAGGCGGAAACCGCCGCCTTCGTGGACTGGGTCAAGAAATCGCCCCCTGGCCCGGCAGGCACGCCGGTGATGGTGGCCGGCGAGCCCGAGCGCAAGTCGAAGGCGAAACGAAATACAGACGGCATCCCGGTCGATGCCACCACCTGGAGCGAGATCATCGCCGCGGGTGAATCCGTCAAGGTCGCCGCCGCTGAAACCAACGCCGCAGCAGGTCTGGCCTAAGAGGACCTAACATGAGCAAGAAGCACGATATCGAAGCCGCCGCGGCACGCCTGCTCGCCGCCTATGACAGCGGCCAGACCTGCGCGCCGATCCGCGACATCATTCCCGAAGGCGATCTCGCCTCGGCCTATGCCGCGCAGGCGCTGAACCGCGACCACTGGCTGAAACAGGGGCGTCGCGCAGTGGGTTACAAGATCGCCCTGAGCGCCAAGGCGGCGCAGAAGGCGCTGAACCTGAAAGAGCCGGCTTACGGCGTGCTCTATGCCGACATGCTGATGGGCGACGGCGACGAAGTGATTGCCGGCCGCGTGATGCAGCCGCGCGTCGAAGGCGAGGTCGCCATCGTGCTGGAGCACGACCTGAAAATGGAACAGCCGACGCTCGCCGATGTAATCCGCGCCGTGGGCTACTGCGTGCCGGCCATCGAGGTGGTGGGCAGCCGCATCACCAATGTCGATGCGAAACCGGTCGACCTGATCGCCGACAATGCCAATGGCGGTGCTTTCGTGCTGGGCAGCGGCGCCCGCAGGCTGGACGGCCTCGACCTGCGCCGCCTGACCATGGCGATGCACAAGGGCGGCAAGGAAATCATCAGCGGCACCGGCGAGAATGTCTATGGCAGTCCGCTGCATGCCCTGGCCTGGCTGGCCGGCCGCCTGGTGCTGGACGAGATGCCGCTGAAGGCCGGCGACGTCATCATGACCGGCACCTACTTCGCCATGCAGGCGGCCGCACCCGGCGACCAGTTCGAAGTGGTGGCCGAGGGTCTGGGCCGCTGCGCGGTCAGTTTCGCATAACTGCAATACGGGCACGGCAGGATGGCGGGCATGAGTCATCGCATCCGCTTTGCCAGCCCGCATGACCGCGCCGCGCTGGTCGAGCAGTTCCAACTGCTCAATGCTTACGAGGAACCCTTCACCGGCAACCGCCGCCTGGACCAGGCCGGCGCCGAGGCCTCGCTGCTGGCGGCCGAGAAGCGCGTCATCGATACCGCCGGCGTGCAGCTGGTGGCCGAATGTGGTGGCAGCGTCGTCGGGCACCTCTTCCTCACCTTCGAGCTGGACGCGGCCTATGTGCGCGAAGAGCTGCGGCCGTTTGCCTATATCTCCGAACTCTTCGTGCGCGAACCGCATCGCCGCCGCGGCATCGGTCGAGCGCTGATGGCCCAGGCCGAGCGCATCGCCGCCGAACGCGGCATGACCCGCATCATGGTCGGCGTGCTGACCGGCAATGCCGCTGCGGAAGGCGCCTACGGCCGCTTCGGCTTCCGGGCCCATGCGACCGAGATGAGCAAGCCGATCCGCAGGCCGGGATAGATTGACCGCCTAGACGGCCCTGCCGCTCTGTCGCAGAATTGCCTCCGATACACAGAGGGAACCACACCATGCGCGCCATCGAGCTGCAGAGCTTTGCCATCGACGCCCTGCGCATGACCGAGCGCCCCGAACCCAAAGCCGGCCCCGGCGAGGTGCTGGTGGCGGTGAAAGCCGTGTCGCTGAACTACCGCGACTGGCTGATGAGCCAGGGCGTCTACAATCCAAAACAGAAACTGCCGCTGATCCCGGTTTCCGACGGCGCCGGCGAAGTGGTCGCTATTGGTGACGGCGTTACCGGTTTCAAAGCCGGCGACCGGGTCCTTGGCCATTTCTTTCCCGCATGGCAGAGCGGCGAACCCAGCGTGGAGAAATTCTCCGTCTCCATGGGAGGCCCGCTGGACGGCTGGCTCTGCGAACGCCGCGTCTATAAAGCCGAGGCCCTCGCCCATATTCCCGCCCATCTGAGTTACGCCGAAGCTGCGGCATTGCCATGTGCCGCGCTCACGGCCTGGAGCGCCATCGTGACGCTGGGCCGCGTGCAACCCGGCGACCGCGTGTTGATCCAGGGCACTGGCGGCGTCGCGCTGTTCGCGTTGCAATTCGCCAAACTCTGCGGCGCGGAAGTCATTATGACGTCTTCGTCGGACGAAAAGCTGGCGCGCGTGAAAGCCATGGGTGCCGATCACCTGATCAACTACAAGAGCGACCCGCAATGGGGCCGTGCAGCGCGCGCCCTGACCGGCGGCGCCGGGCTGGATCACATCGTCGAACTGGGCGGCGCCGGCACGCTGACGCAGTCGATCCGCGCCATCCGGCCCGGCGGCTTCATCGGCATGATCGGCGTCCTGTCTGGCGCCACCAGCAACGACCTGCTGCTGCCGCTGGTGGTGATGCAGCAGGTGCGGCTGCAGGGCGTGACGGTGGGCAGCAAGGAAGGACTGGATGCCATGCTGCGCGCCATGACGCAGGCCGGTACCAGACCGGTGCTGGATCAGAGCTTCGACTTCTCGGAAGCCGGCGTGCGCGCCGCCTTCCACCATATGGGCGGCGGCAGCCATTTCGGGAAGATTGTCATAGACGTAGCCTGAACCCGCCCGTAATTTGCGGCGCATGTCCCTGCCCCGCATTGCCCTCTACACGTTTGGCATTTTCATCAAGCCCTCTGCCGATCCGGCCAATGCCGGCTTCCATGCGCGCAACGACGCCAACCTGGCGGCCGTCGAAAATGCTGCTGGCTTCATCGCGCGCTCGGGTTACGACGGCGATCCGGGGCCGCCGAGCTGGGGTGCGCATTGCTATCCGCGCTTCTACACCCAGCATCCTGATGCCCATTCACCCTCCACGCTGTCGCTATGGGCCGACCTCGAATCGCCCTTTGCCTTCACCTATCACGGCTTCCATGCCGAGGCGCTGTCGCATGGCCGCGACTGGTTCCTGCAGCCGGTGCCGCCGCCGGCCAAACCGGCCTGGCCGCCCTATGTGCTGTGGTGGGTGGCGGCCGACGAGCGGCCGGACTGGCGCGCGGCCGCGGCACGGCTGGAATACATGCATGACCACGGCCCGTCGGCGCAGGCCTTCTCATGGGCGACGCCGTTCGATGCCGAAGGACGATCTGTCACACTCGACCGCCATCGCGTGCGCGATCTGGCCAGCGCGAATCGCTCCGCATAGCGAATATGATTCCCGCCACGCGCCGGATCGGGCAAAATAGCGCCAATAGAATCCCGGCCCAGCAACCAGCCCGGGGGAGACGACCATGACCAGCTATCTCACCGCCCTCACCCTGATCCATACGATGCTCAGCATCGCGGCCATCGCCGCCGGCATCGCCACCATCGCCGACATGCTGCGCGACCGCGACAGCGCCGGATTGACCACCAGCTTCCTGTTCACGGCGCTGCTGACCAGCCTGACCGGCTTCCTGTTCCCCTTCACGGTCTTCCTGCCCTCGCATGGCACCGCCATCGTGGCCTTGCTGGTGCTCGCCGCGACCCTGCCGGCACGGTACTACTTCCGCCTGGAAGGCATCTGGCGTCGCATCTATGTCGTCGGTTCGGTGGCCAGCCTGTTCCTGCTGGTCTTCGTGGCGGTGGCGCAGGTCTTCGCCAAGGTGCCTGCCCTGCATGCGCTGGCGCCGACCCAGTCCGAACCGCCGTTCCTCATTGCGGAAAGCATCACCCTGGCGATCTTCGTGATCATCGGCATCCTGGCTGTACGCAACTACCGCAGCCCGGTGGCGCTGCCCCGGCTTTCTTAAGACGCGATCACGCTATCGGCATAGGGCAGCCTGCGTTCGGCCAGCGCCGTATCCATGTATTCGGTGATCGTCGCGATCCGCCCGGCGCGGAAGGTGATCACGAAGCAGTAGCGGTTCTCGTAGGCGCCATGGCAGGTGCGGTTCTGCCCATGCGCCTCGACCACCACGCGGTCTCCCTCGGCGATGAAACTGTCGGCCACGCAGCGGTTCGGCCCGTCGAACTGGCTCCCCACCCGGGCCAGCAGGTCGCCCAGCACGGCGGCCTTGCCGGCATAGTGCCGGGGCCAGTCGCTGCCACCGGCAATCGTCCAGGTGACGTCATCGGCCATCAGGCCGACGAAGAGCCGGCCATTGCCTTTTGCCGTCTCGGCAAAGGCGGCTTCAAGCAGGCGTTTATTCTCAGCCGCGCTCATCGCCCGTCTCCTCAGGCAGCCGCCAGCACGGCGGGAAAGCGGCGCGCCATCGGCTCGGGCGGCAGACGCAGGCCGTTCGAGAGATAGGCCACCGTGCGGTAATAGCCGGCGAGCAGCAGCAGTTCGAGAATGGCTTCAGGCGTGAAACGCCCGCTGATCTCGCCCCACAGGCCGTCGGGGATATCGGCCGATGCATGCAGGCTGTCGGCCAGCCGCACCAGCAGGGCATCCTCCGCGGTCCAGCAGGCATCCTCGGCATTGCCGTAGACGGAGGCATAGACCTGCTCGTCATCCAGCCCGGCCTCGGCCTGGAAGAAGGCAATGCGCAGGCCCCATTCATATTCGCAGCGGCAGTTGGCCGTGACGCGCAGCAGCAGCGCCTCGCGCTGGCGGATCGTCAGGTTGCTGTTGGAGAAATAAATCGGCGCACCGCGGATGAAACGATGGAACAGCCGGCCGTCGCGGGCCAGCGCGCGAAACAAGGCAAAGGGCGGCGACCAGCCGGCCGGCAGGCGGTCGAACACGGCCTGGATATCCGGTTCATAGGGCGCATCCGTGAGGTCGATGCGCAGCGGGTGTTCGCGTGTGGTGATCATGGCGGCTCTCCGATAACGGTTTCGTTCCGAAGATGCGCCCGGTCGGATCATTCTTCCAATCGATAGTCTATATGACCTATATTCGCGCTATGAATTTATCCGCTCTCGACCTCAACCTGCTGGTGGCACTGGACGCGCTGATCACCGACGCCCATGTCGGCCGGGCAGCGACGCGGATCGGCCTGTCGCAGCCGGCGATGAGCCATGCGCTGCGCCGGCTGCGCGAGATCCTGAACGATCCGCTGCTGGTGCGGGTCGGCACCGGCATGGAGCTGACGCCGCGGGCGCAGAGCTTGCGCGCGCCGCTGAAGGAAACGCTGGAAAGCGTGCGCGGGCTGTTCGTCGCCGACGGCTTCGATCCAGCCACATCCACGCGGCGCTTCGCCATGATGATCCCGGATCACCTCACCAACCTGGTGCTGCCGCCGCTGGTCGGCCGGATAGCCGATGAAGCGCCCGGCGTACGCATCGACGTGACGCCCTGGCGCGGCGCCAGCTTCGTCACCGGCGACTTCGCCCGTCATATCGACTTCGTGTTCAATTGCCACCCGGACGCCTTCCCCAGTTTCCATCGCCAGCACATGTTCGGCGATACCGACCGGCTGGCGGTGCGGCGCGGCCATCCGCTGGCGAAGAAACTGCACCGGCTGGAGGTCTTCATGGCGGCCCGCCATGTCGGCGTGATCGGCAGCGGCAAGCGCGAGGACATGATCGACACCTGGCTGCAGGCTCAGGCCGGCATCACCCGGCCGCTGGTGCTGACGGTGCCGAGCTATCTGCAGGCGCTGCACACGGTGGCGCGCAGTGACCTCGTCGCCTTCGTGCCCGGCCGATTGATCACCAGCCTGGCCGCGCAGCTCGATCTCGTCGCCGTGGCGCCGCCGGTAGCGCCCGACGGCGACGAGGAATACCTGTTCTGGCCGGTGCGCAACCAGAACGACCCCGGCTCGATCTGGCTGCGCCGGCACATGATCGCCGTCGGCCGCATGATCGACGGCCAGAAGAAGAAAGCAGCGGCCTAGAGGCCGGTGAGCGAGAGCCTCGCCGCGATGAAATCGATCAGCAGCCGCACGCGCGCCGGCACGATGCCGGGCAGCCACACCATCTGCAGCGGGATCGGCGCGCTCTCGTCATCCGCCAGCAGCATTTCCAGCCGCCCGTCATCGAGATAGGGCCGGATCTGATAGAGCGGCGCCTGGCCGATGCCTAAACCCGCCACCACCGCCTCGATCCGCGCCGGCGCGGTGTCGGAGCGGAAGCGGCCTTTCACCGGCACCTGCCGCGCCGCGTCGCCGACACCGAAAGACCAGCTGTCGCTGCTGTGGTGGCTGAACCGCGTGACGCAGTCATGATCCTTCAGATCGTCGGGTGTCTGCGGCCGACCGCGACGGTCGAGATAACGCGGCGAGGCGAAGATCACGCGGCGGATCAGTCCAAGCCGGCGCGACCGCAGGGTGGAATTCTCCAGGAAGCCGAACTGCACCGCGAGATCGAAGCCTTCGGTCAGCAGATCGACATAGCGGTCTTCCAGCGACAGTTCGACATCGATGGCGGGATGCCGCTCCATGAAGGCCGCCAGCACCGGCAGCACGTAGGCCACGCCAAAGCGCGACGAGGCGGCGACGCGGATGCGGCCGGCGATGCCCGCGCCATCCTGCATCACCTGTTCGCGGGCTAGGTCGAGATCGGCCAGTGCGGTCTTGAGCTGCCGGTAAAAAGCCTGGCCCGGCTCGGTCGGGCGGCTGCGCCGCGTGGTGCGCGCCACCAGCTCGACCCCGAGTTCGTGTTCCAGCATCTGCAGCGAGCGGCTGACCGCCTGCAGCGAGCGGCCGAGCTGGCGGGCCGCCGCCGTCAGGCTGCCGCGCTCCACCACGGCGACGAAACTGCGGTAATCGACCAGCTCGGCCATCCCATTCTCCCGATAATTGGGAGAATATATCATTAAATAGCTATATTTTCACGAAAATCGGCGCAATGCAGACTGCGGTCCACAAAAGCCGCCGGATCGCCCGCCATGTCCTTCTCGTTGCCCCTGTTCCTGCTGCGCTGGCCCGTGCTGGTCTGGCCGCGCCATCTGCCGCCCGCGCCGCCCGTGCCCGAGGCCCCGCCCGCCAGCGACGCCTTGCGCCGGGATATCGGCCTGCCGACGGCAGACCGTCCGCCGTCAGCGCTGGACCTGCGGGCGCGCGGGGATTCGCTCTAGTCGGCCGCGGATACCAGCCGGCGCAGCCGCTGATGCGGGAAGCGCAGGGTAACGGTGGTGCCGATGCCTTCGGCGCTGTCGATGGTGACCGAGCCGCCATGCAGCCGCATCAGCGCCTGCACCAGCGGCAGGCCCAGGCCGGTGCCGCCATAGGCCTTGTTCATGTGGTGATGCAACTGCACGAAAGGCTCGAAGGCGCGCGGCACATCCTCGCGCTTCATGCCGATGCCGGTATCCGACACCACCAGCGCCAGCCGCCCGTCATCTTCCAGCCGCGCCACCAGCCGCACATGGCCACTGCTGGGCGTGAACTTGACCGCATTGCCCAGCAGGTTGAGCAGGATCTGGCGCACCGCGCGTTCGTCGGCGACCAGCATCGGCAGGCCATCAGCCAGATCGGCCTGCAGCGTCACGCCGGCATTGGCAGCGCGTTCGCGGATCATGCGCAGCGCCATCTCGCATTGTTCCTGGATGTCGATCTCGGCTTCATGCAGTTCGACGCGGCCGGCCTCGACGCGGGTGTGATCGAGCAGGTCGTTGACCAGGCTGAGCAGGTGGCGGCCGCTTTGCAGGATGTCGGTGGCGTAATCCTTGTAGCGCCCGTCGCCCAAGGGCCCGAACAGCTCGCCGGTGAGGATTTCGGAAAAGCCGATCACGGCATTCAGCGGCGTGCGCAGCTCGTGGCTCATATTGGCGAGGAAGGCGCTTTTCGCGTTGTTGGCCTCTTCCGCCGCCAGCTTTGCCTTGGTCAGATCGTCGATGGCGCGGCGCAGCGCCTCGGCATCGCGGTTCACCCGGGCGATCACGCGATTGTACTGCAGCGCGATCGGCTCGACCTCCGACCCGATCGCGACGCGCACCGGCTGGTCGAAGCGGCCCTTGCCGCGCTGGCGCTCCATGTCCTGTACCAGATCGAGCATCGCCGAGCCGGCCCCGTGTTCGGCCTGGTTGAGGCCGACTGCCTCGGCATCGGCCGTCACCCGCAGCGGCACAACAAGGTTGACCAGGCGCAGCACGACATAGGTGATGCCGAAGCCGTAGACACCGGCGGCGAGGCAGCCGAGCGCCTGCACGCCGAGCTGGGTGAGGCGGTCATACGGCACACCGGTGGCGGCACTGGGCCAGCCGGCCGGATCGCCGAACAGGGCGACGGCCAGCGTGCCCCAGATGCCGGCGCACAGATGCACCGGCACGGCGCCGACCGCATCGTCGATCTTCAGCCGCTCCATGCCTTCCGCCGCCGCCAGCGCCACCGCGCCGCCGATCGCACCGATGATCACCGCGCCCAGCCCCGATGTGTTGTGGCAGTTGGCGGTGATCGCGACCAGGCCGGCCAGCGTGCCGTTGAGGAAGTCCTCGACGCGGATCTTGCTATGCAGAAACTGCGACAGGATCAGGGTGGCCACCGCGCCGGCACAGCCGCCCAGCGTGGTGTTGATCAGGATCGAGGGCACGGTGTCGTTCAGGCTGAGCGTCGAACCGCCATTGAAGCCGAACCAGCCGAACCACAGCAGCATGACGCCCAGCGTCGACATCACCAGGTCATGGCCGCGCATCGCGGTCTGGCCGGTGGAGAAGCGGCCGACGCGCGGACCGATGATCAGCACGGCGGCGAGCGAGACCCAGCCGCCGATGGAATGCACGACGGTGGAGCCGGCGAAATCGATGAAGCCAAGGTCGGCCAGCCAACCGGCCGCACCGCCGAACTGGCCGGTATTCCAGGCCCAGTGCGCATAGACGGGATAGATCAGGCCGGAGATCACAACGGTGACCACCATGTAGCTGGCGAAGCTGACGCGCTCGGCCACCGCGCCCGAGACGATGGTGGCCGAGGTGCCGCAGAACATGAGCTGGAACAGGAAGACCGCGCCGGCGACGATCTGGCCGCGGCCGTCGAACACCCAGTGGTCGCTGCCGATCCAGCCGCCCAGGCTGTCACCGAAGGCGAAGCCGAAGCCGAAGGCCCAGAACAGCAGACCGGCGATACAGAAATCGGCAAGGTTCTTCAACGCCACGTTGATGCTGTTCTTGGCGCGGACGAAACCGCTCTCCAAGCAGCAAAAGCCGGCCTGCATGGTGAAGATCATGCAGGTCGCGACCATGATCCAGACGATATCGATGCGGTCGGCGGTCATGCGGGTGATTCAGGCAAAGCAAGAGACATACCAGCGCAAAAGCGCCGATTCCCGGGCGGCAAGCTGCCTTGCCCCACCCACCGGCCTGCCTATATTTTCGCCATCAGCCCTGCCATTTGCAGCGCGCGGCAGTTGGCTTTTCGGGCCTACGCCATTATCTCTCATCCGGACCGATAACCATTCACGCAGACAAAGACCGCCATGGATTTCTCGCCCAAGCCTGCCGGCGCC
>Ga0209675_1000716_pt1 | contig 22661 bp, 8 predicted proteins | sample AraplaCol_mLB_r2_2_FD_184280 | JGI IMG/M metagenome (GOLD analysis project Ga0209675, IMG submission 184280) | Arabidopsis root microbial communities from North Carolina, USA - plate scrape MF_Col_mLB_r2 (SPAdes) (version 3) | ecosystem: Host-associated > Plants > Roots > Endosphere | place: USA...
GCCTCCACGGACGGCAGCACTTTCGCTCCCATGCCGCTGACCCGCATGGTCAAGCAGGCCGACGGCAGCATGCGCAAGGAGGCCGTGCCCCTGGCCGACTACCGCGCCCTGCGCTGGGAGATCGGCAGCCTGGCCGCCGGCGCCACTTCGGTGGTCAGCCTGCGCGTGAGCATCGATTCGCCGGCGGTCGTCTCGGCGGCCAAACCCTGATGGCGGCCGGATTCATCCGCAGCGCCCCCTCCCCAGTTTCTGTTGTTAGTTGTCTGTAGATCCACCGTTGTCTTGTAGTCAGGAGTAAAACCCATGTATGCCAACCCCTCGAGTCCGCGGCCCTTAGGGCTGCCGCACTTCTTTACCCACTGGTTAGTGGGTTTGTTCGTTGCCTTCGCGCTGGTCATGTCCGGCACGGCGGCGCACGCCGCGCCGCCCCCGGCAGGCACGTCGATCAGCAACCAGGCCTCGGCCACGTACTCGGACGCATCGGGCATCACGCGCACGGTGACTTCCAACGTGGTGCAGACCACGGTGCAACAGATCGCCAGCCTGACGCTGACCGCCAACGGCGCGCAGAACGCGACGCCCGGCAGCGTGGTGTACTACCCGCATACCCTGACCAACACGGGTAACGGCACGGACACTTTCAACCTGACCACCAGCAACACCGGTGCGTTCTCGATGGCGAGCGTGCAGATCTTCGCCGACAACGGCAGTGGTTCGCCCACGGGCCCCGCCATCACCTCGACCGGCGCCCTGGCCGCAGGCGCGCTCTTCAAGTACATCGTGGTTGCCACGCTCCCGGGCACGGCCACGGCCACGCAGACCAACACCATCACGGTGACCGGCACCAGCGTGTTCGACAACACCAAGACCCAGTCCAACACCGACGTGACCACGGCCACGACGAACGCGGTGGTGACGCTGACCAAGTCGGCCAGTGTTTCCAGCGGCGCGGCCGGCACGGCCATCACCTATACGCTGACCTATACGAACACCGGTAACAGCACGGCCACCGCCGTGGCGATCACCGACGTTCTGCCGGCAGGCCTGACCTACACCGCGGGCTCCGCGCGCTGGAGCGTGACCGGTGCTACCGCATTGAGCGACAGCGGCGGCTCCAGCGGCTCCGCACCCAACACCCTGACTTCGAGCTACACCCTGGGCACCAAAACCCTGCTGGTCACGCTGAATCAGGTGACGGCCGGCCAGTCGGGCACCATCAGCTTCGGCGTGACCGTGGCTGGCGGCACCGCGCCCGGCGTGCTCAACAACACGGCGACGACGTCCTACAACAACGGCGCGGCCACGGTGACGGGCAGCTCCAACACCGTGCCCTTCACGGTGCTGCAAACCGCTGCCGTGACGCTGACCGGCGCTACGGTGGCCGGCCCGGCCGCACCCGGTTCGACGGTGAGCTTCACCAACACGGTGACCAACACCGGCAACGGCTCCGACACCTTCAACATCACGCTGAGCTCGGGTAACTTCCCGGCCGGCACGACCTTCCAGTTGTTCAAGAGCGACGGCGTCACGCCGCTGGTCGATACCAACAGCGACGGCACAGTCGACACCGGCCCCCTGGCCGCAGGCGCCACCTACAACGTGATCCTGAAGGCCACGCTGCCGCCGAACGCGACCAACACCGGCGCGCCGTTCATCATCGCCAAGACGGCAACGTCCGTGTTCGACCCGACTAAGACGGCCAGCGCCAACGACCAGCTGACGGCAGTGGCCAACGCAGCGGTTGATGCCACCAACAACCTGCCGACGGCGGTGGGCGTTCCCGGCGTGGGCGTGTTCGCCAACGGTGAAGGTGCCGCTCAGGTCACCAACTCGCTGAACCCCGGCGCATCGACGACCTTCACCATCGTGGCCAACAACACCGGCCCCTCGCCCGACAGCTACAACCTGGGCGCCAGCACGGTGAACACCTTCGCCAGCGTGACGCTGCCGGCCGGCTGGACGGTCAGCTTCCGTGCCGACGGCGGCGCGGGCAACTGCTCGACCACCGGCGCGACCATCACCAACACCGGCACCGTGGCCGCCGGCGGCAACGTCGTCGTCTGCGCGGTGGTTGGCGTCCCGGCTGGTTTCGCGGCAGGCACCACGCAGCTGTACTTCCGTACGCTGTCGCCTACCTCGAACGCTTCGGACACGTTGCATGACGCGGTGGTCGTGAACGCCGTGCGTTCCATCACCCTGACGCCTAACGGCGCAGGCCAGACCTACCCCGGCGGTTCCTACGTTTACAGCCACACCCTGACCAACACCGGCAACGTGCTGGAAGGCAACGGTACGGTCAGTACCGTGACGCTTGCAGGCGCCGACAACCAGGCCGGCTGGACTTCTGCGCTGTACTACGACGCCAACGCCAACGGCGTGCTCGACGCGACCGACCCGCAAATCAGCGGTGCTCTGAGTGCGGCAACCGTGCTGCCTGCGGGCCTGGCTCCCGGCGCATCGATCACCGTGTTCAACAAGGTGATCGCACCTAGCGGCGCAACGCCCGGCGCGGTGGACGCCACGACCATCACGGTCACGACCAGCAACGGCAGCTATGTGACGACGGTACCGGCTGTGGCCACCGCCGTTGACAGCACCACGGTGATCGCGGGCAACCTGACGCTGACCAAGGCGCAATCGCTGGACACGGCCTGCGCCGGCGCCAACGGCGGCACGGTCTACGCGGCGGCCACCCTGAGCGCCCGCCCCAACCAGTGCGTGCTGTACCAGATCACGGTGACCAATGTGGGCTCCGCGAACGCCACCTCGGTCGTCGTGTCCGACGCGACGCCGAGCTACACCACCCTGAGCAGCGCCCCTGCCACCACGGTGGGCACTGTGACCGGTCCGGCTGTGAGCGCCGCCGGCACCGTCACCGCGACGATCGGCACCCTGACCCCCGGTCAGTCGGCTGTCGTGACTTTCGGTGTGCGTATCACCCCCTAACCCGGGACTGACCTCCAGCGCGGGAAGCGAAAGCTTCCCCGCTTTTCCAAGGGCACGCAAACGCGCCCTTTGGAAAGCGACGCCCTGCCGCAATCCACCCTCCACCCAGCCCACATGCTTTTTCGCCCGCTGCGCAAACTGCTGATCTCCTGCATGTTGCTGCTCTTCTGGGCAGCCGCACAGGCAGCGCCGACCCCCGCGGGGACGGTGATCAGCAACACGGCCAGCGCGACTTTTGTGGATACCGCCACGGGCCTGTCGGTGCGCATCAACTCCAACACCGTGAACACCACGGTGGCCGCGCTGGAAGCGCTCACGCTCAATGCCAGCCAGAACCTGCTGGTCGGCGTCGGTTCCTCCTTCACCATCAGCCACAACCTGGTCAATACCGGCAACGTCGCCACCAACTACCTGGTCACGGCCAGCGTATCCGGCGGCGGCTTCACACCGCTGAACCTTCAGGTGGTGCTGGACGTGAACGGCAACGGGGTGGTCGATGCCGGTGAGCCGGTGATCCCCTCGGGCGGCACGGTGCCTGTGGCCGCCGGTGCCACGGCGGGCCTGCTGATCACCGGCCAGATCCCGGCCGGTGCGGTGCCCGGGCAGACTGCGCAGATCAGCCTGAGCGCGGCCAGCCAGCTGCAGGGTGCCACAGCCACCAACACGGACATCATCAACCTGACCAACGGCGCGGCCGTGCAGGTCAGCTATGCGGCCAGCACGGCCACCGCGACCCAGGGTGTGGCGCTCAGCTTCACGGCCAGGGCCATCAACAACGGCAATATGGCGGCCAGCCCCGCCAACGTGACGGTCAACGGCGCGCCCACCGCCCTGTTCATCCTGCGCGCACCGGTACCGCTGAACACCACCTTCACCTCGGCCCAGCCCGCCACCAACCCCGGTGCGCAGACCCTGTATCACCTGACAGGCGCGGCGGCCGGCAGCTATGTCACCACAGTGCCCGGTGGTGCCGTGGTGGACGCCGTGGCCTGGGCCATCGCCAACCTGCCGCAGGGCGGGCTGTTCCAGGGCCAGTTCAGCGTCATGGTGAACTCGAACGCCGCCGGCAACATCACCGGCACCGCCTACGCCGACTGGACCGACGCCGCCGCCCCGCTGACCACCACCAGCAACACGGTGGTGCTGCCGCTGCCCGTGCACGCGGCCGGCATCTTCTTCTATACCAACAACAGCTACACCAACCGCGCCACCCAGAGCGTCCCCGGCAATGCGCTGTATGTGCAGACCGATGCGTCCATCTGCAATGCCGACCCGACCACGATAGGCACGGTACCCGTCACCATCGTGAGCCATCTCACCGGCGACTCCGAAACCTACACGGCCGTGGAAACCGGGCCCAACACCGGCGTTTTCCGCATCCTGCCCAGTGTGCCCACGGCGAACGCGGCTTCGCACATCGTGGCGTCGGGTGACGGCATTCTCGAAGTGCTGCGCAACGACACCGTGACCGCGACCATCACCGCCTGCGGCGGCATCTCGGTGTCGGCCACCACCACGCTGCTGGTTGACCCCTCGGGCACCGTCTACAACTCCGCCACCAACCAGCCCGTCGCCGGCGCCACCGTGCAGCTCATCGACGTCACCGGCGCGGGCAACGGCGGCAGCCCCGGCGGGCCGGCCGTGGTCTTCCAGATGGACGGCATTACCCCGGCGCCCAGCGTCGTCGTGACGGCGGCCGACGGCTTTTATGAATTCCCGCTGGTCCTGAACAGCACCTACCGCCTGGTGGTCACCCCGCCGGCCGGCTTCAACTTTCCTTCCCAAATTCCCGCCGGGCTGCAACCGGCCGGCCGGCTGATAGACAGCCCCGGCTCCTACGGCGGCAGCTTCCTGGTGGCAGGTGTCGCGGTGCATTTCGACGTACCCCTGGACCCCGGCGCCGGTGCCGGCGGCCTGTTCATCCAGAAAACCGCCAACAAGAAAACGGCGGAGGTCGGCGATTTCGTCGACTACTCCATCAAGCTCAACAACGTCTCGGCCGCGCCGCTGCCCGCCACCGTGGTCAGTGACAGCCTGCCGGCTGGCTTTGCCTACGTGCGCGGCACTGCCCGGCTCAATGGGGCAGCACTGGCCGACCCTGCCGGCGGTGCCGGCCCCAGCCTCCAGTTCACCGTGGGCACGATCGCCGCCGGCGCGCAACCCGTGCTGACCTACCGCGTGCGTGTGGGTGCGGGCAGCCAGAGCGGAAACGGGATCAACACGGCCCAGGCCGCCAGCGGCGCGGTGCGCTCCAACAGCTCCAGCGTGCGCGTGCAGGTGGTGGGCGGCGTGTTCTCCAACAAGGCCTATGTCATCGGCAAGGTGTTCGCCGATTGCAGCCGCGACGGTGTGCAGGACGCCGGCGAGCCGGGCATTCCCGGCGTGCGCATCTACCTGGAAGACGGCACCTATGCCGTGACGGACGAAGAGGGCAAGTACAGCTTCTACGGCCTGGAGCCGCGCACCCACGTCGCCAAGGTCGACAACATCACCTTGCCCGCCGGCGCCACGCTGGCTGTGCTGAACAACCGCAACGCCTTTGACGGCGGCAGCCGTTTCGTGGACCTTATCAATGGTGAACTGCACAAGGCCGACTTCGCCATCGCCGAATGCACGCCCGCCATTCGCGAACAGATCGCCGCCCGCCGCAAGGCGCTGGGCAACCCGGCGGAGATCGCCCAGGCCGCCGGCACGCTGCTGCAGGCCAACCGCGGCGCCGCGGCGGACAGCCGCACGCTGCCGGCTGCCGGCGCCATGGGGCTGCCGGGCGCCCAGCAAAACGGCGGCGCAGGCAATGCCGCACCTCTGCCGGGCACTGTGGGCGCCGCCGGCGACACGGGCGGCCCCGCCGCGCCCAATGCCCGCCTGCCCAAGCCCATCTTCACGCCAGCCAGCGTGGAGCCGGCACTGCCTGCAGCGCCCACTGGGGCCGAAGCGGCAGCGGCCGAACAGGTGCTGCAGCCGCTGGAAGACTTGTTGCCGGAGCTCAATGCCGAGACCGGTTTTGTGGGCCTGGTGGACGAGCAACTGCTGCCGGTCGCCCAGACCCGGGTTCGCGTGAAAGGGCCGCTGGGCGCGCGTTTTGAACTCACGGTCAACGGCCAGCCCGTGCCCGCGACGCAGGTCGGCAAGAAGAGCAGCCTGGAGAAGAACAAGGTCCTGGCCTGGGAATACATCGGCGTGGACTTGAAGCCCGGCCGCAACACGCTGGCCGTGCGCGCCCTGGACGGTTTCGGCAATGCCCGCGGCACGGCGCAGCTCACGGTGCGCGTGCCCGGCGCGCTGGCCAAAATCGAGGTTGCCGCACCCGCGCAACTGGTCGCCGATGGTGCGACCGCCGTGCCCGTCACCATCTCGCTGCGCGATGCGCAAGGCCTGCCCGTGGCGGTGCGCACCCAGGTCACCCTGCAGGCCAGCCAGGGCCTGTGGCAGACGCCCGACCTCGATGCGCGCCAGCCCGGCACCCAGGTGTTCGTCGAAGGCGGCGAAGGCCGCTTCCTGCTGTTGCCGCCACCCCAGCCAGGCAAGGCCGAGCTCACCATCAGCAGCGGCACCGTCAAGGTAGTCTCGCCCATCGAGTTCATGCCCAATCTGCGGCCCATGATCGCCGCCGGCATCGTGGAAGGCACGATCAACCTGCGCAGCCTCAACCCTTCGGCGCTGCAGCCGGCGCAAAGCGGCGATGTGTTCGAGCGCCAGATCCAGAGCACTTCGCGCAGCTTCTCCGGCGGCAAGGGTGACGCCGCCGCGCGCACCGCGCTGTTCCTCAAGGGCAAGGTCCTCGGCTCCTCGCTGCTGACGCTGGCCTACGATTCGGACAAGCCTTCGGACACCGCGCTGTTCCGCGATATCCAGCCCAACCAGTTCTATCCGGTGTACGGCGACTCATCGGCGCGCGGCTTTGACGCGCAGTCCACCGGCAAGCTCTACGTGATGCTGCAAAACGGCAGCAACTATGCGCTGCTGGGCGACTACTCGACCCAGACCGACAACCAGGCGCGCCAGCTGACGCAGTATTCGCGTGCCCTGAACGGCGTGAAGGGCCGCTACCAGGAAGGCGCGGTCACCGTGGAAGGCTTTGCCAGCCGCACCGCGACCACGCAGCTGGTGCAGGAGTTCCGCGCCAACGGCACCTCGGGCCCTTTCGTGCTGAACCTCAACGGCGTGGTCAACAGCCAGCAGGTCAACATCCTCACGCGCAGCCGCAGCCAGGCTTCGGTCATCGTCAACGACAAGCCGCTCACGCAGTTCACCGACTATGAAATCGAGCCCCTGAGCGGCCGGTTGCTGCTCAAGGCACCGGTGCCCAGCGTGGACACCGACCTCAACCCCATCTTCGTGCGGGTGAGCTATTCGGTGGACGCGGGCGGCGTCAAGCACACGGTGGCCGGTGCCGATGTCCGCGTGCAGGTCACGCCGGCCGTGACGCTGGGCGCCTCGACGCTGCGCGACACCGACCCGGCCAACCGCCAGAACCTGGACGGCCTCAACGTGACGGCCAAGCTCGGCGAGAAGACGGTGCTGACCGGCGAAGTCGCGCGCAGCAGCACCGACCTGCAGGGCAGCGGTTCGGGCCAGCGCGCTGAACTCCGCCATGAAGACCAGGCGCTGCAGGCGCGCGTCTGGGGTGCGAAAACCAGCGCCGGTTTTTACAACCCCAACAGCGCACAGTCGGCCGGCCAGTCCGAATACGGCGCCAAGGTCGGTTATGCGGTGGATGAGAAGAACCGTGTGGTCGGCGAAGCGCTGCGCACCGCCAACAGCGTGACCGGCGCGTCACAGACCGGCGCAGAGCTCAAGCTGGAGCACAGCATGGGCGGCAACGTCAAGGTGGAAGTCGGCGTGCGCTACAGCGCTGCCAACACGGCCGCGGCACTCTCCGGCCCGGCCGTGCCCGGTTCCACCGTCCCGATCGTTCCCTCGGCCGCCGCAGTGGCGGCGGGTTCTGCCGAAGAGGTCGGCACCACCACCGCGCGCGTCAAGGTGACGGTGCCCGTGCCCGACGTGCCCCAGGCCGACGTCTACGGCCTGGCCGAGTACGCCCTCGACGGCAGCGGCGGCCGTGAAGTCGGTGTCGGCGGCAACTACGCCATCAACTCGACGACGCGCCTTTATGCACGCCACGACTTCATCAACAGCCTCAGGAGCATCTACACGCTCAACGCCTCGACATCGCAGTACACCACGGTCGCCGGCATCAACACCGAACTGACCGACAGCACGCAGCTGTTCAACGAATACCGCATGGGCGACAGCATCAACGGCCGCACCAGCGAAGCCGCCCTGGGCCTGCGCCGCCTCTGGCGCCTGGACAACGGCGTGGGCCTGACGGCCAGCGTGCAGCGCATCAAGCCGCTGTCCGGCGTGGTGGTCGACGACTCCAGCGCCGTGACGCTCGGCGCCGACTACACGGCCGCCGCCACCTGGAAGGCTTCGGGCCAAGTGCAGTGGCAGACCTCGATCACCTCTAGCAGCTGGCTGCTCACCGGCGCGCTCGCCAACAAGCTGGACGACAGCTGGACGCTGCTCAACCGCGGCCTTTACAGCGAACAGTCCAACCTCGGCGCCGGCGGCGGCAAACGCGAACTCATCACCGCCCAGTCCGGCGTGGCTTACCGCCCGGTCGATACCGATGTGTGGAACGCACTGGGCCGTATCGAATACAAAAAGGATTCGGACAACACCCTGGGCCCGGGCCTGAGCCGCGACGAGTCGGGCCTGATCCTCTCCACCCACCTCAATGTGCAGCCCAACCGCAACTGGGTCATGAGCGGGCGTTACGCCGCCAAGTGGGGCAGCGACCGCTCCAACGGCATCAGCAGCCGCTCCTTCACGCAACTGATCGGCGGGCGCTCCACCTGGGACCTGAGCGAGCGCTGGGACTTCAGCCTGCAGGCTTATCGCATGTGGGGCAACGGTGCCGCCGAAACCGCCGTGGGCGTGGAAGTTGGTTACCTGGCCTGGAAAAACATGTGGGTCTCTGTGGGCTACAACGTCAAGGGCTTCAAGGCCGCGGACATGGCCGGCGAGGCCTATACCCAGCGCGGCCTGTACCTGCGCGTGCGTTTCAAGTTTGACGAGAACGTGTTCGGCGAGCCTTCCGCCGCGGCCGCGGCATCTCCTGCCCGCACCGCGGCCCTCCAATAATGACTTTTCCTCGACTTTTCGCTTCACGCCTTCCGCGCAGCCTGGCGCGCGCCGCATGGGCCGGCGCCTTGCTGCTGGCCGCGCCGTGGGCGATGGCGCAGACCACCTTCAATTACACCGGCGCCTTGCAGACCTATACCGTGCCGGCAGGCGCTGGCGGGGTGACCATCCAGGCCTTCGGCGCAGGCGGCGGCAGCGGCGGCAATGACTCCAACGGCTGGGGCGGCGCCGGCGGCGCGGGCGCGCGGGCCACTGGCACCTATTACGTCGCTCCCGGCACTGTCCTCAACATCGCGGTCGGGCAGGGCGGTCGCGCCGGCAACACCTCGCAGGGCGCTTTCACCTGTTCCAACGCGGCCGGCGCGGGTGGCCTGGCAGGCGGCGCCCCCGGCTGGGCTGGCGGTTCGGGCGGCAATCCCGGCTGCAGCGGCTGGTCCGGCGGCGGCGCCGGCGGCGGTGCCGCCAGCGTGGTGGCCACGTCCGCCAATGCCCGGCTGATTGTTGCCGGCGGCGGCGGCGGCGGCCAGGGCGGTGCGCTCAACATCTCGGGCCGTGCCGGCCTGGCGGCAACGACGGCGATAGGCACCTTGCCGGGCGCGGCGGGCGGCACCGGCACGACACGCGTCGGCGACGGTTCCGGCGGCGGCGGTGGTGGCGCCGGCTGCGCGGCTGGTGCGGGTGGCGCGGAATTGGTGGACAGCAGCGCCACCAACACCACCGCCCAGGCGGGGGGCGGCGGCTCCTGCCGCGACACGACACTGATCTCGGCTTTCAGCGTGACCGCTTCACTGGGCGGCGCGGGCGGCGCCTCGGTCACGGGCACGGCGCCGGCCAGCGGCAATAACGGCGGCAACGGCTCCGTGATCATCACGCCCATCTATCCCACGCTGACCGTCACCAAATCCCAGCCCAGCCCAGCCCTGCAGGTGGGCATCAACAGCGTCTACAGCCTCACGGTGGCGACCACCACCACAACGCCAGCCTTCGTGGCCCGTGTGGTGGACCAGCTGCCCGCCAACATGGCTTATGTCAGCAGCAGCGGCACCGGCTGGACCTGCTCGACCGCCGCCAATGCCGGCGGCACGCTGGTGACCTGCGATTTCACCGGGACCATTGCCGCGAGCGGCGGCACTTCGGTACTGCAGATCACCACCAGGCCGACCAGCAACGTCACGGTCACCAACTATGCATCGGTGGACCCTGCCGGCGGCACCAGCCCACCGACCCCGACCACCTGCACGGCCGCCAATACGCCAGCCGGTTGCGCCGCACCCGTGGTCAGCACCGTGGCCCTGGGCTTCGGCGGCAACGTGTACAGCGATCCCAACCACAACGGCAACCTGGACGCGGGCGAGGCCGGCATAGGCGGGGCCACCAACCTGTGGGTCAAGCTGGCGCCGCGCTCGGGCGGCACCTGCAACGGCCCCGCCACGGTGGCGGCCTCGGTCAACCTGACGACCGGCGCCTACAGCTTCACCAACATCCAGCAGGGCGACTATTGCCTGGTGCTCGACGGCAATTCCACGCTGAGCGACATCACGGCGGCTTACCCGACTGGCTACCTAGGCACGCAAAACCCCACGGGCATCATCCAGTTCAGCATCGTTGGCGCGCCGCCGTCACCGCAGAACTTCGGCCTGTACAACGGCAGCACGTTGAGCGGCACGGTGTTCGCCGACAACGGTGCGGGCGGCGCCACGGCCAACAACGGCGCCAAGACCGGCACCGAGCCCGGCCTGGCCGGCATCACCGTCAATGCCACGCAGGGCGCCAGCACGCTGGACAGCGAGCCCACCGCCGCCGACGGCAGCTTCATCCTCTGGATTCCCGGTGCCACCGCAGGCACCGTGACCCTCACGCCCGTGCTACCGGCCGGCTACACCGCCACCGGCGGCTCGGCCGGCACCACCGGCGGCACCTACACCCGCCCCAGCGTGAGCTACACCGCGGGCTCGGGCCTGGCCCGCACCGGCATCAGCTTCGGCATGGTCGCGCCCAACACCCTGAGCCCCAACGGCGCGCAGACCGCCCAGCCCGGCACCGTGGTGTTCTACGCCCACACCTACAAAGCCGCCACCGGCGGGACGGTGGCCTTCTCGATGGCCAATACCGCCACGCCGGCCAGCCCGGCCTGGAACCAGGTGCTCTACCAGGACAGCAATTGCAACGCGGCGGTGGAGTCCGGTGAGACGCAGCCGGCCGCATCCATCACCGTGACCGCGGGGCAGACCATCTGCCTGGTCGTCAAGCAGTTTGTGCCCGCCGGCGCGGGCCAGGGCGCGCAGAACAGCGTCACGCTGAGCGCCGCCTTCGCCTACACCAACTCATCCCCGGCGCTGGCCGTGAGCACCTTGCTGGCCACCGACGTCACCACGGTGGGCCAGGCCGGCGACCTGTCGCTGTCCAAGCTGGTGAGCAACGTGACCCAGGCGCTGCCGGCGGCCACCAGCGTGAACGCCAATCCCGGCGACACGCTGCAGTACACGCTGACGGCCGTCAACAACGGCACGCAGCCGCTGTCCACGCTGTTCGTGAGCGATTCGACTGCGGCCTTCACCGGCTTTGTGTCGGCGGCCTGCCCAGGCTCGCTGCCCACGGGCATCACCGGCTGCACGGTGACCACGCAGCCGGCGGTCAATGCGCAAGGGGCGCTGAAGTGGACCTTCACCGGCTCGCTGGCCTCCGGCGGCCAGCTGGTCGTGACTTACCGCGTCAAGGTCGACCAGTAGCCGAAGGTCGCGTATAACGGCTGTACCGATGATGCACACCCCGTCATTCCCAACGGTTCCGGTGCAGCGGCGCCGGCGCTGCCGGAACATCCTTCCACCCCTGGCGGCTGCCCTGCTGGTCGCCTGGGCGGGGCTGGCACAGGCTGCCGGAGGCTCTTACGCCACCACGGGTACTTTCGCGCAAAGCCTCTGGTGGCTTGATTTCACCGGCTATGACAACACCACTGCCGGCACGGCCGGCGGCCAAGCCTTTACCTTTACCCTGCCCAACGGGGCCGGCACGCTGACCACGGCAGTCAAGCGCACCGGGACCACCACCATGACCGCTGTCGCCTCGCCCGCCTGGACCGGTGGCGGTGCTTTTGGTCACGGCGCCTACAACGGCATTACCGGGGCGCCTTCGATGTACTGGCTCAGCCAGACGGGCGTGGGCACGGTCACGCTGTCGTCGCTGGCGATGAAGGATGCGTCGGGCAACACCCGTACCTTCTCGATGTACGCGGCCGACGGTGAGAACACCGACCAGGCCGCCGAAAAAATTGTTTATACGAGCACGGCGAACTGGAGCCTGATCGAGAACGTGGTCGGCTATACCAGCTACACCGGCGCGCCCGTCGTGCTGTCCGGTGTCGGGTCGACTGTCGTCAACCTGACCGCGCCCACCTCGGGCTCCACCAGCTTTAACGGCTCCGTGGTGCTGGGCACGCAAAACCCGACACAGGTGTCCGCCGCCCTGACGGGGTCGGAGGCCGCGCTGTTCGCCATCGCGCTGCCGCCGGTCACCTTCAACCTCAGCATCGCGGGGCGTCAGTACCCGGCCGACCAGTTCACCGCGTCGGTGGGTTACACCACACCCGCCGCCGCGGTGACCAGCGTCACCTCCACCGGTACCAACACCACCGCCACCACCGGCGCGGCCTCGGTCATCGGCACCAACAACATCACGCTGAGCGCGGCGATGGCCGCGGGCAGCGCCTCGGTGCTCTCCGCCTACACCGGCAGCATGTCCTGCAGCAACAGCGGGCCCGGTGCCTCCGCTTATGGCGGAACGAACACCGTGCTGCCCAGCGGCGCAGGCACCAGCTTCACCCTGACACCCCAGGCGGGCGACCGCATCACCTGCACGCTGACCCTGACGCCCGTGCCCAAGACCGTGGCGGGCACGGTGTATGCCGACCCCAACCACAACAGCAACCTGGACGCGGGCGAGGCTGGCATAGGCGGAGCCACCAATCTTTGGGTCAAGCTGGCGCCGCTCTCCGGCGGGGTGTGCACCGGCCCCGCTACGGTGGCCGCGCCGGTCAACCTCACGACCGGCGCCTACAACCTGGCCAATGTGGTTCAGGGCAGCTACTGCCTGATACTGGATGGCAACAGCACGCTGAGCGACATCACCGCAAGCTATCCGACCGGCTATGTGGGCTCGCAAAATCCCAGCGGTGTGATCCAGCTGGTGGTGGGCGGCGCGCCGCCGTCACCGCAGAACTTCGGCCTGTACAGTGGCAGCACGTTGAGCGGCACGGTGTTCGCCGACAACGGTGCGGGCGGCGCCACGGCCAACAACGGTGCCAAGACCGGCACCGAGCCCGGCCTGGCCGGCATCACCGTCAATGCCACGCAGGGCGCCAGCACGCTGGACAGCGAGCCCACCGCCGCCGACGGCAGCTTCATCCTCTGGATTCCCGGTGCCACCGCAGGCACCGTGACCCTCACGCCCGTGCTACCGGCCGGCTACACCGCCACCGGCGGCTCGGCCGGCACCACCGGCGGCACCTACACCCGCCCCAGCGTGAGCTACACCGCGGGCTCGGGCCTGGCCCGCACCGGCATCAGCTTCGGCATGGTCGCGCCCAACACCCTGAGCCCCAACGGCGCGCAGACCGCCCAGCCCGGCACCGTGGTGTTCTACGCCCACACCTACAAAGCCGCCACCGGCGGGACGGTGGCCTTCTCGATGGCCAATACCGCCACGCCGGCCAGCCCGGCCTGGAACCAGGTGCTCTACCAGGACAGCAATTGCAACGCGGCGGTGGAGTCCGGTGAGACGCAGCCGGCCGCATCCATCACCGTGACCGCGGGGCAGACCATCTGCCTGGTCGTCAAGCAGTTTGTGCCCGCCGGCGCGGGCCAGGGCGCGCAGAACAGCGTCACGCTGAGCGCCGCCTTCGCCTACACCAACTCATCCCCGGCGCTGGCCGTGAGCACCTTGCTGGCCACCGACGTCACCACGGTGGGCCAGGCCGGCGACCTGTCGCTGTCCAAGCTGGTGAGCAACGTGACCCAGGCGCTGCCGGCGGCCACCAGCGTGAACGCCAATCCCGGCGACACGCTGCAGTACACGCTGACGGCCGTCAACAACGGCACGCAGCCGCTGTCCACGCTGTTCGTGAGCGATTCGACTGCGGCCTTCACCGGCTTTGTGTCGGCGGCCTGCCCAGGCTCGCTGCCCACGGGCATCACCGGCTGCACGGTGACCACGCAGCCGGCGGTCAATGCGCAAGGGGCGCTGAAGTGGACCTTCACCGGCTCGCTGGCCTCCGGCGGCCAGCTGGTCGTGACTTACCGCGTCAAGGTCGACCAGTAGGGGCCGGGTCTTGCTCCGGCCTGCGCGCGCTCCTAGACTCATCGGAAACCCCGACCATCAAAACGCTCGCAACCTAAAGCATCTCATCCGGTGCAAACGGCCCAATCAGCTTGAGCATCAACTTCAAGCCCCAACTCGCATCAGGCTCAACCAAAGAGTCCTTCAACTGCGAACCCTGCGGCGCACGCCAGAGCAACTGGCCGTCCTGCAACTCCACGCGATAGGCCCCATTGGCCAGCGTTGGCTCGATCAGCCGCGTGGCTTCGGCCGAAATGGCGCGGCTTCGGATGACGATGGCGACTTCGCTGTTTTGCAGCTGCGAGCGCAGGTCCAGGTTCATGGAGCCGACGACCAGCAGGCGGTCGTCCATCACCACCACCTTGGAATGCAGGCTGGCGCGTGAACCGCTGGTGGAGCCGCCTGTGGAACCGCCGCTGAGCGCGGACGAACCGAAGCTTGAGAAAGAGCCCTCCTGCTCGGCGCGCATTTCATACAGCTCTATGCCCATGTCCAGCAGCGCCTTGCGGTAGCGCGCGTAGCCGACGTGGGCGGCGGGGGCGTCGTTGGAGGCCAGCGAGTTGGTGAGCACGCGCACGCGCACGCCGCGCCGGCGCAGGTCGGAGAACTGATTCATCATGCGTTCGCCGGGCACGAAATAAGGCGAGACGATGAGCAGGTTGCCTTTGGCCTGCGACATCAGCTGCAGCAGGCCGTCGACCGTGGTGTCCTGGGATTCGCCGACGGTGTCGGCGTCGGCCGCGATCTTCGACGGCTTGTCCACCAGCAGGACGGAAGGCGCCCAGGTCCAGGTCAGCAGGCGCAGGTCGGCCGAGTCGGGCAGGGAAGACGCGGCCGAGGCATTGGAGGCGGCGACGGCGGCCTGGGTGGTGGCGGCCAGCGTGGCCGGGTCTTCCAGGTTGAGTTTGCCGGGATTGGCACCGGCGGGCTGAGGTTTGAGTCTCTCGATCTCTTCGGCCGTCATGAGTGACTGCACCGGGTAGGCCAACGGGTTGTTCCAGTATTGGTCAAAGCTGGCGGAGAGGTCGCGCGCGATGCGGCCGGCCGCCAGCACGTCGATGTCGACAAAATTGGTACCTGGGCTCTGGCCGAAGTAGGTTTCGCCCAGGTTGCGCCCGCCGGTGATGGCGACGGCATTGTCGGCCACGAATATCTTGTTGTGCATGCGCCGCTGCATGCGCGCGGCGTCCTTGAGGTTGCTCAGGATGCGCATCACCATGGAACCGCGCCCGCCGGGCAGGGGGTTGAACAGCCGCAGCTCGAAGTTTTTCTCAAACGCGAGCTTGAGCACCTGGGCGTTCTTGCCCGAGGTGTTGAAGTCGTCCAGCAGGATGCGTATGCGCACGCCGCGGCCCGCGGCCTCGCGCAGGGCTTCGAACATGCGCTCCGTCGTGTCGTCGGCAAAGATGGCGTAGTACTGGATGTCCAGGGTTTTCTGCGCGGCCTTGATCAGGGTCATGCGGCTGCTGAATGCCAGCTCGGCATCGCCCACCAGCGCGAAGCCGGAATCGTTTCGGGTGCCCGCCTTGGCGGCGCGCGCGGCGACCAGCGCGCCCAGCCGGGTTTCAGAAGGGTTGGCCAGGGCGGTCGACACCGGCCTGTCGACTTCGCTGGGTAGGGAAGCGCAGCCGGTGATCCACAAGCTCACGAACAGCAGGGCCAGCCAGCGCGAAGCTGCGGCGAAGCCTGAGGCTGCTGAAGAAGGGTCGGTGCGGGCAGGGGAAGCAGCGGTCAGGGCGGTCGGCATGATGCTGGTCACTGTAGCGTAAGCAGGTGTATTTACGTCCCGCCGAACCGGCATTTCCGCCCACACTTTTTGTAGGCGCCCGGCTCGACAGCGCCGCCGTTGCCTGCCTGTTCGGGTCAGCCCCGACGGCTCAGGAGGACAGCGCTTCCCAGCGCTGCAGCGCGTCCATCAGCTCTTCTTCAATCTTGCTGCTGCGCGCGTTGAGTTCGGCCGCCCGCTTGGCATTGGTGGTGTAGAGCGTGCCGTCGTACAGCTCCTGCTCAATCGCCTTTTGCTGCGACTCCAGCTGCTGGATCAGCGCCGGCAGGCCGTCGAGTTCGCGCTGCTCCTTGTAGCTGAGCTTCTTTTTGGCGGGGGTCGACTCGCCCGTGCCCGCGCCCTTGCGGGGCTGGTCGGCGCTTTTGCCGGCGGGCTTGGCGCCGGCGCCCGGGCCCGGCCTGGCGTTGCCGGTGATCTGCGCGGCGCGTTTGGACTGGGTGATCCAGTCGGTCACGCCGCCTTCGTACTCGCGCCAGAAGCCCGGGTTCTCGGGTGTGCCTTCATAGGCAATGGTGCTGGTGACCACGTTGTCGAGGAAGCGCCTGTCGTGGCTGACGAGGAAGACCGTGCCCTCGTAGTTCTGCAGCAGGTCTTCCAGCAGCTCCAGCGTGTCGATGTCCAGGTCGTTGGTCGGCTCGTCGAGCACCAGCACGTTGGCCGGGCGCGCGAAGAGGCGCGCCAGCAGCAGCCGGTTGCGCTCACCGCCCGAGAGGGTGCGCACCGGCGAATTGGCGCGCGCGGGCGAGAACAAAAAGTCGGCCAGGTAGCTCTTGACGTGTTTTTTGGTGCCGTTGATCTCCACCCATTCGCTGCCCGGGCTGATGAAGTCTTCCAGCGTGGCGTCCAGGTCCAGGCTATCGCGCATCTGGTCGAAATAGGCGACCTGCAGGTTGGCGCCCTGGCGCACCTTGCCGGGCGGCGTGGTGGCGTCGGGCTGCAGCTCGCCCAGGATGAGCTTGAGCAGCGTGCTTTTGCCGGCGCCGTTGGGGCCCAGCAGGCCGACCTTGTCGCCGCGCAGCAAGGTGCCGCTGAATTTGTTGACGATGATTTTTTCGCTGCCGGGGTGGCCGAAGCTTTTGCTCACGTTGCTGAGTTCGGCGACGATCTTGCCGCTTCTTTCGCCGCTGGAGATGTCCAGGTTGACGCGGCCCACAGCCTCGCGCCGGGCCGCGCGGCTGGCGCGCAGGGCCTCGAGCCGGCCTATGCGGGCCACGCTGCGGGTGCGGCGCGCTTCCACGCCCTTGCGGATCCAGATTTCCTCCTGGGCGAGCAGCTTGTCGGCCTTGGCGTTGATGACGGCTTCCTGCGCCATCTGCTCTTCTTTTTGCACCAGGTACTGGGCGAAGTTACCGGGGTAGCTGGTCAGCTTGCCGCGGTCCAGCTCGACGATGGCGGTGGCGACCTGGTCCAGAAAGGCCCGGTCATGGGTGATGGTGACGATGCTGCCGTTGAAATTGACCAGCAGTTCTTCCAGCCAGGCGATGGAATCCAGGTCCAGGTGGTTGGTCGGTTCGTCAAGCAGCAGGACGTCGGGTTTGGCCACCAGGGCCTGGGCCAGTGCCACGCGCTTTTTCGTGCCGCCCGAAAGCGAGCCGACGATGGCGTCTTTATCCAGGTGCAGGCGGTGCAGGGTTTCTTCCACCCGCTGCTCCCAGTTCCAGCCGTCCAGCGATTCGATTTCTGACTGCAGGGCGTCCAGGTCGGTGTTTTCGTCGGCCGCCAGGTATTGCTCCACCACGTGGCGGGTGCGCGCCAGGCCGGCGCTGGCCGCGATGAACACGGTGGCGTGCGGATCCAGGCTGGGCTCCTGCGGCACGTAGGCGATGCGAAGGTTGTTTTGCAGTTGCAGCGTGCCGTCGTCGGGCTTTTCGAGGCCGGCGAGGATTTTGAGCAGGGACGACTTGCCGGTGCCGTTGCGGCCTATCAGGCCGATGCGCTGGTTGCTTTCAAGGGAAAAATCCGCGTGGTCCAGCAGTGCGACGTGCCCAAAAGCGAGTTGGGCGTCCAGGAGGGTAATAAGTGCCATATAGAAGGGGGATTATCCGTCCCCGCGCCGGCCGGCCGGATGAGGTGGTGGGCCACTCCGGTGGAGGGCCTCAGTTCGCAGGGTGTCCGACTGGCGAATACAAGTTCTTACGATTGCCGGGCCCGCCGGTGTGGCGTTGCCGCCCTATCGCCTGCCAGGGCTCGCCGATATAGTCATTGAAGTCGCCGGCTTGGGCGACCGATCGCGGAGGGAGATTTCGTGGAACTGCAAATCAACGGCCGGCTCGTCCAGGCCGACGCTGATGCCGGCATGCCCCTGCTGTGGCTGCTGCGCGACGTGCTGAATATGACCGGCACCAAGTTCGGCTGCGGCGTGGCAGCCTGCGGGGCCTGCACCGTACGGGTCGACGGCCAGGCGGTGCGCGCCTGTGTGGTACCGGTGTCCGCCGTGCTGGGCAAGCAGATTCAGACCATCGAAGCGCTGGGTACGCCGGACAAGCCCCATGCCCTGCAGCTGGCGTGGATCGCCGAGCAAGTGCCGCAATGCGGTTATTGCCAGTCGGGCATGCTGATGGCGGCCGCTGCCCTGCTCGACAAAACCCCCAAACCGACCGATGCCGACATCGACGCGGCCATGACCAATATCTGCCGCTGCGGCACCTACCAGCGCATTCGTGCGGCCATCAAACGGGCGGCGGGCCTGGCGCCGGGCGGCACCACGAAGAAGGCCCGGTCATGAAGCGGCGGGCCTGGCTGTTCAGCGCCGCGGGCGCGGCCGGCGCGCTGCTGGTCGGCTGGGGCATGCTGCCGGCGCGCTCGCGCGTGGGCAGCGCGGCCCATCCCTGGCCCGCAGGTACGGAGCCTGACCTCACGGGTGTGGTGTTCAACGGCTGGATCAAGATACGGACCGACGGCAGTGTGGTGCTGGCCATGCCGCGCAGCGAAATGGGGCAGGGCGTGCATACCGCATTGGCCATGCTGGTGGCTGAGGAGCTGGATGTGCCGCTGGCGCGGGTCAGCCTGGAGCAGGCCGGCGCCGACACGATTTACGGCAATGTCGCCATGTTGGTCGGCAGCCTGCCCTTCCATCCGCTGGAGGTCGACGACTATGCAGCTGAAGGCGCGCCCCGGGTGCGGTCCAGCAAGGTCCGCCTGGGTGAATGGATGGTGGGCAAGCTGGCCCGCGAATTGGGCATCAACGCCACGGGGGCGTCCTCCAGCGTGGCCGACGCCTGGGACGTGCTGCGCACGGCCGCGGCAACCGCCCGTGCCTCGCTGCTGGGCGCCGCGTCGCTGGATTGGAAGCTGCCGGTGGATGAGCTCAGCGTCAGCAAAGGTGTGATTTCCCATCCCTCGGGGCCGTCAGCCCACTATGGGGAGCTGGCCAAGTACGCCGCGGCGACGCCACCGGGCGAGGTGAGGCTCAAAAATCGCAAGGATTGGCGCCTGATAGGACGCAATGCCCCGCGTTCGGACCTGCCCGCCAAGGTCAATGGCACGGCTGTTTTCGGCCTGGACGTGCGATTGCCGGGCATGTTGTATGCGGCGATCCGGCTTTGCCCGATGCTGGGCGGTTCTGCGGGCGCCATCCGTACTGATGTGGCGCTGGCGGCGCCCGGGGTGGAGCGGCTTGTCCGCCTTCCCGCGTACGCAGGGTCCACCGCCGGCTTTGCCGTGGTGGGGAAAACCTGGTGGCACGCGCAACAGGCGGCCCTGGCGGTGTCGGCGGAGTGGCAGCAGCGCCCCGCCGGCGGGCTGGACAGCGGCCGGATCGGCAAGGCACTGGAGGCGGCGCTGGACCGCGAAGAAGGCCATGTTTTTTATGAAAAGGGCGATGTGGCCAGGGCCGAAGCCGCCGCCAGCCGGAAAGTCCAGGCACTGTATGGCGCGCCCTACCTGGCCCACGCCACGCTGGAGCCCATGAATTGCACAGCTCAGGTCAAGGATGGCAAGGTCTGGCTGTGGGCGCCCACCCAGGTGCCGCAAATGGCCGTGGCTGCCGCGGCACGGGTGGCGCGTGTCGCGCCTGAAGACGTCCATATCACCGTCACCTTGCTGGGCGGCGGCTTTGGCCGACGGCTCGAAGTGGATTGCGTGGCCCAGGCCGTGCGGGTGGCCATGGAGTGCGGTGGCCGGCCGGTCCAACTGATCTGGTCGCGCGAGGAGGACACCACGCACGATTTCTATCGGCCCATGCAGCGGGCCAGGCTCAGCGCGGCCGTGGATGCGGCCGGCAAAGTCAGCAGCCTGCAGATCCGCTCTGCGGGCGACGCCATTACGCCGCGATGGATGGAGCGCAACCTGCCGGCGTTGGCAGCGCCTGTGGAGACCCCCGACAAAAGTGCCGGGGAGGGCTTGTTTGACCTTCCTTATGGGTTTGCCAGCCAGAAGATGTCGCATGTGGCGACGCGCTCCGGCGTGCCTGTGGGTTATTGGCGCTCGGTGGGCCATTCGCACAATGCTTTTTTCTCGGAAAGCTTCATTGACGAGCTGGCCCTGGACGCGAAGCAGGATCCGCTGGCCTTCAGGCGTTTCCTATTAGAAGAGGCGCCCCGCCACCTCGCCGTGCTGGACCTGGCCGCCGCCAAGGCGGGCTGGGGCACGGCATTGCCCGCTGGCAGGGCACGTGGGCTGGCAGTGCACGAATCCTTTGGGTCCATCGTGGCGCAAGTAGTTGAGGTGTCCCTGCAAAACGGCGGGCCTCGCGTTCACCGCGTGGTCTGTGCCATCGATTGCGGCACGGTGATCCACCCAGGCATCGTCGCACAGCAAATGGAAGGCTCAGTGGTGTTTGCCCTCAGCGCGGCGCTGTATGGGCGTATAGATATAGAAGAAGGCGTGGTCCGGCAGAAGAACTTCCCTCAGTACGCAATGCTGGGCCTGGCTCAGGCACCCATCGTGGAGACCCATCTTGTCCCCAGTGAGAGAGCACCAAGCGGTGCAGGTGAGCCGGGCGTTCCGCCACTGGCGCCGGCACTTGCGAATGCGCTGTTTTCATTGACGGGAAAACGATTGCGCTCGTTGCCGCTGTCCTTGAATGAAGGCTGATCTGAAAGTTTTTTCTGAAGTATTTGAAAACGTCAAAACAACCGTGCTATAGTCGATGGCTCTGCTGAACACAGCGAACAAATTCTTCGGAATTGCAGCTACCGCGAAAGCGATAAGTTCAACAGAAAAAAGATCTTGAAAAGTTGACCGAAGCTAAAAATTCGGTATAGAATTCAAGGCTCTGCTGAAAACGAAAGTGCTGATTGCAAAACGATCAGGCGGCAGAAAAAAGAGTCAAAAAAAGTTTGACTGGTGATCAAAAACCGGTATATAATTTAAGGCTCTGCTGATCGCAGCAAGGCAAGCAAAATTCTTCGGAATTAGCTGCCAGGCAAGAAAGGCAAATAACCTTCGGGTTGACTGGGAATTAAAAACCAGTATATAATTTGAGGCTCAGCTGATTGCAGCTGACGACGCAAACAAAGCAGCAAACGCTGCCAAGTAAGCAGTCAGGATCATTAAAAATTTACAGCCGATAAGTATGGGCGTTTGAAGGCGATTGCCAGGTTATTCGTAACCAGGTCTTCTGACCTTAAACGCTCATAGAGATAGAAAATGTGGACTCATTTATTGAGTTCTCATCAATTCCGTTTTTTATGAGTTTTCTTCTCGCAGTCAAATGCGGGGAGTTGAAAATATTGCAGTGATTAAACTATAGAGTTTGATCCTGGCTCAGATTGAACGCTGGCGGCATGCCTTACACATGCAAGTCGAACGGTAGAGTAGCAATACTCGAGAGTGGCGAACGGGTGAGTAATGTATCGGAACGTGCCCAATCGTGGGGGATAACGTAGAGAAATTTACGCTAATACCGCATACGATCTAAGGATGAAAGCGGGGGATCGCAAGACCTCGCGCGATTGGAGCGGCTGATATCAGATTAGGTTGTTGGTGAGGTAAAAGCTCACCAAGCCGACGATCTGTAGCTGGTTTGAGAGAACGACCAGCCACACTGGGACTGAGACACGGCCCAGACTCCTACGGGAGGCAGCAGTGGGGAATTTTGGACAATGGGCGCAAGCCTGATCCAGCAATGCCGCGTGCAGGAAGAAGGCCTTCGGGTTGTAAACTGCTTTTGTACGGAACGAAACGGTTCTTTCTAATAAAGAGAGCTAATGACGGTACCGTAAGAATAAGCACCGGCTAACTACGTGCCAGCAGCCGCGGTAATACGTAGGGTGCGAGCGTTAATCGGAATTACTGGGCGTAAAGCGTGCGCAGGCGGTTATGTAAGACAGTTGTGAAATCCCCGGGCTCAACCTGGGAATTGCATCTGTGACTGCATAGCTAGAGTACGGTAGAGGGGGATGGAATTCCGCGTGTAGCAGTGAAATGCGTAGATATGCGGAGGAACACCGATGGCGAAGGCAATCCCCTGGACCTGTACTGACGCTCATGCACGAAAGCGTGGGGAGCA